>Ga0299915_10000898_pt1 | contig 22052 bp, 23 predicted proteins | sample RVTome_13_FD_200263 | JGI IMG/M metagenome (GOLD analysis project Ga0299915, IMG submission 200263) | Soil microbial communities from uranium-contaminated site in the Upper Colorado River Basin, Wyoming, United States - RVT92D227 (version 2) ... | reverse complement strand
CGCCGATCTTGCGATCGAGCGTGTACTGGCCGACCTGCATCGCGGCGGTGATCTGGCGGCGGAGGCCGTAGATCACCCGCGAGCCGGTGGTGGCGAGCAGCACCGCGACGCCGCACAGCAGCACCGCCCCGACGAAGAACACCGGTCCGGGTACGTCCACCGCGTCGATGATCGTCAGCACCAGCGCCGCGCTGACCAGCGGCACGAGGGCCACCGTCGAGGTCAGGATCGTCCACCTCCCGCTGCTCGGCACGATGATCGCCCGCGTGAACACGCTGAACGACGCGTAGATCAGGCACGTATAGTGGGCCGGCGAAAAGTTGTACGCGAGCAGCGCCACGACGCCGAGGACGGTCCCGCAGCCTGCGGCGAAGAACATGTCGAGGCCGAACAGCCCGGCCGGGCTGACCTTGCGTCGGATCAGCACTCCGCGCCAGATCAAACCCATGATCGCGAGGCCGCAGCTGGCGACCACATAGACCGCCGACTGATACCGCGGCCGGACCGTCGGGTACATCAGCTCGTACAACACCCACTGCACGGCGACGATGAAGACGAACGCCCAGAACATCACCTTGTAGAGGACGGCCAGCCGCGCCTGCAGGTACGCGCGCGCCTCCTCGTCGCTCGTCGAGCTGCCGCCGAGCACCTGCACCATCCGCCTCGATCTCGACGGTTCCACCACGGTCCCGAGGCTATCCACTTCCTGCCGGACGTGGTGACGGTTCACGCCCTCTTCACGCGTAGCACCGTGGATACACGGGGGTGTGGGTGCTACAGGGCGGCGTCGCTGGCGACCGCGAACTCCTTGTTCGTGTTCTTGTCGTGGACCAGGAAGTAGAACCAGCCATCCGACCGGAGGTGCGGGTAGAGCGCGTACTGGCCGGCCTTCATCGTGGTGATCCGGGTGCGAGCACCGGTGACCATGTCGACGATGATGATGTTGGAGCTGCCCTTCTGGAGGATCTCCTGGAACGCCGGGTCGCTCGCCGACGCGAACCCGAGGTCCGCGAAGTCATCCGCGCCGACGTAGTGGTGCGTCACGAAGAAGCGCTCGTCGAACGAGATCGACGGCTTCGCTCCCTCGGTGCAGTAGCGCGCGACCTCGGTGGTCGACACGTCGTACGACGCGCCGTTCGGTGTCGCGGTGACCTGGCGCAGCACGTACCCGAGCTGGCCGACCTCGTTATCGAACCGGCTGATGATCAGCTTGGTCGACGCGCACGTGATCGATCGTTCCGGACGTGTGGTGTTCGGGGGCGGCCTCGGGCTGCGCGCCTTGACCGTCGACTTCGCCGACGGCGGCCGCGACACCGCATGGGGGATCGACCTCATCCGCGCCACGCTCGAGGTCGACGTCGTCCGCGTCAAGGCCGGTCAGGCCCGCGTCGGCGTCGGGCTGGTGGCGGTGTTCGCCGAAGGACTCGAGCACGGTCGGCTCCGCAAATCCCCAACCGTCGACCGCCTGCCCGAGGAGATCGGCTGGAAGGAAGGATTCACCGTCACGGCCAGCGCGGGGGTCGTCACCTCGGTCCGGTGGTAGGCGCCAGCAGGTTACGCGCAATTGACGGCACGATGATGACCGCCGAAGTGAGCATCATCGGGTCATCGCCGCCGCCGGCGGTTGCGACACGCGGAGCACTCTGCGCCGTGGCTCGTTCCAGTCGTGGAAGGTCCACCCGATGTCCGCGTCTCGGACATCGTTCGCGCGCTCGTACTCGAACAGGAACCGTCGACGCGTCCATCGCAGCTGCTGGCCGACTACGATGGCGTCGTGTACTTCGAGCGGATCGATACCGAGACCGCGCCGTCGCTACGTCCGTGACCAGGAGCTGCGAGACGACGGCACGCGTTCGGCGAGGATCTGACTTCTACCCCGGGCTGTGAAATGCGATGTTGATGGCCAACGTGATCGGGCAGCGCATCGGTAACTTCCAGATCGTCTCCAAACTAGGGATGGGTGGAATGGGGGAGGTCTATCTCGGGGAGCACGAGAAGATCCACACGAAGGTCGCGATCAAGATGCTCCTGCCGCACATCTCCGCGAACACCGACCACGTGGAGCGCTTCTTCAACGAGGCGATCGCCGTCAGCAAGATCCAACACGCCGGCATCGGCAAGATCTTCGATGTCGGTTTCAACGAGACTGGACGCGCCTACCTCGTGATGGAGTTCCTCGATGGAGAGACTCTCTCGTCGCGCATCAAGCGTCTGGGGCGCGTGCCGTTCGGAATGATCGGCGACATCGGCAAGCAGATGACGAGCGTGCTCGAAGCCGTACACAAGGCTGGCATCACGCACCGCGATCTCAAGCCCGACAACATCTTCATCATTCGCGACTCCGAGCTCTCGGCGGATCGTCCCGCTTGCTTCGCGTTGATCTTGATGGCGGCGGTCACATGTGGCTCTCACCCCCCGGCGACGAAACCCTCGAGGCGTTCTGCAGCGTCCGCGCGGCGTCGAGCCGATCGAGCACCGCCGCCGAGGAACACCGAGCCGAAGTGGATGTTGATCATCCCGCCCTTCGCGACGATCCGACTCGTCGTTCACAGCCACGCGCCGATCGCGAGCACGCCGCGCACCGCGAACCGCGCGACCATCGACGCGTCGCCGGCCTGATCTTCGATCGAGAAGAAGTGCGTCTGGGCCGCGAGCTCGGCGCTCAGGAACGTTCGCTTGCCGAGCGGGATCGTCGCGCCGGCACCGGCGCCGACGTGGCCCGCGGGAGAGGTCCGCGACGGCGCGAGGCCACGGGTGTCGAACCGCTCGTGCAACAGCTCGCCCCCCGCGGAGACGCCGAGATCGAACGTGACGCGCGGGAGATCCCACGCCTTGGCGACCCGCAGCTCGACCGCCAGCGCGTCGGTGGTGGCGTCGAGCGTGCGGTTCGAGAACCCGCCGCGGCACGCGACGACGCGCGGGGACAGCACGAGATCGCTGCGGACCCACGACCAGCCGGCGAGCACGCCGAGGCACGGGCTCGCGCCGTCGATGATCGAGCTCTGGATCACGGGCCCGGCGATCGGGCCCGACACGTGGGAGAGAATCTCGCCGCCGCCCTTGCGCACGAGCCGCGCGTAGGTCGTGCGATCGAGCTGCAGCGGATCGACGACGGTCTCGCGATTCGCCGCGACGACCACGAGGCCTTCGAGCAAGGCATCGCGCGCCCGGCCGCGCACCGCGTAGGTTCCCGGCCGCAGGCTCAGCGTGCGGCGCTTCACGCCGGCGGCGATCTCGCCGACCACGCCGCCGCCGAGCGCGCCGCGCATGACGAGGTAGGTCGCCGCGTCGGGCAAGGTCAACTGGCCGCGTCCGCGATCGGAGCCGAGGTCGGAGAGCGCGACCTCGGAGCGCCCGCGGAGATCGTAGTGGAACGTCGGGTGCTGCGTGCCGGCGAGCGAGCGGCTCGAGGCGAGGATCGTCTGCTCGCGGGTGTACGCGAACGCCTCGGCGACCGTGACGATCTGATCGTTGTTCTCGTCGGCGGCGCCGCGCAGCGCCGAGAGCAGGTAGTGCGTGAAGAACGAGCCGGCGAGCTGATCGGACTCCTGCGCGTCCTCGCCGGCGGTGCTCGCGGTCAGCACGATGACGCCTTCGCCGGGGAGCTCGGTCACCGTCGAGAGCGCGATCGGCGGCGCGGGAGAGCCGCCCTTGACGCGCGTGACCGCGCCGGAGCGACACGAGTCGACGACGAGGATCCGGATGTCGGCGGACGATCCGCGCACGAGCGCCTCGAGCTCGCGTAGCTCGAGCCGCGAGTCGCCGAGGTGCAGCGCGTCGGCATCGCCGTGGCCCGAGTAGTAGACGAGCAGCATCGCCGCGTGGCCCGCGCTCTTGCCGAGGCGGATCCGCTCGTTGGTCGCGATCAGCGCGCGGCGCACCTGGTCGACGTGCTTGCCGCGCAACACGACCTGGTTCTCGTCGCGCACACCGCCGACCTCGCTCAGGAGCTCGGCGACGCGCGCGGCATCGGTCTCGGCGTAGCGCAACCGTTGCTCGTCGGCCGCGCCGGTGTTGTGACCGACGACGATCGCGTAGCGTTCGACCTCGGCGTGCGCGGTCGCGGCGTGACACGCGAGGACGGCCACGAGCAGCGGCCTGATCACGGACGCACGCGCTTGTCGAGGACGATGCGCCGCACGTGGCAGCCTTCGGGCGGCGTGACGTCACCGGTCGCCCGGAGCTCGCCGAGCAGCGGCGCGAGCGGGCGCGCGTGCTCGCACCACACGACGAAGATTCGCTCGCTGCCGACCACGCGATCGAGCACGGTGCTCTCGGGGAATGATCGATCCACGCCCGCGGGGAGGGCGACCATCGCGTCGCCGCGCGACGGCACGTAGGTCATCACCGCGTCGGCGCCGTCGCGTGCGAGCACCGCCCCGAAGCCATCGCGCTCCGAGCTGTACGCGGCCTGCAGCGAATCGTCGGGGTGCACGACATCGCCGGACGAGATCGGAGCCAGCTGCGCGGCGCGGCCCGCGGCGAGCACGAGGCTCGGCCCGCCGCCCTTGATCCGCTCGCCGGGGAGCTCGCCGCGGCGGCCGACGACGATCACGATCGCGGCGGCGGCGGCGAGCGTGGTGGCGGCCGCGCCGATCCAGTACGCGCGCCGCGCAGGTCGGGTGAAGCGGACGTCGACGGGACGCAGCCGGAACGCGTCGCGCAGGGCGGTGAGCTCGCGCATCCGGGCACCGCACGTGGCGCACGCCTCCGCGTGGGCGATCGCCTCGGCCGTTTGGTCCTGCGACAGCTCGCCGGCGAGCCAGCGATCCCACCGCAGATCTGAGACATGCGAGTGATCGGTCACGAGGCCTCCTTGCGCTCCGCGATGCCACGCTCGATGCGCTCGAGCAAGTTGCCGACGTGACGGCGCGAGCAGCCGAGCACCTCGGCGATCTCCGCATGGCTCATCCCGTCGAGGTGGTAGTACACGGCGGCTCGCGCTTCGTCCTCGGGCAGCCGCGCGAGCTCGGCGCGAACCATCGCGACGGTGTCCGCCGAGCGCGGGTCGACGTCGGTGGTCCACGGCCGGACTTGCTCGTCGATCAAGCGCAGCCGGTTCTTGCGATCGCGCAACCGCGCGAGGCAGGCGTGCGTGGTCGCCGCGTAGAGGAACGTGCTCGGCGCGCTGCGGCCGTCGAACTGCTCCGGTCGCGCGACGAGCCCGACGAAGAGCTCCTGCAGCACTTCACCGGCATCGTCGTCATTCGCGAGGATCTGGCGGGCTCGACGCAAGACGCTATGTCCGTACATCCGGTACATGGCCTCGACGTCGAGCGACATTCCTCAGGTCCAGTTCGGAACATCGAGCGATCCGAGATCGTCCACGAGATCGACCTCGAGCGGCGTTTCGAGGTCGCTCGCGGTTGGCAGGAAATCGTCGAAGCTCGGAGAGCCGCCGCAGGTGTCGTAGAGCTCCTGGATCGTCGCGCCCGCGGGCAGCTGGTCTTCACACGACCGTCGCGTCTCCGATTCGGCTTCGGTCAGGTGACCGACGTTGTAGAGGTGGAAGCCCGCGGTCGGCGTCCCTCGCAGCAGGGTCGAGACGGCGCTTCCCGCGACGATATCTGCCGGGAGATAGACGAGGAGGTGATCGGGATCCATTCCGAGCAGCCCTGCCTCCGCCGACTCGTCATCCGTGAAGTCGGTGCCGGCCGTGGCGGAGACGATGTACGCGACGCCCATGCGGCTGCCGTCCGAGTAGGAGTTGATCAAGGCGTCCACGGGTGGCTCGTACACCGAGAGCCGGAACGCGGCGGGAAAGTTGCCTTCGACCTCGACGGTCTCGCCACCGGCGATGTCGGGCGAGCCCGAGCTGTTGATCCAGACGATCGCGACCTCGGCGTCGCTGATCGACGCGGTTCGCATGTTCTGGACCGTGCCTTCGAGCTGGGCGAGCGGCGTGCCGTTGTGGTTGCCATCGACCTGCGAAGCGCAGGCGGCGAGGGTGGCGAAGAGGATCGGAAACTTGAGAGACATCGCTGACTCCTGACGGAAGGTGGGTTCGTCCGTTGGGTGCGCGAGCAGCCCCATAGTGGCACGGCCTCGGCGAGAACTTGCTAACCGCGCCGAATCAAACCCGATTGCCGAGGCTTCACGGGCTGTGCGTGACTCGCAGCACCGGACGCGCCGCGGAGACCAGGACCTCGCGCGTCCAGAACTTCGAGCCGTTGCTGCTCGCGGTGATCAGCGCGACCCCGAAGTTGGTGGCGGGGGTCTGGACCCAGCTCGCGACGAGCGCGGGATCGAGGTCCGCCGAGTACTGGAGGTTCGCGAGGATCGGAGAGATCGTGCCGGCGACCTCGTTCGCGCGCGACGGCGGCGTCGCTCCAACGCCACCCCACGACACGCCGGTCATCCGCTGGTTCGCCGTGGCCGTGGCCTCGTCCCACGCCTCGAGCAGCCGGTGAAACGTGCACGGCTCGCCGGAGTCGTTTGCGTTCACGAGGCGCAGCTCGGCTCCCAGCACGCTCGTTCCGGCGGGGAGCGCGGTCAGGTCGAAGCGCAGGAGGATGACGGTCACGAGGTCACCGTCGACGACCATGAAGTCTCGATCGTTGGTGTTCTCGTCGGGCGCCACCGAGGTCCGGAGGTAGAGGTCCGCGACGCTGGTGAACGTCGTGACCTGCGAGCCGGGCGGTGCGTCGGGCGCAGGCGCGGCATCGATCCCGGGCGTGGCGCTCGCATCGTCGAGCGCGGCATCTCGCGGCGGATCGCCGGTGTCGTCACCGGTGTTCGACGCGGTCGATGGCTCGAAGCTGCAACCCGCCAGTACGAGCGCGAGTGACAGCCGACACGACATCACGGTCGATCATACAGACTCCGCCGGAGCGGTGGTGCCCAAAGGTTGCCGGGCCATGTGACGGGCGATCCGCTGGTTCGCGACGAGAGGAGCCACGTTGTGGCTCCTCGGGATCGCCCGAGCACACCCCTCGGCACGACGCCGATCGAGCCCCGTCGCTCTTACAAATACGCGGGGTCGCGATACTCGCCGAGCTCGGCGCGAAACAGGTCGCAGAGCTCGCCGAGCGTGACGTACTGCTTCACGGCATCGAAGATCGGCGGCATCACGTTCTGCTTGTCGTCCTTGAGCGCGGCGCGCACCGCGGCGATCGCACGCTCGGCGGCCGCTTCGTCGCGACGTGCGCGCGTCGCCTTGACCTGATCGATCTGACCTTGCTCGACCCCGTGATCGATCTTGAGCGTCGGGATGTGATCGTCTTCGCCGGGGGTCTTGTACTTGTTGACGCCGACGATCGAGCGCCGCTTGGCATCGACATCGCGCTGGAAGTCGAACGCCGAGCGCGCGATCTCGCGCTGCGGATAGCCCTCCTCGACCGCCTTCACGATGCCGCCCATCGCGTCGATCTTGTGGATGTACTCCCACGCCGCGGCCTCGACCTGATCGGTGAGGGTCTCGATGAAGTAGCTCCCCGCGAGCGGATCGGCGACCGCGGAGACGCCGCTCTCCTCGAAGATCACCTGCTGCGTGCGCAGCGCGAGCTCGGCGGCGTCCTCGGTGGGCAGCGCGTAGGTCTCGTCGTAGCTGTTCGTGTGCAGCGATTGCGTGCCGCCGAGCACGGCCGCGAGCGCCTGCATCGTCGTGCGCACGACGTTGTTGAGCGGCTGCTGCGCCATCAGCGAGACCCCGGCGGTCTGCGCGTGGGTGCGGAGCAGCCACGACTTCGGGTTCTTCGCAGCGAACCGCTCGCGCATGATCTTCGCCCACATGCGGCGGCCCGCGCGGAACTTCGCGATCTCCTCGAAGAAGTCGTTGTGGACGTCCCAGAAGAACGAGAGCCGCGGCGCGAACGCGTCGACGTCGATCCCGGCGTCGATCCCGAGCTGCACGTAGCCGATGCCGTCGGCGATCGTGAACGCGAGCTCCTGGACCGCCGTCGCTCCGGCTTCACGGATGTGATAGCCGCTGATCGAGATCGTGTTCCACTGCGGCATCGTGTTCGTGCACCACACGAGCATGTCGCGGATGATCCGCATGTGGCCGCGGATCGGCGAGATCCACTCCTTCTGCGCGATGAACTCCTTGAGCATGTCGTTCTGCAGCGTGCCGCGCAGCTTGTCGGGCGAGACGCCCTGCTGCTCGGCGACCGCGACGTAGAGCGCGAGCAGCACGGCCGCCGGCGCGTTGATCGTCATCGAGGTCGAGACCTTGTCGAGCGGGATGTCGCCGAACAGCCGCATCATGTCGTCGAGCGAGGCGACCGAGACGCCCTCGCGACCGACCTCGCCGAGCGAGCGCGGGTGGTCCGGGTCGTACCCCATGAGCGTCGGCATATCGAACGCGGTCGACAGCCCGGTCTGGCCGTTCTCGAGCAGGAACTTGAAGCGCTTGTTCGTGTCCTCGGGCGTGCCGAAGCCGGCGAACATGCGCATCGTCCACGGCCTGCCGCGATACATCGTGGCGTGCGGGCCGCGCGTGTACGGGTACTGGCCCGGATCTCCGAGCTTCTCGTCGTACTTCCAGCCGCGCGCCTCGAGATGCTGCGGACCGTAGCAATTGTCGAGGGGGATTCCGCTGAGCGTGCGGACCTCGTCGTCGCGCTCGGGCTTCTTCACCGGGGCCATGGGCCCGGTTTACCACGATGGCCTCGACGCATCACCACGCGTTGCGTCGCCGTGACAGCCGGCGGGCTGGAGCGAGTGATTGACGCGGTCTGACGCGGCGCGCACCATTTCGCGATGCCCGTTCATCTGCGCGACGTCATCGGCTATCTCGATACGACCCTCGAGATCGACCGGTTCAAGGACTTCGCGCCGAATGGCTTGCAGGTCGAGGGCGCGATGGAGGTCGACAACATCGTCACCGGCGTGTCGGCCTCGGCCGAGTTGATCTCGCGCGCGATCGAGGACCACGCCGATCTGATCGTCGTCCACCACGGGCTGGTCTGGGGCTCGGGCCTCACGAAGATCGCCGGGCCGCTCGCGCGGAGGTTGCAGCTGCTGCTCGGCAACGAGGTCTCGCTCGCGGCGTATCACCTGCCGCTCGACAAGCATCCGCGCCTCGGCAACAACGTCGGGCTCTGCGATGCACTCGCGCTCGGGGCGTCGCGCGATCCGTTCGGCGACGTGCGAGGGACGCCGCTCGGGCTCGCGGGACAGTGGAGCACGCCGCTCACGCGCGACGACGCGATCAGCCGGATCGCAGCCGGCATCTGCAAGGGCCAGCAGCCGCGGTTCGTGTTTCCGTACGGCCCCGCGGTCGTGCGGCGCGTCGGCGTGTGCTCGGGCGCGGCCTCGGATCTGCTCGAGGCAGCGGCGACGGCCGGTTGCGATCTGTTCCTGACCGGCGAGCTCGCCGAGCGCGCGGGCGATCTCGCGAAGGAGCTACAGATCACGCTCGTCGCCGCCGGTCACTACGCGACCGAGGTGTTCGGGCCGATGCGCCTTGCCGACGAGCTGCGCCTCCGGTTCCCGAGCCTCAACGTTCAGTTCGTCCCGGTACCGAATCCGCTGTGAGTCGCGTGTCATCAAGTTGACGACACCGGTGCGAGGTTCGGCGCTGGTGTCGTGATTCGATCTTGTCGATACTGGGAGTGTGGGACGTGCGGGCCTTGTCGGGATCGTGATGCTGGCCGCGTGTTTCGCGCCGCAGCCGCAACCGGGCGCTCCGTGCGCGGACGGCCAGTGCCCGTCGGGACTCGTGTGCGTGGCCGCGACCGAGACCTGCGAGCGCTCGACGACGGTCGACGCACCGCCGGTCACCACGGATGCACCGCCATCGGTCGATGCGTCGGATCCGCCGGATCCAACAGATGTGCCGCCGGGCCTGGCCTGTTTCGGAGCGGGCCTGGTGTCGATCTGTCCGTCGAGCCCCGCGAACGCTCCGGTGGTCCTCGATACGCTGCAGATCGATACCGATACGTCGCCGCTATGCGCCCCGTACAGCGGAACGAGCCCGGGTGCGTTCTGCGTCATCGCGGGGAGCTCGGTCTCGGTGCAGGCAGTGGTCACCGCGGTCGGATCGCGGCCGCTCGTGCTACTCGCCACGGGATCGATGACGATCGACGGAACGATCGATGCGGCGAGCCATCGCGGTCAGCCGGCCGGCACCGGTGGCAACGCGACGACGTGCGTCGCGGAGGCCGCCGCGAGCGGCCTCCAGGGTGGTCCCGGTGGGAGCTTCGGCACTCGCGGTGGAACCGGAGGGCGCTCGACTGACGGCGGACCCGGCCCCGCGGCGACCGCGGCGATCACGGTGATATCGTTGCAAGGGGGTTGCGCGGGCGGCGACGGTGCGGGAACGCAGCCCGGGATCCGTGGGAGTGGCGGTGGTGCGGTCTACCTGATCGCGGGGACGGCGATCACGATCAACGGGACGATCAACGCCTCCGGTGCGGGTGGCGAACCCGCGACCGAGATCGCCGGTGGCGGTGGCGGCGGCGCGGGTGGCCTGATCGGCCTCGATGCGCCCTCGGTCGTCGTCGTCGCGGCGGCACAGCTGTTCGCGAACGGCGGGGGTGGTGGCGAGGGTGGCACGCAGAACAAGGACGGCAACGCCGGAGGGGATCCACCGACACCGACCGCGGTCGCGAACGGCGGATCGAACGGGGCGCCCAAAGGCGGCGACGGTGGCGACGGTGCTGCGGGCCTCGCCAGTGCCAGGTCCGGGCAGACCGGTGGGGCGTGCGGTCGAGGTCCCGTCGGTGGCGGTGGTGGTGGTGGCGGTGCGGGGGTGATCCTGGTGTTCCCGGCGCAGGCGCTCGGCGGCTCGGTGTCGCCACCGCCGACCTGATCAACGCGGCGCGGGAATGCGCGCGTCGAAGTCGAGCCACACCCGTGGATCGTGGCGACAGTCGTACGCGCGACACGCGCCCGGTCGCTGCTCGTACACGGTGCACGCGCCGTGATCGTCCATGCACGCGCACCGGCCGTTCGCATCGCGCGGCAACCGGTACGGCTCCATGATGTCGAACGGCAGCACGCGCTCGGCAACGTCTTGCGCCGAGAGCGTCACCTCGAACGAGCAGCAGCGCGCGCCGCACAGCGGGATCCGCGCCGCGCAATCGAGGTCCGCGCTCTCGACCGCGTACTTGTCGCGGAACATCGCGAGCCGCACCGTCGAGCGATCGCCGCGGATCTTCGCGGCCATCTGGCGAAACGAGGCCGGCAGCTGCCCGCGCAGGATCAACGCGTCGATCAACCACTCGAGCCGGCGCGCGAGATCGGCGTGGTCCGCGCGCACGGCGACCGCGCCGACGAGCTCGGTCAGCTCGGCAACGAGATCGGGCGGCAAGGCGTCGGAGGCCATCGGCCTCGAACGCTAGCACTCCGTTAGCTGATTCCGCTCGACCGAGCGGCGAGAGCTCATCAAACCACGGGTTCGGGACTGCAGCCCGTCGGGCACTGGTCGAGATCGCTGCCGGTCGCGCACGTCGGAAACGGGCAGTTGCCGTTGTCGCTCCCGTCGTAGACGCAGAACACGGCGCAGCTGGCGTTCGCGTCGACGGTCGGACTCTCGCCGCCGCCGCAGCTGGCGCCGATCGCGGCCACGACCGCTCCACTCACGACGACGGTGAACGCGATCGCAGAAGGGATCCTGAGCTTCTTCATGTTCGACCTCTCGGTTGCGCGACGTCGTGCGCAGAGTCGCACGGGCCAGCGCCGGCGGTTCGCATTATCTGCATCCGATCCAGATCCTCGACGTTCGCTGATCCTTCGGCGACTCGCCGCCGCCGCATCCGACGGCGATCGCGGTCTCGCCGGCGAGCACTCGCACTCGCACACGGGATGCGGAGCTTCTTCATGCCGTCATCATGCAGGCCGGCGTGACAGCTCGAACAACCGGGCCTCGCCCCGCGACAGCGTGCTCGGGGCGGCGCTGACGAGGTCGAACCCGGGGAGCAGCGCGCGAACCTCGTCCGAGGTGATCGGCGTGGTCGCCCGCTCGCCGCCCGGCTGATGCGCGACGAGCAGGAGCGATCCACCCGGCGCCGTCAGCTCCGTCACCGCCGCCGCGTAGGCCGGCCACTGCTCGCGCGGCAGGCAGTGGAGGAGCCCGACGTCGACGGCGACATCGAACCGCCCGTCGAGTCGCGAGGCGGTGACATCGTCGAGGACGAACAGGATCGGTAGCTCGCCGGCCCGCTCGCGTGCGCGGCCGAGCGCGGTCGGCGCGATGTCCGTCGCGGTCACGCGGAAGCCGCGCCGCGCCGCTGCGATCGCGACCAGCCCCGCGCCGGTTCCGAGATCGAGCAGCCGCTTGCCGGGCAGGGCGGCACGCGCATCGAGCGCGGTCGCGAGCGGTTCGTCGACGGTGTCGGCATGCCACGCCAGTTGCTCGAGCGGCGTGGTCGCCCACAGCCGTTCCCATGCCGCAGCGCCGGCCGGCAAGCGAGGGACGAGATCGGCGAGCAGGTGCCGCACGATGTCGAGCATCGCCGCGGGGGGCGCGGCCGGACCGAACATCGGACGGCGAGCTTCCGGCCGGTGCGCCACCTCGTGCCCGAGCGTCGGGTGCACGAGCCACCGACCGTGCGCGCGCAGCGTCTCGAGGTTCTGCTGCACCGCGGGCGATCCGTACATCGCGTCGTTCATCGACGGTGCGATGACCACGCGCGCTCGCGTCGCGGTGACGATCGCCGAGACCAGGTCCGAGCAGTCGCCGCTCGCGATCCGCGCCAGCGTGGTCGCGCTCGCCGGCCACACCACCACCAGCTCCGCCCACTCGGCGAGGTTGATGTGCGGCACCGGCATGCGCTCGTCGCGCTGCCAGATCCCGCGCCACACCGCGTGGTGCGTCAGCGCCTCGAGCGCGACGACCGACACGAAGCGCCGGGCCGTCTTCGTCAGCGCGATCCGCACCTCGCACCCGATCGCCTGCAGGCCACGCACGAGCCCCGGCGCATCGACCGCCGCGACCGCACCCGAGATCCCGAGCACGATCCGGCGCGCCACGCCGAACGACCTCGCCGGCGATCGATCCGCTGCCACGATCACGCCCTCGCGCTCGAGCAGCGCGATCAGCTCGTCGACCGGCTGCACGGGCACCTCGGCGCCGCTCTGCTCGGCGAGCTGGGCGAGCAGCTCGTCGCGCGTGACCGGCCGGCCGTGGATCGCGAGCACCGCGCGCAGCAGCCCGCCGGAGTCACCGTCGAAGCGCAGCGCGCCGCGCGGTCCGATCACCGTGGTCGACTCGGCGTGATCGACGATGCGCACGACCGCGGCTCGGATGCGTGCCGTCATCGAGCCACCATACCCCCGCGCCGGCAACGGGCCCGTGAATCACTGCCCGAAATCAAGGCGCGCCGCGCAGCCGTGTGGCCTGATCGGTGGGCGGATGAGCCGTTCGATCTCGACGCTGTTCGAACGGCGCAAGCACGCGCGGGTCTACCCGACGATGCGGGCCGAGCTCGACGCCGTGCGCTCCGGCGCGAAGGCGATGGCGGTCGAGGTGTGGCCGCGCGACTCGATCGACGAGGATCCCGACTACCGCGCGCTGGTGCGGCTCGCGTACGCGCGTGGGCTCCAGGTCATCCACCAGGCCGACGAGGGCCGTGCGGGCGTGCCGATCGTCGCGGTCTACGTGCTGCATCCCGAGGACGCGTGGCGAGTCCCGGCTCATCGCGCGCTGTGGCAGGTGTTCCCGGCGGCCGAAGACTCGTGGTCGGACGGTGCCGAGGCGTTCGAGGGCTATCTGCTCGGGTACTCCGACCGGCAGCGCGCCGCGTGGCTCGCCGAGCAGCGACACGAGCGGTGCGGCTGGCGCGGCACGACGATCTACTTGCTGCTGACGAAGGCCCAGCGCCGGATCCTGGCGGCGACGGGCCATCGCTATCTCCACCCCGACGCGCTCGCGGGAGGCATGACCGCGGTGTGCTGCGACGGCACGCGGGTCGTGAAGAAGCGAGCCCCGGCGTGGGTCGCGCAGGAGCAGCTCGTGGTCGCGCGGGTCGCGATCGCCGACGCGACGTTTCGCCGGGTGTTTGGCGAGCCGCGAGGACCGGTGACGTCGAGGCGGCTCACGGTCGAGCATGCGCGGCCGCTGAACGCGGGCCTCGAGTCCAAGGTCGAGCTCCTCACCGCGCGCGGCTGGCGCTGACTTCTACCAGCCGCGATCGGATAGGCGGACCTCGTGATCTGCATCGGCTCCGACGGACGCCGCGGCTACGTCGCGCGGTCCGGCACCATCGATCAGTGCCGGACCGAGATCATCGATCTGCTCGAAGGCGGACGCGAGGCCTTCGACCTCTGTCCCGGGATCTCGGCGAGCTGTCTCGGGACGCGATCGTCGAAGCGTCGATCTGGTTGAAATCGCGAACCAAAGGCACGGCACGCCAGCTGCTCGTGGTCGCGTCATGACGAATCATCGGACGCTCGGAATCGGTCTCGCAGTCCTGCTCACCGGATGTGTCACCGACGGCGACGACATGCTCGACCTTCGCACCGCCGAACACATCGAGTCGATCGGCAAGCCGCTCGTGGATCGCGCCATCGGTCGGTGGATCGAGCTCGTCATGGCACCACCGAAGACGCTGTGCGATAGCTGTGCTGTGAGCCTCGTGCACCACATCACCCGGGACACCACGGGTGTTCGCGACGAGATCTCGGTTCGCACCGACGACGACCACGAGCTGTGCACGCTGATCCGTCACTACCAGGGGCGGCCGATCGCGGGCTTCGGCGAACACGAGCGGCAAGCGGTGGACTACAAGTACCTCGGCGGGACCTGCCAGTGGGGCCCGCAGGCGATCGCCTTCCAGGAGTTCGCGATGTGGACTGGCTCCGATGATCGGCTCGAGGTCGGCGAGTACTACGACCCGACCACGGGCGAGACCGCCGCGGTATCGACCTGGGTTCGCTCGCACGACGAGCCCGGCGCACCGCGACCGGGTGCTGGCTTGCGAGCCGTCGATCCGCAGGCTGTCGCGACCGACACCGAGAACGTCTGCGATCTCGTCCCGGCCGAGGGTCCGTGCGCCGACCTGTGCGACCCCGAGGCGCTCGCCGAGCACATCCCCGACGGCACCTGCGTCACGTTCGTCTGCCACCTGACCGACGGTCGCCGGGTGCTCACCGGGGGCTGCAAGCCGTGAGCGACTCCGAGTCAGTCCCCGGCGTCGTCGCGCGTGAGGCCGAAGCGCTTCATCCAGCGGCGGATCTGGGTGCGGTCCTTGGCGAGCTCGCGTGCGACGCCGGCGAGGTTGCCCTGATGCTTCGCGATCGACGCAACGAGCTTGTCGCGGAGCTCGCGATCTTCTGGCGACAGCGTCGACGTATCGACGAGAACCGCCGGAGGCTCGAGCGGCTCGGTCTCACCTACGGCTGCCGGCAGGTGGTTCAGCTCGATCCGAGCACCGGCGACTGCGAGCGCGGCGGCTAGCGCACGCTCGAGCTCGCGTACGTTGAGCGGCCAGTCGTGCGTGTAGAGGGCGGTGACCGCGTCGGCGGAGAACGCGATGTCGCGGTCCGGCGCGAGGCGATCGAGGAGCGCGGTGACGAGCATGCCGAGGTCCTCGCGGCGGTCGCGCAGCCGTGGCAACACGAGGTCGACCCCGAGCAGGCGCGCGCGCAGGTCGGCGCGAAACCGGTTCGCGAGGACATCGGCCTCGAGGTTGCGATGCGTCGCGGTGACGATGCGAAGGTCGACCTTCACGGGGCGATCGCCGCCGAGCGGGACGACCTCACCCTCCTGTAGCACGCGCAGGAGCGCCGCCTGCGCCGAGGCGGGGAGCTCGGCGATCTCGTCGAGGAACAGCGTGCCGCCATCGGCGCTGCGGATGAGGCCGGGGCGTTCATCACCCGCTCCGGTGTACGCACCTTTCTTGTGACCGAACAGCTCACCCTCGAGGAGGGTGCCGGGCAACGCCCCGCAGTTCACGGCGACGAAGCGACCGCTGCGTCCGGACAGCTCGTGGACCGCCCGCGCGGCGAGCTCCTTGCCGGTGCCGGTCTCGCCGGTGATCTGGATCGGGACGGTGGAGCGGGCGGCGCTCGCCAGCTCGCGATAGCGCTCGGCGAGGATCGACGAGAACGTGGCGAGCCCGGGGATGATCGCGGCCGGCACGCCGTCGAGGTCGCCGTCCTCGCCACCGGCCTCGCGGAACACGAGCACGGTATGTCCCACGATGACCACGTCGCCGTCGACGAGCGGCTTGCGCGTGATTCGTTGCGTGCCGATCCAGGTCCCGTTCTTCGAGCCGAGATCCTCGATGACCCACGCACCGCCGAGCCGCGTCACCCGCGCATGCTGGGTCGACATCCGCGCGTCCGCGAGCACGACGGTCGCGAGGTCGGCCCCATCGGCCTTCTTGTGATCGATGCGGCGCGCCTCGCCACGGCCGAGCTCGACGCGATCGACCCCCGCGAGGCTGATCCGCGCCGGCGGTGTGCGGGGTGCTTCACCCGCGAGCCCGACATACAGCGCGGGCTTGCCCTGACCTCGCCTGGTCGAGGACACGATCGCGCTGAGCGTGTCGGACATCTTCCGAACATACATCGAGCGGAGGAAATCGTGGCCCGCACCGCTCAGAACAACCGGATGCGCCCTGCGAGCAGCTCGGCGCGCAGCTCGTCGAACCGGCCGAGCTCGAAGCGGATGCCATCGACGACGGCACCGCGGAGCGTCTCCGGATCGAGCTCGGTCGCGAGCCCGACGTCGACCACGTGCGGATCGTCGATCGGGCGACCGATCTGACTGACGAGGATGCACGACGCACCGCGGACCGCGGGCAGCTCGGCGGCGATCCTTGTCGCGATCCGGGTGGCGATCACGTTGTAGAGCTTGCCGACGTGGCTCACCGGGTTCTTGCCGGCCGGAGCCTCGAGCGTCATCGGCCGGTAGGGCGTGATGAGGCCGCCGATCCGGTTTCCGCGCCCGACCTCGCCGTCGTCACCCCCCTCCGCCGACGTACCGGTCACCGTCAGGTAGACGTCGCCGGCGCGTTCGTCGTCGGCGGCATTGACGACGGCCTCCACGTCGAGCCGGGTCACCCGCCGCGCGGCCTCGATCGCGAGCGTGCGCGCCGTGCGTTTCGCATCGACGTACGCGGCGAGGTCGGGGAGGTGCCTGCCGACCAGCGCACATCCGATCGTGAGCTCGATCGCGGTGTCGCGTCGCACGCCCATGATCTTGAGATCGGCGCCGAGCTCGGGTCGCCCGCTTCGCGCGAGCGCGCGATCGACCTCCAGCACGACGCGCTCGAGCGTGCTCGGCGGCGCGAAGCCCGCTCCGCAGGACGTGTCGTTCGCGAGCGGGAGCTTGCCGCCTCGCGAGAACAGCCCCACGAGATCCGACGAGCCCGCGCCGATCCGCGACACGATCAGCACGTGACGCTCGACGTCGAGCTCGGGCAACGTGTCGCGTAGATGCGCGCGGCACGCCGCGATCGCGATCGCGTCGACGGGCACGATCTCGCCGCGCCAGCTACGAGTCGCACGACCTGCGAGATAGATCTCGATCGGTGCGGTCAGCTCACCCGCGCCAAACGCCGGTCGCGCGGCGCCGCCGCACAGCAGCACCTTGTCGACGTTGTGATGGAGGATGACGCCGAACCGGTCGACGTAGTGGCGGCACAGCTCCACGCTGATCCGCTCGGCGATCGCGTCGCACAGGGTGTCGGGATGCCCGAGCCCCTTGCGCTCGACGACCTCGATCGCGCTCGCATCGGGCGCTCGCTCCACATGTAGCCCGATCTCCATGTCAGGTGCGCGCCGAGGCCTGCGACGGCGCGGCGAAGAACTGCTCGATCTCGCGGTGCCGCGCGAGCGTGTCCTGGTAGCCGAGCTCGACGAGCCGCCGGATGTAGATCGGCTCGAAGGCGAGGTAGGAGACGAGGTCCCATCCGCGGTCCGCGGTCGCGCCGATGCCCGAGAGCAGGTAGCGCAGCGTGGCCGGGAGCTGCGTGTACTGCTGCGCCGCCATGCGACCGATGTCCTCCGACGGCCGCAACGCGAGGACCGGCACGTGCCGGAGGGGCTGGGTCGTTCCTGAAGGCAACAGCGCGAGCGTACGATTGATCCGCTCGAGGCGTTCGAGATCACCCTCGATCGAATCGAGAAACACCGCGTTGAGCAGCAGGCCCGCGATATCGGCGATCGATGGTTTGGTCCCGTCGAGCGGCTGATTGAGGACGAGCGTCTGCTCGGTGGTCCGGAAGTAGCGGATCCCGATCGCGACGATCCGATCCGCGCCGAGGTGGATCGCCGGCGACAGCGGCGCGTTCATCCGGATACAGCCATCGCCGTAATAGCTCCCGCGGAGCGCGATCGGCGGGAAGAAGATCGGGATCGCCGCGGACGCGAGGACGTGCTCGATGGTGAGCGGTTCGCGAATCCCGAGGCGCGTCGACCGCTGCCACGGCACGATCTCGGCTGCACCGTCGAAGAAGGTCAACGCCGTGCCCGTGGCGTAGTTGGTCGCCGTGACCGCACACCCATGCAGGCTGCCGTCGCGAAACCGCTCGACGACCTGCTCGAGCGCGAGTCGCTTCTCGAGCAGCTGCCGCAGCGGCGTGGTGTCGAGCAGGTAGTTGATCCGCGTCTCGCCGACGTGTCCGCCGGTGAGGATGTCGCGGATCCACGAGGCCCCCACGGGGCCGACGCCGCGAAGGTCGGTGCGATAGATCGAGTCAGGCTCGAGCGAGGACCAGAGCTCGCACAGGTCACGCACCGCGTCGGAGAACGTGTTCGCGCGCGCCGCCAGGGCGCAGCCGTTGATCGCGCCGGCCGAGACGCCGGTGACGATCTGAAACGGCGCCGAAGGTTCGCCGAGCACCTTGGCGAGCCCGCGAAGGGCCCCGACCTGGTAGGCCGCGCGAGCGCCGCCACCCGTCAGGACCAACCCGATCCGCGGTGGTCGCGTCGGCTCGGGCGTCCCTGCCATGAGCTGCCCGTCGGGGCGCGGTAGGGCGTGGATCGTCACCTCCCACCGGATCCTTCAGGGCCGCGAACGCTTCGTCCCACAGGATCACGACGAGCAAGCTGCGCGCCGAAACCCGTCGTGCAGGGGCTCGTCCTCGGCCGCCGGAGCGCACCAGTCGTCGAGCGAGCGCACCCCTCGCTGTGCGCCATCGCGCAGTGTCCTCGGGTCGCTCGATCGACACACGTGTCTCGTCGCGAGCTGCGTCATTGCGGCGAGTACGGCAGCGGTACGTGGACTGCGCAACGTCGGTACAGCCACGTGTTGTAGGTCCGCGAGACCTCGCGATGCCGGACGTGGAACATCGGTTGCACGACCGGGAAGCGTGTCGAACACGGCGTTGCTCCTCGCGCTCGCGGTGGTGTCGGGTGTCGGCGTCACGATGATCGTCTACGGGATCGTCGGCGACCTCGCGGCTCGGCGACGGCGCACGACGTCGCCGCACGTGTCGGTGAGCGAACCCGAACAGCCGGCATCCAACCCCTCGATGGCGACCGCCCCGATGCTGCCCACCATCGCGCGCGTCTCCGCGGTCGATCGGATCGGTGACGAGATCGTCGCCCAGATCGAGAAGTCGCGGCGCGCGTCTCGGCCGGTCCCGATGGTGATGCCGCGGCCGCAGGTCCCCCCGCAGCCGCAGCTGCCACGGTCTCGCGCCGCGAAGGGCAGCGTGCCGATGCCCCACGTCCACGCGGCGTACGACGACGAGGCCAAGACCGCTGTCGATCATCGGAGCCCCTTCGCACGCTCGCACCGGCGCACCAGCAGCTAGGTCGATCACGATCGGCGACGCTCAGCCGCCGATCCCGAGCCAGCCCAGTACCGTCTTGATGATCGCCGTCGCCTTGTACTGATCGACCCAGTCGTCGACGCCCGCCAGGCCGAACATGCGTTCGAGGCGGCGGAACCCCGCCGCGGCTCGCACGGCGTGCTTGATGCCGGCGAGCTCGAACATGTGTGGCCGGCCGTTCGCGTAGAGCCAGGCGTCGAGCCGCTTCATCGACGCAAACTGGCGGGGCTCGACCAGTGGCCATACGTCGCTCTTGCCTGCGACCGAGCCGCTGTTCTCGAGGATCGCGTTCGCGGCACGCCGTCCGGCCTCACACGCACCTTCCATCGACGCGATGTTGGTGTGCGTGCGCACGTAGTCCGACGCGACGACGAGATTTGCGATCGCGGTGCCCGCTTCGGGCCGGACCGCCCACGATCCCGGCGGATGGACGAGCAGCCGCGACGAATTCAGCGGGGGAATTCCACTCGAGTAGTCGACGTCCTCGTCGAGATGCCACGAGTGACGCAGGTCATCGGTGAGCACGGTCGCGCCCTCGCCGGTGCCGTTGGGCGCCTCCTTGAGCTGCTCCCAGACCTCGAGCGCGATCTCGTCGCGCGTGCATTGCTTCGCGGTCTTCGGGATGAACTTTCCGGGCGAGTCCCATTCCGAGATGTCGACCGAGAGCAGGCCGCCGACATCGCCGGCGCCATAGGTGCACCGGAAGATCCCGAGGTCGCGCCAGAACTGCGGCTGGCTGATCGCGGTCAGGGCCCATGGCGAATCGGGGAAGAACAGGTGGCCGCGCACGAGGGGGACGTCCTCGTAGAGGTAGTACTGGATCCCGACCATCCAGCTCACCAGGTCATCGGGATCCTGGGTGCGCAGCCGGTCGAGCGTGGCATCGAGCGCGCCGATCTGGGGCGAGATGAGGCCGATCGCGGCGTCGAGTGGCACCGCGAGCACGTAGTAGTCCGCGGTGATCGTGCTGCTGGATAGCTGGACGCCGCTGATCCTGCCGGCCGTGACGTCGAGCGACGTCGCACGTTCGCCGGGGTGGAGGCCGACGCCCTTCGTGGCCAGGTGCGAGATCCATGGATCGATCCACATCTGGGTGGTCGGGCCGCCCATCGTGCGGTCGGTCTGCGCGCCGGAATCCGCGAAGTCCATGAGGAGCTGGACCGTGATCGTGCCGATCGTACGGGCGCGAGCCGCGCTGCGAGCAACGCTCTCAGCGACACCGGTGGGTCGTCGGTGGTCCACGACACGATCACCGTGAGTGGTCGTTCGACGCGCTCGACGAGCAGCGCGAGCAGCTCGAGGCTATCGTCGTCGGCCCACTGAAGATCGTCGATCACCGTAGAGCTCGACGAGATTCGGGTGACGGAGCGAGGCGACCGCACGGAACTCGCGCTTGAGCCACAACGTGGCATCGCTGTGAGTCACGCTGCGAAACTTGATCGCGACGTCCATATCGAGCCGCAGGTCGCGACCGAGATAGACCACGCCCATGCCGCCGCGTCCGAGCTCTCGCACGATGTGATAGCGATCGGCGACGAACCGCCCGGGTACACCCTCGAACACGGGTCAGACGGTAGCGTGCGCGTCGTGCCGGACGCAATTGCGCGCGCTCGCCGTGCCTGCAGTCGGTCGTCACGTCGTTGTCGAGGACCCTGAGATCCACGAGCCCGGCGACGATCCACGCTAGAGATCGTCGTCTTGCGAGTCGTCGTCGTCCGGCTCGTCGTCGTCGCCGCCTGCTTCCTCGTCGCAGTCGTCGACGTCGGGTACGCCGTCGTTGTCGTCGTCATCATCCTCGGCGTCGGGAATTCCATCATCGTCGTCATCGTCATCGTTGGCCCGGCTGACGCGTCCGGTGACCGCGCTCGTCCCGTCGTCCTCGTCTTCGACATCGTCCGGGTCGTCGTCACCATCCTCGTCGACGTCGACGCACTTGTCCGGATCGTCGGTTTCGGTCTGGTCGGTAGGTTGGCAGTTCGAGGGCGTGCCGTCAGCGGCGACATCGCACTCGATCAACTGACCAGTGCTCGACAGGTTGTCGCCGGCACAGCTGGGTGCGAGCGAGACAGGGAGCGCGAACGCGAGCAGCAGGGCTAGGCGGTTAAACTGGGACATCAAGTTCCTCCGTCGCGCTTCAAGTGCGACCGCCGTACCAGCGCTGCGCTCGCCTTGTTCCGGTCACTTGCGGCGCGCCGATTGAACACGGAACGGACACTTGTGCAGTGCACGGACAACCGACGAGCTACCCACATCAGCGGAAAATGGCGCTCAGCAAGGGCGGTGGCGACTTCCACTTCTGCTTCGTCGCCGCGGTGCCGTGATTCCCGCGGCACCGCCTGCCGCGCCGGTTCTTCGCAGGTAGAGTAGGGCGCTTTGTCCGCGCCA
>Ga0299915_10000895_pt1 | contig 22075 bp, 20 predicted proteins | sample RVTome_13_FD_200263 | JGI IMG/M metagenome (GOLD analysis project Ga0299915, IMG submission 200263) | Soil microbial communities from uranium-contaminated site in the Upper Colorado River Basin, Wyoming, United States - RVT92D227 (version 2) ... | reverse complement strand
ATCCTGGTCGTGCTCGTCGCCGCGGCCATCGTCCTCTACATGCTGGCGGCCTGACGCTCGGTCCCGCGCGCCTACATTCGACCCTCTGGTGTGCGTGTCCTGGCCACGCGACACGCAGCTGCGGCATCCTCTACAATGGTCGGATGTGGAGATCGCTCGCGATGGTCGCTGCGTGTTGGGGTTGTGGCGAAGTGGGGAACAAGCTGACGCTCGATGCGTCGTCCGACGACGGGGATGCCACCGACGCGACGACGGTCCCGGTGCCCGTCGCGGCGGTCGCGCCCACCGTCGGAAATGCGATGTACCAGGGCACGCAACGCGACTTCCGGACCCAGCTCGGAACCACCTGCAAGGGTCGCGTCGCCGCCAGCATGGGAGGGACCGGCTTCTGCTACCTCGCGGCTGATGACAACGTGAAGTGCGCGGGCGTGGTCGGCGGCGTCGATTACGGCATGACACCGACCTCGGTCGGGCAGACCGGCGTCGAGCAGATCATGGTGTTCTTCCTCGACAACGGCATGTGCGTCACCAAGACCGATCACACGGTGTCGTGCATGGGGACCAATACCAACGCGTTCGGCTCGACGCTGTCGCGGCAGTTCAGCCGGTGGACGGCACGGGACGATCTGATGGCGATCGGGTCAGGAACGTGGGACCAGGTCTGCGGCATCACGTTGACCGGTCAGGTGTTTTGCGAAGGGATTGGAAATCCCGACTTCGGGCATCCACCGATCGCCGTCGGCGCGCCCGGCCAGTCGAGCCTGTGGGTCGACGGCGGCGGGGTCGCGCACCTCAGCGACACCTCGGTGCTGCGGCCGGCGGAGAGCCGCACCGAGTGTCAGATCAAGAGCAACGGGCTCGTCTGCGCAGGCGCAGCGTTCGGACCGACCAACGGCAGCATCGTCGCCGGGGCTCAGATCCAGGGGCTGGGTGGGCCGAGTGGCACCGTGTGCTGGCTCGACACATCTGGAACGGTGACCTGCACCAACGGTCCCCGGTTCGAGCCGAACAGCGTGCTGTTCCTCGCGGCCGACTTCTACACGGACTCGTTGTGCGCGATCTACAACGACGGCTCCGTGTGGTGCATCGGCTCGAACTCGAACGGCAAGCTCGGCACCGGGAACACCGCGACGCTGGCCATCGAGACGATGGTGGCGCCGGCTGGCAGCGCTCGCGTTCAGTGCGATTGACGTTCGGCTTCGCCGATCGCGATCCGCTCCTCACGCGACGAGGGGCGACCACGCGTCGGGCGTGAGCAACCACAGCCAGTCGCGCGCGCCGGTCGCGGCCACGTACAGCGAACGCGCGAGCTCCAGCGTCTTTGGATAGAACATCGACGAGCACGTGGTGGATGCCCTCGGAGCTCATCACCGAGGCCGCGCGCACGACGGTGGCGTCGGCCGGGAGCGTCATCATCACCTCGCGTGCCGTGGTCCGATCCTCGGCGCGGCACTCGATGGGGTCGAGCTTGGTCACGATCCCCGTCGGCCGGTTGTGCTCGTCGACGATCGGCACGCAGCCGATGTGATGCTCGGTCATCAGCGCCGTCAAGGTCGCGACGGTGGCATCTCCGCGCGAGGTCACGGCACGGGACATGATGTTGGTGATCGGTGCGCCGGTGTCCACGGCAGGCATCGCGTCCCTACCAGGAAACCGTGCGCCACGGCGAGCCGGCGGCCGGCAGCCCGATGCACGCAGATCTGACGCTGCCACCCGCGACCCGCGCAAGATTGGCGCTGTCAGGACCGGAGGCGGCCGAACAGCAGCTCGCCGAGCGCGGCGCAGACGTCGACCGTGGTGAGGATCCCCACCACCGCCCCGTGCTCGACGACCACCGCCGAGCCGAGCTTGCGCGCGGCCATCTCGAGCGCGACGTCGGCGAGCAACGCGGTCGGCGGAACGGCGTAGACGTCCGGACTCATCGCGTCCTCGACGGTCAGCCGCTCGGCGTTGAGATCGAGCTGCTCGATCAGGGCGAGGTCGCGCTCGGAGATCATGCCGTCGAGCCGGCCGCCGCGCAGCACCGGCAGGTGGCGGATCCCGAGCTCGCGCAGCAGCTCGCGGGCCTTCGTGACCGGCTGGTCGGCACCGATCGTGTGCGGGCCGCTCGTCATGTACGTCGCCACGGGGACGCGCTCGTTCATGAGCCCCGGAACAGCAACCCGCGTGCCTACGACATCGTGGTGCGCGCGGAGAGGATCGATGGCCGTCGACGATCTTGCGACATCGGCGCGCATGGCCCCCGGGCGCGCGTGCAGCCTCACAGGGGCGCCCGAGTCAGATCGACACGGTAGATCGGCCCGTCGGCGCCGACCGCGCCGGTGGTGCTCTCGAGGTGACGATCGAGACGTGCGGCCCGACGCTCCGCCCCGCGCGCGGTGTTACGGTCGCGGCGCATGGCGTTCGTCCCTCTCGTACCGATCGGTGATCCGCTCGCGAAGCTCGCCGACGAACGCACGGTCTCCGACCAGCGAGCGGCGCTCGGCGTGCTCGAGGAGCGGCTGCGCGCGCGGCGGCGCGAGGTCGAGGCCGGATGGGGGCCGTCGTACGTCGAGCGCGTCCACAAGAAGGGCAAGCTGACGGCCCGCGAACGGCTCGCGCGCCTCGTCGATCCGGGCACGCGCACGTTCGAGGTCGGCACGTTCGTCAACTACGGCGAGGTGTTCCCCGGCGACCAGAAGTCGCCGGCCGCCGGGGTGGTCACCGCGTTCGCGCGCGTCGAGGGCCGCTGGTGCATGGTGATCGCGAACGACAACACCGTCGCATCCGGCGCGTGGTGGCCGCGCACGCCGGAGAAGATCCAGCGCGCGCAGATGATGGCGATGCGGTTGCGGTTGCCCACGATCTACCTCGTCGACTGCTCCGGCCTGTTCCTCCCCGAGCAGAGCAAGAGCTTCCCCGGCGCCCGCGGTGCCGGCCACATCTTCAAGATGAACAGCCTGCTGTCGGCGAACGGCGTGCCGCAGATCGCGGGCGTGTTCGGCGACTGCATCGCCGGCGGCGGCTACATGCCGATCATCTCGGATCGCGTCTACATGACGGAGCAGGCCTACATGGTGATCGCCGGCGCGGCGCTGATCAAAGGCGCGAAGAGCCAGAAGATCACGTCGCTCGACATCGGCGGGCCCGAGGTCCACGTGCACCAGTCGGGCTGCGCCGATGTCCGGGTTCCGGACGATGCGACCCTGCTCGCGTGCATCCGGCGCGACGTCACGCGGCTGCCTTCGTCGGGCGCGGACTTCTACCGCGGGGACCTCGCCTCGATCGATCCACGGTTTCCACCGTCCGAGCTCGCGGGGCTGCTCCCCGCCGATCATCGCGAGGCCTACGACGCGCACCAGGTGCTCGCCCGGCTCGTCGATCAGTCGCTGTTCTGGGAGGTCATGCCCGAGGTCGGCGAGGAGATGATCTGCGGCATCGGCCGCATCGGCGGCCTGTACGCCGGCTTCGTGATCAACCGCCAGGGCCTCGTCGGAGATCCCGAGCATCCCGGTCATCAGCGCCCCGCGGGCATCCTGTATCGCGGCGGCATCGCGAAGATCAGCGCGTTCTCCCGCGCGTGCAACGACGACGGCATCCCGCTCGTCTGGCTGCAGGACATCACCGGCTTCGACATCGGCCTCGAGGCCGAGGCGCACGGCCTGCTCGCCTACGGCAGCTCGCTGATCTACACGAACTCGACGAACACCACGCCGATGTTCACCGTGCTGCTGCGCAAGTGCTCGGGCGCCGGCTACTACGCGATGAGCGGCCTGCCCTACGATCCGATCGTGCAGCTCTCGACGACCCTCGCCCGGCTCTCGGTGATGGAGGGCCGCACGCTCGCGATCGCCGCGTTCAACACGAAGCTCGACGACAACTTCCAGATCACGGCCACCGATCCGGTCGAGCGCGCGAAGATCGAGGCCGGGATGCGCGAGACCGAGACCCGCATCGAGGGCGACATGGATCCGTTCGTCTCGGCGCGCCAGCTCGACACCGACGAGATCGTCGAGCTCGGAGAGCTCCGCGCGTACCTCGCCGCGCTCGTCGAGATGACCTACCAGAACACCGGCTACCGGCGCGTCAAGAATCCCCGGATCTGGTCGCTCCACGATCTGCGCGAGCTCGTCGGAGGCCCGCGGTGAGGCTCGGCGGCCGGCTCCACGCCCCCCACGTCCGCGCGCTCGTCGACCCACATGCCAGGGCGATCGATCTGCGCGCGCCGATGCCCGGCCAGTTCATCCCGGAGATCGGCGCGGGAGACCTCGTCACGCCCGACGAGGTGATCGGCCACCTCGTGGTGCTCGGCCGGTCGATCGCGATCACCGCCGGTGCGGTCCGCGGCCTCGCCGTCGATCCGGGCGAGCCACGGGCGGTCGCGTACGGCGATCGGCTGTTCGCGATCGATCTCGAGGCGACGATCGACGCCACCGATCCCGCCATCGCCGCGCTCGCCCCCTCCACCGGCGAGCTCGTGTTCCGGGCGCCGACCAGCGGTCGGTTCTACGGCCGGCCCGCGCCCGACAAGCCACCGTTCGTCACCGCGGGCGCCGAGCTCGCCACCGGCGCCACGATCTGCTTGCTCGAGGTCATGAAGACGTTCCATCGCGTCACCTTCGGCGACGAGCGGGCACGGGTCCTCGCCGTGGTGGTCTGCGACGGAGATGACGTCAACGCCGGCGACGCGCTGCTCACGCTGGAGCGGCTGGCTCTCGCCGGCGACGCCGACGCCTAGCGTTGCGCGGGCGCAGCAGCTCGGATCGACTGCCAGAACTTCTTGCAACGCCACGTGCCGGTTCCCGCGGGCTCACGACGCGATAGAATCGGCAGGCACCGTGGCCAGTAGCACCCAGACGTTGCCGCTCGACGAGACCTCGGACGACGCTCCGGCTCGCGTCGATCACCTGTACCTCGCGCTCACCGCGGGCAAGCCTCTCGGCGGCGCGCGCTGGTCACTCGACGGCATCGATCAGGTCGAGATCGGCCGCGGGCCCACGCGCTCGATCCGGCGTACCGGCGCCTCGCTGCGCGTCGACGTCCCCGATCCGCACATGTCGTCGGCGCACCTGCGGTTCGAGCGCGAGCGTGCCCACTGGGTCGCGGTCGATGCCGGCTCGCGCAACGGGTTCCTCGTCAACGGCGCGAAGCAGGATCGCGCGGTCGTGATGGACCACGATGTCGTCGAGGCCGGCCGCAGCTTCTTCCTGCTGAGGACCGGCGAGCTCGCGGCGCAGCCCGCGCTCGACCTCGTCCCGCGAGAGCGGGGGACGCTCGCCACGCTCGATCCGCTGCTCGCCTCGGCCTTCGACGAGCTGCTCCGCGTGGCGGTGTCGGGCATCCCCGTCTTGATCGGCGGCCCGACCGGCGCCGGCAAGGAGCGCGTCGCGCGCACGATCCACGACGCCTCGCGACGCAGCGGCGCGTTCGTCCCCGTCAACTGCGGTGCGTTGCCCGCCGGGCTCGTCGAGAGCGAGCTGTTCGGTCACAAGCGCGGTGCGTTCTCCGGTGCGATCGCCGATCAGCCCGGGCTCGTCGCGAGCTCGAGCGGCGGCACGTTGTTCCTCGACGAGATCGGCGACCTCCCCGCACCGGCACAGGCGGCGCTCTTGCGCGTGCTCGAGGAGCACGAGGTGCGCGCGGTCGGCGCGAGCTCGGCGGTGCACGTCGATCTGCGGGTCGTCGCGGCGACCCACCGCGATCTCGACACGCTCGTCGAGGACGGCACGTTTCGCGATGATCTCGTGGCCCGGCTCGCCGGCTTCGAGATCGAGCTGCCTCCGCTCGCCGAGCGGCGCGTCGATCTCGGCGTGATGCTCGCCGAGCTGGTCCCGCCGACCACGCAGCTCTCCGGCGTCGCCGCGCGCGCGCTGTTCGCCTACGGCTGGCCGCGCAACGTCCGCGAGCTGGTTCGCGTGCTCGAGCGAGCGGTCGCGCTCGCCGGCGGTGCCGAGCTCGGCCTCGCCCACTTCAGCGAGGACATCGCCTCGGCGCGGTTCGTGACCGTCGCCGCTCCTGCCGCCGACGCCCGCCGCGACGAGCTCGTGGTGCTACTCGAGAAGCACCACGGCAACGTCAGCAAGGTCGCCGTCGAGCTCGGCCGGGTGCGCCAGCAGGTGCAGCGCTGGATCAAGCGCTACGGGCTCGATCCCGAGCGCTACCGCAGCTGACCTCAGTACGTGATGTAGGGGCCGCTCGAGCCGACTTCTTCGGCCTCGTCGGCCTCGTCGTCGATCACGGCCGCCGTGGCGAGCGCACCTTGCAGCACGAAGATCTTCACGGCCGACGCCGGAATCCGAGCGTTGGGGGCGATGCGCCGGAGGATCGAGAGGATGTTGCGCTGGATGTCATCGACCTCGGTGACCGCGGGACCGGGCTTGATGACCTTGCCGATCCAGCGCTCCTTGTCCTTCTCGTCACCGATCTCCATGACACGCAAGAACTCGTCGGAGCTCCCGTCGAAGTACTTCTTGTCACCGGGCTTGGACAGCGCGAGGCCCTCTCGGAGCTTGCTGTCGATCTTGGTGGCGAAGAAGAGCGAGGTAAGTTTATCGAGTTTCATGTGTCGTTCCCGCCGCGGGCCTCGAACGGGGGGCGGCCTGGTTCGGGGACAAGGATTCGAACCTTGATGAGCAGCTCCAAAGGCTGCTGTCCTACCATTAGACGATCCCCGATCTCGGTCGCACGATACCGCACACCTTCGTCACGCGCTACCCATGTTCCTGATTTCCTTGAGAGACATCGGGCGTAGCGCCCACTTGTAGCGATCATCAAACGCGTACGACTCGCTTGCCAGCTGTCATCGAACCCATTAGCTTCTCGGGCCAATCGGCGGGGTAGCTCAGTGGTAGAGCAGGGGTCTCATAAGCCCTTTGTCGGCGGTTCAATCCCGCCTTCCGCCACGATCATCAACAAGCACGCGCTCAACGCTTCGGGCACTCGCCCGGCGTCGTGCCGCAGCTGAGCTCGTCGGTCGTGATCCCGTACCAGCCCTGGTACTGGTCGCCGAACATGATGATGTAGTGGTGCCCATCGCCGTTGCCCGCCGGGTCGAAGGAATGCGCCGGGTCGTCGGGGCGATCGACCTCGTACGTACGAGTGGAGGTCTCGAGGTCGCCTGACACCGCGTCGACCGTGAGGAATCCGGGTCCGAGCGGGGCGTAGCCCGGGACAAATCCCGGCACTCCCGCCGCGATGACGAACGCGATCGAGGCGCCTGGAAGCGGGCCGTGTGCGGTCTCGAACATCGCGAGGTTCGCCGCGAGGAACTCGGCCACGACGCCGCCCCAGCTGTGCGACACGAGGATCACGTTGCGATCGACCGCGCCGTCCTGCGCGAGCCACGCCTGCGTGCGGCGATACAGATCGCGAGCGTCGAGCTCCGCGTTCGTGCCGTTGTAGTTGGTCAGGTTCTCCGGGATCCCACCGATGGCGCACACGCTGGTGCCGCCGATGACCTCGAACGTGACGCGCAGCCCACCGACGCTGCGATAGTGGAACGACGTCAGCTTCGTGAGGCCGGCGCCCCACAGCCCGAGCGTCACCGTTCCGGCCTCGAGGTCCGCGTCGGTCAGTCCCGCACGCGCCGCCGCGGCGATCGCACCCTCGAGCGGATCGACCGCCGTGATGAGCGCGCGTCCGTCGACCTCGGGAGGTACCTCGGGATGTTGCGGGTCGATCGTGTCCTCGATCACCCGTCCGAGCCCGGTGTACGTCCCGGTGCCCGGCACCGCCACGATCAGATCACCGGGCCGGATCGTCTCGGTCCACACCCGCTCGAACGGATCCGGGAGGCTCGTCGCGGGTGGGTCGTCGGTCGCGCAGCACGCGAGCAAGGCCACCAGCAAACCTGCACGGCCGATCATCACCAATCACGCAGCAGGCTGCGTGCCACCCGTGCGTCGCTCCAACTCGCAGACATGACTTTGTTTGCAGTGGCCGATCGAGTGGCCAGTAGCTCGTCCACCAGCCCACACGTTACAGCGCTTCGCACGCGGACCAGTTTCAGTCCGTACTGACTGTTTTTGCGGTACAGCTACGCCATGGACTTCAAGCTCGACGACGAGCAGGAACTGATCGTGCAAACGGTCCGGCGGTTTTCGGACCGCGACCTCCGCGCCTGGGCCGCCGATGCCGACCGCGCCGGCGCACCCCCGGAGCGCCTCACCCCGGTCGCGAGCGAGCTCGGGTTCTTCGTCGACGCGGTCCCCGCCGATGCCGACGGGCTGCTCGAGGGCAGCTACTCGCACACGACGCGCGTGCTGCGCGGCTACGAGCTCGGACGCGGCTGCGCCGCCCTCGCCGCCTTGCTCGAGACCAACGTCGAGCCCGCGCTCGCGGTCGGTCGGTGGGGAGCTGCGGCGGCGAAGCAAGCGCTGTTCGCGTCGCTCGCCTCGGGCGGCCTCGCCGCGCTCGCCCACGATAGCCGCGAGCTGCTCGAGATCACCGAGGACGGCGGAGCGCTCCGCGTCACCGGCAAGCTCGGCCCCGTTCCCGCCCTCGCCGCCGCCGGCCACGTGCTCGTCGTCGCGAAGCAGGCAGTCTTCCTCGCGACGACCGATGGCATGCACCGCGACGCGATGACACCGTCGGGCTGGCGCGCCGCGAAGTGGGCCACGGCCCGGCTCGACGCGCATCGCGTCCCCGCCGCGTTCGTCCTCGCGCGCGGCGCCGAGGCGCGCACGATCGGCGATCAGATCCTGGCGTGGGCCCGCGTCTCGCTCGCCGCACGCGCCGCTGGAGTCGCGGCCGCCGCGATGGAGTACGCCGAGCACTACGCGACCGAGCGCGTCCAGTTCGGCCAGAAGATCGGCTCGTTCGAGTCGCTGATCCGGCTGCGCGACGACGCCGAGACGCAGGCGATCGCGTCGCGCGTCCTGGCGATCCACGCCGCCTGGGCGCTCGACACCGATCATCCGCGCGCCACGGATCTCGCGAGCCGCGCCCGCGTCCACGCCGGAGATGCGGTCACGCGCGCCACGATCGACGCGGTCCAGATCTTCGGCGGCTACGGCTTCGTCAACGACTACCCCGTCGAGAAACTCATGCGCGACGCGCGCGCGTTCGAAGCGCTCCACGGTGACGAGCGGCTCGGCCGCGTGCTCGCCGCCAAGGGCAAGGAGTAGGTCCATGGATATCTTCCACGACTCCCCTCTGTTCTCCGGCGTCCGCCAGATGCTCGGCGGATTTGCCACGAAGATGATGCGGCCGATCGCGATCAAGCACGATCAAGAAGAGTCGATGCCCTGGGACCTGATGAAGGTGGCCAGCGGCCTCGGGCTCAGCCAGACCGCGCTGCTCGACGGTCGCAAGAAGCTCACCGGCGTCGATCCCGATCAGGAAGCGACCGATCCGAAGAAGCCGACGAGTCAATCCCGGCTCGCCGTCGTCGGCTCCGAGGAGCTCGCGTACGGTTGCGCGGGCATCTGCCTCGCGATCGGTGGCTCGGGCCTCGCCGCATCTCCGGTCGCGCGGATGGGGACCGACGAGCAGAAGGCCGAGTTCCGCAAGCTGCTCTCCGGCCTCGACGACCAGGGCCACGTCAAGGTCGCCGCGATGGCGCTCTCCGAGCCCGGCACCGGCTCGGACATCTCGGGCCTCAAGACCGCCGCACGCGCCGATGGCGACCACTGGGTGATCCGCGGCAGCAAGCAGTGGATCACGAACGCGAAGTCCGCCTCGGTCTACGTCGTGTGGGCGCAGACCGAGCCCTCCGCCGGCCGGGCCGGGGTTCGCGGCTTCATCGTCGGTCGCGACACGCCGGGCCTCGTTCCGGGCAAGAAGGAAACCAAGCTCGGCATTCGCGCCTCCGAGACCGCGCAGGTCCACTTCGAGGACGTCCGCGTCCACAAGGACATGATGCTCGGCGTGGGCGGCGCGGGAGGCGGGCTCGCCGACACCAAGAAGATGCTCGACTCGACGCGTCCCGTGGTCGGCGCGCAGGCCGTCGGCATCGCCCGCGCCGCGTACGAGTTCCTGCTCGAGCGGATCCGCGGCGGCACGCTGCACGGCACGCCGATGGCCTCGCACCAGCACATCATGTTCGAGCTCGCCGAGATGCAGATGGAGATCTCGGCCTCGCGCTTGCTCGTTCACCGCGCGGCCTGGCTCGCCGATCATCACCTGGAGAACGTCGCCGAGGCCTCGATGTCGAAGGCCCACGGGGCGCGCACCGCGCAGTGGGTCACGACCCGCGCGATGGTCCTGCTCGGCGAAGAAGCGCTCGAGCCCGGTCACCCCGTCGAGAAGTGGTACCGCGACGCGAAGATCTACGACATCTTCGAGGGCACCGGGCAGATCCAGCGCCGCATCATCGCGAAGCACCTGACCGGCCAGAACCCGACCTGATCCGCGTCGCGCTCCGATCAGAAGCTCATCGCCACCCACGACTGGAGGGCGCGGAAGTCGTGCCCTCGGGTCCCGGCCGGCAAGGTCGCGTCGCCGCCGATGAGCTTGCCGTACGCCCACGATCCACCGATGGTGACCGCATTCGAGAGTGCGTACTGCGTGCTGGTGCCGACCGCGATCTCGAAGCCCTCGTCGAATCCCTCGATCGGGCCCTTGAGCCCGGCGGCGACCGCGACCGAGAGCTCTGACGTGAGCTTGTAGGCCACGCTCGTCGGCAACCACAGCAGGTCCCGGTTGGGCGTCGTCGCGGAGTCACGTTCGGTGACGGCCACGAACACGCTGGGCATGGAGATCACGACGACCCGGCCGACGGAGTAGCGGAGCTTGAAGCCGAGCTTGAGGCCATGATGGCCGGCGTCGAAGCTCAGCGCGTGAGCGCCGAGGTTGGCCGCCACGGAGAACGATCCGCGGCGGAGTCCGTAGAGCGCTTCGACGCCGGCGCCGTCGTAGACGTGGGCACAGCCGTGGCCCTCGCCGGTGAGGCACAGGCCGCGGCCGGCGCCGCCACGAAACCCGGTGGTGCCGAAGGTCGAGTGGACGAGCGAGAGGGTGAGGTCCGGCGTCACGCCGAAGCCGAGATCCGGCGCGATCGAGATCGGCTCACCGAGCGTGCCGGAGGAAGCGCTCGCCTCGGCGACCAGCGAGATCCCGACAACTCCCTGCGGCAGGGTCAGCCCCGGAGGAGGCGGCGGCTTCGCTGGCTCCGCGGCGACCGGTGACGCGCCGAGCAGGGCCGCTACGATCGCACCGCGCGATCGCGCTGTCATGGCTCCGCCGCTCCGCCGACCTCGAGCTCGGCGAGGCGCGCGAGCACCCGCGCCGGTGAGTCGAGGTGAGCGAGATGATCCGCCAGGCCTCGCGAGCTCAGGCGCGCGATGCTGGCGAGACCGGGCAGTCGGTCCCCCGCGTGGGTCGACCCCCAGAGCAGGATCACCAGCCGGAGAGCCTCACCGTCTGAAGTCGCCAGGCGCAGGGGTCGCGCGAGTGTCACCAGAACCGCCCCCGGCGATCCACCGTCGACGTAGGCGCACGGCACGGCCACGCCGCGACCGATCGAGCTCGACACCACAGCCTCGCGCCGCAGCAGCGCCGCGACGACCGTCGCCGGATCGGCGGTGGTACCGGTCGCGAGGCGCTCGACCGCCACGTCGAAGACGTCCTCGAGATCCGCGCAGCGCAGCTGGACGAGGATGCGGTCCGTCGTCAGGAGCTCGGTCAGCCGGCCGTAGGGCGCGACGGACTTGCGACGGCCAGGGAACCGCGCCTCCACCACCGCTCGGAGCTCGGCGAGCTGGGTGTGGTTGAGCTGGCGATGGGCGATCTCGAGGAACAGCGAGCCAGCGTCGGGCTCGCGCGCCACGTAGTCCACCAGGAGAGGGCTCACGCGGTGAGCAAGCTCCATGAGCAGCGTCGGAGATACCCCGAGCTCGCGCGCCATGGCCTCCAGCCGCATCGACGTCGGGGGCGCGTCGATACCGTTCTCCACCCGGCTGAGATAGGTGCTCGAGACGCCGAGCCGGCGGGCGAGGTCCCGCAAGCTCAGGCCGGACTCGATCCGGAACAGCCGGAGCGTGGCGCCGAGATGAGCGGTCATGTCGCGACGTCCGCGTGCGGGGCCAGCTCGGCGAACGCCGCGTGGGCGACTGGATCGATCGGTGGATGGACCACGAGCACCGACGCTGGAGCCTCGGCCAGGACGCGCTGCCTGCCGCCGAGCATTCCGCTCGCGAGCCCCCAGCGGGCATCCATCCCGATGACGACGAGATCGTAGCCCGCCGCCGCCTCCTCCAGCACGGCGTCCGCTGGCGAGTCATGCTCGAGCACGCGGACCTGGATCCGCGAGTCCGCGTCGCGATCCGGAAAGACTTTGTCGATGTTCATTCGACTGTCGCGGGACCGCGCTGGATCGGCGGGATCGACGACGTGGAGCAGCGTCAACTGGACGCTCGGGGTCTGGCCGAGCTGGTGCGCCACGCGCAGCATGGCGAGATCCTCGGGGCCGCCTGCGCATGCGACCAGCACACGCTCGAGCTTCTTCAGATCGCGGTCGACCAGCACGGCGACCGGGTAGCGCGTCCGCGCGAGGACCTTCCTGACCGTGCCGCCGAGTCGGCCCTCGAGCAGGAGCGGCTTGTGCCCGCCGAGCAGGATCAACGACGCCTGCTTGGCCTCCGCCGTACGGCAGATGTCGACGCCGAGGTCGGACGAGACGAACTCGAGGGTCCGCACGTCGAGCATCAGCTCGCGTGCCCGTGCCATCGTGGTGACGAGCGGGATGGGCTCGGTGTCCCGTTTGCGGCGCTCCACCGACGGCCGGTCGGTCGGGGTCGCGAGGTGGAGCGCGAAGACGCGTGCCGTCTCGTCGCGTCGTCCGGCCAACGCCGCCGCGACGGTCGTCAGCCCCGACGACGTCGCGTCGGCCACGCACAGGAGGACCGTGAACGGCGCCGGTAGTGGAGCGGCGAGCTCGGGTGACACGAGCGGGCGACCGCGGAGCTCGGCATCGGGATAGACCCAGCGGAGGATCGGCGTCGTCGCGAAGGTCGTCACGAGGGCCATGATCACCAGCATCGTGAACACCGTCGGCGAGATGACCCCGAGGTCGAGCCCGATGTTCAGCACGACGAGCTCCATCAGGCCGCGGGTGTTCATGAGGATTCCGATCGCGCTCGCCTCGCGCCAGCGCAGCCCCGTGAGCCGAGCCGCCACCGCGCTCCCGCCGAACTTGCCGACCGTGGCCACCACGATCAAGCCACCGGTGACCAGCCAATCGCGGGTGCCACTGACCAGGCCGATCTCGGTGCGCAGCCCGCTGAACGCGAAGAACAGCGGCAACAAGAGGACCACGGAGACGGTCTCGAGCTTCTCGACCAAGGTCTCGGCCAGCGATCCGTCCTTGGGCAAGATCGCGCCGAACAGGAACGCACCGAACAGCGCGTGGATCCCGATCATTTCGGTGATCGCGCTCGACGCGATCAGGACCAGCAGGATGATCGACACCGCGTTGGACGTCAGCCCTTCGCGGGTCACGATCCGGACCGCCAGCCTCCCGAGGAACGGCCGGACCACGAACACCATCCCGACGATGAAGACCAGCGCGAAGCCGGTGGTCCACAAGCTGTCCGTGATCCCATCGGCGCGCGCCACCCCGACGACGAACGCGAGGATGCACCACGCCGTCACGTCGTCGACCGCCGCGCACGCGAGGGTGATGGCGCCGACCGGCGACGTGAGGAGGTTCCGCTCCGAGAGGATCCGCGCGAGCACCGGGAACGCGGTCACGCTCATCGAGACGCCGAGAAACAGCACGAACGGGGTGAAGCCGACCCCCGGCGAGGCGTACGCGTCGTAGAGCCACAAGCCCGCGGCCGCGCCGAGAGCCATCGGGAGAAGGATGCTGGTGTGGCTGATGAGGATCGATGAATGCGTGCGACCGCGGAGTAGCTTGGGATCGAACTCGAGGCCGACCAAGAACATGAAGAGCACGAGCCCGACCTGGCTCAGCATCTTGAGGAGCTCGAACGACGAGGCCGGGAACAACGTCGCCATCGCATCCGGCCACAGCCACCCGAACAGCGACGGGCCGAGGACGATCCCGGCGATCACCTCCGCCATCACCTGCGGCTGTCCGAGCCAGCGCATGACGATGCCGAGCAGCCGCGACACGACGATGATCGCGCCGATCTGGCCGAGGAGGATCGTGAGGCTGCTGAGCTCCAGGGAGGGCATGGCGAGACCAGAACACGTGATCTGGACGTTGGTGTACAGTGATTACTTAACACTCCGCAGGAAACGTTGTCCAGTGGACAAGGTCATCGCGCACACGAGCGGCGCGCACACGAAGTTCGCTGCTCGATCGCGTGCTGCGTCGACACGGCCCCGTCCCATGAGCTGTCGCGGCCAGGTCGCACTAGGCAATTCGTGCGCGAGTTGGTACCCACCTCCGGCAACCCCGGAGCGAATCGTGAACAAACTGATCGCAGCGACTCTCGTGACCATGGCGGCGTGCGGATCCAAGCCGGCCCCCTCGCCGACCACACCGCCGAGCCCCCCGGCGGACCCGACCGCCGGCGGCGAACCCGCGACGCCGGACCCGACGCCCGCCCCGACGAAGACCGCGGCCAAGCTCGGCGCGTGGGGCTTCGACACCAAGGGCATGAACGCCAAGGTCGCGCCCGGCGCCAGCTTCTACGAGTACGCGAACGGCGGCTGGCTCGCGAGCACGCCGATCCCGTCGGACAAATCGAACTACAGCATGTTCACCGTGCTGAGCGACGAGAGCGACGAGCGCACCAAGCAGATCATCCTCGGCGCGAGCGGTGCCCCGCGCACCGAGAGCCGCAAGATCGCCGACTACTACCAGAGCTTCATGGACGAGGCCGCGATCGAGGCCAAGGGCATCGCGCCGATCCAGGGTGACCTCGATCGGATCGCCGCGATCAAGGACACGACCGGCCTCGTCGCCGCGTTCGCCGACAACGCGCGGCACCTGCGGAAGAGCCCGATCGCGACGATCGTCGGGCAGGACGATCGCGAGCCGGAGAACCACATCGCGAGCATCGCGCAGGGTGGGCTCGGGCTGCCGGATCGCGACATGTACGACGCCAAGGCGAAGCAGTTCGCGGCGGTGCGCGAGGGCTACAAGAAGTACCTCGTGACGATGCTCGAGCTGGCCGGCGTCAAGGACGCGGGCCAGCGGGCCGCGGCGGTCTACGCGCTCGAGGAGAAGCTCGCGGCCGTGCACTGGACCCGCGTGCAGAACCGCGATGCCCAGAAGACCTACAACAAGCTGACGCTCGCGCAGCTGCAGAAGACGGCGCCCGGCATCGACTGGAAGCAGTGGGTCGCCGGCGTCGGGCTCGCCGGGCAGGACGCGTTCAACGTGAACCAGCCGTCGGCGGTCACCGGGACCACCAAGCTCGTCAAGAGCCAGCCGCTCGCGGTGTGGAAGGACTACCTGACGATCCAGCTGCTCACCAGCACGGCGCCGTACCTGCCGAAGAAGTTCGTCGACGCGCAGTTCGAGATGTTCGGCAAGACGCTGTCGGGCACGCCGGTGCTCAAGGACCGCTGGAAGCGCGGCGTCGACGAGGTGACCGGGTCGATGGGCGAGGCCGTCGGCAAGATCTACGTCGAGAAGTACTTCACGCCCGCGACCAAGGCGCGCGCCGACGAGCTCGTCAAGAACCTGCTCGTCTCGATGGGCCAAAGGCTCGATGCGTTGAGCTGGATGAGCGACGAGACGAAGGCGAAGGCGAAGGCCAAGCTCGCCACGTACAACCCGAAGATCGGCTATCCGAAGCGGTGGCGTGACTACGCGGCGCTCGAGATCGTCGCCGGTGATCCGGTCGGCAACGACGCGCGCTCGGCGGCCTTCGAGTACGACCGCCGGCTCGCCAAGCTCGGCAAGCCCGTCGATCGCGACGAGTGGGGCATGACGCCGATGACCGTCAACGCCTACTACAACCCGGGCCTCAACGAGATCGTGTTCCCCGCCGCGATCCTCCAGCCGCCGTTCTTCGACCCGAACGCGGACGCGGCCGTCAACTACGGCGGGATCGGCGCCGTGATCGGCCACGAGATCAGCCACGGCTTCGACGATCAGGGCAGCCAGTACGACGCCAAGGGTGCGCTCAAGAACTGGTGGACCAAGGGCGACGCCGAGAAGTTCAAGACCGCGACCAACCTCCTGGTCGCTCAGTACAGCGCGTACTGCCCGGTCGCCGCGGCCGACGGCAAGCCCGCGCTGTGCGTCAAGGGCGAGCTCACGCTCGGCGAGAACATCGCGGACCTCGCGGGGCTCACCGTCGCGCACAACGCGTACAAGCTGTCGCTCGGCGGCAAGCCGGCCCCGGTGATCGACGGGATGACCGGCGATCAGCGGTTCTTCCTCGGCTGGGCGCAGGTCTGGCGCCGGCTCTACCGCGACCAGGAATTCGCGAATCGGCTCGTCACCGATCCGCACAGCCCGTCGGAGTTCCGGACCTCGGTCGTGCGCAACCTCGATGGCTGGTACGACGCCTTCCAGCCGAGCGCCTCGGACAAGCTCTACCTCGCGCCCGACCACCGCGTGAAGATCTGGTAGGCGCGTACCTACCCCCACTGACCGACCCAAGTCCTCGACACGCGACGGGCTCCCGGCGTAACACTGTTGGTGGGGATGGCAGTCGCCCTCGGCATCGACCTCGGCACGACCAACTCGGTCGCCGCAATCGCGACTCCGACGGGGGTGGAGTTCATCCTCGGTCCGCGGGGAGAGCGGGTCCATCCGTCGACCGTCGCGTTCCCGGCGAGCGGTGGCGTGGTGGTGGGCGCCGACGCGAGGCGCTACCGGCTGACCGAGCCGCACCACGTCATCCACTCGGCCAAGCGGTTCATCGGCCAGAACATCCGCGCACCGCTGGTGCAGCTCGCGATGACCGGCGTCCGCTACAAGGTCGTCGAAGGGCCCAACCAGCAGCCGATCGTGGTCGTGCGCGATCGCCGGATGACGATGCCCGAGATCTCGTCGCACGTGCTGCTGCACCTCAAGCGGTGCGCGGAGCGCCAGCTCGGCACGCAGGTGAAGGACGCGGTGATCACCGTCCCGGCAAACTTCACCGACGGCCAGCGCCAGGCGACCAAGGAAGCCGGCCGGCTCGCGGGGCTCGACGTGATGCGCCTCATCAACGAGCCGACCGCCGCCGCGCTCGCCTACGGATTCGGCCAGGACCACCAGAAGGTGATCGCCGTGTTCGACTTCGGAGGTGGCACCTTCGACGTCTCGATCCTGCGGCTCAACGGCGAGATCTTCGAGGTGCTCGCCTCGGATGGCGACTTCTTCCTCGGCGGGGATGACCTCGATCGCTCGCTCGCCGAGGTCCTCGCGGCCGAGTGCAACCGCGTGCTGGGCCTCGATCCGAGGCCGCACCCGGCGCTGATGATGAAGCTGATGATGGGCGCCGAGGCGATCAAGTGTCACCTCTCGGAGAACGACGCGGCCGAGGGCGAGATCGATGGCCTCGATCTGCCCAGCGGCGGCACCGGGAAGCTGCCGTTCGAGGTCACCCGCCGCCAGTTCGAGGATCTCATCGGCGGCTACGTGGCGCGCACCATCGACGTCACGAAGCAGGCGATCCGCGCGGCCGGCTTCGACATTCGCAACGTCGCCGACGTGCTCTGCGTCGGCGGCTCGACGCGGATCCCGCTCGTGCGCACCCGGCTCGCCGAGCTGTTCGGCAAGGAGGTCAATACCAAGGTCAACCCCGACGAGGTCGTGGCGCAAGGTGCGGCGATCCAGGCCGGCAGCCTCTCGGGTGGGCTGTCATCGGGAACCGGCATGGGCGCGCGCGATGCGGTCGCGACGGCGGGCCACTCGTCGCTCGCTCATGGCAACGTCCAGCTGCCGGTCGGACAGGTCACGCGCCCGGTGCTGCTCGACGTCAATCCGGCGACGCTCGCGATCCAGACCGCGGGCGGCTTCACCGAGCGCCTGCTCGACAAGAACGCCCCGATCCCGATCGAGCGCACGCGCGTGTTCACGACCGCGCGCGACAACCAGACGCGCGTCGAGATCGATTGCTGCCGCGGTGAGAACCGGCGCTACACCGAGAACGAGCCGCTCGGGACGCTGCAACTCGAGAACCTGCCCGCGAAGGCGCGCGGCGAGCTGAAGATCGAGGTCTCGTTCCGGGTCGACGCCGACGGGATCCTGCACGTGAAGGCGAGCGATCAGGTGACCGGCGCGGCGCAGGAGGCGCACCTCCAGGTGCTCGGCGCTCCGTCGGCCGAGGAACCGTGAGCGTCCGCTCCGACGTGTTGCTGTGGGCGCAACGGATCGTCGCGAAGAAGGACGCCGCACCGCACGTGCTGCTCGAGATCAAGGCCGATTGCGGCGTCGACGACGCGCAGGCCGCGTTCCACAAGCTCGCCCGCATGGCGCATCCCGATCTGCACCGCTCCTCGCTCGAGGCCGCGGAGCTCGAGCTCGTGACCACCGCGTACTCGCGCATCACGGCCGCGTACCAGGAGTTTCGCTCGCAGCGCATGCAGACCATGCGGATGCAGCCGATCCACGACACCGGTCGGCTCCCGACGATCAACCAGGAGGCCGGCAGGGCCGTCCCCGAGGCCCAGCCGCCGACCCCTTCGGCCTCGGGCGCCGCCGGCGCGATGAACTCGAAGGCGCTGATCTACTACCGCAAGGCCGAGCTCTGCCTGCGGCGCGGCGATCTCCGCGGTGCGGTCCTCCAGCTGAAGATGGCGATCGCGGGGGACCCGGCCTCGACGTTCTTGCGGACGGCCCTCACCGAGGTGATGGCGGAAGTCGGCAAGACTCCGTAGAGATCTCGTCGCAAGCGCGTGAGATTCCTTGGTTCCTGGCGAGTGGACAGGACGCCGTCGGTATGTCCAACTCCTGGACGTCGCGACCTGGTCGCGGCGCCTCTCAACCTCCTCTAAGGTGCGCGCCATGTCGCCGCGGACGACCACTGGAACTTCGATCACCGGTCACGGAATCTGGCATCCCGAGACCATCCTGGAAAACGCCGAGCTGTGCGTGGCGTTCAACAAATTCGCGCGACGCGAGAACGCGAAGCACGCCGACGAGATCGCCGCAGGCAAGCGCGAGGCGATCAAGGAATCGACGCCCGAGTTCATCGTCAAGGCGTCCGGAATCATCACGCGGTGGGTCCAGGACAAGACCGGGCTCCTCGATCCCGAGCGGATGTGCCCGAACATTCCGGACCGTCCCGAGGAGGAGCTCAGCATCCAGGCCGAGTACGCGGTCAACGCGGCCAGACGAGCGCTCGCGTCCGCGGGCCGCACCGGCGAGGACGTCGATCTCGTCGTGCTCGGCTGCTCGAACCTGCAGCGCCTGTACCCGGCGATCGCGATCGAGGTCCAGCACGCGCTCGGCGCGCGCGGCTACGGCTTCGACATCTCGCTCGGCTGCTCGGCGGCCACCGGCGCCACGCAGCTCGCGTCTCAGGCCGTCCGGCTCGGTCAGGCGAAGTGCGCGCTCGTGGTGGTGCCCGAGCTGACGACCGGCCACATGAACTGGCGCGAGCGCGACAGCCACTTCATCTTCGGCGACGCCTCGGTGTCCCTGGTCATCGAGCCGACCGACCGCGCCCACCCCGGCTCGTGGGAGATCCTGTCGACGCAGATGGCCTCGAAGTGGAGCGCGACCACGATCCGCAACAACCGCGGCTACCTCGACCGCTGCGATCCGAGCACCGAGCACAACACCGACAAGCTGTTCCACCAGCAGGGTCGCCGCGTCTTCAAGGACGTCGTGCCGATGGCGGAGAAGTTCATCAAGGACCACATCGCGCAGCACGATCTGCAGCCCTCGCAGGTCGCGCGCTACTGGCTCCACCAGGCGAACGGCCCGATGAACGCGCTGATCGCCAAGCGCATCCTCGGCCGCGAGGCCACGCGCGCCGAGGCGCCGATCATCCTCGATGTCTACGGAAACACCGCCTCGGCCGGCTCGCTGCTCGCGTTCTCGCACCACAACGAGGATCTGCCGGCGGGGAGCTACGGCATGATGGCGTCGTTCGGTGCCGGCTACTCGCTCGGCTCGCTGCTGCTGCAACGTCAGTAAGGGCAGCGTGATCGTCGTCGACATCTCGAAGCTTCCGTCAGCGCCGTAGCCACGAGACGATGAGTCCGGCTGCGCAGTTAGTGGCAAATGGCGCGGCCGATCTGCCGTACACTTGTACGAGGGACGATGCCGTACCGTGACCAGGGAACGACGTGCGCCTTGTCTCGGTCCGGGGTGTGTCCGTGGTGTCGACAGACCGTGAGCTTCGACGCTTCGCAGGTGAGCACCGTCTGCGAGCGCTGTGGAGCACGCTATGCCACCGCGCTCGCGATTCCGCAGGAGCCCGCTTCGATACTCCCCCGGCGATCGCGAGTCCTGTACATCAGCATGGTCGTCGGCGCGGTGCTCGGCGGGGTGGTGCTGCTGTCGTTCGTGACAGTAGGGGAGGCCTTGGCGCTGATCATCATGCTCGCTCTCGCTCCGTATCTGGCGGTGTTGAAATCGAGTCGCAGCGACCCACCAGAGCTTCCATCGGCCCGTGAACCCGACGACAGCGTGATTGCGTGCGACATGAAGCCGAGTCGTCGCAGCACCAACACCACGCAGCCCTGACCTCGAGCCAGATTCGCGTGATCAAGAACACTCGATTGCGGGTGCGCAGCTCGCTGACCGCACTTCTGCCAGACCCAATCAAAGGGTGAGTGTCCCCTCCTCCATCGCCGCCGACCGCGATCACCTCGATTGCTGGCTGGCCGCCGGCGTTGCCCGTGGCGTCAACGGGAAAGCCGAGGACGGGATCACCGTGGTGTGAAGGGCGAGCAGTCGCCTGTACAACACCGCGGAGACTCCGCGCTCGTTCGAACGCTCGTCGACCATGGCTGACGTATCGTGGATCAGTCAGATCCTGGTTGCGATCGATCTTCGACCACGAGCAGATCGCCGGCCCGTCAGTCGAACACGACGGTCTTGCCGTCGTGGACCAGGACGCGATCCTCGAGGTGCCAGCGGACCGCCGCCGCGAGCACGTTCTTCTCGAGATCCCGGCCCTTGCGGACCAGATCGTCGACGGTGTCGCGATGCGCGCAGCGGATCGTCGCCTGCTCGATGATCGGGCCCTGGTCGAGGTCCGAGGTCACGTAGTGGCTCGTCGCGCCGATCATCTTCACGCCCTTCTCGTGGGCCTGACGATACGGGTTCGCGCCGACGAACGCCGGCAGGAACGAGTGATGGATGTTGATGATTCGCGACGGGTACCGCTGGACGAAGCTCGGCGACAACAGCTGCATGTAGCGCGCGAGCACGATCAGATCGACGCCGGCTCGGTCGATGAGGCGTGCGGCCACTGCTTCCTGCTCGAGCTTGGTCTCGGCGGTGATCGGGAGATGATGAAACGGCACGTCGAAGTGGCGGGCGATCGGCTGGGCATCGGGATGGTTGGAGATCACCATCGCGACCTCGCACGCGAGCTCTCCGGCGCGATGCCGGATCAGGAGGTCGTAGAGGCAGTGCTCCTGCTTCGAGGCGAACACCGCGACGCGCCGCTTGCGCTCGCCGTACCAGATGCGCCAGCCGAGCCCGAACCGCGCGCCGAGCTCGCGCACGGCGGCTTCGAAGTACACGCGATCGGACAGCGATGAGAGGTCGAACTGGATCCGCTGGAAGAACATGCCGGCGTTCGCGTCGCTGTGGTGGTTCGAGTCGAGGACCGTGGCGCCGTGCGTGTTGAGCATCTGAGTCAGCGACGACACGATGCCCTTGCGATGCAGGCCCTGGACGAGCAGCGTTCCGATCTTCGGCACGGAGCCGACCGTCGGGACTCCGCTCATCGTGGCGGACTTCGTGCGAGAGATGACAGGGGCGGTGGCGAGCTTCATGGTGGGCTCCGGCTAGAGGCGACCGCTGAACGCGATCCCGGCACCGCTGGGGGTCAGCCACGGCGACGCGGTCAGCTCGTGTTCGCGCGGGGTCTTGCCGCTCTTGAAGTACCAGGTGAACCCGCCGACCACCGCGGCCACGCCGATGCCGCTGACCATCCATCCGATGTTGCTGAGCTGGATCGCGGAGCCGGCGTCACGAAACGCCGGATCGCCCGGCGCCGCGGCGCATTCGTGGGACGACACCGAGCAGTTTGCCGGGACCTGCAGGAGACCGATCACTCCGAGC
>Ga0299915_10000892_pt1 | contig 22078 bp, 16 predicted proteins | sample RVTome_13_FD_200263 | JGI IMG/M metagenome (GOLD analysis project Ga0299915, IMG submission 200263) | Soil microbial communities from uranium-contaminated site in the Upper Colorado River Basin, Wyoming, United States - RVT92D227 (version 2) ... | reverse complement strand
ATTCGCTCGGTGCAGGCTGCGCGGGCGTGATCGGATTCACGGCTGCCGAGCGGTTCGTGGAACGGGTCGTTCTCGTTCCCGACGACACCATCCACGGTGCTCAGCTCCGCTTGTGGGAGGAGGTCCGAGTGATCGCGGAGCCCGGAGGCGCGACGAGCGTTGCCGCGCTGCTATGCGGCGCCTACCGGCCCGAGCCGAACGAGCGGGTGGTCGCGCTCGTCTGCGGCGGAAACACCGATCCGGCCTCGGTCACCCGCTGACGCCGGCTACGCGATGGGCGCGAGGAAGGCCGAGTACCGGGCGTTCTCACCCCTCACCGCCGAGAAGAAGACGCCCTGGATCTCCTTGGTGATCGGACCGCGCATCCCCTCGCCCACCGCGCGGTCGTCCACCTCCCGGATCGGCGTGACCTCCGCGGCCGTGCCCGTGAAGAACGCCTCGTCGGCGTTGTAGAGGTCGGTGCGCGTCAGGTCCCTCTCGCGGACCTCGTAGCCGAGCTCGTGCGCGATCTCCAGGACCGTAGCGCGCGTGATCCCGTCCAAACATCCGGCGGAGATCGGCGGAGTGAACAGCTCTCCGTCCCTCACGGCGAACACGTTTTCGCCGGAGCCGTCGGTGATGAAGCCGGCCTGGTTGAGCATGATCGCTTCGTCGTAGCCCGCCTTCAGGGATTCGACCTTGGCGAGGACGCCGTTGATGTACTGGCCAGTCGCCTTGGCCGCCGAGGGCAGCGAGTTCTGGTCGTTGCGCTTCCAGGAGGAGATCTTCACCCTGACGCCCCGCTCGAGCGCGTCCTCGCCCAAGTACGCGCCCCACGGCCACACCGCGATCATCACGTTCACCGGCGCATTCAGCGGGTTCACACCCATCTCCCCATAGCCGCGGAAGACGAGAGGGCGCACGTAGCAGGCGGTGAGACCGTTGGCCCTGATCGTCTCCTTGACCGCCTCGGCGAGGACCTCGAGTGGGAACGGGATCTCCATGTAGTAGAGCTTCGCCGAGCGGAACAGCCGTTTCAGGTGCTCGTCCAGGTGCCACACGGCCGGCCCCAGCTTGGTCTCGTAGCAGCGAATCCCCTCGAAAGCGCCGCTTCCGTAGTGCAGGGCATGGGACAGCACGTGAACCTTGGCGTCCGCCCAGTCGACGAGCTCTCCATCCATCCAGATCTTCTCGACGGGCGTGATCGGCATCGGGCTCTCCCTTCCAAGCTCACGCGGTTCTACCGCGGGACCGGTCGCCCAAAGGATAGCCTGTGGCCGCGAGGCACAGCCCCCGACCTATCCAAGCGCACGGGCCGCTAGTTCAGCGAAGGGTCGACCGGCATCAGACGCAGGAGGTCGAACTCGCGGCCCTTGCGTCGCAGGACCTCCTCCCAGAGATGCTCGGGCTCGAGGGTGAAGACGTCCTCGGCGCGAGCGGGCTCCGTGATCCACGAACCCTCCTGCATCTCGGAGTCGAGCTGACCGGCGCCCCAGGACGCGTATCCGGCGAAGACCCTCGCCCGCCGGATGTCACCGAGGGTCTCCCGATCTGCCTCCTCGGGCAGGAACCCGATCGAATCGAAAGCCAGGACGTCGACCCGGTCCTGCTCAACGAGGTCGGCGACCACGACTGCCGCCCGGGGCTGCACCGGCCCGCCGAAGAACAGCCGTTCTCCGGGGTCGACGAGATCCGCGAGCGGTGGGACGGCCTCCGCGACCGAGATCTCGGTCGCCCGGTTTAGCACCACACCGACGGCGCCTTCCGTGTCGTGGTGACCCACCAGGACCACCGTGCGCCGGAAGTTAGGGTCCCAAAGACCCGCACCCGCGATGAGCAGCTTGCCGCGAAGGCTCTTCACTTCTCCCATGATCCCTCGGGAGTGCTAGTCGGGCAGGACGATGAATCGAGCCGTGTCCGTGCCGATCGCGGTGCGGATCTCCTCGACGACCTCGGGCGTGACCGGGCTGTCCAGCGTGAGACCCATGAGCGCCGTTGGGCCGCTACGGCCGACGTCCATGGTTCCGATGTTCACGTCGTGCTCGCCGAGGATCGTCCCGGCCCTGCCGATCACCCCCGGCCGGTCTTCGTAGGTGAAGAACAGCATGTAACGGGCGGCCGGCATCTCCAGGTCGTAGCCGAGCACCTGCATCACCCGCGGATCGTTGCGCTTGCCGACGAGCGTTCCAGCGACCGAGACCTCTCCGTCCTCGGTCGCGCCCCGCAGCGCGATCAGGTTCACGTAGTCGCTGGAGACGGCCGAACGCATCTCGGATATCGCGATGCCCCGCTCGCGGGCGATGATCGGCGCGTTCACGTACGAGACGGGCTCGTGCACCACGCGGGAGAGCACTCCCTTGATGATCGCGAGGGTGAGTGCCCGCGTGTCGACCTCGGCGATCCGGCCCAGGTACTGGCACTCGATCCCCTTGATCGCGCCCTTCGTGAGTCCCGTGAGCAGCACCCCGAGCTTCTCCGCGAGCGGCAGGAACGGGCGGGCGACCTCGGCGACCTCGGCACCGGCCGACACGTTCACGGCGTAGGGAACGAACTCGCCCCGAAGCGCCAGGCTGACCATCTCGGCGATGGTGGTGCCGGCCTTGTCCTGCGCCTCGACGGTGGACGCGCCGAGGTGCGGAGTCACAACCACTTGTTCGAAGGCGAAGAGCGGAGACTCGGTCGTCGGTTCCTGCGTGAACACGTCCAGAGCCGCGCCGGCCAAGCGTCCCTCGGCGATCGCTTTCGCGAGGGCCCCCTCATCGACGATGCCTCCGCGAGCCGTGTTGACCAGGCGCGCGCCTTCCTTGACCAGCCCCAGCTCACGCTCTCCGATCAGCCCCTCGGTGTCTGCCGTGCGAGGGAGATGGATGGTGATGAAGTCCGACTGCACGAGCAGTGACTCGAGCGTCGGCATCAGCTCGACGCCCATCTCCTTGGCTCGCTCCTTCGGGACGTAGGGATCGAAGGCCACGACCCGCATCCCGAACGCCGCGCCTCGCTGGGCAACCATGGCACCCACGCGGCCGAGGCCGACGATGCCGAGCGTCTTGCCCGCGAGCTCCACTCCCTGGTACTTCGACCGCTCCCAGGCACCGGCCTTGAGGGCCGCATGGGCCTGCGGCACGTTACGGGCCTGCGCGAGCAGGAGCGCAATGGTGTGCTCGGCGGCCGAGAGGATGTTCGACTGCGGCGCGTTGACGACCATCACACCTCGTCGGGTTGCGGCGTCGACGTCGACGTTGTCGAGTCCGATCCCCGCCCTCGCGACGACCTTGAGGTTCTCGCCAGCTTCGATCACGTCCTTCGTGACTTTGGTCTGCGAACGAACAACCAACGCGTCGTACGGACCGATCTCGAGGGCCAGATCTCCCTTGGCGAGCTCCGGACGGAGGTCGACCTGGAAGTCCTTGCGGAGCAGCTCGAGGCCGCGCTCCGAGAGCTTCTCGGTTACGAGGACTCGCATTTCACTGCCCTCCGGCCGTCATGAACACTCCCTGAGCGGCCGCCACCGCCGCGCCCCTTTCCACCGGGTACCCCATGGACTCGAGGGTCATCTCGACCGCCGCGAGCCCGGCCAGGATGTCGAGCTGCGAGTAGTAGCCGAGGTGCCCGATGCGGAAGACCTTGCCCTTCAGCGGACCCTGGCCCGGGGCGAGGATCACGCCGTGGTCGCGGCGGCACTTGGCCACGAGTTCGTTGCCGTCGATGCCCTCCGGCGCCCGGATCGCGGTAACCACCCATCCACGCTCGGGGTGGTCGCCGAACAGCTCCAGACCGAGCGCTTGCACGGCGCTCTTCACACCGCGCGACAGGAGCTCGTGGCGCCTCAAGGCGCCCTCCACCCCATCCTGGAAGTAGAGGTCGAGCGCCGCACGAAGCCCTTGCACCAGGGAGATGGCAGGCGTGAACGGGTTCTCGGGGTTCTTGCGCTCGTATGCGTCCTTGTACAGCGCGTAGTCGAAGTAGAAGCGCGGGTTCTGCGCGATCTCGTTCGCCTTCCACGCCGCCTGAGAGATGGCCACGAACGCGAGGCCGGGGGTCGCGGACAAAGCCTTCTGAGAGCCGCTGATCGCCACGTCGATGCCCCACCCGTCGCAGTCGAACGGGACCGCGCCGAGCGAGGACACGGCGTCCACCACAATGAGCGCTCCCGCGTCCTTGGCCACTCGGGCGACCGCCTCCACGTCGTGGATGACGCCCGTGGAGGTCTCGCTGTGCTGGACGAGCACACCCTTCGTGGGGGCCTCGGCGAGGGCAGCCTCGACCTCGACGGGGTCGATGGCGCGGCCCCACTCGTAGTCGATCCTGCGGAGGTCAAGCCGGTACGCGCGGGCGATCTTCGCGAACCGCTCGCCGAAATACCCGGCCACGGGAACCACCACCCGGTCCCCCGGCGAGAAGAGGTTGGCGACGGCCGACTCGAGGCCGCCGGTCCCAGACGAGGCGAACAGCACGACGTCGTTGTCGGTCTTGAAGAGCCGCTTGAGGTCCTCGGTGACGCCACGAAGCAGGCTTCCGTATCCGGGACCGCGGTGGTAGACGATGGGGCTTCCCTGCGCGAGGAACACCTGGGGAGGGACCGGGGTGGGTCCGGGGGCGAGAATGATCTCGGGCCTGTCCATCGCGCCTCCTTTCGGGATGCTCCAAGGCGGACCTCGCTTTGGTCGGGAGAGAGTATCATCTGGGCCCTCGCCCTCCAGAGCCCGCGATGGCGACCGGCCGCCGACTAGAAGAGGGAGGGCGCCAAGGTCCGCAGGTCGAACTCCGGATCAGCCAGGAGCTTGGCTTCGGGACGCATCTTCGCCTTGATGAGCGGCATCGAGCGACGCACGTCGCGCTTCCAGTTCATCGAGAAGGCGGACTGCAGCACCCCATCCTTCAGCATGAACGCCGCGAAGCTCCGGTCCCGGATGCTGCCGCGGAACACCATCTCGTCCCACGAGGTCGCGAACCCGGACATCTGGATCTCGGCGTCGTACTGGTCCGACCAGAACCAGTGCGGATCGTCGAACACCTCGCCCCTGCCGAGCATGTTCCGAGCGGCCGTCGCGCCCATCTTGACCGCGTTGTCGTAGTGCTCGACCCGGATCGAACCGAACACCGGATGGTCCTGCCGCGCGACGTCGCCGGCCGCGAACACGCCCGGCACGTTCGTCGCCAGGGTCGCGTCCACGATGATCCCGTCTTGCACGGCGATATCGCTTCCATGCGCAAGCTCGGTGACCGGCTCGACGCCGACCCCGACCACCGCGAAGTCGGCCTCGATCCGCCGTCCGTGCCTGGTGACCAGCGCCTCGAACGTCCCCGCACCTTCGAACCTCTCTGTCGCGTCCCCCAGAACCATTTCCACACCGTGGTCCCGGTGAAGGCCCTCAAGCACCCGCCCGAGGTCGGCCCCGAGAACCTGCTGGAGCGGGGTCTCGGCGGACTCGACGACCATGACGTCCAGACCGAGCTGCCGAAGTGAGGCCGTCACCTCGCAGCCGATGAACCCGGCGCCCACGACCACCGCCTTGCGCGCGCGCCCCGCCGCCACCTTGATCGCATCGGCATCGGCGACCTTGCGGAGTTCGAACACGCCCGGCAGGTCCGCGCCGGGCACCGGCAGTCGGCGGTTGCGGCAGCCCGTCGCAAGGAGCACCGCATCGTAGGGGACACGCTCCCCGCTCGCCATCACCACGGACCGGTTCGTGGTGTCGATGCGCTCGGCCCGCTCCCCGAGCCGCGCGTCGATCCGGTTCTCCTTCCAGAACTGCGGCGGCCGCAGGTAGGCGCGATCGAACGGCTGCTCGCCGCGCAGGTACTCCTTGGACAGCGGGTGGCGCTCGTACGGCTCGACGGGTTCGTCGCCGATCAGCACGATCCGGCCGTCGAACCCCTCCTCACGCAGCGTCGCGGCCGCAGTCCCGCCGGCCAGGCTCGCGCCGACGGCCACGAACGTTGGCATGTGTCGTTCGAACCCTGTGGGACCAGCGGTTATTCCAGGGAGACCTGGAGCTCCCCGCCCTCCTCACGAACCTCGAAGATGTCGATGGGCTCGAGGGGGGGACCCTCTACGACCTCCCCGCTCAGGATGTCGAACTGGCCTCCGTGACAGGGGCACTCGACGACCGTGCCGTCGATCTCCCCTTCGGAGAGCGAGCATTGCTTGTGCGTGCAGACATCGTCGAACGCGTGCAGGTCTCCGCCTATGTTCGCGATGGCGATCATCCGATCTCCGACGGTGTAGGAGCTCATCTCTCCGTCGCCGACCTCGCCGGACTCTCCGACCTTCACCCAGTTCGCCATGTCACCCCGCCCTCCTCCTCGATGGCGTCGCAGGAGATCCGATCCAAGCATAGGCGAACCGCGCCCACGGGCGGGCCGGGCGATCCGACGGTCGTCACTCGCCTCCGCCCGGCGCTTCTCGATCAAGGGGGGCGCGAGGTACCCGAGCCCCACGACCACGTACAGGCCGAACAGGATCAGGAACGCCTCGCGGAACTCTATTCGCAGCATTGCGGGCAGCAGCGCCCCGGCCACCCACGCCAGCTGGAAGATCACCTCGTAGCGGACGAAGACGCGCCCGTGTGCCCCGCCGGGCGCGAGCTGCTGCATGAGGCTCTGGAACGCGAGCCGTCCGAGCTCGCTCGACATCCCGACGACCAGACCGAACACCGCCAGAACCGGCAGGGAGAACACGGTGAAAGCCAGAACCGCTCCCAGGCCCGCGCCCGCGATGCACGCGATGACTACCGCCTCCTCGCGCACCGAGGTCGGAAGGCGAGGGGCCAGGAGATCGCCGGCCACGCCGCCGGCCGTCCCACATGCCGCCAGCACCCCGAACCACCAGGTCGGCTCGCCACTCCTGCGGAGCGCGAACGCAAGCGCGAACAGCAGGAACCCGCTCGCCAGACGCAGGCCGGCCGCCCCGATCGCCGGGGCGGTCAGTGCCGCGATGGATCCACGGCGTCCGACCTCGCCCTCCCCCTTTGGAACCGTGGCGCGCGGGAGGCGCAGGTTGAGCAGCGCGCAGGTCCCGTACACGACGGCTGCGCCGTACAGGACCGCCTCCGCCCCCCCGATCTTGAGAAGCACGATGCCCGGCAGCGCCATCAGCATCACGCCGCCGACCGCGATGCGTCCCAGTCGCGCGTTCGCCCGAACGAGCCCCTCGTCGGGACCCGCGTACGCCATCGTCAGTCCGTTCTTCGTGATCGTGTGCACCTTCGAGAGAACGAGGAGCAGGAACGCGAGCGGGTAAAGGGCCGTGGTTCCGAACCGCGGCGCAGCGACGACGGCCACGACGCACCGCCCCAGGGCGGCCGAAAGCGAGATCGCGCGCCTCGGCCCCGCACGATCCAAGAGCGGCACGAGCAGCGGCCCGGCCACCGCGAGCGGGGCCATGGTGAGCGCGAGATACAGAGCGACCTTCACCTTGGCCTCGTCGACGGGTATGTCGAAGAAGATCGAGCCGGCGAGCGCGATCGCGACCATCGCGTCTCCGCCCGCGCTCGTCAGGTGGACGAGCGCGTAGGTGTCGAGCGGGTCCTCGGACACCCAAAGGCGGCGCAGCGGGCGCAGGATGGCGGACTCGAGCATCGAGACGAACCCGAGCAGGATGAGCTGCCACCACGGGTACCGCTTCGGCTCCTTGGGCTCGACCCGCACCGGGCCCGCCTGCCGCTACGGCTCCGAGAGCCGCGAGCGGAGGAGCTCCGAGACGACCTTCGGATTCGCGGAACCGCCCGACTTCTTCATGACCTGCCCGACGAGGAACCCGACGACCCCTTGCTTCCCGGCGCGGAACTGGGCCACCACGTCGGGGTTCTCGGCGATCGCCTCCTCGACCCAGGTCTCGAGCGCGGCCGTATCAGTGACCTGCCGTAGGCCCCGGGCCTCGACGATCCGGGCGATGGGCTCTCCGGAGTCGAACGCCTCCTCCAGCGCCTGCTTCGCGCCCGTGGTCGATAGGGTGCCTTCGTCCACCAGACGCACGATGTCGGCCACGTGTTGCGGCGTCAGCACCGAGTCCTCCAGCTCGATCTTCGCCTTGTTCAGCAACCCCGCGACGTCCTGCGTGAGCCAGTTCGCTGCCGCAGTGGGGGAAGCGCCGAGCCGGACGGCCTCCTCGAAGAAGTCGGCCGAGGACTTCGACGCGCCGACGAGGAGCGCCTGCGCGGGCCGCAGCCCGAAGTCGCGCTCGTAGCGCGCTCGCCGGGCGGCCGGCAGCTCCGGGAGCGACTCACGGATCCGTTCGACCCACTCGGGCGCCGGCTCAAGCGGAGGTAGATCGGGCTCCGGGAAGTACCGGTAGTCGAACGCCTCCTCCTTGGATCGGAGCGTGTGGGTGCTCCCCTTCTCCTCGTCGAAGTGCCGGGTCTCCTGGATCAGCGGCTCGCCACGCTGAAGCGCGGCGCGCTGACGCTCCTCTTCAAACCGGAGCGCGCGCTCCACCGAGCGGATCGAGTTCAGGTTCTTGATCTCGACCTTGACGCCGAACTCCTCGTCCCCGGCCCGGCGCGTGGAGATGTTCGTGTCGCAGCGGAAGGACCCTTCCTCCATCCGAACGTCCGAGACGCCGAGCGCCTGGAGGATCGCTCGAAGCTCAGTGAGGAACACCCGCGCCTCCTCGGGCGAGCGGATGTCGGGCTCGGAGACGACCTCGACGAGCGGGATGCCGGCGCGGTTGTAGTCCACAAGAGCGTACTCGGCCTGCGCGATCCGTCCCGTCGTCCCCGCGTGCGTGGTCTTGCCGGTGTCCTCCTCCATGTGCACACGGGTGATCCCGATCCGCCTCGTGGCTGCGTCGACCTCCAGGTCGAGGTGGCCGCCGACGCAGATCGGGAGGTCGTACTGACTGATCTGGAAGTTCTTGGGCATGTCCGGGTAGAAGTAGTTCTTCCGGTGGAACAGGGACCTGGGCGCGATGGTGCAGTCCAGGGCGACGCCGACGCGCACGATGTACTCGATCGCCTTCTCGTTCGGCACGGGCAGCGATCCCGGATGGCCGAGACATACCGGGCAGACGTTGGTGTTTGGCGGGGCTCCGAACTCGTTCAAGCACCCGCAGAACATCTTCGTGCGCGTGGAGAGCTCGACATGGCACTCCAGCCCGATGACGGTCTCGAAGTCCTCGGCCATGACGACGTGAGCTTAGCGGGTTCGTGTGACGTGACCGTCAAGATGGCCGATGCGGTCGGCACCAGGCGTTTCGCAGAGGCTGGCGCTCCGCGCAACCGCGCCTATCCTGTCTCCCATGTCCCGGCCGGCCGAACCCACGACCGCACGGGCCATCCCCTCCACCGTCTGGATCGCCCTCGGAGCCGTCTACCTCCTGTGGGGCACGACCTACCTCGCGATCCGAGTGGTCAACGAGACCCTTCCCCCGTTGCTTGCGGCCTCGACCCGGTTCCTCGTCGCCGGGGGGGTCATGTACGCGATCACGATCCGACGTGGCGACCGCGAGGGCGACCGGCCCGGCTCCCGTCACTGGCGCGCGGCCCTCCTGGCGGGCGCCGCGATGCTTCTGTGCGGCAACGGCGGCGTCGTCTGGGCAGAGAGGACGATCTCTTCCGGATTGGCCGCCCTCATCGTTGCGATCGTGCCGCTGTGGATGGCTCTCTTCGACCTGGTGCTACGCGCGCACCGTCCCACTCCGCAAGTGGCGTTCGGGCTGCTCGCCGGATTCGGAGGCGCAGCGCTGCTCGTCGGCGCATCCGCGCGCGGCCACGCCGACCTGCCCGGGATGCTCGTCGCGGTTGGGGCTTCGATCTGCTGGGCGGCGGGCTCGCTCTACTCGCGCGACGCCCCGATGCCGAAGCGCCCGTTCGTCGGGATCGGCATGGAGATGCTCTGCGGGGGGGCATTGCTCCTGATCGTCGCGATCGCGACCGGAGAGCTCGGGCAGGTCAATCCCGAGCGTATCTCGCTCGCTTCGATCCTCGGCCTCGGACACCTGATCGTCTTCGGATCACTTGTGGGCTTCGGGTCGTACGTGTGGCTCCTTCGGAACGCGTCCACGTCTCTCGTGTCGACCTACGCGTACGTCAACCCTGTGGTTGCCGTCCTACTCGGATGGGTCGTCCTCGGCGAGCAGATCACCCTCCGCACCGTCGTCGCCGGCGCAATCGTCCTCGCCTCGGTCGCGCTGATCCTGGGGGCGAAAGAGACGCGCTCGGCGCCGGAGGTGGCCTCAGGCCCCGACGATGTGCGGCGCCGCGTCGAAGGCGATCTCGCGCTCGAGGGCGTCGGCGACCCGCAGGAGCTGAGCCTCGCCGAGGACGGGCGCGGTGATCTGGACCCCAACGGGTAGGCCGGCGGCGTCCAGGCCGCCCGGAATCGATATCGCGGGCATCCCGGACAGGTTCGCCGGGATCGTGAACACGTCCGACAGGTACATCGCGAGCGGGTCGTCGATCCGCTCGCCGATCCGAAAGGCCGTCGTCGGGGACGTAGGCGAGACGAGCACGTCGAAGGATTCGAATGCCCGCTCGTAGTCGCGAATGATCAGGGTGCGCACCTTTTGCGCCTGGCCGTAGTACGCCTCGTAGTACCCGGCCGAAAGCGCGTATGTGCCCAGCATGATGCGGCGCTTGACCTCCGGGCCGAAACCCGCCCCGCGCGTCCTCGCCATCATCTCGACCGAGTCTCCGCCCTCGACGCGCAGGCCGTACCGGACCCCGTCGTACCGCGCCAGGTTCGACGAGGCCTCGGAGGGCGCGATGAGGTAGTAGGCGGACAGGGCGTAGTCCGTGTTCGGCAGTGACACCTCACCGATCTGTGCACCCAGGCCCCCCAGGCGGTCCACCGCCGTCCGCAGGATCGCCCTGACGTCGGGCTCCACCCCCTCGCCGAACGTGCCCTCTACCACGCCGACGCGCAGACCTCGGACCTCACCGTCCAAGTCCGCCGTGTAGTCGAGGGGCGGCCGGTCGAGGCTCGTCGCGTCCATCCGGTCCCGGCCCGCAAGCACCGACAGAAGCACGGCAGCATCCCTAACGCTCCTGGTGAACGTCCCAACCGTATCGAGCGAGGATGCGAACGCGATCAGCCCGTAGCGGGAGATCAGTCCGTACGTCGGCTTCAACCCGACCACGCCGCACAGGGACGCCGGCTGGCGCACCGACCCGCCCGTGTCGGTTCCGAGCGCCCACACCGCCTCGCCGGCAGCCACCGCGGCCGCCGAACCACCGCTCGAGCCACCCGGAACCCGTTCCAGGTCCCAGGGGTTGTGGACCGGCCCGTACGCAGAGTTCTCGTTCGAAGAGCCCATCGCGAACTCGTCGCAGTTGGTCTTTCCGAGGAGCACCGCTCCGGCCGACGACAGCTTGGACCAGGGCGTGCAGTCGTACGGAGGTACATAGGTCTCGAGGATCTTCGACCCGCACGTCGTTCGGACGCCTCTCGTCGCGAGCACGTCCTTCACCGCGATCGGGATCCCGGTCACCGCCGCGGCCGAGTCCGCCTGAATCCGTTCGTCCGCCCGCGCCGCCTGTTCCTTCGCGGTCCCCGGGGTGAGCGTGAGGAACGCCCGAACGCGATCCTCGACGGCGCGGATCCGCGCGAGACACGACTCGGTGATGTCCGCGCTGGTGGTCTCTCCGGCGCGGAGCCTCCCGGCCAGCTCGCCCGCTGTGAGGTCGCAGAGCGCCCGCACTACTCGACCTCTGTGATCCGTGGGACCTTGAAGCGATCGTCTTCGCGATCCGGGGCGTTCGAGAGCGCTCCTTCGAGCGCCAGCGAGGGCACCGGCTCGTCCGGCCGGAGAACGTTCGAGCGTGGGATCGCGTACGCCGTGGGCGGAACGTCCGCCGCTGCCGCCTCCCCGACCTTGGCAGCGTGCTCGAGGATCAGACCGAGCTGCGTCCGCAGGCGCGCCTTTTCCTCGTCCGTCAGGTCGAGGCGCGCGAGGCGCGCGACGTGGTCGATGTCGATCTCCACCGGCATGGGGCCAAGTCTAGTGGCCCCGCCGGCGGCTCCGCGGGGTCAGTCCGGAATTGGAGGCGGGCAGTCCGGAATTGGAGGCGCTGCGTCCGGATCGACCGGTAGGTCGGGCACGCCGGCGACGACTTCGTCGTGCACGTCGACGTACCCGGGCGGCGGCTCCTCGTTTGGCGTCGGCTCGTGAATCAAGCCGCCGGGCGAAGCCTCGGCAGGAACCGGCAGATCCAGACGACCCGAGGCAAGAAGCGACAGCATGTCGATCCCCACATCCGCGGGGTCGAGGCTGCGACGGACGGCCCACCGGAACTCACCACCCGGTACCTCGTCCGACAGATCGACCTCCGTCGGCTCCGAGGCGTTCCCATGCGCGTCCAGCACGAGCCGGACGGTGGGCCTTGCGAGGAGCCGCTCGTGGTTGCGGACGACCACCCCGACCTCGCCGGTCGAGAGCTGCACGACCGAGCCCACCGGGAAGATGCCCATGAGGCGAACGAATGTGCGCACCACCCGCGGGTCGAACGACCGACCGGCCCCCGCCTGGATCAGGCTCAGGGCTTGGCGCCGTTCCTCGGGCTTGCGGTACGACCGCTTGCTGGTGATCGCGTCGAAGCAGTCCGCGACCGCAACGATCCGCGAGGAGAGCGCCGGCGCCCGCCGGCCGGATAGCCTCGGATAGCCGGATCCGTCGAAAGCGGAGTGGTGCTCGAGTACGGTGGCGACCGCCGGGTGGTAAGCGCTCCGGCTCGTGACCAGGACCAGACCGGCGCCGTCGACGGGGTGGCGCTGTATCAGCCGCCATTGCTCCTCGTTGAGTGCGCCGTCGTGCTGCAGGATGTCTTGCGGGACCTTGACCTTTCCGACGTCGTGGAGGAGTCCGCCGATGCCGAGAACCACGGCCTGATCCTTCGACAGCCCGCTCGCCCTGGCGATCGCAAGCGAAAGGATGCAGACGTTCACCATGTGGTGGTACGTGTACTCGTCGTACGACTTGACGGTGGTGAGCAGTAGCGCCTGCGCGGTGTCGGCGGAGATGAGATCGGCCAGGTGTTCGGTGAGGCGGACGGTTGCGTCCATGTCGGCCGGACGCCCGGCGAGCAGCCGCGCCGCCGTCTGGCGGAGCAGCTCCAGCCCCACGGCGTAGTTGCGGAGGAGCTCCGCCAGCCCGCTCTCAATCTCTTCCGGAGCCGTCCCGGGTCCGGCGCGGTTCACGGCGACGCTGACGAGCGCGTCCTTGGCGCGATCGTCGCCGGTAAGCAGACGTACGAGGGCGTCCATGTCGGCCTCGGAGGGGTTCGGCCGAAACTCGAGCGACTGCACGCCCGCCTCGCTCATCGACTGGGCCAACCGGTAGAGCGTGAGCGACTCCCACGCGAGCAGCGTCGGTCCGAAGTAGAAGCTGCCGTCCGACAGGAACAGCACGGGATGCCCACCACCCTTGGCTTCGCGCAGCTGGAGCACGAGGTCGCGAAGCTCCCTTGCCGCCTCTGCTCGCTTCGGATGGGCGGTCGGGTACAGGGCGTAGACCTGCCTCGCCGAGGAGAGCAAGCGCAGGAGATCCCTGACCTTCGTGATCTCTCGCTCGGCGGGCTGGGGTGCGCTCACTGCCGCGACACCGCTCCTTCCCTCGCTAGAGCCTTCGCCTTGCGGCGCAGCCCCCAGGGGAGACGTGGGCGCGATCTCCGCGACGCGAGCTCACGAAGGAGATCGGGCCCCTCGGCGCGCTCGGCGAGCTCCTCCAGCGCGCGGATCCGGAGCGCACGGTCGAGTGAGGTCCGGGCGACTTCGCAGAGCACCTCGGCGGCCTCGGGACCGACGAGCGCGCCGAGAGCACCCACGGCCATGCGCCGTACCTCGTCGTCGCTCCCGAGGGCCATCTCCTTGAGGAACGGGATCGCCGCCGGGCCCCCGGCCGCCACGAGCGCGGCAGCAACCTCCCGACGAACGACGGCCGACTCGTGCGACGCCGCCTGGGCGAGGCGTTCCAGCACCTCCGGCCCGCCCGCACCCAGCAAGGCCACGGCGTTTCGGACGACGAACCAGCGGGGATCGTCCAGTCGCGCCGTCACCGGCCCCAGGTGGCTGGGCACCATCCGGCGCAGCACAGACATCAGCATCGCTCGGCGATTCCGGTCCTCCGCCTCACCGAGTAGGTCGAGGAGCACCTCGACGCCGAGGTCCCCAAACGGGGTGAGGAGGTCCGAGATCTCGGAGGCGCTGTCGCCCAGCTCGGACGAGGCCAGCTCCATGACCAGATCGGGGTCGAGCGCGCTTCGCACGGATGCCTCCAAGAGCGAGCCGCGCTCCCGGTCACCCGCCGGCAGCGCCTCGCGGATCGGCTCGAGCAGCGCCTCGACGGCCCGTGGGTTCCGTTCTCTGAGCGCTCGGCGGGCCTCCTCGGCCCAGATCTCGAGCACCTCACCCGCCCGGTCCGAGTCGGTCTCAAGGGATAGGTAGTCGCCCAGAGCGAGGAGTGCGACCGCATGCGTCTGCTCCTCACTAGCATCCATGGAGGAGCGCATCGCGCGGGTATCGTCGGCCGCCGTCGCCGAGAGGTACTCGGACAGGACCTCCGTGACGGAGCTGGACGTCGTCATCGCGCCCTCCTTCTCAACGTCCACTCCGAGCTGCTCCAGGCCGGTGATGATCGTCCCGGCCTCCACATGACCGGCCTCGAGCGCCCGCGTCAGGTCGACGATGTCGATGTGGCGGGCTCCGGCCTCCGCGAGCTGACGCGCCAGATCGACGGGGTCGCGCCGTCCGTCGCGACCGAGGTCGACGAGGGCGCGCGTCAGCTCGGCGTTGCTCATCGTGCCGATCAGCCGCTCCGCCAGCGGGTCGTCACGGACGTGATCGACCAACAATTCCACGAGCGACCGACGGAGGCTGGGAGGCAGCTCGGTCACGACGTCGTGCACGGCGGTGTGGAGATCGATCGCACGACCGGCCTCAATCGGGGTTCCCTGCACTACCGATCGAAGGCGCGACAAGAGCGTTTCGGCCTGATCTGACAGATTGCCGCGCAAGTCCTCCACCATCAGCTCGCTGGCGAGCACGTCCGCATCGAGGGGCCGCTGCTCGGCCGCGACCTCCAAGCCCTCCGGCACGTGGTCCGCGCCCTCCACGGGTGACGGCCCTATCGACGAGAGGGACACCGAGGTCACGCCCGTCGCTCGGAGCACATCGCCGGCTCCTCCCGAGTCGTCGAGATCGTCTGGCGTCCTCGTGAGCACCGAGTAGAGGTGATCGAGATCGCTGGCATCCGGCACCGCGCTGATGACCAGTCGCTCTACGCGCCGCTCAAAGCAGGCCAGTGCGAGCCGGCTCAGGCTGTCGTCAGGGGGGAGCATGCCTCCCTCGAAGAAGAGGCGATCGCCTCGGATCTCGACGTCCACCGGGCCGACGGCTATGGCTTCCCCGGCCGCCGAGTCGATCCGCTCGATCGCGGCCACGAAGCCCGGACGATCGACGCTCCCGGGGAAGAGCCGGTACGCCGACAATCCGAGCCACACCTGCCGCAGCAACGCCACGGCGGCGCGGCTCCGCTCATCCCACTCGGACATCATCCCTCCCGCCGGCGAAGGTCCAGCCCTCCCGGAGGTCCTGCATGCAGGATAGGAGGAAGAACCGGCCTCTGCCCGGTTTGGTCAAGGTTGCCCTCTGCCACGCTCCTACCGCTCGTTCGGCAGCAGCGCGGCGACCGCTTCCCGCGGGATCTCCACGAGCCCGTCAGCCGCCAGTCGCCTGAGAAGCTCGACCCACCCATCATGGTCGCTGTACGGCACCTCCATGATGCGGCGAGCCTCCTCGACGTCTCCTCGACCGGCCAGCGAGATCGCCGTCCAGAAGGCGATCTCGGCATGATCCGGGTAGGCGGCCAGAGCCCTCCGGCGCTCCCGGAGAGCCCCGGGCAGATCGCCCGCGAGCTCGAGCTCCTCGGCGGCTTCGAGCAAGACGTAGACGGCCTTCAGGTCGACGAGGCGGCGCAGCTCGAGCAGCGGCTCCGGGTGATCGTCGACCCGTATGTGGACGACCGTGTCCCTCCACGGACGGCCACTCGGGGTCTCTCGCACGACTAGGACGCCGGCCGCTTGGCGCCCGCGGATGTCTCCGCCCTCGGCCTCGGCGGCGTCGAGCGCATCGATCATCCGATGCGCGAGGTCCTTCCCAGCGCTCTGCTCATAGGCGTCGTGCATCGCGTCCCAGACCGTCTCCCTTCGCATCAAGTTGGCCTGGGCCGAGAACCCGTCACCGGTGCGGTGCCCGGCCTCGCGGATGCAGCAGCTCCCGGTGTGCACAGCCACGTTTCCCGCAGCATCGACCATCGCGACCTGTCGGTGGTCTCGCCCCTCGTCTGCTGCCAGTAGTTGCTCGAGAACATCCGCAGCGGACATGCCGGACTGCATCAGGGCGAGGCCCTCCGGCCCGTACGAGACTTCGATGGTCGCCTGGGTCGCGATCGCGCCCACGCCCGACTGCGCCCACATGACCTCTGCTCCCGCCCCGAACCAGTGGGACTGGACGGCAACCCCCAGATCCCCGGTCTCCGGGTCCCTCGACACGATCGAGTACGTCACGACCATCCCCTCCCGCAAGATCCGTCGCGCCGCAACGCGTGGGCTGTCATGCACGCTCCACGCTAGCGCCGACCCAGTCGCTTGAGGAACTCCTGTTCGTCGACGGTCTCCACGCCAAGCTGATGGGCCTTGTCGAGCTTGGAGCCCGGATTCTCCCCGGCGACGACGAAATCCGTCTTCCTCGAGACGCTCGAGGCGACCCGGGCGCCCGCCTCCTCGGCGACGCGCGCGGCCTCGTCGCGGGAAAGGGTCGCCAACGACCCTGTCAGCACGATCGTCTTTCCCGCCAGCGGCCCCTCGGCCACCGCCACCGGACGTTCGTCCGCCACCCGCACACCCGCGTTCCGCAGCTTGTCGACGAGCGCGACGTTCTGCTCGTCGTGGAACCACTCGTACACACTCCGAGCGATCTCCGGCCCGATCCCGTCGACCTCGGTGATCCGCTCCGTGGACGAGCTCGCGAGCTCGTCCACGGAGCCGAACGCCCGCGCAAGGATCTGCGCGACGTGCGACCCAACGTGCCGGATGTTGAGCGCCACGAGCAACCGCCAGACCGGACGGTCCTTCGATGCCTCGATCGCCGAGAGCAGGTTCGAGATGGACTTCTCGGCGAAGCCTTCGAGCTGGGAGAGGTCCTCGGCGGTGAGACCGTAGACGTCGCCGGGATCCTTCACGAGCCCCCGCTCGAGAAGCCCGATGCCGGTCATGTACCCGAGGCCCTCGATGTCCATCGCTCCGCGAGAGGCGAAGGCGCTCAGCCACTCCACGTTGCGGCTCGGACACGCGCGGTTCGGACATCTCCAGTCGGCCTCGCCCTCACGCCGAACCAGATCCGTGCCGCACGAAGGGCAGGTCCTCGGGAACCTCCAGATGCGCGCACCCCGCTTTCGCTTGGACAGCACCGGTCCCACGATCTCCGGTATGACATCGCCGGCACGCCGAACGATCACGGTGTCGCCCTTCCGGACGTCCTTGCGCCGGACCTCGTCCTCGTTGTGGAGCGTCGCGTAGGTCACCGTCACTCCTCCGACGAAGACCGGCTCCAGCACCGCGAACGGCGTGACCTTCCCGGTTCGCCCCGTGTGCACGTCGATCTTCCTCAGCACGGCCGTCCGTTCCTCGGGCGGGAACTTGTACGCGATCGCCCAGCGCGGCGCGTGGCTCGTGGCGCCCATCTCGTCCTGGTACGCGATTTGATCGACCTTGACCACGACTCCGTCGATCTCCCAGTCCACCCCGTGCCGATTCGCCTGCCACCTCTCGATGTACGCGACCACGCCGTCGAGATCTTCCTCGACCTCGCTGGTGGGCTGGACCGGCAGCCCGGCGTCGCGACACCACGTGAGGAATCCGGAGTGAGAGTCGAACCGAACGCCTTCCGAGTAGCCGAAGCTGTGGACCCACAGCGAGAGCGGACGGCTCGCGCTGACCTTCGGGTCCTTCTGGCGCAGGCTTCCAGCCGCCGCGTTGCGCGGATTCGCGAACGGCCGCTGCCCGCCACCGGTGAGCTCTTCGTTCAGCCTCTCGAACGCCTTCACCGGAAGGTAGATCTCGCCGCGAACCTCGAGGAGCGCCGGCGGCGCCTTCGCGCGAAGGCGCTGGGGGACCGATCGAACGGTGCGCACGTTCGCCGTGATGTCCTCCCCCACGCGGCCGTCGCCGCGCGTCCCGCCCTTCACCAGCAAGCCGTCTTCGTACGTGAGCGCGACGGCGACACCGTCGATCTTCTGCTCGCAGGAGTACCGAACGCCCGACCCCGCCGTGCGTTCGACCCGCAGGGCCCAGGCCTCCAGCTCCTCTCGCGAGAACGCGTTGTCGAGCGACAGCATCACGGCGCGATGCTCCACGGGCGTGAACAGCTCGGCCGGCGTCACGCCGACCCGCTGAGTTGGGCTGTCGGGCGTGACGAGCTCGGGGAGACAATCCTCCAAGCGCGCGAGCTCGCTCATCAGCTCGTCGTACTCGGCGTCTGAGATCTCCGGGTCGTCGAGCACGTAGTAGCGGTACGCGTGGTAGTTCAACCGCTCGCGCAGCTCCTCGACTCGGAGCTTCGCCGCCGCCTGCTCGCGCTCGCCGTCGCCCGCCACCGCGCTCCTAGGCCGCGATCTCCACGTTACCCGTGAGGCCGATGCGGTCGCCCAACACGACGAGGCCTCCGTGCACACCCGGAACCTTCTTCACGTAGTCGAGCGCCAAGCGAAACCCGTCCCGCTTGGAGAGGATCGCCTGCACCCCGGCAGCCGTCGCATCGGCGAGCATGCAGGACGACGCGAGAACGGCGAGACCGTCGACCACGACTCGCCCGCGGCCGACCGAGGTGGAGACCCCGACCCCGCCCCGCCGCGGTTGCACCACGACGGCGATGGACCCTCCCGCCGGTCCATGGTGCACCGTGAGCTTCTGTCGCTTCTTCGAGACGATGAAGTAGTCGCCACCACAGGAGACCGTGAGCTCCTGAACTTGCTCTGCCAGGAACCGTCCCACGTAGTCGGCCAAGGCACCCCGGAACGAGAACATCGGCCCCACGCCGGCGATCCTGGCGGAGCCCACCAGCTCGCGGACGATGGCAGGGGCGTCGTCCGGCACATCGATCGGGCGTTTGCTCGTCCGGATCTCGGGATTGCGGATGGCGTAGGCCTGGAGCTGCTCCCAGAAGGAGAGTGCCGCCGCCCGCGACTCCTCGCTGAAGTCGACTCCCGCGCTCACGTGCACGACCATGTCCTGCACTTGGATGTCGAAGGTGCGCGGCTTCTTCTTCAGCAGCTTCAGCGCCCCGGCCTCCCCTAGGACGAAACCGACCCCGAAGCCGATGATAGCGTCGCCGGGCCACGACCCTTGACAGCCGCTAGCGCGTCGAGGTCAGGATCCGGCCGCCTCCGAGGAGCTCCTCGCCCCGGTAGAAGACCACGCTCTGACCCGGTGCGACACCTCGCTGCGGCGTCCCGAGCTCGACCAGTGCGCGGTCGCCCTCTACGCGCGCCACGGACGGCACGTCGTTCCCGCGGTAGCGCAGCCGGACCTCCGCGTCGAACGGGCCCTGGGCCGGCGGAGTTCCCGCGATCCACGTGACGCGATCAGCGACGAGGCCCCGGCGCGCGAGCAGCTCCCCCGGTCCCACCACCACCCGGTTCGCCCCTGCGTCGACCTCGACGACGTAGGTGCGCTCCCCGGTCGACACCCCCAAGCCTCGACGCTGCCCGACCGTGAACCGGAACGTGCCGCTGTGCCGGCCGAGAACCTCGTTGTCCGCTCCGACGATGTCGCCCTCGCGCACCATCCACGGCGCGAACTCCTCGATGAACGCCGCGTGGTCGGCGCCGGCCACGAAGCACACCTCCTGGGAGTCCGCTTTCTCGGCGACCGGCAATCGCAGCCGAGCCGCCAGCGCTCTCGTCTCCGCCTTCGCCAGGACCCCCACCGGAAACAGCGAACGGGCGAGCTCGCGCTGACCGAGCGTGTGGAGCATGTACGACTGATCCTTGCGAGGATCCGCTCCTTTCAGGAGGTGCCAGGAGCCTCCCGCATCGCGCGAGGTCCGCACGTAGTGGCCCGTCGCCACGAAGTCGATCCCCAGGGCGTCGGCCCGCTCGAGGAACGCGCCGAACTTCACGTGCTCGTTGCACCGGATGCACGGGTTCGGCGTGCGGCCGGCCTCATGTTCAGCGAAGAAGTCGGCGAGCACCGTCTCTTCGAATGTCTCGCTCATGTCGACGACCTCGAACCCGAACCCGGCGATGTGGGCTACCGCCTCGGCGTCGGCGCGCGCGCCGGGGCCGCAGCAGCCGTGGTCGACGCCGCCCCCCGGCAGGTGGAGAAGCTTCATGTGCGACCCGAGCACCTCGTAGCCCTGCTCGTGGAGCAGGCAGGCGGCGACCGATGAGTCGACTCCGCCCGACATCGCGACCAGCACGGAACCCTTCGTGGACATGGCTCCGATGCTACGACGCCTCCCATGGTGAGACCCGAGCGGAACCCGCTCACAGACTCCAGGTATCTGGAGGGGAACGATCGTGGTCCTGGATGGGCGTCTCGACAGATACGCGGGCCTCCGTCACGCTGTTGAGCATGACCGAGGCCCGCTTCGACGACCTCACCCGGGGAGCCGAGCGCGCCTTCCAGATGGTCCGGCCCGTTGGCGTTGTCGAGGCACGGCGACCCCTAGAGGTGCCGGATGCTCTTGACTCGCTGGAGGGCGCGACCGAGCGGGGCCTGTGGGCAGCAGGGTTCGTCAGCTATGAGGCTGCCCCCGGGCTCGACCGCGATCTCAGGGTCTGCCTCCGGAACTCTGACGACCCGTTCGCTGACCTTCCGCTCCTTTGGTTCGCGCTCTTCGAAGGGCCCGAGGACCGCCCACTTCTGGAGGCCCCCGGCGAGGCTCAACCCGAACCCGCCGAGTCATCCTGGTGTCCCTCGGTCGACCGCGCTCACTACGATGCCGCGATCGAACAGATCCACGACCACATCGCGGCCGGTGACTTGTACCAGGTCAACCACACGCTGCGTCTTCGCGCACGGATCCGAGACGACCAGCACGATCTCTACCGCGACCTGTGTCTCGCGCAGCGCAGCGCCTACGGCGCCTATCTGAATACCGGACGCCACCGCGTCTTGTCAGCCTCCCCCGAGCTGTTCTTCCGGATCGAGGAGGACCGGATCACGACTCGGCCGATGAAGGGAACAGCCCCGCGTGGTCGATGGGACGACGAGGACCGGCTGATGGCACAACGCCTGTTGGCGTCCGAGAAGGATCGCGCAGAGAACGCCATGATCGTCGACCTGTTGCGCAACGACCTCGGGCGGATCGCCGAGCCGGGCAGCGTGTGTGTAGCCAGGATGTTCGAGCCGGAGCGCTACGAGACCGTGTGGCAACTGACCTCCACGATCGTCGCCCGACTGCGCCGGGGCCTGCGCCTGTCCGAGATCTTCCGGGCTCTGTTCCCGAGCGGCTCGGTCACCGGAGCTCCGAAGGTCGCAAGCATGCGGCTCATCTCCGAGCTCGAGGATTCTCCTCGGGGGCTGTACACAGGCGCGATCGGCTACCTCGCGCCAGCGGGAAGCGGCGAGCCGCGCGCGAACTTCAGCGTCGCGATCCGAACCGTGGTCCTGGACGTCGAGACAGGCCTGGCCGAGTACGGGGTCGGCGGCGGGATAACCCATGGCTCGTCCGCCGCTCGCGAGTTCGAGGAGCTCCGCGCGAAGGCTCGGGTCCTCACCGCGCGACAACCGGCGTTCGAGTTGCTCGAGACGCTTCGCTACGAACCGGACAGCGGCTACGCGGACCTCGGGGAGCATCTCGAACGCATCGCGGCCTCGGCCCGCTACTTCGGGTTCCGGTGCGACGAGCAGTCCGTGGCGACGGCCCTGGAGAAGGCGGCGGCGGACCTCGACGGCCGAACCAGGGTGCGTGTCACTCTCGCGCGAGACGGGACGGTCTCGCTCGCGGCAGCCGAGCTTCCACCTGACCCCGAGGAGCCCGTGCCAGTTGCGTTCGACCGAGACCCAGTCGATCCGGCCGACGTGTGGCTCTACCACAAGACGACCCGGAGGGCCGCCTACGATCGTCGGAGGGTCGCGAGACCCGATGTCGACGACGTGCTACT
>Ga0299915_10000891_pt1 | contig 22079 bp, 23 predicted proteins | sample RVTome_13_FD_200263 | JGI IMG/M metagenome (GOLD analysis project Ga0299915, IMG submission 200263) | Soil microbial communities from uranium-contaminated site in the Upper Colorado River Basin, Wyoming, United States - RVT92D227 (version 2) ... | reverse complement strand
CACTTGCCTCAGAATAGGTGACCGGATGGAAAGGAGCATCCGGGAATATGACCTCTGTCTTTTCTGCCGGCTGAAAAAGGGTCATCTGTTTTGATAAACGGAGAAAAAGTGTGGGATGGGGGCTAAAGGCAGGGATCCAGAAGTGAACCTCTTGTGTTTCCCATTCTGAGAGGATCATTTTGGGAAGGTTGGCTGCCCGCGCAAGATCGGCATAAGACTTTAGTGTGACGCCTTTGACGGTCACCCGCATCCTCCAGAATGGAAGGTAAACGGAACCATCCCTTTTACCAGGGACAGTTGCAAATCTTCCGGCCACCCACCTACCCGATGAGGGATTCCAGGCAGTATGACATATTGCACAAAAGAGGAGGACGCTTTCCGGGCCTCCTTTCATTCCATTTCCGCAGTTCGGGCATAATGTTGACATAGGCTTGATTTGCCAATGCTCTGGGATTCCCGACGGGGCTTCGTCAAGTATCAGATCTTTTTCCGGTCCTATTGTTCTCCCAAGTATCCCATCAACAAATTTTCCATTCCGTACGAAAACGGGAAAGAAGATCAAACTTCCAAGTTCACCGATGAATTCGCGATAAAACGGAGGGTGACTCGAAAGACTCCCTTCAAGCACCTGAAACTGGTTTTGGATCCGCATGACCGCTTCCTGGAGGGACATTTGAGGTTTGACGAATGTTCCCTCGATTTCTTCGGAGGTGAATCGGAGTTTCAAAGCCTGGGGTTTGATTCCCAATGTCGCAGGGAGTATCCGGTGGGAAGAAGCAAGAAGGGTTGCATCGAGCATCCGGTGTCGAATCTCAAAAGGGATAGCTGAATAGGCGACGCCTTTAAAGCGCCAGTAAGGGATAAAGATGAGATTCTCCGAAGAGGCTTTGAGTGCGGGAAGACAGTAACAGAATTGGCTAGAAGTCCAGAGATAGAGTCTGACGTGGCAATAAGAACAGGTGAGAAGTCGATCAGTCTCTTCGAGTGAAATCGGGGCTCCGCACTGCGAACACTGGAGTTCAACCTCCCAGGATGATCTCTTCATAACGATCTGTCCGTTGCCTCCGGGACCAATGACATCAACTTAATGTGAACGGCTTAAATCAGTTGACATCTGATCGATTGCCATTGATTCAATCCCTTCCACCATTTCCCTCCCCCTCGGAGGGGGAGGGGAGGGTGGGGGTGATTAAATCGTTTCCTATAATTTTTCACCGCAGCCATTGCAATAGATGGAGTTAGGGAGATTCTCCGCCCCGCAGCGAGAACACTTCTTCGGCGGGGCTTTGGCTTCAACCGGCTGTCCGCACCTTGGACAGAATTGGGATGTGGGCGGAAGGTTCTTGTTGCACTTTGAGCATTTGTCAAAGACAAGTAAATGAGAGCCGCAGTAGGGACAAAAGACTGCCTGCTTGGGCACAACATGCTGGCACTGAGGACACCGGTTTCCTTTTAACGAGGGAGATGGTTCAGCCCCACTGTAAAGGTTGGCCAACATGGCCGGCATCATCAAACCTACGCCCATTCCCATCGCCGCTCCGGCTTCACCCTGCGATTCGGATGCTTTCTCCAGGGCCATGGCAGCTTTCAGCTTGAGGAGACGATTCAGATCGTCAAAGACATTGAGGCGGCTCTTATCATCGATCGCTTTTTGAACGTCAAGCGGGGGTGTGATCGAGTTGATATAGAGACTCGAAAGTCCAAGCCCAAACCGGCGGAAATCGTCTTCGAGTGTCTTCGTTAATTCTCCGGCCAGCTCTTCATATCGACCCGGGAGATTGAAAACAGTATCGAGCTTTCCCCCCAAGAGATCATTGATTCGCGAGACGATCACCTGGCTCAGGTAATCCTCAACAGACTCCATCGTATAGATTCCTTGAGTTCCGACGAGTGTGTTAATGAGCAACACGGGCTGAAGGACCCGGATATTGAAAACACCGAAGGCACGGAGACGGATCAGTCCGAGTTCCGAGTCACGAAAAGCCACCGGATCTTTCGTTCCCCATTTAAGATTGGGAAAGATTTTCATGTTGACGAAGTAGACTTCCGCCCGCAAGGGACTCGTCATTCCCCAGGGAGCGCTGAGGACCCGGGTAAAAATTGGAAGATTTGCTGTCTTGAGCGTGTGGCGACCTACGCCAAAGGCATCATAAGCTTTGCCGTTATAGAAAAAAACAGCCGATTGACTCTCACGAACGATGAGCTGGGCCCCGAACTTGATGTCTCCGGATCCACTTTCCGGAATGCGGTGGACGATTTCTCTGCCGGTTTCATCAAACCATTCAATGACCTCAAGGAAAATAATATTGTTTGTTCCCATGTTAGCCTCCTCAGGATGGTACGAATATTTAGAGGGAATCTGCAAAAGCCAAGCCAAAATAGGGGTGCTGAGCCAAAAGCCCTATAATCTCAATAAGATTTGTGTTTCTGATTCACCATCTACTATTTAAAATGGGAGGAAAATCCATGATGAGGGCAATCAAAACTGGATTTCTTTTGCTCAGAAAATGACAAAAATAGCCACCCCTTAACATTTCCCTCCTTTCCTGCATCATCCTGTTTGTTATTCAACACCCTCTTCGGTCTTTTGACTCCAAGACATCAACATTCGTCAAGCACGCTCTGCAGGAACGTCCCTTTTTTCTAAGTTCATACCAAATGAATTCCCCTATCCTCGAACATGACAGGGAAGGATTGAATTATTCTTGTAGTAGCTGATCAGGAAAATACCGTCAAACATTGCAATCCAGATATGTTTTCGTCAAGCTCGTGGGCAGGCATTATATCAGAGATGATTGGATTTTTAAGAAATCTATAGAATTCTCTTTACAAAGTTGATATGATTTAGTTTATACATAGTATGGATTTTGGATTTCGAAACTAAAGGGAGAGGGCGCGGATGGAAAAAAGGGATTGTTTTGGGTCTATCAGGCAAATCACCCTAAACAATGGTCAAACACTGACCCATTCAAGACCAGAGTGCCGCACCTGTGAAGAGATTCGCGATTGTTTGCGCACCAGTAAACAGATCGAAGTTGAAAAGAAGGAGAAGGATGAGCTCAGAAAGCAAAACCTGATTTCACAAATTATTGACCTTTCCCATATCACCTCCAACGAAATCGGCTCATGTCTGCTGGAATTTTTAAGCAGAATTTATAGCTCACACTTCGGGATGGTTCTATTTAAAAACCTCCTCCTGTTTCACGAAATCCCCCGAAACTCACTTTCTTTCAACCTGACTGTTCCGATTTCCCGAACGGTCCTGGATTTGATGCGGGGAGAAAAAAACGAACAAGATGTTTTTCCTCATCCCCAAACCGCACATCAACAAGGGAAGCTTCAAGAAGGATTTCCCCTCAGGATTATTCTATTTCAGAGGTCATTTCCCAATCGTCCAAAAGCCAATATGGGTCTGATTGCTTATGAGGTGGCCCGCGCATTTGTTTTGGACAACCTTGGAGTAAAACAGATCTTTCAGACCCTCTCTGATGTCGAAATAAAACTATTTGAGAGAATGGACACTGCCCATCGGATGGATTGGTTGATTGAGAAGTGGGGTTTTAAGGAGGAATTCGAAGCCTTAAAAAATGAAACAGCTCGATGACAATGCCTCCACTGTTTTCGATTGTCCCGCACAACAAAAAGGCAGGGTATTTGTCCCTGCCTTTTTGTTTAAGAAAACGAATCCCAAATGTTCTTAGATTTGATCCCAGTCAACAGCGCCTTTGTCAGATGGCAACGGAACGATAAAAACCGGCTTTCGAGTTCGATGCAACACCGCCTTCGAGACGCTCCCGAGGAATGTATTGGATATAAACCCCTTTCCATGGGTTCCAATAACGATCGCATCACAGCCTTCTTGATCTACAGCATTCAAAATGGCTTCCGGAGGATGTTCAGTGGGAACAAGTATTTTGGATATCAGTTCAACACAGGGGGAGCCGATTTGGGCCTCTGTTTTTTTACAAAACCCTTCCAGATGTTTTTTCAATGATTCAATAACCCCTTCATCCTGCTTTTTTTTGAACGCATCGATCGAGGCCCCATAAACTTCCGCATAAGGGGGAATAGGCTCAATAGCATGTAAAATAACGATCTTTGCACCATACTTTTTGGCCAAATCAATCGCATGCAAGAAGGCATAAGAAGAATTTTTACTGAGATCGGTTGCATAGAGAATTTTTTTGATCTGTGGAATCATATCGAACCTCCTTTCTATTATCCTCTTAAAATATAATAACTAAATTCCAAATTTCAAGGTTAACAAGAAATGGAAATGCAATAAAATGACTTAAGGTTCTTTTCGTCTGATTCAAAGTAGGTCCTTGAAGGCGCGAGCCGCTGTGTAGACACACCCCACTCCGCTTATGTATTGGGCTACTCTCAATACCTCCATGATCTCTTCTTTGGTAGCCCCGGCTTTCATCGCCTGCTGGGTCAATGATTTCACTCCTTCAACCGTTCCATGCGATGCATCCAGCGCCATGGCAATGAGCAGTTTATACTTTCTGGGCAAAGCCCCGTCCGTCAGAGCCAATGTATTCGTATTTTGGATGAGTTTGAAAAATTCCGGATCGGTCTCCTCAAAAATCCTCAAAGGATGTTCTGCCATTTGAATACCTCCCGTTTAAGATAAAGGTTGAGGTCGAGGTTAAGTTTAAAAGTTCTTTCTCCACCTGAATACTCAGCCTTGGTCTTGGCCTTAGCCTTCTTTCTTGATGTCCCTTCTGAAGGGTTTGGCCAGAATCTCAAGAACCCGGAAATCAAAAAAGTTATTACAGTGAGAAGGCCAAACGACGATAGCAGAATCGGCCCCTTTCCCCCTTTCTGATCCGGTCCCTCCCACAGCAATCGTTTTATCAATGGGAATAGCACCGCTATCAGCCGCCATGATTGTGCATTCAATCGCCACTTTGATTCCCACCCCAAAAAGACACCGGAGGGATTCTGCGAGGAACTCAGGATAGGAAATCCCTGAGAATTTAGCGCTGATCGACCGATCCAGACCGGAAAGGATATGGGTCTGTTTGACAACCTTGCAGCCCTTCGATTCCAACTCCTTGAGGGCATTCAGATCAAAGTTCCAGACACCGGGTGTGGTTTGACCCGGATGAGAACTCACCACCACCAGGTTTGTCTCTCCAGCCATCTTTCTGGCAAATTTAAGGCCTGTCCCTCCACGGGAACTTGCCACCACAACACTTTTAATATCTCCCTCTTTTAATCGGTTATAAACAATTTCGACGACATCATCTGTGTTCTCAATCCCTGACTGATTGAAATAGGTGATCGATCGACTGACTCCTTTCATATCTTCCTCCTGGGTGCTAAATGAAATATAAGTGAAGCTTACTTTGTTTCCACACGGGACATCTTCAAAAAGGCAGCGAACTCTTAAACCGAGTTATCTATCTTTATATATGATACCTTAGGCTAATTCAATGGGGAATTTGAGCCTCGTCATTATTCGGGCTTCTAAAAAAAAGGTTTTGAGACAGGTAATTTCTCTGTTTTAAAAGACTGGACCGAAGCACTCCTTTCAATATTTTTTATCTATTTCAGTTGCCTTGACACGACCTGAACTCGGAGCATCACCTCGCCATAACCAGAACAATCGACCCCGACATCGGGGCAGCGGACATCATGCATAAAATGGAATGGATTGGGATCGAGACCCTCGCTTAATCGTTCATTGATAAGGGCCACAGGAATGGTCAATTGAGAAACCAGATAAACACACATTTTCTTCGGGCATCGTTTGGTAATAAAATTCCCATCGACATCCATAATAAACTTATCACCGACTCTATACCCTGTATTACAGTGTCTGGATTGCACCACCTCTGCTTCAATCGTATATTGGGGGGCAGCCTCAGATAAACGCCTCACGTGGCGCACTCGGTAACCACCTTCTTTGAACTTTTCGAGATCGTCCCCGTTATATCCCACCCTTTCACCATATCGTTTCAATATGTCTGCATCCTTCTCCATCCGACCCTCCTTTGCAAAAATCAAGAAAATTGAAGCGTTATCATGTAATAGCACTCTTTTCCTAAAACCATCATACACTTCCCCAGGGAGGGAGTGAGTTCATGCTGCAATTCATGTGTATCGATCCACCCCTGGACCCTTGCGAGGATGCCACATTGATATTGATCCTTAATTCCTGCCTGCACCACGTTTTCATGAGCAAAGCATCTCTTGATACGCATTTCATAGGATTGATGATCTAGAACTTTGATCTCGTATTCAATGAGATCTGGCCCATAGAGCGAGATTGCTGCATCATTTATTCCTATATGTTCATGAATGTTCTTGGGGAGTGATAATCCTAACGCCTTCATGAATCGTTTCATTTCCACTTGTCCCAACTCCCTGCACACCCTCTGATTCAATCGATTCGCCTCTTCGATGCCCAAACGCTCTGCCACGGCCATAAACCACCTGGCATCGTGAGACATCCAGCCTTTGATCAGAAGCTCTTTCTTTTTGCTGAATGGCAATTCTTTCAAATTATCTCATCTCCTTCATCTTTTCTATTCATCTGGTGAAGCAAGTAAGCATCCAGGGAGTTGTTTTCCTGCGATCAAACGGCTTCTACCATAGCAGCAATACCTACTCCTCCCCCACCGCAGAGCATCTGGAGACCGGCTTTCCCATGTGTACGCTTAAGGTGGTGGACCATCTCTCCGAAGAATATGGCACCGCTCGCCCCAATGGGATGTCCGAGAGCAATGGCGCCGCCCGTCGGATTCACTCTCGGATCTAAGCGGCCGTAGCCCAGCTCGTCTGCAAATTGGAGCAATGGGGAGGCAAATGCCTCGTTGGGCTCGATAATGTCCATGTCATCAATGGTCTTGCCAGCCCGCTTGAGGGCTTTCCTCACAGCCGGAATAGGAGCTAAAAGCATTGGCACGGGCTCACCTCCTGCTACGGCACAAGCTACAATTTTGCAGAGGGGGTCAAGCCCCAATGCCTCGGCCTTATCCCCGCTCATGAGCAGAACCGCAGCAGCCCCATCCACGATTTGCGAAGAACTGCCCGGGCTGACAAGTCCGTTATCCTTGAATGGCGTAGGAAGCGCCATGAGATTCTGGAGATAGGCTTCCGGGTCCGTAACTGCCTTTGCCCTGAGAACCTCATCCTTTTCTACTTTCCGGGTCATACCTTCCCAGGTGAACTCAAATGGAACGATATGATCTGAGTACCACCCCTTTTGCTCGGCCTCAATAGCCTTCTGCATGCTCCACATGCCAAAGCGCTCCAGTTCTTCCCGGGTGTGACCCTGATCCGCGGAGATCATCTCAGCACATACCCCTTGAGGCACGGTCATGCCGCTCTCTGTGAGGCGGGACGATAAACGCACAGGATAATTGGCTTGCATAGCCACCTGAATATCGGAGATCATGCCATAGTGGGACATGATCTCCACTCCTCCACAGATCATGATGTCCCCTTCCCCCACCATGATCTCGTGGGCGGCGATGCTGATGGCCTTGAGCCCGCTATTGCAGTACTGGTTCACTGTGCAACCTGGTGCCTCCTTGGGAATTCCGGCAAGGAGTGATGCGATGCGCCCGATATTGGAGCCTTGCTCCCCGATTTGGCTCAGGCATCCAATGATCACGTTTTCAATCTCTGCTTCATTGAATTTGGGGCACCGAGAATGGATCCTTCCCAGCAATCCCCGGAGGGTGTTGGCCATGAGATCCTGAGCAGATGCCTGGCAGAGCTGACCGCCTTTCTCCATTCCCTTCCACCCCGATTTGCCAATAGCAGACCGAACCGCATCCACGACCACTACTTCCTTCAATTTCGCCATATGAGTGCCTCCTTCTCTTTAACTGACGATTAATTTAAACTGACCACGCTTTGCAAAATCGTCGATTCCGGATTTCTGGAAGGATGAGTTATTAACGGTCCCATAATAGGAGCGACACTCATTTTACAAAATCCCTCCTAACCACCCCTGCCTACCGGCCCCGGTCCCGCACTATTAATAGACCGAAGGCGGGGCAGGCAGGCTTTGCCAAAGGGAGGAATAATCCCCCTCTTTAGCAAAGAGGGGCGACCTGCCTGCGCGAAGCCGCTTCGGCGAAGGCAGGGGGGAGATTTTCTAATGCATGTCAATTCAATTTTGAGACTGTTAATAAGAGCTGTGTTTTCCTCTCTCGGTGGCTATTTCTTACTGCAGACGACTTTACTTGAGCAAGCTCTGCAGTTGCATCGCCAGCATCATATCGCCTTTCACCTTAAGCTTCCCCCCCATAAAGGCGGCGACGCTGTCGAGCCTGCCCTCAACCATGTCAGCAAAGTCGTTGGAAGTCATGGTAATTGTGACGTTTGGCGAAACCAAAGCGCCCTCACTGACCTTAGCACTGCCATCACCAATAGCCACAGAGTAATTTCCAGGATCAGCTCCACTGATCTCAAACTGATACACAGCCTTGATTCCTCCGAGCTTCCCTGGATTGGCATCCATCCTCTTCTGCATTTCGGTAAAGATCTCCTTTATTGTCATTTTAACCCTCCTCATTTCTGATTGAACAAATTTTGCATGACGAATAAGTCACCCACGAATGATGAAAAAGATTATCAAGAACGAATTTCGCGAATGAGGACGAAAGGTTCCCTATTCGTGTCATTCGCTGTCATTCGTGCTATTTGTTTCTATTTTCAACGTTATTTTCTGATTGGAATCTACCTAATCTCAAAGAAGGCGTCAATCATTAAAAAAAGGGACACATCTTGTTTAGTCTGCCATGATGGGGAGGCCGCAAGCCCTTCACTCATTTGGTCACTCGACAGGGAATAAAACGGTGGAGCGGTGTGGCTGCCAGACGGTCCCGATGTTTCGCTGGAGCTAACTGGTTCACATTGACTCCGTATACCTCTCCGCCGTGTACAAGCCCGAAGCCATGGGGTATAACAACCTGGCCTTGGAATGAATTCTCTGTCACCTCCGCCTCAATCCTTACGGATCCTGCTTCGGTTTCAATAAGGGCGCAATCCCCATCGTCAATTCCTAACTCCTTTGCATCCTTTGGGTGAATCCGCAGGGTGCAAGGCCGTCTTCCCTCATTCCAGGCCGGATCTCGCATGATGGTATTAGCCACCATCTCCATATGGTTTCCGGCTATCAGAACCATGGGATAATCTTTGTTCACCAGGTTGGTCTCTTCGGTTTCAGATGTTACCTCCCTTAACCAGGATTCCATCTCAGGAAAATATATGTGGATCTTCCTATCCGGAGTCTTCAGCGCGGAAAGGTTGTTTTCCGAATCTACGACTCCGATCTTAACGCCTCCCGGGGTGTTTAGGATCTTTCTAAATATTTCTTCTCCTGTGAGAGGACTCACCTTGTACCCGGCGCGGGCAACATCCTCTTGATGCATCATCGGAAATCGCGCCAGCAGTCCCCAGAGGGTAGACAGATTTTTAGACCCTAATTCCTCCCCAAGGGTCTTGGCTAAAATGTAAGGCAACCACAGCTCTGCCTTTGGATTAGCACGAATATATTCCATCAGTGCAAGGCCGAAACTTAGTCGGTCCTTGGCCAGTCCTCGAAGTTTGGATGGGTAATCTGGAATCAAACCCAACTTTTGAGCGAGCTCCACGAAGATGGTCGCTTCCTCCACCTGCTCTCCATCGGGTTGCACAACAGGACGGCGCATATCAAAATAGTAGTCCGGATACCCCCATTGGAAAAATGTGCCGTCCCATTTTTCGTAGCCTGACTTGGCGGGAAGGACATAATGAGATAGAACAGCCGTCTCGCTCATGGCCACCTCAATGGTGACGAGCAATTCAAGTTTTGCAAAAGCCTTCTCATAGGCCTTTGTGTCAGCGTAAGAACGTAAGGGATTTGAGCCACTGACGATCAGTCCGCGGATGCGCTGAGGGTGATTGTTGTCGACCTCTTCCGGCAACACGTTGGGCGGGAAGACCCCCATGATCAAAGGAATATTGGTCACCACTGTTCTCCACGTCTTCGGGTCTTCCTCGGGCGTATGAGATCCCATGGGCATCAGGTGGCCCAAAAAGACATTGCCACTCTTGGTCCCGATGCGACCTGTTAGCGCAAGAAGAATCAACTCTAAATAAGAATTAAGCGTGCTGTGCCGTCCCATCAGGATGCCAAGGTCACTGCGCATAGCTGTTTTGCGGGTGGCAAAGAGCCGAGTGAATTCTCGGACAGCATTTGGATCCAATCCACAAACGCGGCAGTTCTCTTCAACCTCTACATCATCGAACCAGCTTCGAATCGCTTCAAAGCCATTGACTCTGGCTGCCAGATAATCCTTGGCCACAAGTTCCTCGGTCAGCAAAATCTTGATCATTGCTTTAAACAACAGGGCGTCTGTCCCGGGCCTGAGTCGTAGATGGATGTCGGCAAGCTTAGCTGTCTCCGACACTCTCGGGTCGATGACAGCCATTAAAAAACCAGGCTCCTTTTTCTTGTTGCGAAGCGTCGCTGGCGCATTGGGTATATCGTGGCTCACCATGGGATTGGCTCCCCAGAAGACAAGGAAGTCTGAACCGTTGATGTCAGGGAAAAGATGCATGTTCTGGCGACCATATGCTTTGCCGCTCACCCAGAAAAAACCGGTCAGTTCCTGTGCTAGGGGACTATAATGATTTCTTGATCCTAACCCATTCAAGAACCGAACACCGAAGGCCGCTTCAAAATGGCAACCCTGGCCACCTCCCCCCATGTAGGCAAGCGAGCGAGGTCCATGGGTTTGGACGATCTTCCTGAGTTTATCTGCTATTTCATCCAGAGCCTGATCCCAAGAAATGCGTTCAAATCGATCTCCAACACGTTTAAGAGGAACTCTCAGCCTCTCCGGATTATTTTGAAAGTACGGAATGCTGGCGCCTTTTCTACAAAGATAACCCTGTGACCGGGGATTTTCCTTTTCACCCCTGACCTTAACGATTTTGCTCCCCTCGGTGATGACTTCCAGACCACAGTTGTTAAAACAGAGCACACAAGATGTTTTTTGCCATTCGCTCATAGCGCACTCTCCTTTTTATGAGCTCCATTTATTTCCTGAGTTTATCACGATCTTCTACACTAAGTTCCATCACGATATGACCCCAGCCACCACACTGGACACCTACATCAAAACAACCCGCCCTTTTGAATCGCATCTCGTTCGGATCAACTCCCGCATAGAAGAGCTCGCTGGATGTAAAAATGAGTCCGGCAATGGAATCCAGGGCATAGATACAAATTCGATTCGGGCAAAGTTTCGTAAGAAGATTACCGGATCCATCGAAATAGAACTTGTCCCCGACTTTATGCTGACTGTTGCATCCCTGGGATTCCACGACCTTGGCAACAATGGTTTTATTCATCAGGGCGGATGCTTTCGTGATAACATCCTCGTTTCTCGGGTCTTCCCTGAACTTCTTCATCTCTCCATCATTGTAACCCAAACGCTCTTGAACGCCTTTCCATGCTCTTTCATCCAGCTTCATTTGTTTTCCTCCTTACAGTAGATTGATGAAACTTCTATGAGGAATGAAACTCATAGACCAGGACATACTGAGACGCACTTTATACATTGGTACATAGAGTGGTCATCCACGGCTGTGAGATGGTTGATCATCTGGGCATCTTCGGACCCCATACTAGCCGTTTTCATAAAATTTGAAAAGATGGGGCTTTTCATTGAATACTTAATGCACGCCACTCTATCCACCTTTCCGTTTTTATCAATAGCCTGAATCGGACACTGTTCCTGGCACAGGTAACATTTTTCCGGACATCCTTTCCCATCCTTTTCTGGCCATGCCATGACTGGTAATGATGCGGTTGTGACCATTCCTCCCAATATCAACCTCGGACCATAGATGGAATGGAAAAGCAAACCGTTCTTTCCCACTTTTCCAATGCCAGTCACCTCACCCATTCTGACCAAACTCATATATCCCCAAAAATCGCCCTTACCTAGGACGTTGTAAGGAAATCATCCGAAGACAGGGACGGCCGTTTCACTTCTTTCTTCGATGATGCGTGCAACCTGCATTAAAACCATATCTATGTTTCGGTAGTAAATATTGGCGGCCCTCCAGTACATCCATTCTGATCTTTCCTGACATTTAAATATCCCTTTGGGAACAGGTATCCCAAAGCAGAGGATGCTTTTTGCTGAAGCAAGCATATCTGACGGCCTGTAACCTGAAGGCTCATTTTCAAGGGAAGATGCTTTGGCTGTCCCAAACACAGGAATATTATTCTGAGTGAACAAACTTGTCATCTTTTCAAAGATCTCTTTCATACAAGTCCTCCTTATCAGAACTTATTAAATGCTCCCATCAATACCTTTTTGAAGCTTTCAATCTCTTCCTCTGAGTATCCTTCCTTAATTTGTTCATTTAACCTCTTAACGATTGGCAAGGCTCTGTTAGCTACCATGATTCCCTTTTCGGTGAGATATACCAGATAGATACGCCTGTCGTTAGGATGATCCGTGCGTTTCACATAGCCCGATTTTTCCAACCGGTCGATTAAACCAGTGACAGTAGGATTTTCAAGCATGAGCCCCTGGCTAATTTGAGTTAAGCTTGAACCGTCATTTTTTAGAAGGAAAAAGAGAAGCATTCCCTGAATCGGGGTCACCTCAATGCCGTTTTCCAGATAAGATTTTTGAAGCTTGGTTATAAGTCTTTGATATACTTTAGAAATTAAAAATACAAGTCGATCTTCAACAGCCATCATTAGCTCTCCGGATTATATTTAACAGGCTAAACTTTAGCATACTAAATATATTTGTCAAGATAAAAATGCAGCCTTTTAGTGAACTACAATCATGGTTTTTAAATGAGGATTTAAGGAGGAAGGTTCATTCCCGGAATCGCTGGATGTTCCGCTCATAACGCATCTGAAGTAGCTCCACAAACAATGCGAAACCCATCGGCAGATAGATGTAAGCCTTAGGAACGTGTTCGTGCATTCCCTCCATGAAAATGGTAACCCCGATTGTGATGAGAAAAGAAAGCGCTAGAATTTTCAGAGTTGGATTGCGCAAGATAAATTCACCAACCGGTTTCGAGTAGAAAAGAATAGCGATGAACGAGATCAACACTGCTGTGACGATGACCCAAATCTTATCCGTCATTCCCACGGCTGTTATAACAGAGTCGATGGAAAAGACGATATCCAGGAGGACGATCTGAGTGATAACAGACAAGAATCCTTTATGAAGAGTCCCGGCCATAGCGGCTTTCTCCTCCTTGAGCTCAACAGTCTGGTGAATCTCCTTGACAGCCTTGTAAAGCAGGAAAAGCCCGCCAGCCAACAGGATGATGTCACGAACGGAAAATTTAAAAGCCACCGGCTGAGTCAGACTGGTCAATGCGAGCACCAACGAAAGCATGAGAACACGTGCCAGCAAGGCGAAACTCAAACCGACCACACGGGCCTTGTTACGCTGAGCATCGGGCAAGCGTCCAGTGAAGATTGAGATCACCAGCACATTGTCCACCCCAAGGACAAGTTCAAGGCCAATCAGTAGTAAGAGCAAGGCAATGGCATCGGTCATAGGTTCCCCTCCCCCTGGAGGCTGTGTCGTAATATGAAAAAACCGACTTTTTGAAAAAGGGGAGAAGCGGTCGGGTGGAAAAGATTTAGGGCGGTAACCTTTAGCCGTTCGGATTCGGGCGCGCCAAGTGTATGAAAACATTTGATTTTATACAAGTGACAATTTCCCATAATCTAAAAGACCCGCATTCTAAAGCTTTGGAACCTGACTGCCTCTCCCCCTTTGCTCGCGATTACAACACGGTCTCCTGATAAGGAGGAAGTTTAACAAAGTGCCCAGACTTAGTCAAAGCCATACAGGTTCTTTCTTTTAACTTTATGACTATGGCCGTAGGACTTCCTTCAACAATCTGCCTTACCCTTTAAAATCTTTTGGGATCGGGGCAAATTCATAATCCTCAGGCCAGAATCTATTTTTTGGGCCGCAGGAGATGATTCCTTTTCTGCATAGTTCTGATCGCCATTCGTATTTGAGGACGATTTTTTCAGCAATCGTTTGCTCCGGGTCAAAGTGGACCCTGTAAGCAGGAGAGTAGGTCGTCTCCCCGAATCCAGTTCCAGCCTGCTCATTCTTTTTTAATTCAGACCTGTCAGCAGAACGACCCTCGCCGGGAGCACTCGGCAAAGCGCCTGCAGGCACATCTTTCATGCGGGATGCTCCTCCGGAGTAAGGAATAACTTCAGGAAGTTTTTCCTTATAGACCGCAAGAGCGATGGTTCCCATGGCCGAGGCATCGGAAAAAACCTTCTCCGCATAAGAATCAGACGGTTCGGTGAAGTAGAACCTGTTCGTCCTTTCCATGCCTGTTCGCCAACCTTCGAAGGTATTTGACTCGTGAGGCCCGATGATATACATCCGTTCATTTTGCTTAAGGACTGATTTCTTACCGTCGATGATGTTTCTCCCATCCACCGCAATCACGATGCCAATGCGCCTATCCGATTTGTTTGTCACCTGAATGGAGTATCTCTGTCCTTTCACTGCCTCCATATAGAAAAACTTTCCTTCCTGGGGGCGGCGCAAATAGGTCCTGTACTTTGGAAACACTCCTCCAGAATCTGAAAGAATCCGCACATCCACCACATCTTCATTTCCGATATGGGCCCATGCGAATGCCGGAAGTACCCATACGACAAACAACACCATGAATAAAACGATCCGTTTCATAACATTCCCTCCTTTTTAATTTTGTTATGGTTTAATAGACAACCGGAACACAAAAAAAGTTCCCGGCTTCAGAAGAGACTTCAGGAAATACAGATAAGAATTGATGTTGGAAGAGAGGAGTAGGAGTGTCTTTAATCTTTCAAAGTAAATCTCCACTTGCAAAACAGGTTCTTGGGGTGGGGGTCAGGCGGGGCGAAAAGGCACTCTATTTGAATGCGTTCATCGATCTCATGAGCGAAACTGGTGAACTCACTCCAGTGCATCTCTTTGCAGACAAATTCTTCCAATCCCCGTTTGAGGCGGGCTTCCTGGGTGGGGCAGTTTGGAACGGTAATGATCACTTCATCCTCTTTCTCTTCGATCTCATATCCTACCAGGATGGTCCATGGGAAATACCTCAACGCTTTGACAAACCCTTTAAGCCCTTTCTCCTTAATGTCAAAACGTTTTATGAAATCCTTCGCAGCCATTCCGGCGACCCGTCCCCAAACTTTCTCGTTGAGTCGTTCTGCTGTAGGTTGGTCAAAACGCTCAGCCACATCAATGAACCAGAAGGCATCGATGACCCGGTAATGCCAGAGTAAGAATTGGATATAATTCTTAAGCTCCGGAGCATCCATCTTTTCAAATACTCTTAGGTCCATTGCTCTCTCCTTTTTATCTATGAACGGTCTGCCTTCTGCAATCTTCCCACTACTTTCTTCTTATAAATTGAGCCTTTCAATTCTTTCAATCAATGGAGGGTGGGAATAGTAGAACCATGCATAAAGAGGATGCGGGGTTAAATTCGCCAAGTTGTCAGCAGCCAGGCGCTTAAGCGCGGTCCGCATTGGTTCCGATGTTTTCATCAACTCAAAAGTAAAATCATCGGCCTCACGTTCAAACCTTCGGGAAATCGCTGACTCCAGGGGTTGAACAAAATAGCCGCAGGGGCCCAGGAGTGTTCCAATTAGGAATAGTCCGACATAGGCGATGGGATTTTGAAATCCAAAAGTCTGGTAAAGGAGCGGCCAGTTCAAAAGATGAGATGCTACGAAGAAAACGGCAAAAGAGAGTACCTCCAGGAAGATGATCTGCTTGAGAAGATGCTTTCTTTTCCAGTGCCCCACTTCATGAGCCAGAACCGCCAGAATCTCTTCTTCGGTATGAGAGGCTAAGAGCGTATCGTAGAGGACGATCCGTTTTGCTCTGCCAATGCCTGTGAAATAGGCGTTGGTATGCTTGCTCCGCTTTCCGGCATCCATTTTGAATACCCCTTTGATCTGGAGTCCAACCTTTCCCATCAATAGTTGAATGCGATCCTCCAACCCCTTATTTTCAATAGGCTCAAATTTATTAAAAAGAGGGGCGATCACTGTCGGAAAGAGCCACAGCATGAGTAATTCAAATCCTCCCACCAGCATCCATGCCCAAATCCACCAGGCTTTTCCGCCATAAATGACCAGGGTTAAGAGGAGCCAAAGGATCAAGCCCCCCAGAATCGCGAAGATCGCCATGTTTTTAAAAAAATCGATCACCCACATTTTAAAGGTCATCGTGTTAAATCCATACCGGTTCTCGATCACAAAGGTTTCATAAAGATGAAAAGGGATGCGGATAAGGTTTGCCAGGATCGATAGTAAAGCAAAAAAAATGAACCCATTAACAATCAGCCCGTATCCCCACCCATGGATGAGGTTTACCAGCCAGAGTAAAAATCCGGAGAGCAAAATCCCAAGAAAAAGGGCTTGATGGATCAGAGTGGTAAGCATATTGAAATGATCGGAATCCACCGTATAAGCAGAGATCTTCGAGAGTTTATTGAGGTCTATTGTCTCTCGAAAAACCTCTGGGACGGTGTTTCCATGCTTTCGAAGGTGGGATATGTTGAGCCAATTGAGATAGAGCTGGCTCCCAGACCGTACCAAAAAAAGGACAAGGAAAGTTAAAAATAAAAAATTAAACTGGATCATGATAGAGAAAGATCCTATTTTCTCAGACCTCTCGATTTGCCTTTCTTCCTTGGCTTTCGAATCTTCTTCTCTACCAATTCAGCCGCGCTTTCTTCAAGGAGCCGTGTTACGTCACGGCGGCCAAGCTTACGGAGTGCCACCAGGACACTCTTCTTTTTCAGGCTTGGCTTAAACATCCCGCTTTCCCACTGATGGATCGCTCCAACGGTCACTCCTGCCAGGATGGCCAGTTCTTTCTGGGAGATCCTTAATTTTTTTCGAAGGCTCCGGATCAATCGTGGAGAGAAACGGGATATCTTTACCTCTTCCGGAGTGGCCTCCAGGGGCTTCTTTTTTCCCATCTCTTTTCTCTGAAGGGTTGTGAATCGCTCAAGCGCCGAGACTGTTTTACGAAGCTGCGATATCGTATTCTTCAGGGACCTTACATCCCGTCCCAGAGGAACCGCGATCTTCCGAAGCTCTCTTCTCGCCAGACGGACAATTTCAGATTTGATGACTGCTTCCACTTTTCCCATCGTGATCTCCTTTCAACCTTTGAACTTGTTTTCCATCTCCATAACGAATGCTTTTGCCTTTTCAATTCGTCTCTTCTTATCCATCAACCAATCTTTATGTTGATTTGTTCTCTTCGAAAGGGTCAAAACATTTTCCATCATTCTTTTTTGAGAGGGTGATCCTGTGGACAGATTCTTGGATAGGATCCTTTCCGGCCTCTGGATTTTTCTTATATCCTGTTCTGTAATGGGCAGATCAATCTTCATCTCTTTGAGAGCTCTCGCCAAACCCCGGAAGGAAACTTCCCCCCTTCCTTCCCTCTCAGAATATTTGACAGCCTTCTCCATGGCCATCTTCGCCTTTCGCAGGGGAAGGTGAAATGAGGTAACCATCCACTCCATTAAGGGAGTAGCACCGGCAAACCCCTCTTCAGCCTGTCTCAACATCTCCGCCTTATGAACCTGGAGGAGTCGTATCACATCGGTCATCACCGAAAGAGCGGGCTTGGTCTCTTCCACCAGATCCATGATCCAGTACTTTGTCCATTGGGTATCCCGGTTATATCCCATGAAGAGGGCTTTGCCCACAGAGAGAAGGCTCATCGTCACTCCCTGTGCAAAAGAGGTCTTTGCCTTGATCACCTCCAGGGAACAGGGATTTCGTTTCTGGGGCATGATCGAACTGCCGGTGCAATGCCGGTCATCCAGACGGATCATATTGAATTCATGGGTAGACAGAAGAATCAGGGTCTGTGCCATGGTGGAAAGGTGGTTCATCATCATGGCAATGGTAAACCCCAACTCCGCTTCGGGCTCCCATCTCTGGGTGATAGGATCGGTGACATTCTCCGTCGGCCCGTCAAATCCCAGGAGCTTGGATGTCAACGATCGATCGAGAGGAAAAGAAGTGCCATAACCAGCGGCTGCCCCCAAAGGATTCTTATTGAAAAGGGTATGCCACTGGATAAATCGCTGAATATCTCGATGGAGGGGTTCGGCAAAGGAGAGAAGGAGATGGCCAAAGGTTGTAGCCATAGCATGCTGGTGATGGGTGTAACCAGGCATGATCGTCAAAAAGTGCTCTCCCGCCTTTTGAAGAAGCGATTCGATCAATCTGATCAAACCTTCCACAAATTCAAAAACCTGATCCCGAAGAAAGAGACGCATATCGAGGCTGATCTGGTCATTCCGGCTTCTTCCAGTATGGACTTTTCCTCCATATTCAATCCCGAACTGTTCTATAAGAAAACCCTCTATGTTGGAATGGACATCTTCTCGGGAGGGATCCAATTTAAACTTCCCCTTTTGATAGAGGGATTGAAGTTCCCTCAATCCCCTGAGGATCCTTTTCCCATCCTGTTTTGAAAGAATCCCTTGATGGCAAAGCATCAGGACATGGGCTCGATTCCCCCATAGATCATATGGAAGCAAACGTTCATCTGCAGGAGGAGTTCCTCTGACATCTCTCCCGGAGAGAAAATCGACCAACTCTCCGGAGGGTAACTCTTCAAATCGTCCCCCCCATAGCTTTTCGACCTTCATAAAAACCTCTCCTTAAAATTTAAAGCAGAATTTATCACAAGCGTACGAATTAAACAAGGCAAAATAAATTTTAAATATAGAGAATAAAGAGGAATATCGATAGGAGGGAATGAGAAAGTATTCAGGGAAGACCTAAAGAAAGGGATTATTTAAAAAGGAATCCTGGGATCAACATGGTGAGGCCGGGCCAGTAAGTAATTAAGAGAACAGTGAAAAAGTTTACAGCAAGATAGGGGAGAAGCGGTTTTGCCACCTGAGAGACTGTGATCTTACCGATACTACAGCCGATGAAGACACCTAATCCTACTGGAGGCAGAAATAGACCAATCCCCATATTAGCAATGAGCACGATTCCAAAATGAACTGGGTCAACACCGAACTGTGTTGCTATGGGCAGAAGGATCGGGACGGTCATGATAAGGGCTGGGACCCCTTCTAAGACAGCCCCAAGAAAGAGGAAAGCAATATTGATGATGAAAAGAAAGAGAATCTTTCCACCTCCAAGAGAGTGAATGAAGCTGGCCAGAGCTTGTGGGACCTGTTCCCGAGTTAGGATCCAGGCAAAGACAGAAGCCATCCCTACCATGATCATCACCTTGCCGGTGATCACACCTGTTTCTAAAAGAATTCCCAGAAGTTTTTTGAAGTCAATTTCATGGTAGATGAAAATACTGATGACCAAACCATAGGCTACAGCCAGAACAGCAGCCTCTGTGGGTGTGCAGATTCCACCCAGAATGCCACCAAAGATGATAATCGGCATCATGAGGGCAAAAAGGGAATCTTTAAAAGCCTTGGCAAGAGGTTTTACCCCTTGCCACTTGTTAGGGGCGATACCTGCATGCCGTGCCTGGATATTCAATTGAATCATTAATGCCGAAGCCATCAACAAGGCAGGGAGGAATCCACCTGCAAAAAGAGCTCCAATAGAGACATTGGCCACACCTCCATAGACGACCATAGCAATACATGGGGGAACCAGGATACCCATACCACAGGCGGCACAGACGATGGCGGTGGATCGAGCTGGAGGATAACCCGCTTGATTCATTGCAGGAATCATGATCGAGCCGATGGCTGCTGTATCAGCTGCTGTCGATCCGGAGATTCCGGAGAAAAAAATCTCCGATACGATCGAAACCATGCCCAAGCCGTTTCTGAAATGACCGACCAAGGCATGGGCCAGCCTGACAAGCCGTAAGGAGATTCCCCCTGTATCCATCAAGGCTCCAGCAAGAATGAAGAAAGGGACAGCGAGGAGTGGAAAGGAGTCAGACCCCGTAAAGATCTTCTGCGGAACAATGACGAGCGGGATGTTTCCTTTTAATAGGAGACCGAGAATCGAGGCTAATCCCATGCTGAACGCAATGGGGACATTGATGGCGACAAAACCGATAAAGGCGAGGCTTAGAATGAGACCCATCTGAAAACCAAAAATCCGAAATTCGAATATCGAAACTTTGATTCAGGAATTGAGGAATTTAGGAATTTAATTCCAAAATCCAAAAATTAGTAATCCCTTAATTTACTTCTCGATGAAATTTTAGTTTCGGCTATTTCTCATTTAATGCCGCCTCTTTTATTATGATCACCAAAAGGTGGATGGCCATCAGGGCCGCCCCAACCGGGAGACAGGCATAAGCCCAACCCATGGAAATGGCCATGGCTGGCGATTCCTGGGGGATCGTCTTTTGAACCAGTTTGATTCCCTGGATAAGGATGATGAAGATAACCGTCCCCATCAGGAGATAGATGATCCATTCAAGAACCCGTCTTTCCCGACTCGGAAGCATCCGGTAAAAGAGGTCAAGACCAAAATGGCCACGCTTTTGTAGACCAAGGGCAGCACCGAGAATAGAAAGCCAGACAAAGAGGTATCTCGCCATCTCTTCGGACCAGTGAAGGGGTTGGGTCAGGACATAGCGATAAACAACCTGAAGGAAGACCACGATCGTCATCACCGAAACCAAGAGGATAATGACCCCGGCTTCCCCCTTGGCCAGAAGATGATCAAACTTAAACAGGGCACGCACAAAGGGATCCATCACTTTTAATCCAAAAATGATAAAAACATTCTTCTCCCCTTGTGGGAGAGGATAAAGGTGAGAAAATCATTACTTGGATGCAATGATCTTATCGATCGTATCTTTCCCAAACTGGGCTTCGAACTCTTTATAGACGGAAGCTGCTGAATCCTGGAAAGGTTTCTTATTGGGTAGGGTCACCTGCATCCCTTTGGTTTTCAACTCGGCGACCTGTTTGTCCTCGGAGTCACGCAGCAGGTTCCGTTCGTAAGTAGCACATTCGATGGCTGTGTCCATGAAGATTTTTTGAAATTCTTTTGAAAGTCCATTAAAGGCTTTTAGACTCATGAGAAGAGGCGTAGGGGAGTAGAAATGTCCGGTGAGGGTGAGGTACTTCTGAACCTCAGCGATCTTCTGGTGGTAGATAATGGCGATGGGATTTTCTTGGGCATCGATGGTCCTCTGCTGAAGGGCTGTATAAACCTCGCTCCAGGCCATGGGAGTCGGACTTGCTCCAAAAGCCCTAAAGGAAGCAAGATGGACCTTATTCTCCATCGTTCTAATTTTGATTCCCTTCAAATCATCAGGTTTCTCAATGGGGCGCACATTGTTGGTAATCTGGCGAAATCCATTTTCCCAGAAGGCAAGACCCTTGATCCCCTTTGCAGCAAAGGCGTCGAGAAGGTCTCTGCCGATGGGCCCATCGAGGACTTTATAGGCATGTTCACGATCCCGGAAAAGGAATGGGAGGTCGACAACAAACATCTTCGGAACGAATCCTCCCAAAGGCCCGGTTGAGGTGACGACGAGATCAATCGTTCCCAATTGAAGCCCCTCCACCATATCCCGCTCATTTCCGAGCTGAGTGGAGGGATAGACATCGACCTTCACTCTGTTTTTTGTCCTTTGAGCCACCAGCTCTGCAAACTTCACAGCACCAAGGTGATAGGGATGTTCCACAGCGACCGCATGGCCGAGTTTCAAGCCCACTGACTTTTCCTGACATGGGCCTTGGCTAACCCAGACCATGCTCAGGATGAAAAGGAACAACAGGATGCCAACCCATCTTCGTTTCATAAAATTCTCCTTTCTGATAATATTATTCTTCGCTCGACCTCGACCTTAACCTCAACCTCAACCTTTCATTTTGCTCAACTCTTGCTCGTCGATATGAAAGCTGTGTTGGTCTGTTGGGAAGGTCCCCTTCAACACCTCCTCCCGGTATGACTCAAAGGCTTTGAGCATCAGTTCACTCAGATTAACATATTTTTTGGCAAACTTGGGAGTGAAACGGTCGAAAAGGCCCAGTAGGTCATGGACGACCAGGACTTGACCGTCGCAATCAACACC
>Ga0299915_10000890_pt1 | contig 22094 bp, 12 predicted proteins | sample RVTome_13_FD_200263 | JGI IMG/M metagenome (GOLD analysis project Ga0299915, IMG submission 200263) | Soil microbial communities from uranium-contaminated site in the Upper Colorado River Basin, Wyoming, United States - RVT92D227 (version 2) ... | reverse complement strand
CGATTTATAGGTACCGTCGGGACGGATCACCTGCACGAGGCCGGAATACGGGGTGCAGAATTCGGTATATTTCCCGTTCCGGTCAAAATTATACGATCCGCAGAAATAGTCCTCTGTTCCCGTACCGCAAATGGTAGGAAACTTGTCGTCACCATCGAGGTAAAACTTGATCTCTCCTTCACCCCACCAGCCATTGTTATTGACTCCCCAGGCCAGATAAACGCCAACAAAATGCCCCTTTCCCTTAATGCCGTCAACAATGGTATAAACGGATGTCTCATTGGGATTTGACCTCCGGTACTGGGCATGAAAGTATGCAGCATCGGCCGGCACCTCGGTCACGGTGTAATCAATCTGGTAATACAGGGTCATGGGTTCCGAATTATTCACATTTTCCATGGTTATCCGGCATTTCTTGCGAAAAGGCATGGTCCAGTAACAGTTAAAAGCGCTACCGGGATTCACACATACCGCCAGAGAGCTGAGCTGGGCATATTCCCCCCATCCATTGCAAAAGAAATCTCCAACCGGACATTCCACCGAAGGTTCGGTTTCATCATCCCAGTAGATGCGTATTATGGAGAAACGCCAGTTACCCGTGGGTGTCATCCAGATATGCTGGATTGCTCCTGAACCTGTAATCTCAGCTAATGTTGCCGTTTCCCCGGGCTGAATCCGGATGTACGGATTCACCTTCCACCCTTGCCCCAGATCACGTGCCGCATTAAAGGCATTTGCATGGTTGATTTTATCCTTGTCTTCGAGCCTGGCCATTCCTCCCTTACCCTTCTCGCCGGTAAAATTCTCGGGACTTACAGATCGCGACCGGGCATCTGACAAACGGTAAAGATTGCCCATATTCATCTCCATCCCGTTAAAAGGAGTCTGCGTGAATGATGTAAAACCGATCAGGCAGAGACAGCTTAATAAAAAAACGTTCTTTTTCATACTTTGATGCGTTTTAGAAATTTAAAAGACTTAAATTTAGTATATTATACAGCATTAATCAAACTGAAACAGTATGAAAAACCCATTCGTTTTGTTTTTCCTTGTATTGGTTATCCTTACAGGTTGTTCCAAAGATAACCCATACAGATCAGCAGATCAGCAAAGAAATTTTAACGAAGCATACAAAGGAGATTACCTAAATCGCATAGCTTTCCCAATCGGGGGACTGGGAGCAGGAATGATATGTCTCGATGGAAACGGCGCGTTCTCAACCGTTTCGGTAAGAAACAAGCCCGATGCCTTTAATACTCCCTTTATGTTTGCAGCTCTTTCCGTACCGTCACGCAACAATGCCGCCAAAATACTTGAGGGCCCTGTTCAAAGCTGGAAGATTTTTGGTACTCCCGGAACGGCAAATGGTTCGGATTTATTTGGTTGTCCCCGCTTTGAAAAGGCTTCCTTTGAGGCCCGTTTTCCATTCGGCACCGTAAAACTTACCGATCGTGACATGCCTGTCGAAGCGTCCATCACTGGATGGAGTCCTTTCATTCCGGGCGACGCCGATAATTCAGGCTTACCGGTGGGCGGACTGGAATACACCTTTGCCAATACTACAAAGGATGAGGTGGATGCTGTATTTTCCTTTCATGCTGAAAACTTCATGCGCGTGGAAGAGCCCAGTGAATGGGGCGGCCGCTTTGTGGGAAAAGACTCTGTTATGGTCATGGAAAATGGCTTCATCCTGGAACAGTCGTGTTTCCCCGATAAACCCCACTATAAGGGCGAGTTTGCTCTCTTCACCGACGACAGTGGGGCAGTGACCGACTACTGCTGGTTCAGGGGTGGCTGGTTCGATGGTAGAACCCTGTTGTGGAAGAACATCGAAAATGGAAACATGCCGGCTAATCCTTCTTCGGCAGGGGCAACGGGTGCTTCGATATACATCCCTGTAAAACTTAATCCCGGGGAATCCAAAACCATCAGGATTTTTATGGCCTGGTATGTTCCGCATTCCGATCTGCGGTTGGGATCAGGACCCGATGACGAAACAGTAAACAAGCTGCTCGAAAAAGCAAAATGCAATCCGGGATCTTCCTGCTGCTCGTCTGAAATAACCTCGGCATACTATGAACCCTGGTATTCCGGAAAATACGGTGATGTTAAGGAGGTGGCCCGTTATTGGCTGGACAATTATACATCACTGAAGGAAAAAACCGCCTTGTTCACCGATGCCCTGTACAGTTCCGATCTGCCTCCCGAAGTGCTTGAAGCCGTCTCAGCCAACCTGTCCATTCTGAAATCTCCCACGGTGTTAAGGCAGAAAGACGGAAAATTGTGGGCCTGGGAAGGTTGTCACGATCAAAGCGGTTGTTGTAATGGTTCCTGTACCCATGTTTGGAATTACGCACAAGCCATTCCGCATCTGTTTCCCGATCTGGAACGATCGTTGCGGGAAACCGAATTCCTGGTTGACCAGAATCCTGAAGGCCATCAGAATTTCAGGGCCAACCTGCCCATAAGGGCTACGGGACACAATTGGTATGCCGCGGCTGACGGACAGCTGGGAGGTATTATGAAAGTATTCCGTGAATGGCAAATCTCAGGGGATAAGGAATGGCTGACAAAAATCTGGCCTGCAGTCAAGAAGAGCATGGATTACTGTATAGCGCACTGGGATCCCAGGCATACAGGCACTATTGAGGAACCGCACCATAATACTTATGATATCGAGTTCTGGGGACCGGAAGCCCTGTGCACTGGTTTCTATCTTGGTGCACTTACAGCCGCTGTGAGGCTTTCAGAAGAAATGAGTGAAGATCCGGCCCTCTATAATGAGTTGCTTGAGAAAGGCAAAAGACAGATGGAAACAGCATTGTTTAATGGCGAGTATTTTATTCAGCAGACCAGATGGGAAGGATTGAATGCCCCCAGTCCGGTAGAACTTGGAAAAAACAGCATTGGCACCTCTTATTCGCCTGAAGCACTGGAAATCCTCAAAACCGAAGGCCCCAAGTATCAGTATGGAAACGGGTGCCTGAGTGATGGCGTTCTGGGTTTTTGGATGGCTAGGGTATGCGGACTGGGGAACATTCTCGACGACAGCAAAGTTCAAAGCCATCTGCTTGCCGTACATAAATACAACCTGAAATCCGATTTATCCGATCATGTGAATCCGCAACGGGCAGGTTATGCATATGGGAAGGAAGGAGGACTCATCCTCTGCTCCTGGCCAAAGGGTGGCCAACCCACCTTACCATTCGTTTACAGCAATGAGGTATGGACTGGCATTGAATACCAGGTTGCCTCTCACCTGATGCTCACCGGACATGTTCAGGAAGGACTCGGCATTGTAAAAGCATGCCGGAAACGTTATGACGGCAGGATCCGCAATCCCTTCGATGAGTATGAATGCGGCCACTGGTACGCCAGGGCCATGTCGAGTTACGGCCTCATTCAGGGACTGACAGGACTGCAGTATGATGCCGTAACAGGGACCCTGTTCATCGATTCCAAAATTGGCATTGATTTTAAATGCTTCATTGCTACTGAAACTGGTTTTGGCATGGCCGGGCTTAAACGCGGTAAACCCTTTATCGATGTAAGATACGGTACCATTGATGTAAAATCTGTTGTTGTGTCGGGTAAAACTATGACGATTCAAGAATGAAGATTCAAGATTTAAGATTACAGATTCAATGTCGTTTAGTGAATAAACCCGGCTTCGACTCCGCTCAGCCTGACTAATGATTTCAGTTGTCACACTGAGCAAAGTCGAATTGCAATAAAAAATTCCAAATTCCCCTTTAATTCCTTACTCCATACTCCATACTCGTCCCTCGTCCCTTGTCCCTTTTTACACCTGAGGTGGCATCAGCTTATACATCACCGGTGTTACCAGTCGTGCCAGCAGGGTCGATGTAATAAGTCCCCCGATGATCACCCAGGCCAGGGGCGAATACATGTTTGATTTTGCAACAGCAATTGGTAATAGTCCTCCAATGGCAGTCAGGGTGGTCAGAAGAACCGGCAGAAACCTGATCTCTCCGGCCTTGAGAATGGCATCATCAATCATAACGCCCTGCCTCCGGAGCTGGTTGGTGAAGTCGACCAGCAGGATCGAATTTTTAATTTCTATTCCCACCAGGGCAACAAAACCTACCGCAGCCGAGAAAGACAGGGTATAACCGGTGATGAATAACATGAGTATTCCGCCCAGAATTCCCAGCGGGATAACCGACAGGACGATCAATGTGCTGCGAAAGGTTCTGAATTCCAGGATCAGGATGGCGAAAATCCCAAAAATAGCCACCAATATTGCCGTACCAATTCCGGCAAAGCTCTCCTGACGGCTTTCGATCTCACCTGAAGGCATAATCCTGAACCCTTCCGGTAATTTTATGGCAGCTGTTTTGTCCAGTACCTCCTTGGTGACTTTGTCGGTGTTATAACCGGTTCTCACAAAAGAAGTCAGTGTAACAGATCTTTCTTTGTTGTAATGCTGAATAAGGGTGGGTGAACTTTCAAACGCAATGGCCGAAAGCTGTGACAAGGGGATCTGGGCTCCGCTCAGTGATGAAACATAGATCTTATCGAGCGTTTCGGGTGTATTGGCTTTCCCTTTCGGAAGCCTCACGCTAATGGGATATTCATCTCCATCAGACTCCCTGAATTTGCCAACCTGGATACCTGCCAGTGCCAGTCGCACCGTACGGTCAATTTCAATGGCCGGAACACCAAAAATACCGGCTTTTGCCCTGTTGACGTCAATCTTTAAGTCGGTCAGCGATTCACTCAGCGGATTCCTGACATAAGTGGCACCGGGGGTCGTTTTTATCAGGTGTTCAATACGGGAGGCGAGTGACTGAATTGTATCCAGGTCATCCCCGATTATCCGTAACGCAACAGGAGCATCCATGGGTATACCATTCTCAAATTCGTACACATAGATCTTTGCGTTCACATACTGATTCAGGCTGTCCCTGAGCTCATCCAGGAATTCAGTCATTTCCGGCTGCGATTTCAGGTTCAGCTCACACAGCAATTCACCCAGGTTTGATTGCTCGCTCTTCTGAAAAGTATTGTAATAAATCATCGGATTGCCCTTGCCGATATTGGACATATAATAACGTATTTCCGGTTTCCGGCTCACAACCGATTCCACATACCTCACCGCCTTATCTGTTTCCCAAAGCGTACTCCCTTTGGGCGTTTCAACGGTAATCAGAAATTGCTTCATACCTGCTTTGGGAAACAGACTGAATCCGATAACGGGAACCAGCAACAGGGAAGCCAGAAAAAAAACCAGTGCCATGCATGCTGTTTTAATTGGATTCTGAAGTGACCAGTGTAAGGCCCTGGCATAAGTGAAATCAATTGTTCTGTTGAATGCCTGCAAAACCTTATTGCCCCGCGGATCAACCTCTCCTTTCAGGAATAAGCTTGTCATAAAGGGTATGATGGTTAATGCGACAAAAAGGGAGCCGGCAACGATAAATACAACCGAAACGGGCAGCACCATCATATATTTTCCGGCCATCCCGGGCAGAAACATGAGCGGGAGAAATGAAAACACAAGGGTGGCTGTGCATCCCAGCACGGCAGGGCCTATCTGTCTGGTAGCACTTACAGCTGCTTCAACAGGTCTGTGCCCCTCCCTGATCCATCGGGAAATATTTTCCACCACAACGATAGAATCATCTACCAGCAGGCCCAGGGCTATCACACTCCCGACAATGCTCAGCTGGTTGATACTGAACCCTGTAAGGAATAATCCCGACAGGCCAATCATGATCGAAAAGGGTATGGAAATCATAACTATGCCCGATGCCCTGAAACCAAGCGGCAGCAAAGTGATCATTACCAGCAGGATGGCAAAGGTAAAATCGAAAAGAAGCCTGCCCAGTTTTTCTGATACATTCCTGGCCTGGTCAAATCCCCTTTCAAGGGTGATCCCTGCAGGAAGCGTATTATCAATGGCATCGAACTTATCATAGATCTGATCGCGGATAGCATGGATGTTTTGCATTTGCTTCAGGTTAGCAACAAGAAATACAGCCCTTTTGCCATTGTAACGGCCAAAATAACGCATATCTTCATAACTCCACTCCACCGAGGCGATATCTTTTAAATAGACGATCTGGCCCTGGCTCGATCCAACAATAGTTTGTTCAACTTCCTCGATGGTTTTGTAGTTGCCGCTGGTTTTGACATTGAACTTTTTCGCACCCAGCTCAATGCTCCCGCCGGGAATGTTGGCATTTTCACTTTGTAAGGCATTCATTATCTGTGTGAGGGACAACCTTAACAAGGAAAGCCTGGGTAAATCAACCGCGATGTGCAGCTCTCTTTCAGGAAAAGCGATGGCCTCTGCTTTTTTGACTCCCGGAATGGAACCAATCTGGTCCCTGATACCTTCTGCAGTTTCTTTCAGTTGTGCATAGGAATGGTTTTCCGAGACCAGGGCGCTCTGAATGATATTTGTGTTACCGGCAGAAACCTTTATGGCCTCGAGACTATAAAGATCCTGCGGCATGGAAGATCTCACGGCATTGATTTGACGTGCCACTTCATCAAACTTCTTATCCGGATCGCTGTTCGAGGAAAACTCAATTACAACCGAGGCTGCTCCGTCTTTGACGGTACTCTTGATAGATTTTATGTCTTCCAGTTCACTGAGGCTTTGTTCTACCCTATCCACAACGAGCTGTTCAATATCCCCAGGAGATGCTCCCGGATAAATGGCAAATACAGGGATAATGGGTATGCTGAACTCCGGATCCTCGGATTGCGGGATGGATATAAAGGAATAGACACCCAAAGCGATCAGCATCAGGAATATCACCAGGGTAAACTGATAGTTTTTTACGGCCAGTTCAGAGATTTTCATAAGGATAGTGTTTGATCAGTTTCCTTTGCCAGTTTCAATTACCTCCACACGGTCTCCTGCTGAAAGATACACCGCTCCTTCAGTTATTACTTTATCTGCCTGCTCAAGACCATGCGATATCAACACATGGGCATCAGCAATACGGGCAATGCTTACTTTAACCCTTTCAGCCATCATGGAATCGGTAAGCGTAAAAACATAGCCAGTTAGTCCGTCAGCTTCCACCAGTGCCTCCACCGGTATCTGGCTGTAAGTATTTGCCTTTGACGGATAAATCTCGAGATTGGCAATAAACCCTGCGGCAAGTTTATGACCTGTGCGCTGTAAATCCAGCTCAATCTCATAAGTCCCGGTTTGCGGGTTTGCTGCCTCGCTTACCTGACTTACCACGGCCCTGAAATGCTCACCGGGATAGGCATCAAGCTGAATCCTTGCCGAGTCACCGCACATTACCCTTACAAAGTCCCTGTCAGCCAGGCCGGTCCTGATTTTCCACGACTTGCCGGTTATTCCGAACAGAAACAGCGGATAACCCGGGGCAATGATTTCGTTGGCTTCAGCCAGCTGCTTCAGAACGGTACCGTTTTCCGGAGCAGTGATCCGTGAATGGTCCATGTTGAATGTTGCGGCTTCAAGATTTGCTTTTGCCACATTCATGGTCGTCTCGGCGTTCTGTAATTGTTCTAATGTTACCACGCTGTCGGTGTATAGCTCATTCACGCGGATGTAATCACGCATGGCCTTGTCATAGCCGTTTGTCGCCTGTTTCACCAGGGCTTCAATCTCTGACAGGTTCAGGGTAGCCAGCAGATCACCTTTATTTACACCGGCGCCTTCGCTGGTATAAACTGCCGCAATAATACCTCCTGTTTTAAATGACAGTTTTACTTCCCTCGCCGGAACCACCAGTCCGCTTGACCTGATGGGAAGACTCATCTGTATGCGGCTGACATCTGCAACCTTGACACGCAGAGGTTCTTCGGGGGATTTATCAGGGATTACCTGCCTGCAGGCATAAACAAAACAAAGTGCCATGACTGCAATGAGATGAATTCTTTTCATGGTATGGATAATTATCAGAGGTTATTAGGAGTTATTACTTTTTCGAATTCGGCATGGCTGATCAGATAGTTATACCGTGAAATGATCAGGTTCTCCTCGGCCTGGGTAAGGGTCGTCCTGGCATCCACGAATTCGATCAGACTGGCCTGTCCTTCTTCGTATTTTCTGCTGACCAGTCTGAATCCTTCACGGGCGCTTGAAGTTTGCTTTTCTGCCGCCGTAATCCCGGCTTCAGCAGTCTTTAATTCATTCATGGCATTAATTACCTGAAGTTGAATCTGGTTCTTTGTTTCATCCAAACGGCGCTCAAATGTTTCTTTCTGTATCAGTGCCTGTCTGATCCTGGCTTTGTTCCGGAATCCGCTGAACAGGTCCCAGCTCAGTACAACAGAAGCCTGCATATAGTCCTGGCTACCGGTAAACTCATATTTTTCGCCCTGAAAACCATAATCAGCGAGAATAAAAAGTTCAGGCAGCCCTGATGAGCGGTTCATTTGGATATTGAGATCAGAAATGCGACCATAATGCTCAAGGTTTTTAATTTCCTCCCGGTTCTGTAGGGCCTGCCGGGAATAATTATCCTGTACATCGGCAGGTAATGACATCATAACGGGTGATTCGGTAAGGATAGTGTCAGTCAGATCCCTGTTTAAAAGGAAGTTAAAATAGGCTGCCGCAACCTTCCTGTTTTTAACCGCAATCTGCAATTGCTGGTCGAACTTGCTTAATTCCGTCTGTGAGCGCAGCAGAATGTCCCTGGTAATCTTGCTGTTCTCGAATAGCCTGGTATTTACCCGCACATTTTCGAGCAGCAGGAGCCTTGTTTCTCTCAGCATAGCCAGCAGACTTTCAGTCATACCCACAGTATAATAAGCTTTTTTGATTTCGGCAACCAGTTCTCTTTTATACTGCCCAACACTGATCTGCTCGGATACAGTAAGTTCCATCTTGATTTTTGCGTTGTAATACAGATCTGCATTGAAAACAGGCTGAATCATCCTGAGTTTTGTTTCATGCTCTGTGGGACGGAGGAACCTGATTTGCTGGTTCTCTGCCAGCGGGAACATATTGGAGCCCGTCAGCTGGTTAAGCGTTGTATATACCGGATTCATCAGGTCTCCTGCGGGGAATTCGATCACACGCCCTCCTTCTGAAACAGTATACCTGGCATTCAGTGAGATTTCAGGAAAGAACAGGCCCCTGGCCTCCTTTAATGCCTCAAGGCTTTGCCGGTAAGTGGCTTCCTTCTGCTGCAAGGCGAGATTGTTTTCCAATCCCTGCTTGATATATTCCTTCAGCACTTCCTGAGAAGATGCAACCATGATCAGGCATGAAAAGTAAAGGATAAAAACAGCTTTCATAATATCGTTGTTTATATACTAAATAATAAAAGTAGCATTGATTATTCTTTCAGGCACATTATTTAGCGAATAAAATTTCCTATCTTTCAAATCCAAATTTCCACCAACCCTGATATGAAAGCTTATTATCTACTGCAAAGGATAAGCCTTGCAAGCATTATTGCCGGATTTCTTTTTTCGGGCTGCAAACAGTCCGCACCCAAGGCAACCTATTTAGGTGTTAAAGTCGATGAGATAGCCACAGAGCTTGAGCATCTGCTTCAAACATGGTACCCCCGGATAATCGACACCATTCACGGGGGGTATTGGACCAACTTTGAATATGACTGGAGCTTATCTGAGAACCAGGATAAAATGCTGGTCACACAGGCCCGTGGTCTCTGGACCGCCTCCAGGGCTGCAGCGGTTTTTCCCGATAATCCGTTATTCAGAAAGGCTGCCGATCATGGTTATCAGTTCCTGACCGGATGCATGTGGGATGCTGAACATGGTGGTTTTTACCAGTATTATTATTCCGATTCCTCCCAGACCGTTGATCCTTCGTTTAAACTGACGTATGGAAATGCCTTTGCACTTTTTGCACTGGCTGAATATGCCAAAGTCAATAAAGATCCGGATGTGCTGGAATGGGTGAAGAAAGCTTTTCAATGGCTGGAGCACTTCGCCCATGATCAGGTAAACAAAGGTTATTTTAATATTATTTTGGAGGAAAATCTCGCCGAGTATGGCATTTCAGAACCTGATGCCATACAACGGGCCGATTGGGGAGATCCCGCCTGGAAAGACCAGAATACAAGTATTCACCTCATGGAAGCTTTTACGACAACTTATCAGGTTATGGCCGATGAGCCTGTACGGGTAAGGCTTACCGAAATGCTTGAACTGATCAGGGATTCCATGGTAAACCGGGATGGTTACCTGCACCTGTTTTTTACTGAAAACTGGAAACCTCTGAGCAATCGTGATTCCTCACGTACCTATATCTTGAAGAATTCCAGATTTGACAACATATCCTTCGGACATGATATAGAAACGGCCTATCTGCTGGTGGATGCTTCGCAAACCCTTTACGGCAGTCCCGATCCAACAACGGTGAAAACGGCCAAAAAACTGATCGACCATACCCTGCAATACGGTTTTGATAAGGATTTTTATGGCTTATACGATATGGGATATATTTTCACTCCCGGCCAGAAAACTGAGATCATTGACAGCACTAAGACCTGGTGGGCCCAGGCCGAGGCCTGGCATGCCCTGGCCTTGTTCGCCGGCATGTTTCCCGAAGAAGCAAAATATCAGGATGCTTTCCGGAAAATGTGGACGTTTATTCAGCGTGAATTGATTGATCATCAATACGGTGGCTGGTATAATAAAGGACTTGATATCAGTCCCGGCATCAAGAAATCGTGCAAGGCACACAGGTGGAAAAGCTGCTATCACGATGGCAGGGCCCTGTTTCAGGTTCTTTCGTATGCTAAAGAACAGAAGAACTAATCCTGTTTTATTCCCCGTTCCAAACCATGAGTTTCTCCCTGAAACCTATGCCAAAGCCTTCCAGTTCCTTCAATATGGGTTCATATATCTCCTTAATGGTGGGTATATGAATCCCTTCCAACCTTATCTGCCCGGTCAGCACCATTTTGGTGGCTATACCCAGGGGAAGTCCGACAGTTTTTGCCATGGCAGTGTTTACAGGATCGTCGCCGGTTACTACCAGTGAAGACGTTAACAGTATAGGCTTCTCTTTCGTGCGGTATATAAATTTGTGCCACATCACCAGCATATCCCTGTCACCCGGTTCCAGAGGCAGTTTACTGCAAAGAATATGCTCCAGAATCCGGGCCGGGGTCGCATCCTTTATGCCGATCCTGGTACTATCAAAAATACCCAGCCATTCCATTTTTTCCCTGACATCTGAATCCTGATCGATATGCATGTACTGATAAAGCTTTGTCTTCACCGGATCCTCCCTGCTGTAATACAAAAATGAGTTGATAAACTCCTTATAGGTCATTTCTTCAGTGTTCTGTAACGTAAAGGTATCGTCAGTGGCCCCTAACTGGACAAATACATCCCAGGCACGACAAAAGCCCGGTCGGCGTAAGGTCCCCCTGTAAACCGTGGGTACATCCTGCAGGTTATATTTTTCGATGTACTTCAGGGAATCCCGGTTGGCATACCCCTCGAACTTACCATATCCTTCTATCTCTATCACTTCTGTTCGTCTGAAAAGCCGGTGATAAGGGATATATTTATAGGTTCCCTCCTGAATGAATCGCGCCGGTCCGCCTTGTCCTGCCAGCACTACATTACGCGGATTCCAGGTAATCTTGTAATGCCAGGGATTGTTATCCGATTCAGGCGCTATCAGTCCGCCTGTAAAAGTTTCGAAGCAGAGCAGTTCATTACCCTGCTCCCGGATATGATTGATGACACGCATGGCCGACATATGGTCAATTCCAGGATCCACACCCATTTCATTCAGGAAAAGAACTCCCTGTGACCTTGCCCGTGTTGCCATTTCCAGCATCTCCTGCGATTCGTAAGAAGCCGTCAGCATCGAACGGGAATATTTAAGGCATGCCAGGGCGACAATAGGGTGAAACCGTACAGGCAGCATGGAAACAACAATATCAGCGTGCCGTACTTCTTCATTCAACTGCTGTTCATCAAAAACATCAAAGATAATGGCCCTGGTTGATGAAGAAACCTTTTCCCGAACGGCCTGTAAATCACGGTCCCCCACCGTGATTTCCCAGTCGTATTTCCTCGTATGCTCCTCAAGATAGCGGATAAGGGCAGTTGTGGACCTCCCCGCGCCAATGATTAGTATTTTTTTCATATTCAGAAATTAATCCGGCTTTGACACCCATTCGGCCAGGTAATTGAATTTAGTGGTTAATTTGCCATTTTCGGCAATGGTTGCACTGGCTATAATGCCTTCCGTGTCTTCATACAATAGTAAGGGCAGCACATTCTTAATCAGATTATGGCCAAAATCCATTGATGCCTCCCTGGGTAATCCGCAAGGAAGGTTATCAATGGGCATGACTGTTATGTTGCCGGAATTGCTGAAAGCCTTTTCTTCCCTTCCTGTCCAGCGGTTATAGTCATAATAAGGATCCCGGAAGGTTGTGGTCCGGATTGTAGTCGGGACAGATCCGTTCAGATCACAGGTAATATCAGCTATTACTTTTATTTTGAAATCCTCATCCTTCATCTGGCTTGACGTAAATAAAACCGGAGCAGCCGGATCCCAATAGGCAGCGTTAATCAGCATGTCTGTCTTATTGCAGAAGCGGTGAAAATTACTCTTATATAATACGGGGTTGCTGAAAAAATGCCATAAATCAAAACTTTCTCCTGATTTGCGACAATTATACTTTTCCGGATCGAGCTGTACATAAACCGGGAAACCCGAATCTGCCTGAATCATGTAGTTTTCCAGCGTTACTTTGTGTATGTGAAAGGCACTCATCATTTCTTCCGCACCTCCGGCAACCCTTCCGTCACCGGTCATCGCAAGTCTCCAGGGGGGTAAAGGAATCCTTGAGGCCTGCAGTAACATTTCGCTAAGACCCGCGCATTCCATAGGATGAGGCAGCTCGAATGCATTTTGCCTGATGCCCATCGCACGTATCCCGGTGTAGGTACCCACTAACCCCGCCCACCGTCCAAAACCGATGATCCGTATGCCCTTGCTGTCAGATAACAGCTCATAATCCACCAGTCGGATATGCTTGTCGAGTATTGTCTTTAAAAGATGTCTGTTGTGCTCCTGCTTCTTGATGGTGTGTGAAAAAAAGAAACAGGTTTTATCCGGTATCAGATCCGCCGGATTCACCTCCTTAACACCCACCAAAACATCACAGTCGTTCACGTCATCTTGAACTATTATTCCCTCATCGATGTATTCCCGATCGGTATAACAGCGGCCATCCCCCGGCTGAACAATGATTTCTGTACCAGGGAATTCATCCTCAATAAGCCTGCACTGCTTGGGGGTCAAAGGAACCCGATTGTCAGGAGGAATTTTTGTCTCGCGTAGTATACCTATTTTCATAAAAATCAGTATTCCGTATTCAGAATTCGGCGTTCAGTGTTCAGATGTTCAGGGAACATGCACCAAACTCATGCCCAAAACCCATTCTTTACTCGTCACTCGTCACTCTAAATTCAATTCCCTGCGCCAGTGGCAGCTCACTACTGAAATTAATCGTATTGGTCTGCCTTCGCATATATGCTTTCCACGCATCGGAACCGGATTCCCGGCCTCCCCCGGTATCTTTTTCTCCACCAAACGCCCCTCCGATTTCTGCTCCCGAAGTTCCGATATTGATATTGGCAATGCCGCAGTCAGAACCGGCATGTGATAAGAATAACTCCTCTTCCTGCAGGTCATTGGAAAACATGGCCGATGATAAACCCTGAGGCACTGAATTATGCAGCATAATGGCTTCTTCAAGTGTTTTGTAACGGATAAGGTATAGCAACGGAGCAAATGTCTCCTCCTGAACAATCGGATAATGGTTTTCCACCTCGGCAAGACAGGGCACAACATAACAGTCCGAAGCGTATTCCTTTGTATTTACATTCGTTCCGCCATATACAATCTTTCCACCTGCTCTCTTAACCTCATCTACCGCCTTTAAAAAGTTTTCCGTTGCCTGTCGGTCGATCAACGGACCCACATGTGTACCGGCATCCAATGGATTGCCTATTTTCAGGCTCTTGTATACTTTCACCAGCCTGTCCCTGAATTCACCATAAAGTGATTCATGCAGAATGATCCTTCTGGTGGATGTGCAACGCTGACCTGCGGTACCCACTGCCCCGAATACCACAGCACGCAAGGCAAGTTCAGTATTGGCCCGGGGAGTGATGATGATGGCATTATTTCCGCCAAGCTCCAGGATGGTCCTGCCCAGCCGCTCACCCACGAGCCGGCCGGCTTGTTTACCAATTTTTGTTGATCCTGTAAAAGAAATCAATGGTATGTTCCGGTCCCTGAAAAGCTCATCACCCAGGTATCCTGAGCTGGTGGCCACCAGGTTAACCACTCCTTCCGGCACACGGTTTTCTGCAAGCACACGTGCAATTATTCTGTGAACGGCAATGGCGCAGAGCAGTACTTTCGAAGACGGCTTCCAAACGACTACATCACCACAGACCAGGGCAATCATGGTATTCCATGCCCACACTGCAACCGGAAAGTTAAATGCGGAAACCACCCCGATGATTCCAAGCGGATGATATTGTTCATACATCCGGTGCCCCGGACGTTCGGAATGCATGGTAAGACCGTAAAGCTGCCTTGAAAGGCCAACTGCAAAGTCGCATATGTCAATCATTTCCTGCACTTCACCGAGTCCTTCCTGAATTATTTTTCCCATTTCCCAACTTACCAGCTTGCCCAGCGGTTCTTTATATCTTCTGAGTTCCAGGCCTATGAGCCGTACAATTTCACCCCGCTTGGGTGCCGGTAGCATGCGCCATTGCTTGAATGCCTCACCGGCTGTGGCAACCAGCCTTTCATAATCGGCTCGTGTACACTGTTTCACACCCGCAATAGCACTGCCGTCTACCGGTGAGTAGGAAGTAAGTATATCACCGTTAGTATCCATCCATTTCGTGCCGGTACATGCCCCCGGATTCACTGCCTGAATTCCAAGATCTCTCAGAGCCTGCTGTATGCCATAGTCTTTGCTCATAATTTGAGGTTTATTATCGTTACTGAATACTGTTCAACTGTTGATTACTGCATTCACAAGACCTCCTTTATCCAGAATCTGAAGTAATTTTCCGGGCAAAGGACTAAAACTGAAACTTCTGTCTGCTATAACAATGCTGCCGCCAACCATATCGATCTTAACTGTATTGCCTTGCCTGAATTCATTTACAGCCTCCGGGACCACGAGTATGGGTAGACCCTGGTTCACGGCCGAACGGAAGAAAATCCGGGATACCGATTTAACGATTACTGCCTTGATCCCCAGGTGCACCATACCAACAGCTGGATGTTCCCGGGAGCTTCCGCATCCGAAGTTCTCTCCACAAATGATGATATCACCCGGCTTGGCCCCGGCTGCAAACCGTTCATCGAATCCTTTCAGCAGGTGCGGGACAATTTTCTCGGGTTGTGAACTGTTGATTTCATAGGTCAGATTTCCCGCAAACATCTGGTCGGTATTCAGGTTGTCAGTATCCTGATAATTCCAGACGCCACTGGCATAACGATTATCTGTTTTACTCACCGTGACCAAGGTGGTTTGTTCAATATAATAGGGGAACCTGACCTTCTTGTTGGTTACAGCCGGAGAAGTGATTTCACCGTTTATGGCAGAAAGGGCCACTGTTGCCGGCGAAGCCAGATAAATGGCAGATTTTGAATTCCCCATCCTGCCCAGAAAATTCCGGTTAGCAGTGGAAATAACGTTGATGCCGTCAGGAGGTATTCCCTGTCCCGTTCCCAGGCAGGGACCGCAGGAAGGCGTGAGAATGCTGGCCCCGGCAACCAGAAATATTTCCACAAGGCCCTCCCTGACGGCCTGCAGATAAATATCTCTTGAGGCAGGTGTAATTAGTAATTGAACTCCTTCAGCAACCTTTCTCCCTTTCAGCTGATTGGCGGCAATCCTGAGATCCTCGAGACGACCGTTGGTGCAGGTTCCAATAAGGGCCTGACCTATACGGGTACCGGCAATCTCATCAACACTTTTCACATGATCAACATGGTGGGGACATGCAGCCAGCGGATATAACATGCCGAGGTCGATGTTATACTCCTTCGCATAACTTGCATCCGGGTCAGCCCATATGCCAAGGGATTTCTTGCCCAGATATTCTGAAAGTCGCTCATCCGAAGGGAAAACAGCATTCTTGGCCCCCATTTCAGAAGCCAGATTGGCAATGGTCATCCTGTCAGCCACGGTGAGCGTGTTTACTCCTTCTCCATGGTACTCGACTGACATATAATCCGCTCCGCTGGAACCTATCATACCAATGATATATAAAGCAAGATCCTTGGCATAAACATCTTTTGGCAGCCTTCCATGCAGGATAAGCTTCAAAGATTCAGGCACCCTGAACCAGGTTTCTCCCTGTTTCCACAATCCTGCTGTCTCCGTGCGGTCGATTCCGGTGGCAAATGCATTAAAGGCACCAGCCGTGCAGGTATGACTGTCACTTCCCACAACTAACATACCGGGACGGGCATACTTTTCCATCAACTGATGACATATGCCTTCGCCGGCATCATGAAAATGTTTTATCCCCTGGTCCTTTACAAACGCACGGATCTGCTGATAATCATTGGCCAGTTTACTGTTGGTGGGAGGTGCATTATGGTCCAGCACAATCACCAACCTGCCGGGATCAAACACCCTGCTGCCACCCATTTTACGAAACGTGCTTTCGATGCTGGTTGTATTATCATGACTGAGTATGATATCAGGCTTATGAAACACGATACTGCCTGCCCTGACACCAAATATTTTCTCTGCAAAAGTAAGTCCTGTCATATTCTTTTTTTTACCCGCCCCGTCGGGGTGGCAGTTTAAATCAACAACAAATCACCCCTCTCATAAATCTTCCGCTGCACCTCAGAAAATTTAGCTATCTGTACCATTTTGCCGTTTTTCTGATTGGTCAGTGTGCCATGTTCCAAATCGAGGATCACCGTGTCACGGTTTTCAATTTCCAGTTCCCCCAGATCAGCGTATGTAAGAACCGGAAATCCGGCATTAATGGCGTTCCTTTCATAAATAGCTCCGAACGACTCTGCCAGGATGGCCTGATTGCCCAGTGCCCTGAAACAATCCACTGCATGCTGCCTGGAACTGCCGGCACCGAAGTTCTTTCCGGTAATGATGATATCCCCCGGCTCGGACCGTTGCGGGTAATCTTCCCACCCTTTCAGATTGCCCAGGGCATATTTACCCATCTCACTGGTGCTGGTGACTGCCAGGTACCGGTTATGATAAATCATATCCGTATCGATATTGTCACGTAGGATTAACCATACCTTACCTTCCAGGATCATTTTCTTTTCATCCTGTGGTAATTCCGTGATGACTTCGGCCTGGACCTGATCAGCAATTATCCCGAATACTGATGGATTTATGGGAATATCATCACTTGTTGTAATATGGCCGGCAATGGCCGATGCAACAGCCGTTGAAACCGATGCCAGATAAACGTCTCCTTTTCCCTGCTTGCCTTCAAAGTTGCGATTGCCAGTACTCACGGTCTTTTCCCCAGGGCCATTCTGTCCGATCTGCCCCGACGCACATCCTGCACATCCTGCATTGCCGAAAAGAGCTCCGGCTGATTTAAATATCTCGATAAGTCCTTCCTCTAAACAGCTGTTCCATACCCTATCGGTGGAGGGGACCATTTTCAGTACCACACCGGGAGCGACGTTCCTGTCTTTTAAAAGTTTTGCCGCTTCCCGCATATCTTCCATCCTGCCGTTGGTGCAACTGCCAATAAAAACTGAATCGATTTTGGTGCCTTTTACATCCCTGATGAATGCCACATCGTGAGGCCGACCGGGAAGCGCAATTGCCTGTCTGAAGTTTCCCAGCTCAAGCGCATACGATTGATGATAACTTGCATCCGGATCGGCATAAACAGGAACAAATGATTGGAAAGAGCGTGACTGACAATATGCAATCACTTCGGCTGACTGAGGAAATAAAAGCGTGATGGCCCCCATCTCGGTTGCCATGGATGAAATGGTGATCCTTTCATCGAGGGTCAGGGCTTTCACTTCATCACCGTAAAGTTCTACTGAATAACCCAGGAGCCCGTCGGCACCAAACCTTTTTAACAGGTTAAGGGCAATATCCTTGGCAGAAACCTGTTCCGGTCGTTCTCCGGTAAGCTCGATCCTGACAGATTCGGGTACCTTGAACCAAACTGATCCCCGTGACCAGGCAGCCGCAATATCACGATCACCCATTCCCTGACCGAAAGCACCGATGGCTCCAACGATATTGGCATGTGAGTCAGTGGATACCAGTGTCGATCCCGGCAATACCAGACCTTCATCAATTGCCAGGTGTGTGCCAATACCTGTATTAATATCATAAACCGTGATATTATGCTGCCTGGCATAAAGGCGGCATTTCTGCTGATTGGCGGCATATTGCTGATCAGAGCCGGTAGGATTGCAGTCGAACGTGAAAAAGGTCCTTGCCGGATCAGCGATTCTCAGGTTATTGGACTGCAGGTTTTTAACCACTCCTGCTCCGCCAAAATCCCGCGCCAGCCGAACATCAATCACCACATCCACAATCTCTCCGGGTACCACTTTTTTCTGCCCGGAGTGTTTTGCGAGTATCTTCTCAATGATCGTCATCTTCACGCCAGTTTTATTGGTTTCCTTGTCCCTTGTCCCTTGTCCCTTGTCCCTTGCTCTTGAAGGGCAAAAACGTCATAAAATCCGCATGGTGAACGATATATGCTTCCGTGGACCGGTTCACCAAATCACCCTCCCCGGCATGTGCTGCAATGATATGACACACCTCAGCCGGTAATCTGCATTGCTCGGCGAGAGACACCCCTGCAAAAGGATGTCTTACATATTCCCCGTATTTTCCCTGTATGCAATTACCCTTATCATCAAGTTCATATTCAAGCAGTTTACCTACATCAGCCAGAATAGCTCCTGCAATAAGAATATCCATATCAACAGGCAGCTCTTTTTTAAAGAATTCATTAAACTTCTTACCGCTTTCGTAAGCAATATGCACCACGGCCCTTTTGTGATCCATAAAGCTGACTTTCAGATCAGGGCCGGCCAGTAAGGTAAAAGGAATCCTCCGCAGATCTTCTGCCTTTAAAACACTTTTTTTCAAAGCCAGTTCCCAGGTTCTGGCAGTTTTTTCACGGAGGTCTTTATCCTGAATCCAATCCAGTTCAGGCCACAGTTCAGTAATGTTTTCCATAGCATTTTGTTTTATAATTAACCTATCCCTTCCAAAGGAAGATATCTACTCACCCAAACCTCATACACTTAATTCGCTCATTACTCGTCACTCGTCACTTTCTCAATGATAGCATCCGCCATCTGTTGTGTTGAAGCCGCTCCCATCTTCACAACGTCAGCACTGCCCCTCATCTTCAGCATATCATAGGTACGGACCTTCCCCTCGAGAATTACTTCGGCAATGGCCATTCTTATCCTGGCCGCGAGTGCCTTTTCCTGCAGATGATCCAGCATCATGCAGGCCGATTCAACCATGGCTATCGGATTGACAATGGAAACAGGATAATCAGCGTATTTTGGTGCAGAACCATGGGTGGGTTCAAAAACAGCTACTTTCTCACCCAGGTTGGCACTGCATGCAAAGCCAAGTCCTCCGATTAACCCGGCAAATCCATCCGACACGATATCACCAAACATATTGCCGGCAACGATCACACCATAGTCCTCCGGATTTTTAGTCAGCCACATCATCTGGGCATCAATGTTGGTGTTCCAAAGTTCAATGCCGGGATATTCCTTCTGAATCTGTTTTGCCATATTATACATCATACCGGAGGTTTCCCGTATCACATTCGGTTTTTCGCAAAGGGTCACTGATTTATACCCATGCAGTTTTGCATGATCAAAAGCTGCACGTAATATCCTTTCAGTTGCTTTTCGGGTAAAGATACGCGTTGAAACAGCTATTTCACTGCGTGGTATATGACCGAAGTTCTTTATGAAATTCTTGTGGGTTCTTAAAGCCTCGTAAACTATGCCATCAGGACTGCTCCATTCCACACCGCAATATAAACATTCCGTGTTCTGCCGGAAAATAACCACATCCACCATTGGTTCCTCAATTTCACTGTGTTTACCCCGCCGTATGAAGTTCAAAGGATTTCCCTGATAGGTGTGACAGGGTCTGATGCAAATATCAAGGTCGAAATGTTGCCGCATGCCTACAATGGGACTGGCATATACATATCCCTTCCCTTTCAGTTCAGACAAAAGCTCGGCTGCTGCTTCTTCCTTGGGTTTGGAAGTGATTGCTCCAAACAGACCTACTTTATGCTCCTCCAGGAGTTTGATGGTTCGGTCGGGCAGAGGATTTCCCTCTTTGCACCAAAAATCCCACCCGATATCGCCTTCCACATAATTGGCCTGGAACCCGGCAGCGTCAAGTACCCGGAGAGCCTCCTCCATTACCACCCGGCCGATGCCGTCACCGGGCATTACTACAATGGTTTTCTTAGACATATTTTCCGTGAAAATTTATTTTATTAATTAGTGACTCGTGACTGGTGACTGGATTTCTGTCACAAGTCACGAGTCACAAGTCACGAGTCACGTTTCATTTCTCATCTATCTTTATTTGCCTCACCACATCCAGCACCGTCCCATCCACCCAGTTAATGGCAGCCACAATCTTATCAGTGAAAACCGGCCGTTGTGGTTTGCCGCAGATCGATTCAGCTTCGTCCTTCAACTGATCAAGGGTTTTAAGGGGCAGACCTGATCCTTTTATTTTTTCAATAAGATCGGACCTAAGCGGATTAATGGCTATACCTCTTTCAGTAATAACAACATCAATAAGCTCGCCCGGACCGCACAGGGTGGTGACCTCATCCCTGATCACCGGTATCCTGTCGCGGAACAATGGCACAGGAAGTATCACTGTTTTACCGAACAGGCAGTTCTGCCAGCCTCCAATACCGTGCAGCAGGTATCCGTCGGAATGGCTCACCACATTGGCGTTGAAATTCAGATCCACCTCTGTGGCCCCCAGTATTACCACATCCACCATACCGGCAAAATTTCCCTTGCTGTGATAATTATAACTCGAAAACGGACTGGTCATCACATGATGCGGATTATCGCGGATTGATCGTACACCGTCAAGGTCAAAGGTCTGTCCGTCGAGGATATATTCCACCAGTCCTTCTTCCAGCATATTCACCAGGTACTTGTTACTGCCTCCCCTGGCAAATCTGGCTTTCACACCTTTCTTCCGCATAATTTCACTGAAAAAAATCCCCACGGAAAGAGCTGTTCCTCCTGCCCCGGCCTGAAACGAAAAACCATCCTGAATGATTCCGGCCATGTCACAAAACCGGGCCGTCATCTCAGCTATCAGTAAACGATCGGGACTACGGGTTACCTCTGTGGTCCCGGAGACTATTTTTTCGGGAATACCCACCCGGTCGACTTTTACCGTAAAATCCACATGATTTCCCTGTATCTGCCAGGGAATACAAGGGAACGGCACCAGATTATCGGTTACCACAATCACCCTGTCGGCATACTGGGCATCGGCCAGTGCAAATCCCAGCAATCCGCTGGCAGACGGTCCATTAACACCATTGGCATTGCCAAACGGATCGGCACTGCCTGCACCAATCACAGCAATGTCGATTTTCACATCGCCGTCCTGGATGGCCTGGTATCTTCCCCCGTGTGAACGAAGCACTGCTGTCTTACGCATCTTTCCTTCGGAGCAGTAACGTCCCAGAGGACCGTTCATGCTGCCTTCGATATGACTGATGGTGCCATCATCGAGGTATTTAACAAGATAGGCATGACAAGAGAAAGATGCAGAAGGAAACCAGCAGAGATTCTTTACACCCAGCTCGCTGGCGCAATCGAATACCATGTTTGCCACCAGATCACCTTCCCTGAAATGATGATGGGTGGATATGGTCATGCCGTCACATAAACCTGCTTTAACCAGGGCTTCTTTTAAAGAGGGAACCTGTTTATTTCCGTCAGCAGGATAATCGATATTGGAGGTTATCCGCGGTGCATAACGGTCCCCACGGGGACGGTACTTCCCGACCCCCATGAAAGGAATAACCGGCTTATCATT
>Ga0299915_10000889_pt1 | contig 22096 bp, 21 predicted proteins | sample RVTome_13_FD_200263 | JGI IMG/M metagenome (GOLD analysis project Ga0299915, IMG submission 200263) | Soil microbial communities from uranium-contaminated site in the Upper Colorado River Basin, Wyoming, United States - RVT92D227 (version 2) ... | reverse complement strand
ACCAAAGTCTCGCGAGGCCGTGCGCCGAGCGAGCGAGAATCCGGACAATTGACCAAAGTCTCGCGAGGCCGTGCGCCGAGCGAGCGAGAATCCGGACAATTGACCAAAGTCTCGCGAGGCCGTGCGCCGAGCGAGCGAGAATCCGGACAAATGACCAAAGTCTCGCGAGTCTCGCGAGGCCGTGCGCCGAGCGAGCCTCCCGGATCATGATCGTGGTCGGCTACCTGCAGCCGGTGCGTTCGGGCGGTGCGACCGCGCGATAGTGGCGCCCGTCGAGCGTGAACCGCAGCTCGACCGGCTCGGGACGGAGGCAGCGACTGTCCCGGTCGAGGTAGCGCTGCTCGGTGGCGATGATCTCGAGCCCGGTCTTCGACTCGCCCCGCTCGAGTCGATAGGTCGTGGTGGTGCCGGCGCCCGAGGGGTAGCGCTCGTCGAGCGTGTCCTGCAGGATCACCGACGCGCGATCGATGGCCGCGAGCGAGATCACGTACAGCCTCGCGCGAGCCTCGTTGCCTGTGACGAGCTTTCCCGAACGCGTGGTGGTCGTCGCCGCCTTGCGCTCCGTCGTGCGCACGACGAGGGCCGGCCACTTCGGCGCCTTGCCGGGGAGCTTCGTGTAGCGCGCGCCGCGACCGAGCGCGCGGCTCGGAAATGGCCTCGGGGCACCCTCGAGATCGATGACCCCGAGCACGTCGATCGTATCCGCCGCGCCGAAGTCCGCGCGCCGGCCCTGGCACTCGGTCGGGTCGCAGCGCAGGAGCACCGCGCCGGTCATCACGTACGGGGCGTGATCGTAGCGCCCGATCAAGACGTGCGTGAAGTCGCCGCCCGCGGGCAGCTCGTAGCCGGCGACCTCGCGGACCTCGGTGGGCTTGACGCCTTGGTGCTGCGCGAACGCCGCGTCGTGCTCGCCGGCGTGCGCCAGCGCGGATCCGCACAAGGCAACACAGCATGCCAGCCAGCGCATCGTCACCAGCATGACATGGAGCTTGCTCAGTCGCGATGATAGGGCTCGCCGCGCAGGATGCGGAAGCCGCGATAGATCTGCTCGAGCACCAGCAGCCGCACGAGGCGATGCGCGATCGTGAGCTGCCCGAACGCGATCAACTTCCTGGCGCGCGCCCGCACGGCGTCGCCATGGCCATCGGCGCCGCCGATCGCGAACACGATCGGCGCGCCGCCACCGTGCTGCGCCTCGGCGCCCAGGATGCCCTCGGCGAACGCGACGCTCGTCATCGAGGCGCCGCGCTCGTCGAAGGCATAGAGGTGCGCGTTCGCCGGCACCGCCGCGAGCAGGGCCGCCTCGTCCTTGGCCTCGTGCACCGCGAGCGTGCAGTACGGACGCAGCCGCTTGAGGTACTCCTGCTCGGCCTCGACGAAGTACGACTCCTTGAGCCGGCCCACGACGGCGACGGTGATCTTCATGCGCCCGGCCTAGCGGGCGGCTTCGAACGAGCTGTCGTAGGACTCCTCGGGCGGAATCCGTGCGTCGGCGGGGACGTCGATCGGGATGCGCGGGGCGTCGTTCCACAGGCCTTCGAGGTCGTAGTGCTCGCGGGCGGAGTGGAGGAACACGTGGACGACAAAGTCGCTGTAGTCGAGCAGCGCCCACTGACCGGTGCGTGCGCCCTCGGAGCCGATCGGGCGCAGGCCCTCCATCTTGAGGCCGGCGCTGATCGCGTCCGCGATCGCATCGACCTGGCGATCCGAGCGGCCGGACAGCACGAGCTGATAATTACAGAACGAGCACAGCTCCCGCACGTCGAGGAGCACGGGCTCGAGCGCCTTCTTGTCGAGCGCGAGCTCGAGGGCGCGCAACGCGCCATCGAGCCCCTCGGTGGTGGGCGGCCTCGGATCGTCACCCCCCGCACTCTTGGGGGCAACGCTTCGAGCCCTGCCATGCGTCGCCTTCGGTGGGGTCACGCTTTTCGGTGCGGTCTTCTTCTGGGTCATGCGGCGCTCGTTGCTCCTTCGATCATCGTCTTGGTTAGATCCGGACCTGTCCGTTGCCGCGTACCACGAATTTGGTGGTCGTGAGGCCCTCGGCGCCCATCGGACCGTAGGCATGAAGGCGGGTCGTCGAGATTCCGATTTCGGCCCCGAGGCCGAGCTCGCCGCCATCGGCGAACCGGGTCGAGGCGTTGACCATCACGGTCGACGAGTCGACCTCGCGAAGGAACTGCTCGGCGAGCCCGGGGTCCGTGGTGAGGATCGACTCGGTGTGGTTCGAGCCGTAGCGCTCGATGTGCTCGATCGCGGCGTCGATGCCGTCGACCACGCGCACGGCGAGGATCAGCTCGAGGTACTCGGCGTACCAGTCGTCGTCGGTCGCGGCGCGAATGCTCGGGCCGCCGAGCCGGCGCGCGGTGTCATCGCCGCGCAGCTCGACGCCGGGCATCGCGGCGACGAGGGCCGGGACGAACGCCGCCGCGATCGCGCGATCGACGAGCACGGTCTCGACCGCGTTGCACACGCCGGGGCGCTGGGTCTTCGCGTTGACGACGATCGCGACCGCGTCCGCGAGCTCGGTCGCGGAGTGCACGTAGATGTGGCAGACGCCCTTGTAGTGCTTGATGACCGGCACCCGTGCGTGCTCGGAGACGAAGCGGATCAAGCCCTCGCCGCCGCGCGGGATGCACAGGTCGATCAGGTCGTCGAGCTTCACGAGCTCGGCGATCGCCTCGCGGTCGGTGGACGGCACGAGCTGCACGGTCTCGGCCGGGAGCTTCGCGGCGACGAGCCCGCGCTGCACGGCGCGGAGGAGCGCGTGGTTGCTCTCGTGAGCCTCGCGCCCGCCACGCAGGATGCACGCGTTGCCGGCCTTGAGGCAGAGCGCGGCGGCATCCGTGGTCACGTTCGGCCGTGCCTCGTAGATCATCGCGATCACGCCGAGCGGGATCCGCACGCGCTCGACGACGAGGCCGTTCGGGCGCGTCTCCGTGCGCTCGACGCGGCCTACCAGCTCGGGAGCCGCGGCGATCTCGCGGACCGCGCGCGCCAGGCCCGCGACCCGCGCGTCATCGAGCGCGAGCCGATCGAGCATCGCGGGTGCGAGGTTCGCTTGCTTGCCCGCCGCGAGGTCGCGCGCGTTCGCTGCGAGGATCTCCGAGCGCGAGCCCTCGATCGCGTCGGCGATCGCGAGCAGGGCCGCCCTGCGGGTCTCGGCCGGCGCCTTGGCGACCACCCGGGCGGCCCGGCGCGCTGCCTCGGCAACGCTCCGGATGAGCTGGGCTCGTTCGACGCCGCGTGCGACGGATGCAGTCACTGATTCACAGGATCACGAGGTCATCTCGGTGGATCGCTTCGTCAATGCTCTTGTATCCGAGCCTGGCCTCGATACCTGAAGATTGCAAGCCTGAGATCTTGCGTAGCTCGTCGGACGGGTAGGCGACGAGGCCACGTGCGAGCTCCACGCCCGAGGCCGTCACGACGCTCACCGTATCGCCGAGCTCGAACTCGCCGTCGACCTTGACGATGCCGGCCGGGAGCAAGCTCTTGCCGTGGTCCTCGAGCGCACGCGCGGCGCCGTCATCCACGGTGAGGGTTCCGACCGGCTTGGCGCCGTACGCGATCCAGTGCTTGCGGGACGACAGCACCCCACCGACCCCACGCGGCGTGAACAGCGTCCCGACGTCCGCACCGGCGAGCGCGCGCACGATCACGTCCGGCTCGCGGCCGGGCGCGATCACGGCGGGGACTCCGGTGCGCGTGACGATCCGCGCCGAGCCGACCTTCGACGCCATGCCGCCCGAGCCGACGCCGCTCGTGCTGCCACCGGCCACCGGCGCCGCCTCGCGATCGATGTCGCGCACGATCGGGATCCTCACCCCGTTCGCATCGCGGACACCCTCGACATCGGTGAGGATCACGAGCACGTCCGCCGAGACCAGGTTGCAGACGAGCGCGGCGAGCTGATCGTTGTCGCCGAACTTGATCTCCTCGGTGGCGACCGTGTCGTTCTCGTTGATGATCGGGACGACGCCGTGATCGAGCATCGCGCGGAGCGTCAGCCGCGCCGACAGGAAGCGCCGGCGATCGCCGAGGTCGTCGTGCGTGACGAGGACCTGGCCGATCACGACGTCGTGCGCCGCGAACGCGTGCTCCCAGTGCTGCATCAGCTGGCTCTGGCCGACGGCGGCCGCGGCCTGCAACCCGGGCATGTCGGGCGGGCGGCCGTCGAGGCGCAGCCGGCGCACGCCGAGCGCGATCGCGCCGGAGCTGACGATCACGACCTCGATGTCGCGGCGCCGCAGCTCGAGCACCTGATCCGCGATCGTGGCGGGACGGCTCGCGGGGCTCTCGGCGAGCAGCCGGCTGCCGATCTTGACGACGACGCGCCTGGCCGTCGTCAGCGCCCTCCGGTCGTCCTGATCGATCACTTGGTCTCGGGCCCGATCGTCCCGGCTGCCACGCGCGCGCGCCATCGCCGGTCGAGGTTCTCGATCGCCGCATCGAGGAACGGATTGGCCTCCGACGACAGCTGGATCTCGACCGCCGCGACCGTGCGTGACAGAAAGCCCGTCTTGCTCGCGAGCGCGGTCTCGATCGTCTGGTCGAGCTCGTCGACGGCCTCGGCCTCCGTGACCTCGCTCTTGCGGGCGATCAGCCGGCGCAGCGCTCCACCGCTCGCGAGATCGGCGAGCTCGAGCGGCGCACGCAGCGTCGCACGCGCGGCCGACAGGGCGCCACGCCGGAACGGGTGGAACGCCAGCGCACCGGGCGTGCTGTCGAGGGTTCGCGCGATCTCCTCGCGCAGCGCGAGGGCCGTCGGTCCGTCGATCGCGAGCCCGGTGTGGAGGCGTGCGCAGTAGTGATCGAACAGCGTCATCGCGACGAACGTGCGCGCCGCGGACCGCGCTCGGTTCACGGTCGCCACCACGATCATCATCCGGCGCGCGGCGCGGCCCGCGAGGCGCACCAGGATGCCGCCGGTCGCGATGTCGATGATCGAGGGCGGCCTCGACGAGCCATGGACGAGCGTCTTGAGCGCGTCGGCGTCGATGTCGACCTGGTGCGCCGCGGCGATCCGCTTGTAGCCGCTGCCGAGGACCGCGCCGACCGCCCAGGTGTCGAGGAACGGGATCGGGATCGCACCGGCGATGCTGCCCGCGATCGACCGCGCGATGATCCGCCGGCGCTGGCCATCCAGGTAGTCGCGACGGGTGACGAGCGCCGTCGTCGTCACGGCTTGTCCTCCGGCCGCGGGGTCGCGTCGGGCTGCTTGTCGGCGTCGCGCTTCCTGTCCTTGTCGCGCTTCCGGTCCATGTCGCGCTGCTTGTCGGCGTCGCGCGGCTGGTCGGCGTCGCGCTGCTTGTCGGGCGGCTTCGCGCTGCCGTCGATCGGCGGTGGCACGGGTGGAACGGCGGTCCCGTCGGGGTTCTTGCGGATCGACGGGGCGATGTCACGGAGCAGGAAGTCGCGCTCGTCGACCTCGCGCAGCCGCTCGGGCGTGGCCACGACCTCGGCCTCGGGGGGCGCGGTGATCGCCGTCGCCCCCACGCTGATCACCGTCGCGTCGACGCCGAGCTTCATCACGAACCGCCGGCCGTCGCGCGAGAACGCGACGCTGCCGGTGAGCAACACCTTGAGCGGCACGCCGTGCTCGGCGTCGAGGATCACCTCGCCGGCGAGGCTCCCGATGGTCCGGCCTTCGCGCCACCGCCGCTGGCTCACCGACTCGCGCGGGTTCTCGCGTGGCGTCGGTGCGAGCTTGACCTCGATCTTGCGACCCGGGCGACCTGCGATCTGGATCGCGCCGCGATCCGTCAGCTCGGCACCGGGCGCCACCAGGTCCCACGTCGCCGCGATCGCGGCAAAATACTGATCGCGAAGCGTCCCCGGCTCGTCGGGCGACTCGGGCGCGCGGCCGTGCCAGCGCTGGTATTTCGGGCGCAGATAGAGCTTTCCACCGGCGAAGATCGCCTCGCGGCCGTAGTCGGCGGAGTTCGAGTAGACCGCGTGAAAGCCGCCGGCATCGCCGATCTCGATCGCGGCGTGATCGGAGAGCTCGCTGACTTGCTTGCCACCCTCGTCGACGATGGTCCTGGTATCCACCGATGCGGCGTGCGGGCCCAGCGCCGCGATCACGCTCGCGTGCGGGACGGCGAGCGCGCGCGACAGCTCCGCCGGATCCCGGCCTGCGAGGTCGACGTCGATCTTCGCACCCGGCTTCGACTCCATCACCAGCCCGCCGAGTTGATCATCGGGCACGCCACCGGACCTGCCGCACGCCACGATGGCGCACCAGACCCCGAAACCGGCGAGTCGGATCATCGCAAGGTTCTTAGCTTTCTCGACGGGCCAGGTCAATCACGCTACGGTGACGTACCGATGCTCGGCGAGCTCGAGCTCCTCTCGACATCCTACTCCGCGTACGCATTCGTCGTGTTGCTGGGCCTGTTGTGGGGCAGTTTTGCGAACGTCTGTATCTACCGGTGGCCGCCGAGCGACGAGTTCCCGAAGGGGCGCTCGGTCGTCAAGCCGGGGTCGCACTGCTTTGCCTGCAAGACCGAGATCCGCTGGTACGACAACGTACCGCTGCTCGCGTGGCTCTGGCTGCGCGGCAAGTGCCGGTCGTGCAAGGCCCCGTTCTCGCCGCGCTACCTGATCGTCGAGGCCGTGACCGGCGCGCTGTTCGGGGTCGCGTGGTGGATGACGGTGACGGCCGGGGTGTGGTGGGGGGAGCCGTTCGATCAGCGCCTGATCCGGTTCGCGATCTACGCGACGTTCTGCGTCGTCATGGTGGTGATCACGTTCATCGATCTCGATCACAAGCTGATCCTCAACAAGGTCACGATCCCGTCGATCATCGGGTTCTACGTGCTCGGGGTGCTGCTGCTACCCGAGCGCACCTGGTACGACGGCCTGATCGGCGTGGTGGTCGGCTACGGGCTCCCGTGGACGATCGGCGAGATCTATTACCGGGTCACCGGGCGCGACGGGCTCGGCCTCGGGGACAGCATGCTGCTCGCCGTCATCGGTGCCTTGCTCGGATGGAAGGGCGTCGCCGTCGCGTTGTTCGGCGGATCGGTGGTCGGCTCGGTGATCGGGATCGCGGCGCTCGCGATCGCGCGTCGTCGCGGTGACCCGTCTGGCCGAGCGAGCGAGAATCCGGACAATCTCGAGCCGCCGGCAAGCGAAACCGCTCCCGAGCCTGCGGAAGGGGACTCCCCGCCCTCGCTGATGCGCACCGAGCTGCCATTCGGGCCGTTTCTCGCGATCGCGGCGGTGTTCTACCTGTTCGCAGAGCCCTGGATCCAGCTGAACTTCCGTCTCCCCGGCGGGTGAGCCAGCGGGTAGGGAGTGCTATCGTCGGGCACGTGGGTGGCCAACCGGCCGAGCAGATTATCGCCGGCGTCGTATTGAGCGAGCGCCTCGCAGTCACGATGTACGGCGCGATCCACCGCGCCCAATGGTCGGGCCAGCGCAATCTCCGCGGGCTCGTGATCGATCCGAAGATGCTCGGGGAGGCGTCGTTTCGCGTGGCCTTGACCGACGCGGCCGCGATCTCGACGGCGATCTCGCTCTCGCATCCGTGCATCGTACCGACGGTCGCGGTCGAGGCCGGCGGCCCCGATGTCGTCGTGGTGACCCGCGGCGTCGGGCGGTACGTGACCGTACAGGACCTGATCGCGGCGGCGCGCGCCAATCGCAAGGAAGGTGGCAAGCTCTCGCTCCCGATCGCAGCAACGATCGGCAAGAGCGTCGTCGAGGCGCTGGCGGCGGCCCACAAGGCGAAGGTCGTGCACGGCGCGGTGCATCCGCGCAGCGTGCTCGTCGACGAGGATGGCGCGATCCGGCTCGGCGACTTCGTGGTCGGTCGCGCGCTCACCACCGCGGTCGCCCAGGGCGCCGATTCGTCGCTGTGGCGCGGGCTCTCCGGCTACCTCGCGCCCGAGCTCGTCGTCGGCGAGGATCCGTCGCCGGAGTGCGACGTGTTCGCGGTCGGCGCGATGCTGTTCACGATGCTCTCGGGCGAGGTCCCCCCGGGCACCCTCCACGTCACCCCTGCGGTCGAGCGGCTGGTGCAGCGCGCGCTCGATACCGATCTGGACCGGCGCTACAAGAGCGCGGCCGATCTCCTCGAGAACCTGCTCGAGGCGTTCGAAGACGATCGCTGGGACCTCGCGGATCGCGGGGAGGTGATCAAGGCCGCGGGGCTGTCGAGCACCGACACGAACATCGACGACGCGACCGAGGATCTGCTCGCGGCGCTCGGATCGTCCGCCGCCGCGGTGCAGGTGACGCCGATGCGTCCGAGCGTGGATATCCGCGCCGAGGCGATCGCCGCGCGGCACACCAAGACCTCGACGAGCCCGAACCGACTCGACGCGCTGCTCGCGGATCTCGACGACTCGAGGGAGCTCACCGCCGTCGACGAGCTCGCGTTCAAGCGCGACCCGATCAGCGAGCTGATCCAGATGGATCCGCGCAAGCGCGAGGCGATCGTGCAGGTCAAGCGCGTACCGTCGCTCGACGATCCCGACGATGACGACCACACGCCGCTGCCACCCCCCCACCGCGAGTCCGACATCGACATCCCGGCCGTTGGCTCGGGCCGGATCCGCCGCTCGGATACGCGCGACCAGGTCGCCGCGATGGACGCGCTCGCCGCCCTCACTCGCCCGGGCACGCGCGACGAGCTGGCCGCGATGGACGCGCTCGCCGGGCTGGATACCCCGAACCGTCGCATGTCGAGCGCCGCGGATGCCGCGGAGAGCGCCGCGGCGAAGCTCGAGCAGGCCGCGCAGCGCGCCGAGGCAGCGGCCCAGCGCGTCGAGACGAACAACGAGGCGTCGGAGCACAAGCTCGCCGACGCGGTCGTCAAGGCAGCTCCGAGGCCGGTCCGCCCGATCGTCGATCCGATCGCCGAATTCGAAGTGCCGCCGCCGCGGATCAAGAGCCGGCTGCGCGGCGTGATCGCGTTGCTGGTGCTGGTGGGGATCGCCGGCGGCGTGATCTACCTGGTCGTCGAGAACAAGAAGCAGGCCGAGGCAGAGAAGGAGAAGCGCGACGCCGAGCGCCTGGTCAAGGAGCGCGAGGCCGAGGAGGAGAGCCGGCGGCGGACCGAGGCGCTCGTGGATGGCGGAGCGATCAGCGTTCGCTCGACTCCTGCGCAGGCCGGCGTCTGGCTCAAGCTCGGGCGGACGCCGCTCGACTCCCTGGAAGTGTCGTCGGGGATGATGCACGAGCTGCGCCTCGAGGGCCTCGAGGGGTTTCAGGCAGTCGACACGCAGGTGGTCGCGTCGCACTGGACGGGCGACAAGGTCAAGCAGGCGAAGATCGTCCTGCCGCTCAAGCCGATCGGCAAGGATCCGAAGACCGGCAAGCCGACCGCGATCAAGCTTCCCGCGATGCCGCTGGCGCCACCCGCGGCCCCGCCGGGGCAGCCGGGTCGCGGACCGATCCGCGTCGAGACCACGCCCAGTGGCGCCGAGGTCTGGCTCTACATCGGCATGACGGACAACGTGCGCTTCAACGACCTGCAGGCGGGTCGCGCGTACGAGCTCCGCGTGCTCAAGGATGGATTCCTCCCCGAGTTCATCACGGTCACCGTCGACGAATGGCGGGATCCCAAGGACGATCCGAAGAAGCCGATCGACGCCGCGAAGAAGCTGCCGCTGCTCGAGAAGTCCGTCGTGCTCAGGCCGGATCCGAACGCCAAGAAAGGCCCGTGATGGGGACGGGCCGTACCCTCCACGTGCGGTGCAACACGTGGGAGCAGGTCGAGGTGTTCCACACGCGCAAGCTGCGCCGCGGCAAGTTGCTCTCGATGAAGGTGCCGTTCCAGACCGAGGTCGGAGCGCAGGTCACGCTCGGGCTCGAGCTCCCGAACCAGGTCGTGATGGCGATCGACGGCATCGTGCAGAAGGCCTCGCCGATCGAGGGCGATACGAAGACGTGGATCGAGGTCGAGCTCTCGGGATTCACCGAGGAGGTCGTCGCACGGATCCGGGCGATGGCCTCGGGATCCGAGCCTTCTCCGCGAGCCACGATCGTCCCCACGCGGCGTGCTCCCTCGATCGCACCGGTCGACGAGCTGCCGAACGACGAGCGCCAGTTGTTCCAGCACCTGACCGGCGAGCTGCGGCGGATGCGCCAGGCCGCGGTGCACGAGGTGTTCGGGGTCGAACGCGATGCCGACCCCACGGCCGTCCGTCGCGGCTGGATGAACCTCGTCCGCCGCCATCATCCGGATCTCGTCGCGCGCCATCACGCACCTGCGATCACGCACCTCGCCGAGGAGCTCACCATCCTCTGCAATCGCGCCTACGATCGACTGCGCGCGGCGCTGGTCGCCGAGGGCCGCGCGACCTCGATGGGCTCGGCGCTGCAGCCCACCGGCTGGCTCGTCGGGTTCGAGGACATCCCGAGCACGGAAGCGTCGGCACCGCGGGTCGCACGGGCGGCCGCGCAGGCGAGCGCGCCGGCGGTCATGATCACCGAACCGGTGTCGCCGCCGGCGGGTGGCGATGCCTTCGAGACGCGCGCACGCGCGATGCTCGGCGATGGCGATGCCGACAACGCGCAAGAAGTCCTCGCCGCAGCGCTCTGCGTCTATCCACGGAGCCGCCCGTTGCGATCGCTGTACTACGTCGCAGCGGCGATCGCGGCGCTGTCGAAGGGGGAGGTCATGCTCGCGACCTCGCAGCTCGAGACGGCGCTCGCTCACCACGAGCAGTGCAGCGAGGCGGCGGCGATCCTCGAGCACGTCCGCAAGCACGGCGGGGAGCGTACCGACGAGGTGCGGAGGTTGTTCCGATGACCGGAGGAGAGCGAGGCCGTCCGGCCGAGCGAGCGCGAGAGGTTGTTCCGATGACCGGAGGAGAGCGAGGCCGTCCGGCCGAGCGAGCGCGAGAGGTTGTTCCGATGACCGGAGGAGAGCGAGGCCGTCTGGCCGAGCGAGCGCGAGAGGTTGAACCATGACCGGAGGAGAGCGAGGCCGTCCGGCCGAGCGAGCGCGAGAGGTTGAACCATGACCGGAGGAGAGCGAGGCCGTCCGGCCGAGCGAGCGCGAGAGGTTAGACAGTGAAGCCGCGTGGGCGGGCGGTCGGGATCGACCTCGGGACCTCGAACTCGGTCGTCGCGATCATCGACAGCGACGGCGCGCCGCGCATCCTCACCACGCGTGAAGGATCGACGATGTTGCCGTCGCTCGTCTGGTACAGCCCCGACGGACCGGTGGTCGGCGAGGCCGCACGCGAGGGGCTCGACAACAGCCCCGACGTCACGATCTTCGGCGCCAAGCGCCTGCTCGGCCGGCGCTTCGATCATCCCGAGATCAAGAAGCTCGCACGCATCCTGCCGTACGAGCTGATCGAGGCACCCAACGGGGACACCTGGATCGCGCTGGCCCCGGGGCGCTCGGTCTCTCCCGAGGAGGTCTGCGCGCTCGTCTTGCGCGAGCTGCGGCGGATCGCCGAGGCGCACTACCAGGAGCCGGTGACCCGCGCGGTGATCACCATCCCCGCCTGGTACGACGCCGCTCAGCGTCAGGCGACCAAGGATGCGGCACAGATCGCAGGGATCACCGTGCTGCGCCTGCTGAGCGAGCCCACCGCCGCAGCGTTCGGTCACGGCGCGCATCGCGGCACCGATCGCAAGTACCTCGTCTGTGACCTCGGTGGCGGTACGTTCGATGTCGGGGCGGTCGACGTCGAGGGCGGCATCTTCGAGGTGCTCGCGACCACCGGCGATGCGTTCCTCGGCGGCGACGACGTGGATCGCGCGATCGTCGAGAACCTCGTGCGCGATGTCCGCCAGGCGCGCGGCATCGATATCTCGTCGGACTCGATCGCGCTCGAACGGCTTCGCCTCGCCGCCCAGCGTGCGAAGCACGAGCTCTCGAGCGTCGCGGCTGCGCGCCTGAACATTCCCGAGCTCGCGCAGCTGCCGTCGGGAAAAGGCGTCGCGTACTCGCGGGCGATCCGGCGCGACGAGGTCGAGCTGTGGTCGGCGCCGCTCGTCCGCAGGCTCGAAGCCCCGATTCGCGAGGCGCTCAAGCGATCCGGACGCAAGCGCGAGGAGGTGCAAGACGTGCTGCTCGTCGGCGGGATGACCCGGATGCCCGCCGTGCGTCGCGAGATCGCCCGCGTCTGCGGCCGCGAGCCGAGCCTGATCCCGAACCCCGAGGAGGTCGTCGCCGTCGGCGCCGCCCTCGAGGTCGCACGCCTCGACGGCACGATCGAGGGCGTCCTGCTGATCGACGTCGCGGCACGCGGCCTCTCGGTCTCGACGATGGGCGGTGACTGCGAGCTCGTGATCGCCCAGAGCGCCGTGGTCCCGACTCGCGAGCATCGCGTGTTCGCGACCAAGCAGAACGATCAGCCTCGCATCGAGTTCGACATCTGGGAGGGCGAGTCCTCCAGGCCCGACGACAATCGCCACCTCAGCCGCTACGCCGCGGTGGATCTGCCGGAGGCCCCGGCGGGTGACGTGCTCGTCCTCGTCGAGGTCACCCTCGACACCGACGGCACCGTTCGCCTCGGCGCGAGCGAGCTGGTCTCGGGGGAACGCCTGCAGCTCGAGCAGCTCTTCCACGCCGGCCTCACGCGTGCCGAGGTCACGCGCCTCGCACGCCAGCTCGCCGAGGTCCCGTGAAGTACGCGCTCGGGCTCCTCGTCGTCGCGGCGTGTGGCCACCCACCGCAAGCCACGCCCAGGCCGCCCGCACCCGAGAAATCGACGCAGCTCAACCAGCCGGGCGCGACCGTGGACATCGAGGCAGGGCTCGTCCCCGGCTACGTCACCGTCGTCGACTTCTGGAGCGAGACGTGCGGCGCGTGTCACGTGGTCGGCGGCATGCTCGCCGTCGGGGTCGCGCAGCAGCCGCTCGTCCTGATCCGCAAGGTCGACGTCGGCGACAGCTTCACGCCGGTCGCCGAGGCCTACGACATCGGCGCGCTGCCGCACTATCGCATCTACGACAAGCGCGGCCGCATGCGCTACCAGCTCGTCGGCAACGACTGCGTCAAGGCTCCGGAGATCGCGCGCGACCTCGTCGCCGAGCCGTGACCGCAGCCAGCGTCGAGCACGGCGGTGACGATTCTCGAGCGGGCATGACCACCAAGGATCCGCGCCGCTTGCTACTGTCTCCGGGTTGTCGTCGGAACCAGTAACGGGAGGCTCGCTCGCCGACGACGCGGGCCACGCCGCGACGGTGAAGAGCAGCGCGAGCGCAGTGGCCACCTCGACGTCGAGCGGGCTCGCCGCCGGTCAGCGGCTCGGAGGCTACCGGATCGAGCGTCCGCTCGGCGCGGGTGGGATGGGCGAGGTCTACCTCGCGACCGATCTCTCGCTCGATCGTCCTGTCGCGATCAAGGTGCTACCCGACGACTTCGCACGCGATCCGAGCCGCCGCGACCGGCTGATCCGCGAGGCGCGCGCACAGGCTCGCATCAGCCATCCCAACGTCGCGCACCTCTACTTCATCGGTGAGGAAGCGGGCCGGCTGTACTTCGCGATGGAGCTCGTCGCGGGCAAGACCCTCGCGGAGAAGCTCGCGGACGGCCAGCTGCCCGTCGAGGACGCGCTCGCCGTGATCCACGCGGCGACGCTCGGCGTTCGCGAAGCGCAGCGCAACGGCTTCACGCATCGCGACCTGAAGCCGTCGAACCTGATGATCGACGGCCACGGCATCGTGAAGGTGCTCGACTTCGGGCTCGCGGCGGGCGCGGCGGGTGAGGTCACCGACGGCCCGGTCGCCCAGACGTCGTTCGCCGGCACGCCGCTCTACATGGCGCCGGAGCAGGCACGCGGCGAGCCGATCGATTTCCGCGCCGACATCTACGCGCTCGGCGCGACGCTCTATCACCTGGTGTCGGGCCAACCGCCGTTTCAGGCGGACAGCGTCGCCAAGCTCGCCACGCTGCACGCCAGCGCGGCGCGTCCGACCCTGCCTCGCCAAGGCCAACCGCGCACGCAGATCGGCGCGATCGACAGGCTGTGCGCGCGGATGATGGCGCCGCGCCCGGAAGATCGGTTCGGGAGCTACGACGACCTGCTGCGCGCGATCGAGCTCGCGTCGGCGGTGCACACCCGGCCCGCCGGGTTCTGGGCACGCGGCATCGCGACCAGTCTCGACTTCGGCCTCGTCGCGCTCATCGTCGCGCTCCTGATCGCGCTCGGGAACCTGGTCGACGCTCCGGAGGTCATGGGCATCACGATCCAGCTCCCGGTCTTCGCGGCCTACCAGGCGATCGCGATCTCCCGGTGGGGACGCACGTTCGGCAAGGCGGTGTTCGAGCTCGAGGTCGTCGACGTCGAGACCACGGACCGGCCGTCACTCGCACGCGCGACGCAGCGAGCGATCGTCATGTGTGGCCCACCGTGGCTCGCCCTGTTCACGAACGACGCGTTCGCGCTGGTCGGGATCGAGCTCGCGAGGGACGTCAGCGCGCTCCTCGCGGCGCTCCTGTTCGCGACGGGGATCCTCGTGCTGCTCCACGCGTCGGCTCGCGTCGCGGGCAAGCGCGCGGTGTGGGATCGGATCGCCGGCACGATGGTCCGCTACCGCATGTCGCGTGCGCCCACGCTGTAGAAGCATGTACGGCAGCTACTTGCAGACGATGGGCAACGGCTCGACGCCGAAGCCGTTGCCGTCGGCGCGCGTCGTGACCGAGAAGAATCGTGAGCCGTTCCACGCCGCGGTAGGGATGTTCGACATCAGCGCATCCTCGATGACGACACCGTTCTTCCTCGCGCTCGGATAGAGATCTCGATCGGGTTGGGCACGCAGCGATACTGGCAGGACCTGATCCACCAGGTCCAGATGCAACCGCGATGCTCTACACCGGCGGTGCTTACAACAGCACGCGCCCGGTACAATTCACCGATGCGGATCGAGCTCGATGCCATGGGGGTCGCCGACCTGGCCCGGAGGTTCGGAGATCTGCATGACTCCGTGATCCGCCGGTTCTCCTGTGTGCTCGAGTCCCCGCCGCGCATCGAGATCGCGCTCGACGCGCTTGCCCTGGACGGTGCGTGGTGGCGGTTGACGCTCGTGGTCCGCCACGTGTCCGAGTTCAGGCTCGCCGAGGGCGTGGCGATCTGGGGAAATGCGACGAGCTGGGAAGTCACGACGAATCACCCCGACGGCACGGCGACGCGCGAGACGAGGCCTCGCGAGCTGGGAGATCTCGGGCTCAGCGGGCCCACCAATCAAGTGATCTTCGCGGCGGCGATTCATGTCGTCCCCGATGGGATCTTCGTGGACCTCTCGCCGAGCGCTCTCGTCGATCCACTCGCGGAGCGAGACCCGGCAGCGTGGCGAAGGTCGACGTTCTACGTCTTCGGGCGAAGTGGAGAGGCGTTGGTCGAGGCCTGTTGACCTGCGCGCGCGACGACGACCTTGCATCCCACCTATCCGTCGGACCACGATCCGATGACCAACCGATGAGCCTCGTAGTCGGCATCGAGTCCCCCGTTTGTACGAACGAGAACCTCTACACGCTCGAGGCAGGGAAGCTCGCGCTGTTCGCCTCCTCACTGGATCGTGGTGCGCGCATCAGCGTCGTGGCGAAGGGCGAGGCGGACTGGGACGCCGTTCGCCGGCTCGTCGTGCAGGCGCTGCCCGCCGGGGAGACGTCGTGCTGCTCACCGGATGGAGCGGCTCGAAGGCAGACATGACGGCAACGAAGGCGGAGATGCAGCGCATGCGCCTGGCCAAGGCGGGTTGGACGATCCAGTCCATCACGCAAGCGGATGCGAGCACGCTGTACGTCACGGCGCGTGCGACGTCGCCGGAGCAGCTCGTGCTGCCGCTGGCGCGCGACGGCGCAGGTCGCACCATCCTCCTTCGGGCATCGGGGCTCGAGCTCGACACCTTTGCCGCGCAGTTCGCCGCGGACCTGAGCGAGCTTGCCCGTCGCGAGCTCGCACCGAGCCTCGCGCTGATCGAATGGGTGCTCGATCGACGAGGGGCGCTCGGTTACCACGTGAAGGACAACCTCAATCGTGTGGGACTCGTGCTGCTGGGTCAGCTCACGATCCCCGCAAACCTCGACACGCTGGGCGTCACGCACACCTATCGTGATGTCGATGCGAAGCGCGTGTTTCAGCAGGGTCCCTCAGGACGCGGTCCCGCCGCGAGCGGCCTCCGGGCAAGCTCCAGGTCAGAGCCACGACACGATCTGCTCCTCGAACCGAGCGAGCTGATCGGGGCTGTAGACCGACCGCGGGCCGAACAGCTCGTCCTCGATCATGGGGAGCAGCGCCGGCATCGTGACCAGCTCGAGGAACCGCTCGAGCCGCTGGCGATTGTCCGCGGCCTCGGTCGCGTTCCGGCCGATGCTCGCGTAACCCAGCCGGCGACGGACCTCGGTCACGAACTCACCGGTCATGTAGCCGCGCGCGATCTCTTGCTTGGTGTGCTTGGCGAGCGGGTTGACGAACACGACGCCGTGGTAGACGTCGCGGTAGTGGAGGCGACCGTAGCGCTCGAGGAGATCGAACGTGTCATCGCCGAACGCCGAGCCCTGGAGGTCGAACCCGATCGGGTGGTCTCCGAGCGCGCGAAACGCGGCGTCCCACTTCCCGCCGGCGATCAAGGCGGCGGCGCCGTCGCGATCGTTCGAGCCCGGTGGACGCGCGGTGGTGTTGAGCAGGACCGACACCACTGATCGACCGGGCAGGAGCCCACGGAGGTAGCTGCCGGTGTTGTCGTCGAGCGCACCGCCGGTGTTGTGGGAGTCGATCACGTACGAGTGCCGCGTGTTCATGATGACCAGCGCCTTCTTGCGATCGCGCGGCTGATCGACGGTGATGCCGACCTCGATGCGCTTCGCCATCAGGAAGTCGCGGGCGAACAAGGTCTCGCGGGCGAACGCGGCGTAGTTGTGCTCGTCGAGCGCGCGCCAGTCCCAGAAACAGTCGGCGAACACGAGCCTCACGCGGCGGCCCTCCGGCTGTGACGTGTTGAAGCGCCGCAACCGATCGAGGAACTCGATGAAGTTGGGATTTCCCCAGCCGATGGGCCAGTTGCCGAAGTCGCGCAGGATCCCGAGGAGCTGCTCGCGCTCGGCGCGCGGATCGGCGAGGTAGCGATCCAGCCGGTCCTGCAGGTTCACCGCGCCGTACTCGGTGTAGATCGTCCCGACTTGCTCCACGAACCTCGGATCGGTCACGAGGTCGTAGATCAGCTCCCACTGGGTGAGCTCGGGATGGAGCCGCTCGCCGAGGATCACCACGTCATGCGATCGGAACAGCCCGAGGACGTAGTCCTTGGGGGCTTGACCATTCGCCTTCAGGTGAGCGACGTGGCCCTCGATACCCCTGGGCTTCGCCACGGGCGAGCTCGGTGGCGCGGTCGCCTGCCCACCACACGAAGCAACGAGCACGACGCACGACAACAGCACGTGGACAGGTGTGTTCATTCGGTGCGGCCACCGTTCAACTTCTGGACCACGCGGAATCGCTGGTCTCGGGCCCGCGCTCGCGCGAGCCCGACGGTTGCCGCGTCCCGGACCTGTCGCACCGTCGCATCGCTGGTCGCAGGGGGCGACCGTGCTCGCGAAGCGGTGACAGCTCAGTCGGGGTCCGCGATGACGGTCGGCAGCACGCGGCGGATCACGCGCTCGACGAGGCCATGCGATGGCGCTTCGCGCAGCGTGGTGCGCTCGGCGAGCAGGGCGAGCGCGACGACGTGCTTGCACGGCTGATAGCTGCTCGGGCAACTGCAGCCGTAGCGCACGAGGTCCGCGCTGACGAACAGCTCGTACTCGGTCTCGCCGCGGTAGCGCGCCCACCGGATGTCGCCGTCGAGGAAGGCGCGCTTCCACTCCTTCGGATCGAGGATGGTCTCGGCGACCTGGAGGCGCGAGCCGGCAAACCTGCGGGCGCGCCGCTCGTTGCCGTTGCCGCGCCGGTGCTGGCGGTGGTTGATCACGGTGCGCGCGAAGTCACGGGCAGCTGCGAGGCCATCGCGCGCCAGCTCGTTGTAGCTGACGTCGAGCTCGACCAGCGACTCGAAGGCGGCACGGTGGGGTGCGAGCGCGCGCATCGCCTCATCGCCGAGCTCGAGGTTGGTGAGCCCGAGCGAGGTCAGCCGCGCTGCGAGCGGCAGCCTGGCGAGCTCGCCGAAGCTGGCGACGTCGAGCGGGCCATCGCAGATCGCGAGCCGAGTCAACGCCGGGAGCTCGAGACCCGCGAGCAGCGGCGGCAGCGCCGCGGCCGGGATCGCCTCGATGCCGAGCGTCAACCGCTCGAGGCGCGGCAACTCGGCGCCACCGAGCAACGCCGCGATCGGCGCGGTCAGCACGAGGGTGAGCTCGCGGACCTCGAGCCGCAGCGAAGCGCCCTCGATCGCCTGCACGCGCAGCTCGAGGCGTTCGAGCGAGCCGGGAAACGTGTCGGGTGCGATGACGATCGTGCCGCCCGCGACCGCGAGCGAGCGCAGTCCGCGCCGCATCAGTGGGGCCGGCAGACGACCGCTGCACGCCTCGAGCGTCAGCGAGCTCAGGGTCTGCGGTGCGGTGGCGGCGATCGCCGCGGCGAGGTGTGGCGAGCACGCGCGGCGCAGCGTGATCGCCTGAAGGTTCTCGCACACGCGCAGCCGCAGCACCTGCTCCCACAGCGTCACGGGTGCGTCGCCGAGCTCGTCGATCCCTTGGACCAGGCCGTGACGCCAGCGCAGCGCGAGTCGATCCGCGAGCTGGCCGGCCACGCCGCCGAGGAAGCGCGCCTCGTGGAGCTTGAGGCAGCGCTCGAAGCGTGCGAGGTCGTCGGCGGTGCCGCTCGCCGCTGCAATATTCAGCGCGATCAGCTCGCCGAGCGGATCCGAATGCTCCTGCAACCAGTCGGCGTAGACGAGGTGAGCCTCGCGGCTGTCCGGCGACTCGCGAAGCTGGCGCTCGAGCTCGGGGTGACGAGCCTCGACGACGGCCGCCATGTCGGTCGGCGGCGTCAGATAACGAAACACGAGCTCGTCGAGCACGCTCGGCGCGGCGTACAGCTCGGTGACCTGCGCGTGCTCCCCGAGCCACTCCTCCAGCTCCTCGCCGGATGGCGGACGACCGAGGGTCTCGACGAGCTTGGACAGATCGCGTCCGACGATCTCCGCACGGCGGACCTCGAGCTGCTCGGCCTCGACGAGCTCGCCGATCAGCTTACGTGCGGCGGCCAGTCGATCCATGCCGCCGCCAGCATACCGGTCGACGTCGGCGTCATCACACTGCGTCGAGGAGATTCTTCCTCGCGACGTCAGAGGCCAGGCCCCACGAGTCGCGTGCCCAGGGACCGCCGTGGACGAGGAGGACCAATGGGACCGGCGTGTTGGCCTTGCCGTCGCCATCGGGATCGGTGCGTGGCTTGCCGGTGGGCGCGGGCGGCGCGTCGACGACCCGAACCGCCGCCGGGTCACTCGGCTTGCCGATCGGCGCGGGATCGGGACCGGGCGAGATCGGAATGGCCTTGCCGCTGCACGCGATCAGGAAGCCGAGCGCGAGTCGTTTCATCGGTTTCTCCTCGGAGCCGGGTACCACACGGTCGTGCGGGCATGCCACCATGCGACCGTGAGACACGCGGTGATCCTCGCCGGCGGAAGCGGCACGCGGCTGTGGCCGGCGAGCCGGCAGGCGCGGCCAAAGCAGTTCATTCCGTTCGGTCCGAACGGCGAGAGCCTGCTGGCCAACGCGATCGGACGTGGGGTGCTGGTCGCGGACGGCGGCGTGACGGTCGTGACCGCGCAGTCGCTGGTCGACGCGACGCGCGGGGTGGTCGAGGCGATGCGCGCGGGTGGGCTTTCGCGTGACGTCGAGATCCTCGCCGAACCCGTGGGCCGCAATACCGCCGCGGCGATCGGCCTGGCGGCGGCGACGATCGCGAGGCGCGATCCGGATGCGGTGCTCCTCGTGTTGCCGGCCGATCAACGCGTGACCGACGAAGCAGGCTTCGCCCACGTCGTCGGACTCGGGCTCGCCGAGGTGGAGCGAGCTGACGTGATCGGGACGATCGGCATCGTCCCGACCCGCCCCGACACCGGCTTCGGGTATCTCGAGGTGGAGTCCACTGCGCCGAATACGATCACGCCCGTGCTGCGATTCGTGGAGAAGCCGGATCGCGAGACCGCCGAGCGCTACGTCGCGAGCGGGACCCATCTGTGGAACGCCGGCATGTTCTTCGCGTCCGCGCGCCGGCTACTCACCGAGCTCGACGTGCACCTGGCGCCGACCGGTGAGGCGGTACGAAACATCGCCGCGGGCACCGTCCGCGCCGAGGACGTTTACCCGACGCTGCCGCCGATCTCGATCGATCACGCCGTGATGGAGCGCGCGACCCGCGTCGTCACGATCCCCGCATCGATCGGCTGGGACGACGTCGGCTCGTGGGCCGCGATTGCTCAGATGGCCGACGATCCGCTCGCGACCGATGCCGGTCCGCGCGGCAATGTCGCGCTCGGCGCCACGCAGGCGCTCGTGCTCGACGGCGAACGCAACTTCGTCAGCAGCGACGACGGCACGTTGATCGTCGCGTATGGCGTCTCCGATCTCGTGATCGTCAAGGCCGGTGACGGCAAAGGCAACGACGTGATCCTCGTGATGCCGAAGGACGCGGCTCAGGACGTTCGCAAGGTCGTCGACGCACTCTCGTCCCGCGACCTCAAGCGCTACCTGTGAAGCTTCGCGAGCGCCGCACGTAGCGCGCGAATGGCCGCGGTCTGCGTGCGTTCAGCCATGCACCGCACGAGCAGCTCGAGATCGAGATCCGGAACGAGTGCGCTGCGACGCGCCGACACGAAGGCATCGCGGCGAAGGACGAACACGTCGAGCTTCCCCGCTTGCCAGAACCAGACCTCTTTGGCACCGAGCTTCAGCCAGACCTCCAGCTTGTCGATCCCGCCCGAGCTGTAGACCACCTCGATCACGAGATCGGGCGCCTTCACGGATGGACCGACCGGCTCCGTCGTGAACACGTAACACTCGTCGGCCTCGGCTCCGAGCTTCTTCTTCTTGTTCTTGACAGTCCACGAGCCGACACCCTCGACGGGAATCCCAAGTGTCTCGAGATATGCCTCGAATAGCCGGGCTAGCTTGGTCTTGTCGGATCCGTGCGGTGTTCCCGGGGACATCAGCTCCAGCACTCCCTCCACGTAGGTAAGTCGTGGCACCGACGACTCGCCTCGCAACGCATCGATGCGTTCGTAGTCTGCCCAAGACACGTTCGACAGGTACACGACTTGATCGTGCCCCCCATACGGGAGCGCCGGCTCGGCAGCACGTAACGCGCGCGTCATGATGTTCCAGCCTACCATCCGTTTTGCGGATGCCCGCGGGAATAGGTCCTCTAGCCGTGGACGACCTTGCCGAAGTCGCGCATCCACTTGTCGTCCTCGGCCGAGAGCGGTCCGCGCTCGATCGCGGCGAGGTTCTCGTCGAGCTGGGCGGCGCTCGCAGGTCCCGTGAGCACGACGTCGACGTGTGGGCTCGACAGGCAGAAGCGGTAGCAATCGCCGGCGGTGGCGACCTTGTCGTCCCACGTGGAGGGCCGCTTCAGGAGCTTTCGCCAGCTGGTGGCGGTGTACGCGACGATGTTGGGTTGCCGCTTCGCCAGGTGCGGAAAGATGTCGCGCTCGGCGCCCGGATGCGCGGCGTTGTAACGGATCATCAAGAGATCCAGGGGCGAGTCGTCGGCGAGCCGGCCGGCGCGCTCGCGATCGTGGATCGAGACGGCCAGCGCGCGTGCCTTGCCCGACTCCTTGAGGTGGCGGAGCTCGCGCAACGTCGAGTCCGTCCACGCCGAGCCGACGCCGAGCCACATCAGCTGGAACACGTCGATGTAGTCGGTCCCGAGCTTCTTGAGCAGGCGCTCGGCGGTGCGCCGGATCGAGCCACCGAAATATCCGACCGTCGGCCCGGCGGCGATCACGAGCCGATCTCGATCGCGGGCGATCGCCTCCTTGAGGGGACGCGCCATCGCGCCGCGCGGGGTCAGGTACAGGTAGTTCATGCCGCGGGCAAGCGCGTCGCGGATGCCGGCCTCCTCGATGCCGTAGTTCGCGGCGAGCCCGAGCCGGAAGACCCGCTTTCCAACGACACGCAGGTCGCGATACTTGAAGTCGTCCGACATGGCTCGACAGTACGTGAACCGGCGCTGGCGGTCGT
>Ga0299915_10000888_pt1 | contig 22100 bp, 25 predicted proteins | sample RVTome_13_FD_200263 | JGI IMG/M metagenome (GOLD analysis project Ga0299915, IMG submission 200263) | Soil microbial communities from uranium-contaminated site in the Upper Colorado River Basin, Wyoming, United States - RVT92D227 (version 2) ... | reverse complement strand
GCAGCTCAAGGGGGGGGAACAGATATCCTCCCGTGCGGTGATCTCCAACGCCGATGCCAGCACCACCTTCCTCAAGATGATCGGCGAGGATGCCCTGCCACCAGGTTGGTCCAAGAGGTTGAAGGGGATGCGGCCCTCCTTTTCCTATTTCATCATCTATCTCGGCATCAAAGGTGAACTGGGTCTCTCGTGCTCCAACAATGAGATTTTTCCCCAGTATGATTTGGAGGAGGAGTACCGTTTCCTGGAACAGGGAAGGATTCCTCCGCTCCCCCCTTACTACCTCCTTGCCCCTTCGTTGGCAAACCCCTCCCATGCGCCGGACGGGCACAACACCCTCTGTCTGAGCTATAAGGCCCCCTATCGTTTACAGGGGGGGTGGGATGAAGGGGCACGGGAGGAGCTTGCCGAGCAACTCATCACGCAGGCCGAGAAGATGATACCCGATTTGCGCCGGAGGATCGTCCTGCAGGTAAGTTCCACACCCCTCACCATCGAACGGATGACGGGCAACCGCTGGGGGGCGGCGTATGGATGGGCACAGATTCCGCGACAGGCAGGGATCTATCGATTGAACAGAGTTTCTCCGATTGACGGGCTCTATTTAGCCGGCCATTGGACCGCCCCGGGAGGAGGGGTGGCAGCGGCCATGGCCTCTGGTCAGATCACCGCCAACCTGATAGGCGAGCGATTTAAGGAGGGGTGATGAGGTTCATCCAGTACGGCATTATTGTTCTTATTGTGCTCGCCATGACCGCAGGATGTGCGCCTCAGAGGCTGCCGTTGGAAAAGGGGGAGCGGATACCCCTTTCCCAAGTCCTTCAGCAGACCCTCAGGCACTATGAGGGAATAACCACCCTGCAGACGCCGCTCTTCATCCAACTCGAGCTGCGGGATGAATACTATGTACTCAGAGGGGTTCTCCTTTATGAGAGGCCTGCTCGCTTGCGTTTGCAGCTAAGCTCGAGCCTTGGCGGGACCGTGGGGGAGGTGATCTACAACGAAGGCCTGATCTCTATCCTCCTGCCGAGCAAGGGGCGGATCTATCAGGGGAGGATAGAGGAGGGGGAAGGCAAGGGAGGGGATTCCCTCTTTCTCATTCTGGTCTATAACGATTATGTGGAGATGGGGAGCAGGCACTTCCCTACCCGCATCTACGGCGAGGGAGAGGGGATGGCAATCAGATTCAATGTGCGGCTCAAGGACCCCCAGGTGGATATCGCCCTGCCCGAGGGTGCCTTTAATCCCGCCACGGCGGGATGGGAGCTGCATCCCCTGTCTGAGTTGAAGGGGCTGCTCTCCGGTATCGAACGTGAGGAGAAATAGTGAAGATCAAGATCATCATTCCTTCGTGGCCTAAGGACAGCTTTTGGGACGTCATCACGTTTAAGTTTCCCTCTCTGAGTACTATCCTTCTGGCTGCCCTCACCCCCGCGGGGCACGAGGTCCATATCCACGATGAGGGCATCGCACCGCTGGATTTTAACGAGGAGTGCGATCTTGTTGCCATCACGGCTATGACCCCCCTGGCGCCCCGTGGTTACGAGATCGCTCAAGCGTATCGGCATAAGGGGGTTACCGTAGTCATGGGGGGGATACACCCCACCTGGCTGCCGGAGGAGGCAATCGACCACTGCGATGCGGTGGTTATCGGAGAGGCAGATGAGATTTGGGCCGAGGTCGTGCAAGATGCCTTGCACGGGCGATTGAAGCGGTTCTACCAACAGCGAGAGCGAACCGACCTCTCCCTGCTTCCCCTGCCCCGGAGGGAACTCCTACCCACGAAAGGATATTTCTTCGAAAACACCATCCAGACTACCCGTGGCTGCCCCTTTGACTGTGAATTCTGCTCGGTGACGGCCATCTATGGCGGAACATACCGCACCCGCCCTATTACGGAGGTGGAGCGGGAGATCAAAGCCCTGCGCCGGGCGCCGGCCTATATCTTCTTTGTCGACGACAACATCGTAGGGGATATCCGCCATGCCCGCGAGCTCTTCTCCATGCTCTCTCAGTACCGCCTGCGGTGGGTCAGCCAATGCCCCATCAGTGTCGCCCAGAATGAGAAGCTGGTTCGCCTCATGGCCAAGGCAGGGTGCCATGGGATGTTCATCGGTTTTGAGAGCCTCAGCCCCGAGAACCTGCGTCTCATGGGGAAGCGAACCAATAAGGTGGAGCGCTACGAGGCAGGGATCAAGCGGCTGCACGATCACGGCATCGGCGTCCACGCCTCTTTTGTATTTGGGTATGACTACGATGACCCCTCGGTCTTCGAGAATTTCATAACCTTTGCGAATAGGAACCGCATCGACGGTGCCTTCCTTCCCCTTCTGACCCCCTTCCCCGGGACCAGGATCCACCAGCGGTTGAAGAAAGAAGGAAGGATCCTCACCGAGGACTGGAGCAAGTACGACATGGCTACCGTGGTCTTTAAGCCCAAGGGAATGACGGTTGAACAGCTCCAGGAGGGGTTCTGGTGGGTGAACAAGGAATTTTACTCCCTTCGCTCTATGGCGAGACGGATCTTCCAACCTTTTGCCATGCGCCGAAGCCTCATCATCTTCGGCCCGATGAACATAGGCCACTGGCCTGCGGTACGCAAGGCCGAGCGTTATTTCTACCGCTGAATGTCGCGTTAATTACTGTTGGCCTTCCGTATTGCCAGGGATATAATTTAAAGGGTGAAAGATAAAGGGCAATTTTCCATCTTGTTATAGATGGCAGAGGAGGGGTCATGGCACGTATAGCCGTCATCGGGGCCGGAGCCATTGGGTGCACAATCGGCGCCTTGCTCAGCCGCGCAGGTCAGGATGTAACCCTGATCGGCAGACCAGAACAAGTGGCTGCCATCCGTAAGGGCGGGCTACACATCGAGGGGGCCTTGGGACGATTCATTGTCCAGGTGCCTGTTGCCGAGCAGCTGGATTTCCGTCCGGCCCTGGCACTGCTTGCTGTCAAAACCCAGGATGTAGTGCCGGCGGTGCAAACCCACCTTCCTTTCCTGACGGATGTCCCGCTTGTCACGCTCCAGAACGGCTTGAGGAGCGACGATCTTGTCGCCGACGTCTTGCCGCCCCATCAGATCGTGAGCGCGGTGGTCTCCATTATCGCCACCTATCTCACCCCGGGTACTGTTACTGTTATATCGCCGGGTTCATTGGTGATCGGCCATCCCTTTGCCGCAATTGAACCGCTCCTGCCGATGGTCGCCGAGACCCTTAACCAAGCCATCCCCACCCATATCTCGACCAATATTCGCGGCGCCCATTGGCTCAAGCTCCTCGTGAATGTGAACAATGCCCTGCCGGCCATCACGAATCGCACCGTCCAAGAGGTATATGCGGATCCCTATCTCAGCCAATTGGTGGTTCGCCTGCTCCGTGAGGGTTTAGCCGTTGTCCAGCGGGCCGAAATAAAACTCGAGTCGCTCCCCGATGTCTCGGTGGCATTGATCCGGTTGCTGGGAAGACTGCCGGTGCGGCTTGCTGCCCGCCTTGCATCCGCGAAGGTCCGCCGCACCGTCTCAACTCTTCCGGTGCTCGGTTCGACCCTTCAGAGCCTGCGCAGACACCGCTCGACGGAGATTGACTATCTGAACGGCGAGATCGTCCGCCTCGGCACTGAGGTAGGGTCGCCGACGCCGTTCAATGCGGTTGTGGTGGAGATGGTGCATCGGGTCGAGAAACAAGGCCGGTTTTTGGGGGTGAACGCGATCCGCAAGGCTATCGCAACCGGCGGCCGCAAACTCCAAGCAAAAAAATCGTGAAACCAAGTAGGTAGGGTTTCTGTCGTTGTCATGGAATTGTGAACCGAAAAAAGCAGGATGCAAGGAAAGATAGCCCCTCTTGCCCCAAATTTGTAATGATAACTAATACAAATGATGTAAATTTAGCTTGACAATTAAGGGGAGGATTTTTATAATGTCCTCAATCCACATCACAATTAATTCTTAAAAAACAGAGAGGGAGGGTGTCATGGTATGCAAAAGACGTTTAATTGCCATGGTTACGGTCGTAACATTCTTGGTTTTTATGGGTATGGCGTCAACGGCGTTTTCCGCACAGCAGACGCCGGCGTCGCAGCAGTCACCCAGGATGCAGCAAACAGCGCCGCTTAAGGCAGCTCCTGCGCCGGTCCGCGTTACGGCAACATTGGGCGTACGCCCTGCTTCGTACAGCGGGAACTGTCCGGCACTCATCACTTTTAGGGGCCATATCACTGTCAGCCAACCGACGACGGTTCAGTACAAATTCATCCGCAGTGACAATGCCAGTGCGCCGGTGCAGACACTTAACTTTCCGAGGGCGGGCACACAGGAGGTGACGACGACCTGGCAGCTTGGGGGACCGGGGCTTCCCACCTACAGTGGCTGGGAGGCGATCCAGGTCATCTCACCTGTCAGCGTTCAATCGAACAAGGCTCAGTTCAGGATCCGCTGCGCTGGAGAGGGGCAGACCGGACAACAAGGTGCTGCTGGACAGCAACCTGGGCAACAGGGGCAACAAGGCATTCCAATCGACGTTAAGGCGCGATTGAGTGCGAAACCAGCTTCGTACACGGGTAACTGTCCGGCGCTCATCACCTTCGGCGGTTATATCGCCGTCAACCAGCCCATGACGGTGCAATACAAATTCATCCGCAGCGACAATGCTGAGGCGCCGGTACAGACACTGCACTTTTCAAGCAAAAGCAGGCAGGAGGTGACGACGACCTGGCAGCTTGGGGGGCCGGGTCTTCCCACCTACAGCGGCTGGGAGGCGATTCAGGTCATCTCACCTGTCAGCGTTCAATCGAACAGGGCTGACTTTAGGATCCGCTGCGCAGGAGACCAGGGGCAGCCCGGACAGCAAGGTGTTCCAGGGCAGCAGGGCCGGCTTTCCGACCTTACCATTGAAGACATAACGCTCAACGAGCAATGTTTTGTGGTTGTAACAGTAAAGAATAACGGCCCAGGAGTAGTGCCTGATAAGGCCTGGACAGATCACTCACCGGACAGCAGTGCCGTCTACCTCCACATCAACGGCAAAAGATGGGGCGGGGAAACAATCTGGCATTTCGATCCCGCTAAAAACCTCCAGAACCCGGGGGGAACGGCCATCATGACAAGCAACCTGAAGGTAACCGGTACTGCCACGATCGGGGCGACCGTGGACAGCACTGGAAAGGTCAGGGAGACAAATGAAGCGAATAACGCAATGAAGAAACAAGTCACCTGCCAGGAACGCGTTTCCGCGCGACCCGGTGTTACCGCCCAGCCAGTGGGTAGAGTGAAACCAGACGTCACTGCGCAGCCCGTTGGTGCGGTACAGCCCAGCGTGGGAAAAGAGGACTGCATTTCCTTCAACCCGGCAACGACGGCGGTCCAACAGATCCAGGGGAGCTGGAAGATAGTGGATGGCAGCCACTGGATGTTCGATTTTGGCAACAATGAAAGCGAGGCAAGAAAGGCGCTTGCTATCATCCAGAAATACCGGATGAACCAGTCATGTTTTGTGGGACGTCCAAATCCATCCTTCCAGTACATGCTGGTATCAAGTAATGCGCCGGTAGGCGCCCTTGGAGGTGAGGACTGCGTCTCCTTCAACCCGGCAACGACCACTGTCCAGCAGATCAAGGGGAGTTGGAAGATAGTGGACGGCAGTCACTGGATGTTCGATTTCGGCGCCAACAAGGCCGAGGCGGACCAGACCCTTGCTATCATCAAGAAATATGGCTTTACCCATTCCTGCTATGTGGGGAGACCCGGGCCGAGCTTTACGTATCTGAGAAGATAGCAACAATCCCGTTGCCATGCAAAGGCCCGATGGTTGATCATTGCCATCGGGCCTTCTACATTTAAAACGCTTCACTGAGAATCATGATTTTGGGGCTGATCTTGAAATATCAGTAATTCTTTGCTAGAGTCGTTCTTAACGAGCACTACGGTAACACGGATACCGCAAAGATCATAGCGGCCTTGAAGGATACCAAAGAAATTGAGATCAGCATTCGTAAGATGCGGTAAACGCGGTGTCTTTTATAAAAACCGGACTACTTCTTAACGCAGGAGGACTTATCAATGGACAAGACTGATCAGGCACCAAATGCTGCGCAGGTATTGCTCATCATTGCCTCTTTTGTTGTCGTCGTGGCGGGGATGAGTGCCGCCAAGGCCATTATCGTCCCCTTCCTATTGGCTGCGTTTATCTCCGTCATCAGCTCGCCGCCCCTCTTTTGGCTGAAAGAAAGAAAGGTGCCGACATGGATTGCCTTGCTCATCGTCATGTTTGTGATTCTTTTTTTCCTCTTGCTCATAGGTGCCCTGGTTGCCTCCTCGGTAACTGATTTTTCGGACAAATTACCCCTGTATGAGGCAAGGCTTGAAGAGCAGACCGATGCCGTTTTAAACTGGCTGGTACGGATTCATGTGGATGTCGACCGCCTTGAATTAGACAAGATATTCAATTCCGCCGCAGTAATGCAGTTTGTGGCCATGTTACTCAACCAGCTTGTGGGTATGCTGACAAACGGGGTTCTGATCCTCCTCACGGTCATCTTCATGCTTCTCGAGGCCTCAAGTATTCCTACAAAGCTTCAAGCCATTTTTCGCAAGCCGGAAGCCTCGCTCAAGCGCATCAAATATTTTATCGGCACGGTCAATCGGTATATGGCTATCCAGACAGCGATCAGTCTTGCTACCGGTGCCTGTGTGGCCATTTTTCTCACCATCATGGGCGTCGATTATGCCCTCTTGTGGGGGGTGTTGGCCTTTCTCCTCAACTACATCCCGAACATCGGCTCCATTATGGCGGCAGTGCCACCCATCCTCTTGACGATCATACAATTTGGGCTGGGCAGGGCCGTGGGGGTTGCCATCGGCTATTTAGTGATCAATATGAGCATCGGTAACATCATCGCGCCGCGCCTTATGGGCCGGGGGTTAGGACTTTCGACGTTAGTGGTATTTCTCTCCTTGATATTTTGGGGGTGGATATTGGGGCCTATCGGCATGTTGCTGTCGGTCCCCTTGACCATGACGGTCAAGATCGCCCTGGAGAGCTCGGAGGATACCCGTTGGCTTGCCATTCTGCTGGGGACAGAAGAAGTCAGCGAGCCTAAACCCGCACCTGCTAAGAAGTCTCGTAAAAAACGACGCAGGTAACGGCGGGAATATATTATTTTTTGATTGAAAGAGTAGTTCCAAGTCGATACAGTTCTCGAAGGGGCCTTTTATATAAAAGCCCACTATTCATGAATTGAAAAACGTCTGCAGGCTCATCAAGGCGAGAAGGAGGAATGTCTCATGGACCCACTGACATCGCAGTTCTGGATCGCAATCGGTGTCGCCGTGCTGTGCGGCGGTATCGTCGGCATTGAGCGTCAGATGCGCGGCAAACCGGCCGGGATTCGCACCAATATCTTGATCTGCCTCGGAACCACCATCTTCGTTAAGCTCAGTACCCTCTATAGCGGTCAGAACGCGGACATGACCCGCGTGCTCGGCCAGGTCGTCACCGGTATCGGGTTTCTTGGGGCTGGTGTCATCATTGCCCGCGGAGGGCGCGTGAAAGGGGTAACCTCTGCCGCCGTTATTTGGACGCTTGCCGGCATCGGTGCGATGATCGGATTCGGGCTCTTCGCACCGGCCATCGCCTTGGCAGCCGTCACCGTGGTGATCCTCACCGGCCTTGAATTTCTCGAAACAAGCGTTCACTGGCTGCGCCGAGGAGAGCACGCTCGTGATGACGGCTCTGGTTCGCGAGAAGAGTAAAGCGGGTCTCATGGAATCATGGAGTAAGAGCTGCCAAAGATCCATGCATACGATATTCGCCCTTGCAGAGATCCTGGAAAGGGAATGCTTGATTGCTTGCGAGACATGGTTCGACGAAATCGTGATCGCCAGGAATATGGACAACCATTAAAGAGATGGCGGCTCATGGTTGACGAGGCAAACGAGAAGAGAAGGTTCCAACGCATCTTTTTTTCTATTGAAGATGGCATCAAAGGGATCATCGCCTTTTCAGACCATCAGCGAGGTCTCCTCGTGACCCATATCATTAATATAGGCGAAGGCGGTTTAGGGTTGGCCGTTAGTAAGGGCAAGAAAGACAAGATAGTTAAGGGAGATCAGATAGTCCTTACGCATATCACGGGTATGCAAGGTCTAGAATCTCTTGTTAATGTGGACGCGGAGATTAAGTGGATTCTGGACAATCCATCATTAGAAGAATTTGTCGTATTCGGCTGTGAGTTCCTCGATGTCCCCGAGCCGATGAGAGATGCCATCGGAATCTTTATCGATTCTTGGCCTATGAAGTAAGCCAAAGGGAGTTCCTATAGACGGCACCGCCGACGTCTGTCCATAAAAAAATGATTCTAAGCAGACATGCTTTAAAAGACCCATTGCTCTCCCGAGATCTGGCTAGAGAGCATAGGAACCCACTAAATTAATCCGACCTTAGCGCACTCTTCGCAATCATCGAGGATTTTTTATTGCAGGTACTTCTCAAGAAACCCCTTTACCCGGAGTATTGAATCGGACTCAGCCTGACGATTGTATTGAAGAACGTGTCCCATATAAATAACGTCCATATCCGGCCAATCGAAATTATGATAGGCTCCCGGATAGACCCTCAAGATGACTTCCTGCTTCGCCTTCCCCTGTTTTGGCATGTTAGAAGAGCACAATTCCGCCGGACACCAGTCGTCTAGCGCACCAATCAGGATCAAGAGAGGGGCGTTCAAATCATCCAGTGTTTTATAGCAATAGGGATAAAAAGCGATAGCCGCCTGAAAAGGCGCTATTGTCTTTCCGGGCGTTTCACTGACCGAAGCAATTGTCGATAATGCCCCGTGCGACCATCCTATTACGGCGACCCGTTTGTTATCTACAAATTTCAGACCGGCAAGATAAGATTGAGCGTCATGAGCATCCATGGCGCGCTTGGGCACGTATTTTTTCATGAGTTCGTCATTGCTACAAATAAAAGAATCACCACGCGGACCGAAGCTGTCTACCTGCAGGGTCACGTAGCCCCAGCTTTTAAGTCTCGACGCCCACCTGTTATATGAATCGGAGCCAGCGCTCCCCATTCCTTCGCAGCCGTGTAACAGCACAATAGCGGGGAATGGCCCATCACCTTTCGGCTTCATCAATGTGCCTTTAAGCATCAGCGACTCCGAGCCCTTAAAGGTAACAGATGTGGTTGTAGCACAAGCTAGTAATATCGCCGTTAACAAGACCGATAGTCCCAATGCCGTGAGTCTTTTCATGGTAACAAGTTTCCTTTTATGGTGCAGTATAGGGGGCAATAGGTTTGTGCGTCAAGGGAAATGGTTGACACCCCTAGAAGTAATCATTCATAATGCAATCATGTTTTTCCTGAACGAATGCGTCACGTACTTCCAGGGGTCAGGGCGGAATTGCACGAGGGTTTGCAGCCATGGGTAACCGGCTGGCCTGGATTGGCTTGGGTATCATCGGTCTCTTGCTGGTGACGGCCCTCTTGGCCCCGTTTCTGGCCCCCTATGATCCCCTGGCCATCGACCTCAGGGGTGAGCTGGAGGGGCCGGGGACTGGCCATCCCCTGGGACAGGACAAGCTGGGCAGGGACATCCTCAGCCAGGTCATCTACGGCTCTCGGGTCTCCCTGGTGGTGGGATTGGTGGTGGTGGGGATTTCCCTGCTTATCGGGGTATCCTTGGGGGCGGCAGCCGGTTATTTCGGCGGCGCCTTCGATAGCGTCTTGATGCGGATCGTGGACATCCTCCTCGCCTTCCCAGGCATCCTGCTCGCCATCGCCCTGGCCGGGATCCTCGGCCCGAACCTCAGAAACATCATCCTTGCCCTCTGTGTGCTGGGCTGGGTGGGCTATGCCAGGCTCGTGCGGGGCCAGGTACTCGCAGAGAAAAACAGGGAATACGTCCTGGCTGCCAGGGCCATCGGAGCAAGCCATCCCAGGATCATCCTCCGGCACATCCTGCCCAATTGTTTTGCCCCGGTCATCGTGGAAGCTACGTTCGGCTTGGCAGGGGTGATCCTGGCCGAGTCGAGCCTCAGCTTTTTAGGGTTGGGCCCTCAGGACGTACCTACGTGGGGAAGGCTCCTGAACGAAGGGGCACAATATCTCTTGTTCGCCCCCCATGTTGCCACCTTTCCGGGGATAGCCATCATGCTGACGGTCCTGGCTTTCAACTTCATCGGTGACGGCCTGCGCAATAGGTGGGATGTCAAGAGGACGGCATGAAGATCCAAAAGCTACCCAGCCCCAACTTTTCCAGCAGAAATAGCGAGCAGGTGGACATGATCGTCATCCACACCGCCAGCCTCCCTGCCGGCGAGTTCGGCACGGGCTATGTCGTGGACCTCTTCCTCAACAGGTTAGACCTTACCGCCCACCCGTCTTTCCAGGAGTTGGAGGGGTTGAAGGTCTCCGCCCACTACTTTATCGACCGCAAAGGAAAGGTCATTGAGCTGGTGGATCCCGACCAGATGGCCTGGCATGCCGGGGTGAGCTCCTTTGAGGGAAGGGAGGGGTGCAACAGCTTCTCCATAGGGATCGAGCTGGAGAGTACACCGGATCACCGCATCACCGCGAGGCAATATCGGTCCTTGCAGGAGCTCTGCCTCTTATTGATGAAACGCTTTCCCCTGATCACCCCGTCGAGGATCGTGGGACACAGCGATATCGCGCCGGGGAGGAAAGTGGATCCCGGCCCCCTCTTTCCCTGGGAGCGGTTGCGGGCTGACTTAAGAGAAGGAGCAAAGGGTAATGTTTAAGAGGTTATTGAAAAAACGATTTTTTGCTGGCTGTTCAAAAATGTCCAGATGCAAGTTGAGTTTTACGAAATCCCGCTTCCGGGGGCCCTCGAAATCATGAGGAGTGAGGCGTACTTAGGCGTACGCCGCAACGACGACGGATGAGAGAAATCACGCGAAACGCGGGACAGATGGGCGTTTTTCAACAGCCTATTAGGGCTAAAACCCTGCGTGCGATCCTACCGCCCCGGGCCCTAGTGCTGGCCCCCATGTCCGGGATATCGGATCCCCCCTTTCGCCTCTTGGCCGGGGAAAAGGGGGCAGACCTGGCCTATACCGAGATGGTGAGCGCCGAAGGGCTGGTGAGGGGAAACAATGGCTGCAGCCGGCTCTTGGAGGCTAACCCTTCTGAGGGGCCGCTTATGGGACAGCTCTTCGGCACTGATCCAGCGGCGTTGGCCGAGGCAGCCGCCCGGGTGCAGGAGATGGGGTTCGATGGGGTGGATATCAATGCAGGGTGCCCGGCTGTCAAGATAGTGAAGAAGGGGGCAGGGGCGGCCCTGCTGCGGGAGCCGCAGAGGCTACGGAAGATCCTCAAGCAGGTGAGAAATGCCCTGCGCATACCCCTCGGGATCAAGATCCGCTCGGGATGGGATGAGGAGAGCCGCAACTGCCTGGAGATCGTTCAGATGGCCGAGGATTGCGGGGTGGACCTGGTCGCCATCCATCCCCGCGCGCGATCCCAAAAATTCAGCGGAGAAGCAGACTGGGGGCTCATCAGGATGGCCAAGGAGCAGACCAGCCTCACCATTATCGGCAATGGCGATGTGCGTTCGCCCGCGGATGCGGCAAGGATGCTGCAAGAGACGGGGTGTGATGGGGTGATGATCGGGAGGGGGAGTTGGGGAAACCCCTGGATCTTCGAGAGGGCGCGGGGTCTCATTCATGAGGGTCAGGATATCCCCCTACCCACCTGGGAGGAAAGGGAACAGCTGGTCCTCAGGCACCTGGAGATGCACTTGGAGAGAAAGAGTGCGCCCTGGGGGCTGCTCACCTTTATCAAGCACGTGGGATGGTATCTCAAGGGGTACCCTGCGGTCGCCGCGTTTCGCAAGAGGATAAACACCATCAGGTCCAAGGAGGCCTTTATCCAAGAGATAGAGGCGTATTTCCGCTACGTCGAGAGCACCCAAGGAGGGACGAGTTGCCCATTATCGATGCCTACGGCATGAGGGGGAATGCGGTCTTGGGCAGCGGGGCGCGGGGACAGGGGAAGGATTCTCTTGTCTTCATCCATGGTGCCGGCGGCGGCCGGATCTCCTGGCGTCTTCAAGAGGACTACTTCAAGAGGGCTTTCAACGTCATTATCATGGAGCTTCCGGGGCATGGAGCTGCCCAGGGTCCGGTGGCTCAGGAGATAAAGGGCTACGCCCTCTGGATCAAAGGCGCCCTGGATGAGTTGAAGGTGTCAAACCCCTTCGTGATCGGACACTCCATGGGTGGGGCAATCGCTATGGAGCTGGCCATAAAATTTCCTGCCCTGCCCAAGGGGCTGGTACTGACGAGCACCGGTGCGCGGCTGCGGACCCTTCCCGATGTCCTCAACGGGATTAAGCAGGCATTTCCTGAGACCGTGGCGTTGATCTGCGAACGCTCCTTGGCCCAGGATGCGCCGGCAGAGATGAAGCAAGCAACAGTAGCGGAGATGATGAAGAACTCACCCGATGTGCTGTACGGAGACTTCTCTGCCTGCGACCGCTTCGACATCATGGAGCAGGTGCAGACGATCGGCAGCCCCACCTTGATCATCTGCGGCGATCAGGATGTCCTCACCCCAGTCAAGTACTCCCGCTTTCTGGCCGAAAAGATAGCCGGGGCGCGCCTGGAGATCATCAAGGGGGCAGGGCATATGGTGATGCTGGAGCGAGCTGAGGAGTTCAATAAAAAGATAGAGGCCTTTTTTCGGGCCGTGGGTAGAGGTGATGCCTAGGGTCTACATCCCCCCGGAGAGGATAACGGGTGAACAGATTGCACTCCAGTCCAGGGAGGCGCGATACATCCTTACGGTCTTGCGGCTCGGCCCAGGGGACGAGGTGACGGTCTTCGATGGGGTGGGGAACGAATATCGCACCGAGCTCGCCGAAGACTACGATAGCGGAATGTATCTGGCTATCCAGGAGGGAGCGCGCCCTGAGCGGGAATCCCCTCTTCGGATAACCCTGGGCCAGGCCCTCTTAAAGGGAGAGCGGATGAAGTTCGTGATCCAGAAGGCGACGGAGCTGGGGGCTGCAAGGATTATCCCACTGGTCACCTCCCGCACGATCCCCCTGGTGGAGGGGGAGCGGGAGTCACTCCGGATAGAGCGGTGGCAGAGGATTGCCCAGGAGGCGGCCAAACAAAGCGGCAGGACCATGGTCCCTGAGATCGAGGCGATCCACGAGCTGGCGGATTTTCTCACTCAGGCAACGGGTGCGCGAATCATGCTGTGGGAGGGGGAGCCTGCCCCCCTGCGGGAGGTCGCGAAAAAGATCGATGCGCAAGCAGAGATCACCCTCCTTATTGGTCCCGAGGGAGGGTTCGCGGAGGAGGAGGTCACTGCAGCCCAAGCCCAGGGCTTCCTCGTGGCCGGTCTGGGGCAACGGGTCCTGCGGGCCGAGACAGCGACCCTCAGTGTCCTCACCATCATACAGCATCTCTTCGGCGATCTGGGTTAAAACCCCGCCGGTGACCGTCCGCTGGTCGCCTATTCATTGATCGTCAACCGCCTTCCTTTTTTAACAATGAACCTCTCGGCGCGCAATTGCCTCAGGGCTTCCCTCACCATCTCTTCATCGCGGTTGATCTCTTTCCCCAGGGCGGCCTCGGAGATCCCTGGTTGCTTGACCAATGTCCTCAGGATCATCCCCCTGACCTGTCTCAAAGACCCCTCAAAAGGGGATTGCCGCGTGTAATGGGCGCTCCTTCTGCCGGGATTGGGCTGTCGTTCCTTTAACGATGCACCATAGTCCATCAAGGCGTAGTACCACTCGCGCGGTCTTTTGGCATCGAGGGTCTGGGCAAGCAGAGGGAGGATTTCGTTGTCTTTCACATCCTTCCTAGTGCGGAAAAAGAAATGGATAAAGACGCTGCGGATATTCGTCTCGATGAATACGACCGGCTTATCAAAGGCGAAGGCGCATACAGCTCCTGCTGTAGCAGCACCGACACCCGGCAGGGCCTTGAGGACCTCTATTTCCCGCGGGATTCTGCCGCCGTACCGATCAACGAGGGTAACCGCCAGCCTTTTGAGCGCCAAAGCCCTGCGGTTATAGCCCAGCCCTTGCCATTGTTCGAGGATGGCACGCAGCGGGGCGGAGGCTACGGACTGGATGGTGGGAAAGCGCCGGAGAAACTCTTTATATTTTTCGAAGACCCTCTTCACCTGGGTCTGCTGCAGCATCAGCTCCGACAGGAGGATCTTGTACGGATCGTGCGTCCTTCGCCAGGGGAGCACCCGCTTGTTCTTCTGATAGTAGGCATAGATCCGCTGCCGAAACCGTTGTATCCGCCTGGGGCTGAGCCTGATGATTCTCTTCATATCCTATTTCGTCAACACTATATCATGAAAGGCGAGGATCAGAAACTTGTCAAAAAACTGGAAAAAGTTTCTCAGAGATGTTATATTTAAGAATAAGACGCAGACACATAGGGACCCCGATATGCCTATCTTTGAATATCACTGCACGAAATGCGATAAGGACTTTGAAATTCTGGTTTACGGTGATCAGGAGATCTGTTGTCCTGTCTGTAAAGCGACCAAGGTCAAAAAGCTGCTCTCCACCTTCAGCCACAAGAGCGACAGCGGCTTCACAAGCTCGCAGGGGTCCTCCTGTGGCTCGTGCAGCTCCCCTAGTTGCTCGAGCTGTGGTTCCTCGTCATAAGGGTGTAGCGAGAGAACCACCCTCTTATCTCCCATATTCCTCTACCAACGAGCTACACTGTTCTCTCCAACCCTCTCTATGTCAACCTTTCGACTCCTCGCCCTAAAGGCCAGGGATTGCCTTCGAGCCGAGCTGCTCGCCTGCGTCGTTCGACCCCGAGATTTCAACCTGAGCTCAAGCCGAAGGGCTCACTGCCGAGGGGTTCACGCCGTGGTCTTAGGCCAAAGGGTTCAGAGGGTTGACCCTGAGCGGCGCTTCTTTATCCTGCCTCCAAAGGCAGGGAGTTCGACAATGATCACACCGAAGCCTCGGCGCCGTCGAATGAGTCCACAACCACCTCCCGCTCCTTGCGCACGGAGTTGACCAAATAGATATGGGGACTGCTGGAGAGGTCCTCTTTCCGTATCACCCTTTCTTTGACCTTTCCCTGCTCCAAGAGATAGGCCCGATAGGTGCCGGGGAGCAGGCCGCATGGGATTGGCGGGGTATACAACTTACCATCTAACTCAACCACGATATTGGCGATTGACGACTCGGTCACTTCACCCTTTTCATTCCACAAGATGACATCTAAGTACCCAGGGCAGGCTGCCAGGGCCTGCTCATAGACCACGCGGTTGGTTGTCTTGTGGTAGAGGAAGGGATTCGCGGAATCAACAGCAGTAGCTGCCAGACAGACGTGTAGGGGTTGTGCAACGGCATCGTGCAAAACTTCAGATTGCAGGGTGATACCTCCATCTTTTGCCAAGAGCAGGCGCACCTTGTGTGCGGTTTTGGGGAGGGTGTGCGCCAGGGAGTCAAGCTTGGTGCGTATCGCGTCCCTATCGGCAGAGAAAAAGAAATAGGCAGCTGAGTCCATGAGGCGCGTCAGGTGATACGGTAGCAGAAAATATCCCTGTTCAGGAGTCCACAAGATCGTCTCGAGCAGGGCGAAATCCGGCACCGTTTGGGTAATGATCTTTGCCTTGGTCTGGCATTCCTCAAACTCTATCCGGTCTACGGAGTCCCAGACGATGCCGCCGCCGACGCCATATTCGGCCTGGCCTTTGGCCTTGTCGACGAGCACCGTCCGGATGGCGACGTTGAACTGCGCCTTGCGGTCGGGACCCATGAACCCCACGCTTCCCGTATAGATCCGCCGGGGTGTTTGCTCGAGCTCTGCGATGATCTGCATGGTGCGGCGTTTGGGTGCGCCGGTGATAGAGGCCGGCGGAAAGAGGGCCTGCATGATCTCACATAATCCGGCTCCTGTCTTGGCCCTAACGGTGGAGGTCATCTGCCAGAGAGTCGGATACCTTTCCACCTCATAGAGGCTGCGCACCTCGACACTTCCAATAGCAGCGATCCGCCCCATGTCATTGCGAACCATATCGACGATCATGACGTTTTCCGCCCTGTTCTTTTCCGAGTGTTGGAGCCATTCGGCCTTCTGGAGATCGTCGTTCAGCATCATGCCGCGGGGGGAGGTACCCTTCATGGGGCGGGAGATCAGTTCATCGCCATCGAGTCGAAAGAAGAGCTCGGGTGAGGCCGAGCAGATGATCCAGTCTTTGGCGTTCACGAAGGCGCCGTAGGATGCATCCTGTGCCCTGGCCAACTCGATGAAGTATGACCATGGATCGCTCCTGAAGGGGGACCTCAGGCGCACGGTGAAATTAACCTGGTAGGTATCGCCGGCCTCGATGTAGTGCTTAATGCGGCTGATGGCATGTTCGTACTCTGCACGCGTCACGGAGGGGGTCCATGTGCGAGGTAGATCCTGGATCGACGGGGCCGTTGTAGGGAGACTAATCTGCTCGGGCTTGCCGTAGATGCCGAACCAAAGGAGTGGAAATAAACCGTCCTCCTTTACTGTCAGGGCCGAGTCAAAGGCGGCTGCTGCCTCATAGGCGATGAACCCCGCGGCATAAAGGTCGTGCCGGTAGACTTGCTCTTCGATAGTCTTGAGCGCGGGCATAACCTTTTCCATCCGATGGGCGGAGATGATCTGCTGAGGGGCACCAAAATGCAGCCATTGTCTGCGCACGGCATCATGGATGACAACGCTATTGATCATGTCAGAGTAATTCGTCATCTACCTCTTCGCATAACAATCGTTGAATGCAGGAGAATTTTACGACAGTATCCTTCGCTTGGCAATAATAAGATTCTGTGGAGAGAAAGTAGTTCTTGACAAACCTCTCTCGATCATGAGAGTTTTCCCCCTATCCTCTCAACGGGAGGAATTAGCAATGAGCGTTCTCCAGGCGATATTGTTAGGAATTGTGCAGGGGATCACCGAGTTTTTGCCGATCAGCAGTTCAGGGCACCTCGTGCTGGGCAAGGCGCTGCTCGGCATTCATACCCAAGGGATCGCCTTCGAGGTCTTCGTCCACTTCGGTACCTTTTTGGCAGTTCTGACGATCTTTTGGGGGGATTGCTGGAATATACTCAGATCATGGGGCAATGCCCTGCGCCACCCATCGTCGGGCCATTGGTCTCTGTGCTATCAGGAAGACCCCTTCTTCAGGCTCGGATTTCTTATCGTTCTCGCCACCATTCCGGCAGTAGTAATAGGCCTGCTCTTTGAGCACCAGGTCGAGGCCGCCTTTTCCCACCCCCTCTTTGTTTCCTTCGCCTTGCTCGTGACCGGCACTATCCTCTTGGGCACGCGCTGGACGAAACCCAAAGCTACCCGCTTTGGCATGGTGAGGGCGCTCATCATCGGCGCTGCCCAGGCCTTTGCGATCTTGCCGGGGATCTCGCGCGCAGGCTCGACTATCGCTGCAGGCATGTACACCGGGGTGGAGCGGAGCGAGGCCGCCCGCTTCTCGTTCCTGCTGGCCTTGCCGGTCATCCTTGGTGCATGCGTGGTGGAAGGCAAGGAGCTGCTGCACGCAGGGATACCGGCCGAGGAGGGTCTGACCTTGCTCGTCGGCACCATCATTGCCTATGTCGTAGGACTCGTCGCCTTGAAGTGGCTCTTGGGGGTGATCCGCCGCGGCAGGCTCGATTGGTTCGCGTACTACTGTTATGCCGTGAGTCTGGCCGGTCTTATCTGGTTCGCGCGCGGCACTCTCTTCTAATTTCTCCTGTGTACAATTGTCGGGAAGACAGTTACCTCCTCTCGCTAGCGAGACGGTGTCGCAATTCAAATATTTCCCTCGCCCCACGTGAGTGGGGAGAGGGAGGGGGTGAGGGGCTCAACTTAAAAGCGTTTAAGATATTGTTTTTATCGTAACCCCTCATCTGTGTCACTCTGCGATACATCCCGTCATTTATGCTTTATGCAAAGCGGCGCGGGACTTCACCTTCTCCCCTTTAGTAAGGGGAGAAGGTATATGTTGCTAAAAAATGCAATTGTAATACTGTCTCGGCAGATGAGGGCAAAGGGCTTGTCTTCTCTCACCAACCGTGCTATCACCTCTGTGGCCAAGAGAGGCAACAATGACGACCTTTCGTTCGCATATCCCGGCGCTGCTCTTTCTGGCGGGGATCTTTTTTCTCAATTTCCTCGCACGCATAATCCTGGCGCCTTTGCTGCCGGCGATTGAAGGTGATCTGCAGATAGGGCACCGAGGGGCAGGGGCCCTCTTTCTCTTCATCTCCCTGGGATATTGTGTCGGACTTCTGGGTTCCGGGTATGTTTCATCCCGTTTCACCCACAGAAGGACGATCATTGCCTCCTCCATGGCCGTAGGCGTGGCCCTCCTCTGGATCTCCTTAAGTCCTACTATGGCGGGGATTCGATGGGGATTGATTCTCTTGGGCTTAGCAGCCGGACTCTACCTCCCCTCAGGCATCGCCACCGTCACGTCCATTGTCGTGAGCTCGCGGGATTGGGGAAAGGCCATCGCCATCCATGAACTCGCCCCCAACCTGAGCATCATCGCCGCCCCCTTGATAGCGGAGGGTCTGCTGCTCTGGTTCCCCTGGCGGGGTGTCATCGCCCTGATCGGGGCAGTTGCCATAGTTGCCGGCGTGGCCTTTATCCGCCTCGGCAAGGGGGGGGAATCTCGGGGAGAAACACCCAACCCCCAAACCCTCCGGCTCCTTTTTGCCCAGCCCGCATTCTGGGTCATGATGGCCCTATTCAGTCTGGCCATTGGCGCAAGCCTCGGGGTCTATACCATGCTTCCGCTCTACCTGGTAGCCGAGCGGAATTTCGAGCGCAGCTCGGCCAATCAATTGGTCTCCGTTTCTCGCTTTGCCGGGCCTGTTATGCTTTTTGTGGCGGGATGGATGGCGGATAAGCTGGGGCCCAAGAAGGCCCTCGGAGGTATATTGCTGGCCACCGGAATGGCGACCGCGCTCCTCGGCATGGCCAGGGGGGCGTGGCTCGTCCCTGTTATGTTTCTCCAGCCCATGCTGGCCCTCTGTTTTTTCCCGGCAGGCTTCGCAGCCCTGGCTGGCATCGGCCCTCCTCAGGCTCGAAACGTCGCAATCGCCCTCACTATCGCTATCGCCTTTCTTGTCGGAGGCGGTGCCATTCCCGCGGTCATCGGCCTGATGGGAGAGGAGGGTTTTTTTGCGCTGGGATTCGTGCTGGTCGGCGTATTGCTTGTTGGGGGCGTCGTTATACTGCGCTATCTCAGGCTTCATGAGGAGACGCAGTAGATGAAACAGTCGGTTACCTATAGATCATGCAAGTGGCAGAGGCAAGGGCATAGAGATTGCCATCGGCATCCTTTAACGTTCCTTCAGAGACGCCTATCTTTTTTGACAGGTGAATGACCCTGCCCTCTGCCACTAACTCTTTATCCAAGGGGATGGGCTTTAACATCTTGATATCTAAATCAATAGTACCATAGCTGACTCCCGCTTCCAGCAAGGTGTGCACGGCGCAGCCGGTTACCGAGTCCAGCACCGTCGCGGCAAAGCCGCCATGCACCCCACCGAGAGGATTGGTGTGCCGCTTGTCGGCCTTGGCGAAGAACTTGATATAGCCGCTGGCTACTTCCATGGGCCTCATCGGCACGATTTCGGCAATGGGCGCACGGGGAATGCGCCCCTCCATCATGGCCTTCATCAACTCCAAACCCGTTAATTTTTTCTTATCCATTGATTTCCCTATTTTTTTATACGTGGCCGGTTAATCCCTATCCCTCAAACATCTGCGGGTCCATAAGCCCGCTGCAGACGCGCGTCACCGGACCTCTCATGGTAGCAGCAAAACCGTCCGAAAGCGTGATATCGAGGCTTCCGCCCGGCATGTGCACGACAATTGCCGCATCGCACAGGCCGAGCTTGTGCGCCACCGCCGCTGCTGCCGTGGCGCTGCTGCCCGAGGCCAAGGTGTAGCCTGCCCCCCGCTCCCATATCTCGATTTGGATGTTTTCCCGGTCGAGGATGCGCATAAACTGGACATTCGTCCGCTTGGGGAAGCGGGCGTCCCTCTCGATCAGAGGCCCGTATCGGCAAGCGAGCTCGGCAGAGGGCTCCTCGCCGAGAACGACACAGTGCGGGTTGCCGACAGTCGCGGCGCAATAGGTGAAGGTACGGCCGGCGCATGTCATCTCTTCGCGCACTACCTCCCGTTTTCCGCCGGCAACGGGGATCTCGCTGCTGAGAAAGCTAACGACCCCCATCTCCACCGTCACGTGCTTTCCGTCCTCTTCGATTCGGCAGGTCACCGGGCCGCCAAGGGTCTCGATCGTGAACGGACTCTCGTTCACGAGCCCTTCATCCCAGAGAAAGCGCGAGAAGATGCGCAGACCGTTGCCGCTCTTCTCCGCCTCGCTGCCATCGGGATTGAAGATGCGGAGCTTGAAATCACATGCGGCACTTTCCAACGGGCCGAGGAGGATGCCGTCCGACCCGATGCCGTAGTGGCGATGGCATATCCGCTCGATCGCCTGCCTTTGCATGTCGCCTGCGATGTCCTCAGGACGGATCACGAGATAGTCATTGCCAAGCGCGTGGTACTTAACAAACCTCATCTTTTTTCTTCGGAATCGGGGGGAGATTGGAGGGGTTAGGGCATAATGAGCTTGTCAGAGGAAAAGAGAACATCTTTTTGCACACCAAGGCCCCCTAGCTTGCTCCTGGTCCTGTTACGCAATGATTTCATTCAGTCCTTCAACTACTTGGGCCAATTGTTCCTGAGACGCCTTGCCAATCAGTTTCCCGATTCTCTCGATGGACAGTGTTCTGATTTGGCTGATCTTGACCCATGACTGCTTAGGCAAGCGTTGGGTCTTTAGTTCAAGGGTCAAGGGAAACCCGGCCATTGGCTCACATCCTGGGTCAAGCCCTCTTCTGCCATAGCTTTTTCGGACGCCGGTTCGAGTTTGGCGCACTCAATCGCCAATCGGCTTCGTTTCATCCGCATCAGTTTTTCGCTGACGGCTTCCCTGATGGCCTGACTACGGCTTTGAAAAATATGCTTCTCGACCAGACTGTCCAATTCGCCGATAAACTCTTCATCCAGTGTAATTGCTATCTTTTCTTTGCCCATGTCTTCCTCCTAGTATTACATTATATCATACCTGTGAGTATATAGGCAATTGTTTAATCTATTTCTGCATACTTGAGAAAATTCGCTCTATATTACCCTAATAGCATGGAAATTTTTCCAGCTATCAACTACCCCTAGAATGGTCCCAAGACTCTAAGACAATGAGATCAGAACCTTGTCCAAGGTCAGGACGCCTATCCGAGATCATTACCTATCTTGAGCCGAATGCCGCCTTGTACACCGCATATACGACGATGAGGTACGCCGCCGTCCTTATCACGATGAACAGCACTTCCAAGGATGCCACCATTCCGAGGACCGTGGCCAGGTGGTAGAGCGCAAAGAGGCCAAACGCGATGCCGAAGTAAAGCGGAACGGCTTTCCCCGATCTGCGCCAGCCAATGAGACCGACGAACATGATAACCACAGTCATTACTAGATTGATTACATATATCGTGTTCATAGCGCACCTCCTCCTTTTATTATTCCTGCAATTTGAAAAAACCTTGGAAAACTATCCCCAAAACCTGCAACATTCCCTCAAACTTCCCCTCCTGAAGTATGAAGACAATGAAGAAAGAGCAATCTATAATTTTATGGACACCCCCTTCCTACTGTCTTTAATCTTCAGCTGGAGGTTTACAAACAGTACAGGGAACATATCCAGCTTCTATAGCCTCTTTGGCTGTCTTAAACGTCACGAGGTTGTCCGCTTTGATCTTGAGTGCTCCCTGGCAGGTTGGATAGTGATATTTTTTGGCCTTTGAAGAGCCGACATACTTATAATCAGCTGCAAAAGATAAGAAGGCAGCAAGGAACAATACTAGAACAATTATTGCAAATAAAATCCTCTTTCTTTTCATCGCGCCACCCCCCTTTTTTAGACGGCTCAAGAAAGATGTTTACGTAAATTTTTCTATTAAATTCTCAGCTTGCGTTCATCGTTTACTACGCAGGTATCAGCGTCACCGCCAACTACCTGAGTAGCATCGTTTCAAACTCACCC
>Ga0299915_10000885_pt1 | contig 22115 bp, 18 predicted proteins | sample RVTome_13_FD_200263 | JGI IMG/M metagenome (GOLD analysis project Ga0299915, IMG submission 200263) | Soil microbial communities from uranium-contaminated site in the Upper Colorado River Basin, Wyoming, United States - RVT92D227 (version 2) ... | reverse complement strand
CGACGAGGTGACCTCGGCCCTGGACCCGGAGCTCGTGGGGGAGGTCCTCGCCGTCATGCGCCAGCTCGCCGAGGAGGGGATGACGATGATGGTCGTCACCCACGAGATGGGGTTCGCGCGTGAGGTCGGCAGCCGCATGATCTTCATGGCCGACGGCGTGATCATGGAAGAGGGCGATCCGCGCGAGATGTTCAGCAATCCTCAAGGGGAACGGACGAAGAAGTTCCTCTCGCAGATCCTCTGAGCAGACCGGGCCCTGAACATTGGACGGGTCGAGGAACCTTTGGAACCGCTCGCGCCTTCCCCATACGCGAGCGTTGTCTACTCGGCTCCTCGACCCGCCAAAAGTTGGCCCCAAGCGACCCTTGAGTCCCGGTTGACCGACCCTCCACCGGATTCGAGAGAAGGATTCGAGGACTCGCGCCCCCTCCGCCCCTCTCTTGCCGGAGGTCCTTCGGCCTCCCGGTCCCTACGGCCGCTTGGGACCGAGCGCAATCTAACGAGGCGTTCAGACCCTGTCAACGCGGTGGCACACGTTGCAGCGCAGTCTGTTTCGGCCAAGGCCGCTGGTAGGGGCCTCGCCCGTTTCGAGCAAGAAAGAGTGACATTCATGGCACGTTCTTTGGTCCATCGGTCACTCGGGCTACGGGTATCCGATCAGGCGCCCGCGGCGACGAGGACGAGCTCCGTCACTAGACCGGCGCCGAAGCCTGCGAACACACCATAGAGCGTCATCTCCGGAGGGGGCCGGCCTTGGTATGTGAGGCGAAGGCTACAATCCGCGACGTGGCGGGCGGCTCAGCGGATCCGGCGAAGCGGATCTTCCTCCTGGACGGGCACAGCCTGTCGTACCGCGCCTTCTTCGCGCTGCCGACGACGCTTGCGACCTCGAGCGGGCAGGTTACGAACGCGGTCTACGGCTTCACCTCGATGCTCATCAAGCTCTTGGCGGAGGAACGGCCCGACCTCATCGCGGTGGCCTTCGACATCGGAGCGCCGACCGTGCGCCTGGAGAAGTACGCGGAGTACAAGGCGGGCCGGCCCGAGGCGCCCGACGAGTTCCGCCAGCAGCTAGGGTTGATCGTCGAGGTCCTCGAGACGCTCAGGATCCCGGTGATCGGCGTCGAGGGGCACGAGGCGGACGACGCGATCGCAACCCTGGCCGTCAGGGCGGTCGAGCGAGGGATCGACGCGGTGATCGTCACCGCGGACCGCGACTTCTTCCAGCTCGTGCGGCCGGGCATCCAGGTGATGTTCAACGTGAAGGGCATCTCCGAGGTCAAGCTGTACGACGAGGCGGCCGTGCGGGAGCGCTTCGGGCTACCGCCGTCCAAGTACCTCGACTACGTGGCGCTGAAGGGCGACCCGTCCGACAACATCCCCGGCGTGCCGGGGATCGGCGAGAAGACCGCGTCGAAGCTCGTCCAGGACTTCGGCTCGGTCGAGGAGCTGCTCGCACGCACCGACGAGCTGAGGGGAAGGATCAAGGCGGCCATCGAGGGGGCCGGAGAGCAGCTCGCTCTGAACAAGGACCTGGCGCACCTCCACACCGACCTCGACCTTCCGGTCGGGCCCGAGGGCTGCGTGATGAGGGAGTGGGACACGGAGGCCGTTCGACGTCTGTTCACCTCGCTCGAGTTCCGGACGCTGTTTGAGCGGCTCGAGGAGGTGGAGCGGGGGGCAAAGCCTGCGGCCGAGCTGGCCGAGCTCGATCTCCGCGAGGTATCCGAGAGGAAGCTCGGGCAGCTGCTCGCGACCGCAGAGCCAAAGGCGGTGCGCTTCGAGATCGAGGGTCGCGCTGTTCGAGGCGTGGCGGTCTCGCTCGGCGGCGGGCAGGCGGCATTCGCGCGGGTGAAGTCACTTGAAGCGGTCGCGGGGCCGATCGCCGATCCCTCGTCGCCGAAGTGGGCGCACGACGCGAAGGAGATGGAGACGGCGGCGATCGCCTCCGGCTCGTCGGTCGCGGGCGTTGCCTTCGACACGATGCTGGCGGGGTACCTACTCGATCCCGCAACCGCCAACTACCCGCTGCGCGCCCTCTGCCAGCAGTACCTGGGGGCCGACGTCCTGGGCGCCGTGTCGGATGAGCTCGAGGGGCAGCTCTTCGCAGAGACCTGGCGGACGACGGCCGCCGAGGCGGCGGCAGTTGCCCTCCTCACCCCGGTGATGGCCGAGCGGATCGACAAGGCCGGCCTGCGAAAGCTGCTCGAAACGGTGGAGCTGCCCCTCTCGTCGGTTCTGGCGCGGATGCAGGCGCGGGGGGTCGCGCTCGACGTCGAGTACCTCGAGGAGATGTCCGAAGGGGTTCACGACCGGATGGCCGTGTTGCGAGACGAGATCCACCGTCACGCCGGCGAGGAGTTCAACCTCAATTCGCCGCTGCAGCTCCGGGCCATCCTGTACGAGAAGCTCCGTCTGTCGCCGGGCAAGCGAACGCCGAAAGGCCAGCTTTCGACCGACGCGAGCGTCCTTGAGAAGCTCCGCGACCAGCACCCGATCGTGGACGCTCTCCTGCAGTGGCGCGAGCTCGACAAGCTGAGCTCGACCTACCTGGAGGCGCTTCCCCGGCAGGTCGATCCTCGCGACGGTCGCGTGCACACGACGTTCAACCAGACCGGCGCTGCGACGGGACGCCTGTCGAGCGTCAACCCGAACCTGCAGAACATCCCGGCGCGCGGCGAGCTAGGCCGCGAGATCCGGCGGGCGTTCATCCCTGGTTCCAAGGACGAAGTCCTTCTGGTCGCCGACTACTCGCAGATCGAGCTCCGCGTCCTGGCCCACCTCGCCGCGGACGAGGGACTCGGGGCGGCGTTCGAGTCCGGCGCGGACATCCACGCGGCAACCGCGGCACGTGTGTTCGGACTGCCGGAGGACAAGGTCGACGGCGAGCTTCGACGGCGTGCGAAGGCCGTCAACTACGGCCTGGCCTACGGCATGAACGCGTTCGGCCTCGCCTCTCGGCTGGAGATCGCACCCGACGAGGCGCAGGAGTTCATCGACGCGTACTTCGCGAGCTTCCCGCAGATCCGAGACTACCTCGACCGGCAGGTCGCCAGGGCGACGGCTGAAGGGTTCACGGAGACGCTCCTCGGGCGACGCAGGTACCTGCCCGAGCTCCAGGCTTCGAACCCGCGGGTGCGGGACATGGGTCGCAGGATGGCCCTGAACGCGCCGATCCAGGGAAGCGCGGCCGACGTGTTCAAGCTCGGGATGATCAAGGTCGATCGTGCCCTCCAGGAGTCCGACCTCGACTGCCACATGCTCCTCACCGTGCACGACGAGCTCGTGTTCGAGGTGCCGGCTCGGCGTGTGGAGGAGACGGTCGCACTCGTGAGGCGCGAGATGGAGTCCGCCTACGAGCTCTCCGTCCCGCTTCAAGCGGACGTGGGCTGGGGCCCGAACTGGGCGGAGGCTGCCCCCGCGGGCCACTGAGCGTCGACGGACCGCTGAGCTGGCGGTTGTGTGGGAGAGGAACTAAGCTGACCCTGCATGTACTTCCTCATGAACAGTCTCGTGGGCTGGCTCGTGTTCGGAGCGATAGTCCTCGTGTGCGCCGTGGGTTTCTGGGCCCTGTTTCGCTCGCTCAAGAAGTGGAAGTCACCGCCACCAACCACGCCGGAGGCGAAGCAGGCGGAGGCGCGGCTGTGGTCCACGAAGGTCATGGACCAGCGATAGCAGCGGCCGAAGGTCACTCCTGCGGGTTAGTCGGCGATCTGGCGAGCGACGACCGCCGCGTCCTCGCCCACTCCGCACAGCAGAGCGGACTTCCGGCTGCGGAGGAAATGAACGCCGACGAAGTACAGGCCCGGGGCCGCTGTGCTCGCACCGTCGGAATGGATGGGGAATCCAAGTGGGTCGAACGCTCCCGGGACGTTGACCCAGGAACCGTATTCGGGGCGGAAGCCACACGCGTAGACCACCGCTCCTAGGCTGGCAAGGTCGAGCTCCTCTGGCGACCTTCCGTCGAAGGGATCCGGCTCGGGGAGCTCGAGCACCGGAAGACCGCGCTCCGCGGCCAGCTTCTGGAAGATCTGGCCGAACTCTCGGTATCGAGCGTCGCCCCAGGCGACGGTCTCGGCGAGATCGGTTGCGTACCGTGCCCGCCCGTCCTCGGCTCCAAGGAAGTGCCCGAGGAGGGTGACCCCCGCTGCTCGCAGAGTCCGGAGGTTCAGGTCGTGTCCACCATTCCGCCCGGTGCCCAGGATGTTCGCTGTCAGCCGGGCCGCCGGGGTTGGGAGGGCGCTGAGTGGCATGTCGAAGAACCCCGTCTCCATGACCCACCAGACCAGGTCGCGGTCGCCGACGCGGCGTGGTGCCCACGGCGCCTTTCCGCACGCCAGGAACACCTCGCGTCCCGCCTCGCGGAGCTCCTCGGCGATCTGGCAGCCGGACTGCCCGCTCCCGATGACCAGCACTCCGCCCGCGGGCAGTGCGGCCGGGTTCCGGTACTCCTCGGCGTCTATCTGAACGAGGTCGGGAGGCAGGGTCCGGGCGCTGGTCGGGCGATGCGGCCGTTGGTAGGCCCCGGTCGCGACGACGACCCTCTCCGCTCGGAACTCGCCTTCCGAGGTCCGAAGCAGGAATCCGCCCCCGGTTGAGGGAACGAGCGATTCGACCGCGACGCCCTCCCGAACCGGAGCTCGGAATCCGGCGGCGTACGCCTCCAGGTAAGTGACGATGTCGTCGCGGCGCATATAGCCGTCGGGGTCTTCGCCGTCGTAGATGCCACCGGGGAGCCGGACCGACCAGTTCGGAGTGACCAGGCAGAAGCTGTCCCACCGTCGGCGCCACGTTTCGCCGACCCGGGCGCGATCCAGCACCACATGCTCGACACCGGCCTCTGTGAGCTCGTGGCTCGTTGCCAGGCCCGCTTGTCCAGCACCGATGACCACGACGTCAGCACGTTCGGTCATGCAACCGATACTAGTGGCCGCTCGGCGAAACGCGGCGTTGACGGCGTTTTCGCTGGGTAGCTACCATTCCCCAGCCTGCAAGGCTGTATCCGCCACCACGGCAAATCCCAAGCGCCGGGGTGCGCGCCTTGCGCGCCGAGAAGGAGATGGTTCACATAGACACGGACGACACCAAGGCCGCGCCGGAGCGCGACCTGACGCCGGAGGAGCTGATCGAGGCCATGGAGGCCTCGCTCCGCGACTTCAAGGACGGTGACATCGTCGAGGGGGTGGTCGTGAAGATCGATCGCGACGAGGTTCTCCTCGACATCGGCTACAAGTCCGAGGGGGTCATCCCCGCCAAGGAGCTCTCGATCCGCCACGACGTCGACCCGACCCAGGTGGTGGAGGTCGGCGACAAGATCGAAGCCCTGGTGCTCCAGAAGGAAGACAAGGAAGGCCGGCTCATCCTCTCGAAGAAGCGTGCCCAGTACGAGCGGGCGTGGGGCCGGATCGAGGAGGTCATGCAGTCGGGCTCCACGATCAAGGGCCCAGTGATCGAGGTCGTGAAGGGCGGACTGATCCTCGACATCGGGCTTCGCGGGTTCTTGCCGGCGTCGCTCGTCGACCTTCGCCGTGTGCGCGACCTGCACCCGTTCGTCGGCCAGGAGCTCGAGGCGAAGATCATCGAGCTCGACCGAAACCGCAACAACGTCGTGCTGTCGCGCCGCGCGTTCCTGGAGGAGTCGCAGAGCGAGGGCCGAAAGAAGTTCCTCGAATCCATCCGAAAGGGAGAGCGACGCCGGGGCACGGTCTCGTCGATCGTGAACTTCGGTGCGTTCGTCGACCTCGGCGGAGTGGACGGGCTCGTGCATGTCTCGGAGCTGTCGTGGAAGCACGTGGACCACCCGAGCGAGGTTGTGACGGTCGGCCAGGAGGTCGACGTCGAGGTCCTCGATGTCGACCTCGAGCGCGAACGCGTGTCGCTCTCGCTCAAGGCCACCCAGGAGGATCCCTGGAAGGAGTTCGAGCGCAAGTATCAGGCCGGCGAGATCGTCGAGGGCCAGGTCACCAAGCTCGTGCCCTTCGGTGCGTTCGTGCGGGTCGCCGCCGGGATCGAAGGCCTCGTCCACATCAGTGAGCTCTCGGACCAGCACGTGGACACGCCGGAGTCGGTCCTCGTCGTCGCCCAGCAGGTCAGGGTGAAGGTCATTGAGGTGGACGTCGCGCGCAGGCGGATCTCGCTGTCCATGAGACAGGTCGGGGGCGCCGCGCCTGCTCCTCCGGTGGAGATCGAGGCCGAGGAGGGGGAAGTCCCTTCGCTAGTGGCCGCTTCCTCGGACTTGGTAGACACGGGCTTCGTGGAGGCCGCGCCGGAGACACCGACTGACGCTGCGGCCATGCGGTCGGGAGCGGAGGAAGCCGAAGCGCCAGAAGAGCCGGAGGCCGCCCCGGTGGCTGCGTCTGGAGGTGTCGACGAAGCGGCCCCGCAGCCCGCACCTGAGCCGGAGGTGCCCGAGGTGCCCGAGGTGCCCGAGGTGCCCGAGGAGGAGATCTCGCTCGAGGCCATCCTCGAGGACCTCAAGCGGCGCGAAGGTCGCTCGGAGTAGCCGGTTGCTGCTCGTCGGTCTCACCGGCGGGATCGGTTCGGGCAAGTCCACCGTCGCCCGAATGCTCGAGAAGCGCGGCGCCGTGGTCTTCGACGCCGACCGTTTCGCGCGTGAGGCCGTCGCACCCAGTACCGCCGCGCACCACCGGGTCGTCGAGCGCTTCGGGCCGCGCGTCCTTGGTCCCACCGGTGAGATCGACCGCGAGACGTTGGCCGAGATCGTCTTCGCGGACCCGGCCGCTCGCCTTGACCTGGAGGCGATCGTGCACCCCGAGGTGCGACGGCTGTTCGCCGAACGGGTCGAGCCGTACCTGGGCACGGACAGGATCGTGGTCCTCAGCGCGCCGCTGCTCATCGAGACCGGCATGCATGCGGAGTTCCAGGTCCTGGTCGTCGTCTCGACTTCCGAGCAGGCCCAAGTGGAGCGGCTGATGCGAGATCGCGGGATGTCCGAGGCGGACGTTCGGTCCCGGATCGCCGCACAGCTGCCGCTCGAGGCGAAGGCCGAGACCGCGGACTTCATCGTCGACAACGACAGCACGCTGGAGGATCTAGAGGGCCAAGTCGACTGCGTGTGGGAGGACCTGCAGGCGCGAGCCGAGGGCGCAACTGGCTGAGGCGCCGCCGGTCGCTATCATCGGCGCGATGAGGTTCGAGGCGGTCTTCTTCGACGCGGGAGAGACGCTCGTTCATCCCCACCCGACCTTCCCCGACCTGTTCGCGGAGATCCTCCGCCGCGAGGGTCACGAGGTCGACGCCCGGACCATCCGCGACCGCATGCACGTCGTATTCGACCGGTTCAAGCAGGCGGCGGACACGAACGAGCTGTGGACGACCTCGAAGGAGAGGTCGCGCAGGTTCTGGCACGACGTCTACGACATCTTCCTCGCCGACCTCGGCATCGCGAGCCCTGCCCTGATCGAGAAGGTCTACGGGGAGTTCTCCGACCTCGCGAACTACACGCTGTTCGAGGACGTCCTTCCTGTGCTTGAGAAGCTCAGCGGCGCCGGCCTGAAGCTCGGCGTCGTGTCCAACTTCGAGGAATGGCTCGAGCGGTTGCTCGACGAGCTCGGCCTCACGCCGTTCTTCGCGGTTCGCGTCATCTCGGGAGTGGAAGGGCTGGAGAAGCCCGACCCGCGCATCTTCCGGCTGGCGATGGATCGCGCCGGGGTCGCGCCGGAGGTGTCCGTCTACGTGGGCGACGATCCGGTGTTCGACATGGAGCCGGCCGGCGATCTCGGGATGTTCCCCGTCCTGATCGACCGGCGGGAGCGCTTCCCCGATACCGACGGCGCGAGGATCGTCTCGATGGAGGAGCTCCCCGCCCTACTCGGGATCTGATGGACGAGGAACGCGTCTACACGGTCGAGGAGGCGAACGCCGAGCTCCCAGAGCTCCGGGTGCGGCTCGGGCTGATCCGTGAGGCGCGCCAGACGGTCCTCCGGGCGGCCGAGCGAATACGCGGACGGGTGGCCGTCGACGGCGGGGGTCACGAGGGCAAGGGCTACTGGGAGGCCTCGGCCACGCTGAAGGCCGAACTCGAGCGGCTGGCCGAGCGGGACATCCTGCTGCGAGACGCGGAGGTCGGCCTGGTCGATTTCCCCGGGGAGCGCGAGGGGCGGCGCGCGTACCTGTGCTGGCGACTCGGCGAGGATCGCGTGGCCTACTGGCACGAGGTCGACTCGGGGTTCGCCAGCCGCAAGCCCATCTAAGCAGGGCTCGTTCTTCGCACCCTCGGCGCGTGGGGTTCGGGGGCACTCCTGTTGGGGGAGCGTGCTAGGCTCGCGCACGGGCGCGACCGCGTCTTCGGTATGTCCTTTCGGGGGGGATCGACAATGCGGAAAGTGCTGATCGGTATTGCGGCGTTCGGGCTGCTACTTGCCGCGTGCGCGGAGAGCTCCGAGGAGACGAGCTCGCCGAGCGCCTCCGGATCGACTGCCGCGGAGTGCGCGAAGAGCGTCACGACCTACGTGGGCTCTGGGGTGCTGACGGTCGGCACCGACAACCCCGCGTACCCCCCGTGGTATGCGGGAGGGCACACGACTGACACGAACTGGAAGATCAACAACCCCGCCACAGGGAAGGGGTTCGAGAGCGCCGTCGCGTACGCCGTCGCGGACAAGCTCGGGTTTGCCACCGACCAGGTCCAGTGGGTCGAGGTGCCGTTCAACAAGTCGTTCGCTCCTGGGCCCAAGGACTTCGATTTCGACATCAACCAGATCTCGTACAAGCCGACTCGGGCCGAGGCGGTCGATTTCAGCGACAGCTACTACGACGCGAACCAGGCGCTAGTCGCGCTGAAGGGCGCGCCGATCACTGGTGCCTCGACCCTCACCGATCTGAAGCAGTACAAGCTGGGAGCGCAGATCGGAACGACGAGCTACGACTACATCGCCAACAACATCCAGCCCACGCAGGACCCCGGGATCTACGACTCGAACAACGACGCGATCACCGCCCTGAGGAACGGCCAGATTGACGGGATCGTGGTCGACCTCCCCTCGGCCTTCTTCATCACGGCCGTGCAGATCCCGGACGGCGTGATCGTGGGCCAGTTCCCCACCATCGGCCAGCAAGAGTACTTCGGCATGGTCTTCCAGAGGGGCAACTCGCTGGTCACCTGCGTAAACCAAGCTCTGGAGGAGCTGAAGGCCGACGGAACCCTCGCCGGGATCCAGGACAAGTGGCTGTCCCAAGTCGTGAACGTTCCGGTCTTCTCCACCTCTTAGGTTCGCATGGGCATCCCTGGCGGGGGAGGAGCTCCGGAGCTCTACGAGCTTCCGCCGGGTGAATCGGAGCTGGCCCGAGGGCGTCGATCCAGGATCCTCGCGGGCCTGAGGCAGGAAGGCGCGAAGAGCGTCTTGATCGCCATCCTGAGCACCGTCGTCTTCTTCACGGTGCTCGTGGTCATCGTGCTCAACTCTCCTGGCTGGCTCGAGGTAAAGCGTGCCTTCTTCAGCGGCAAGTACTTCGCGGAATCGCTCCCGGAGATCGCCCACAGGTTCCTGATCAACGTCCGGGCGTTCTTGATTGCGGAGGCGTTCATCCTCGTGTGGGCACTGTTTCTCGCTGTGCTAAGGAGCCTTCCCGGCCCCGTGTTCTTCCCCCTACGGCTCCTGTCGATCGCCTACACCGACTTCTTCCGTGGGGTGCCGACGATCCTCGTGATCTACATCCTCGGCTTCGGTGCGCCGGCACTGCAGATCGAAGGCATCCCCAAGTCGGCGTTCTTCTGGGGGGTCGTCTCGCTCGTGCTCGTGTACTCGGCCTACGTGGCCGAGGTCTACCGGGCCGGGATCGAATCGATCCACCCGAGCCAGATAGCGGCCGCGCGTTCCTTGGGTCTCACGCGGCTGCAGTCGCTCCGATTCGTCGTCGTGCCCCAGGCCGTGCGGCGTGTGATCCCGCCGCTGCTGAACGACTTCATCGGGTTGCAGAAGGACACGGCCCTGCTGTCGCTGATCGGCGTTCTGGAGGCGTTCCGTCAGTCCCAGGTCGACGTGGCGGGCAGCTTCAACTTCACGCCGCACCTCGCAACGGCGCTGGTGTTCATCGTGTGCACGATCCCCTTGACCAGGATGGTCGACTGGCTCGTTCGCCGCGAGCGGTCGAGACGGCAGGCGGGAGCTGCGCTGTGAACGGCGCTCCCGGCGCGGACGGCCGCGTTCTTCGCATCGAGGGGCTTCACAAGTCCTTTGGCAGGCTCGAGGTGCTGAAGGGGATCGACCTGTCCGTCTCCGAGCACGAGGTGATCTGTCTGATCGGCGCCTCCGGCTCGGGGAAGTCGACGCTGCTTCGATGCATCGACCTGCTCGAGCCGATCGAACAGGGCCGGATCGTCATCCGCGGGGAAGAGGTCACCGCTCGCGGAGTGGACGTGAACAAGGTTCGCCGGCAGATCGGCATCGTGTTCCAGGCGTTCAACCTGTTCCCACACATGACGGTGCTTCGGAACGTCACGCTGGGTCCGACCGAGGCGCTGAAGCTGTCGAAGGCCGAGTCCGAGACCCGCGCGGTCGAGCTCCTCGAGAGGTTCGGTCTGGCAGAGAAGAAGGGCGACTACCCGGATCGGCTCTCCGGCGGCCAGCAGCAGCGGGTGGCGATCATTCGCTCGCTTGCGATGCAGCCGGACATCCTGCTCCTGGACGAGGTGACGAGCGCCCTCGACCCCGAGCTCGTATCGGGCGTGCTCGACCTGATCCGCGAGCTCGCCCGCGGCGGCATGACGATGGTCATCGCGACCCACGAGATGGGATTCGCGCGCGACATCGCGAACCGCGTCTGCTTCCTGGACGAGGGCGTCATCCTCGAGGAGGGCCCGCCCGAGCAGATCTTCTCCTCGCCGCAGCAGCCGCGGACTCAGCAGTTCCTCCAGAGCATCATCGAAGCCGGCCGGATGTAGGGAGGCGTGATGGGGGAGGAAAGCTTGCCCACCAGGGAAGAAGCGGTCCGGCTCCTCGAGGAGGGGCGAGCCGAGATCGACACGCTACTTGCCCGCGTGCCGGAAGCGGACCTGGACCGGCCAGGGCTCGGAGGAGGCGAGTGGTCGCCGAGGGACCTCGTGGGGCACCTCGAGAGCTGGGAGGAGCACGCGCTCGATGCTCTGTCAGCTTGGGAGCGAGGCGAGCGGGCACCGATAGACCGCACCCTGTCCTCGCGGAGCGTCGGAGCGATCAACGCCGACGGGGTTGCCCGGAAGGCGGGCCTTTCGTTCTCGGAAGCTCGGTGTCGGGCCGATGCCACACACGCGAAGCTCGTCGCGGCGATCCTGGGAATGTCCGACGAGCGATGGCACGCGCCGGCGACGGCGCGGGCCCGCAAGCCGCTCGGGCGCCGCCTGGGCGAGCTGCAAGGCGGCCCGCGGGGACTCTTCATGCACGCCCAAGCCCATGTGGAGAACCTCCGCGCGTTCGTCGAGCCCCTCGACGGCCCGGCGCGCTGAACCCCCGGGCCTGTCGCGGCCCGCGCCTAGAATCGCTTCGATGCCTCCGTTCAAGGTCCACGCGGAGTTCGAGCTCTCGGGAGATCAGCCGAAGGCCGTCGACCAGCTCACCGAGGGAGTCCTCGCCGGGGAGGACCGCCTCACGCTGCTCGGAGCCACGGGCACCGGCAAGACGTTCACGATCGCGCACGTGATCGAACGGGTACAGAAGCCCACGCTCGTGATGGCGCCGAACAAGTCGCTTGCGGCCCAGCTCGCGAACGAGTTCCGCGAGTTCTTCCCGGACAACGCCGTCGAGTACTTCGTCTCCTACTACGACTACTACCAGCCCGAGGCCTACGTACCGCAGACCGACACGTACATAGAGAAGGACTCGTCGATAAACGACGAGATCGACCGCCTGCGTCACTCCGCCACGAGCGCGCTCCTCACGCGCCGCGACGTTCTCATCGTTGCGAGTGTGTCCTGCATCTACGGCCTTGGGTCGCCCGAGGAGTACATGGGCCAGATACTCCGCGTCCACAAGGGCGTCCCGACCGACATGGAGTGGGCGAAGCAGCGTCTGGTCGACATCCAGTACGAGCGAAACCAGGTGAACTTCGTCCGCGGCAAGTTCCGGGTGCAAGGGGACGTGCTCGAGATCCACCCCGCGTACGAGGAGACCGGCTTCCGTATCGAGTGGTGGGGCGACACGATAGAGCGCATCACCCGGTTCGACCCCATCACGGGCGAGATCCTCGGGGAGCTCCCGGAGATCACCGTCTATCCGGCGACGCACTACGTGGCCTCCGAGGAGCGGATGAGGCACGCCGTCGTCGAAATCGAGCGGGAGCTCCGCGAGCGCCTGGCCCTGCTCGAATCCGAGGGCAAGCTCCTGGAGGCCGAGCGCCTCCGGATAAGGACCACGTACGACCTGGAGATGCTCCGCGAGGTGGGGTTCTGCTCGGGGATCGAGAACTACTCACGCCACATCGACGGCCGCCGGGCGGGGGAGGCCCCCTACACGCTCCTCGACTACTTTCCCGAAGACTGGCTCTGCGTGATCGACGAGTCCCACGTCACCGTGCCGCAGATCCACGGCATGTTCGAGGGGGACAAGACGCGCAAGGAGACCCTCGTGGAGTTCGGGTTCCGGCTACCGAGCGCGCTCGACAACCGGCCGCTGCGTTTCGACGAGTTCACCGAGAAGGTCCGGCAGGTGGTGTTCATGTCGGCGACGCCGAGCTCCTACGAGCTGCGGACCTCCAAGCGCGTTGCGGAGCAGATCGTCCGGCCGACCGGCCTGATCGATCCCGAGGTCGAGGTGCGCCCGACCCGCGGTCAGGTGGACGACCTCATCGAGGAGATCCGAACGCGCGCGGAGGCCGGGCAGCGCATCCTCGTGACCACGCTCACCAAGAAGATGGCGGAGGACCTGACCGACTACCTACTCGAGATGGGCGTGCGGGTTCGCTACCTGCACTCCGAGATCGACACGATTCGCCGGATCGAGATACTGCGCGACCTGCGCCTCGGCGAGTTCGACGTGCTGGTGGGCATCAACCTGCTCCGAGAAGGACTCGATCTGCCGGAGGTCTCGCTGGTCGCCATCCTCGACGCTGACAAGGAGGGGTTCCTGCGGTCGGAGACCTCGCTGATCCAGACCATCGGGCGGGCGGCTCGCAACGTTGACGGAAAGGTGTTGATGTACGCGGACGAGGTCACGGATTCGATGAGGACGGCCATCTCGGAGACCCAGCGTCGGCGCAAGATCCAGATGGAGTTCAACCGCGAGCACGGGATCGACCCGCAGTCGATCCGGAAGAAGGTGTCGGACATACTCCTCACCATGGCGGCCGAGACCGGCAAGGCGCCCTCGCCGGACAGGAAGCGGCGGCGGCGCGAACGGCCCGAGATGCCGACCGAAGAGCTCGAGCGCCTGATCCAGAGCCTGGAGGAGGAGATGCACGAGGCCGCGAAGGACCTCCGGTTCGAGTACGCGGCGCGTCTGCGCGACGAGGTGGTCGACCTGCGCAAGGAACTGAAGGCGCTTCGGCAGGCGGGGGTGGGGTCCTGAGCCCATCGGTCTCGATCCGCGCTCCGCTCGCCTGGTTCGGTCCGGGCGAGCTGGTCAGGTACGCCGCCGTGGTGGCCGAGGAGGGCTCCATCACGTATGCGGGGCACTCGGCGGCGGCTCCCCGGGCCGACAGGCGAATCGACGTGGATGGGTTTCTCATGCCGGCTGTCGCCGACCGGCACGTCCACATTCGCCTGGCGGACCCGGCGGCCGTGCTCATGGGTGGGGTCGTGGCGGTGCGGGACCTCGGGTGGCCGTCCGATGACATCTTCGCCCTGGCCGACGCCTCCGAGCTGCCGACGTTCAACGGCCCCGTCGTCAGGGCGGCCGGGCCGATGTTCACGGCTCCCGGCGGGTACCCGACCACGGAGCAGTGGGCTCCCGCGGGAACTGGACTGGAAGTCGGCGGAGCCGAAGAGGCCGCGGAGGCGGTGGGGGTGCTGGCCGACAGAGGGGCTGCGGCGATCAAGGTCTCGCTCAACTCGGAGGCCGGCCCGACACTATCGGACGCCGAGCTTGCCGCGATCGTCGAGGCCGCCCACGCTCGGGGACTCCCGGTGACCGTCCACCCGGAGGGGAAGGGCCAGGTCGAGCGCGCTCTCGGCGCCGGCGCCGACGAGCTCGCGCACACGCCCTGGACGGAGCGGCTGCCGGATGACCTGATCGAAGCGGTGGCGCGTTCGATGCGGATCGTCTCGACGCTCGACATCCACTCCTACGGCCAGGTGACGGCGGAGCTGCGGGTGGCGGCCGAGAACCTCTCGCGCTTCCTGGCGTCGGGCGGAACCGTCGTGTACGGCACCGACCTCGGAAACGGTCCGATCCCGCCGGGCATACACGTTCGCGAAGCCCTCCTGCTGAGCGAAGTCGTGGGGATGACGCCGGAGGAGGTCCTTACCGCGATGGTCGCGGGCAGGCTCCGGGTGGGTGGCCCGGCCGACTTGATAGCGCTGGGCCGGAACCCCATAGAGGAGCTGAGCGCCCTCGGCGACCTCCGACTTGTGGTCCGCGCCGGCCGCGTCGTCAGCTCGGGCTAATCGTCAGCTCGGGCTAGCCGCCCTCCCGCCGGAGGAGCGACGAGAGCTCGTCGAAGCAGCGGTCGATGTCGGCCTCGGTATTGAAGAAGTGAGGGCTGATCCGGAGGCCGTCGCCGCGGAAGTCCGTGCACACGTCCCGAGCGAGGAGTGCGTGGCAGATCCTCGCGGCCTCCGGCCCCACGCCGATGTTCACGACGCCACCCCTTGCGTCGCGGTTCCGCGGCGTCCGCACCGGAAGCCGTGCGGCGTCGGCTCGCGCGATGACGTGATCCGTCAGCTCGCCCTGCCGAGCGCGGATCCGTTCGACGCCGACCTCCAAGATCACGTCGAGCCCGCCCTGAGCCAGGAACACGGCGGGCGCCGGCGGCGTCCCGTGCTCCAGACGTCGGGCGGACGGGTGGTACTCGAGACGCTCGAGGTCGAACGAGAACGGTTCCCTTGTGGCGAACCACCCTGTCACCAGGGGCTCCAGCCGGGGCAACAGCTCGCGACGCGCGTACAGGAGCGCGAGACCGGGCCCGCCGCAAAGCCACTTCAGAACGCCGGCCGTGTAGAAGTCGCAGCCGAGGTCGTGGAGCTGGAGCGGGACGATCCCGATCCCGTGGTAGTCGTCCACGAACGAGTGCGCACCTCGCTCGCGCGCCATTCGACAGATCGCCTCCGCGTCCACCAGAGCTGACGACCGATACAGGACCCGGTTCACCATCACGACCGCGGTCTCGTCGTTGATCGCCTGGTCGTAGGCCTCCAGCGGGACGGTGAGCCCGTCGCGCGAGCGCAGCCAGACGATCTCGGCGCCGCGGCGCTGTTGAGCGAGCCAAACGTGCCCGTCGGTGGGGAAGTCGAGCTCGGACAAGACGACCTTGCGCCGCTTCGAGTAGTCCAGGCACGAGGCGATCGTTGCGAGGGCGACGGAGATGTTCGTCGTGATCGCGAGCTCGTCCGCCTCGCAGCCGGCCAGCCGGGCGAACGAGCGCTTCAACGACCCCATGCGAGGAAAGACGTGCTCCGTCCAGACGACGTCCGGCGCACCCTCGTGCGCCCACACGTCGAGGTACTCCTCCAGGTACCGGCGGGACCGCAAAGACATCGGTCCGAGAGAGGCGCTGATCAGGTAGGCCTTGCGCTGAGTGACGGGGAACTCGTCCCGGTACGACTCGAGGCTGCGCTCAGCCGTCGGAGCCCTCCCGGGCCGGCGGGCCGGAGGCGTCGGCGACGTCCTCGGGACGCTCGTGTTCCTCGAGGTAGTCGATGTAGAACGGCCGCAGGGCGTCGGCCAGCGCTCCCCGGTCGGCGTCGACGAGGTCGTTCAGCAGCGCCAGTGGCCGCATGATGTCGGTTTCGCTTCGTTGCTCGTCCCCGATCGCGGCCCGGGCCTCCGGGATCGTCTTCAGCAGGTTCCACAGGAACCCGACGTCGAGACGCCGCCATGCGAGCCGGGTCGCTCGGTCGTGCAACTCCGGTGAGGGCAGGCCCTCGAGGTCCTCGCGCGCAGTCATGGCCGCAGCGTACCGCAGGCGGCGGGCTCCGAGCGGCCGATGTCGGCACCGACACTAGAATGCCCACCGTGGGAACCGACAAGCTTGTGATTCACGGGGCCCGTGAGCACAACCTGAAGAACATCACGCTGGAGCTTCCTCGAGACCAGCTCATCGTGTTCACGGGATTGTCGGGCTCCGGGAAGAGCTCGCTTGCCTTCGACACGATCTACGCCGAGGGCCAGCGGCGGTACGTGGAGTCCCTGTCCGCCTACGCGAGGCAGTTCCTGGGGCAGATGGAGAAGCCCGAGGTCGACTTCATCGAGGGGCTTTCCCCCGCGATCTCGATCGACCAGAAGTCCGCCTCGAAGAACCCGCGGTCGACGGTCGGCACGATCACCGAGGTCTACGACTACCTGCGCGTCCTCTACGCGCGGGTCGGCCACCCGCACTGCCCGAAGTGCGGCCGTCCCATCGGCCGGCAGACGCCGGAGCAGATCGTCGACCAGGTCATGCAGCTTCCTCAGGGCACCAGGTTCCAGGTTCTGGCCCCGGTGGTTCGTGGCCGCAAGGGCGAGTACGAGAAGCTGCTCGGCGACCTCGCACGCAAGGGGTTCGTTCGGGCGCGGGTGGACGGGGATCTCCGCGACCTTTCAGAACCGATCCGCCTGGAGCGTCACTACAAGCACACGATCGACGTGGTCGTGGACCGGCTGGTGGCCGGGGCCGACATCCGTCGCCGCGTGGCGGATTCCATCGAGACAGCTCTGCAGCTCACCGAGGGCGTCGCCGCGATCGCCGTCCAGACCCACGAGGACAAGGAAGACGTACAGACCTTCTCCCAGAAGCTGGCTTGCACCTACGACGGCATCTCCTTCGACGAGCTCGCGCCGCGGAACTTCTCGTTCAACTCGCCGTACGGGGCGTGTCAGACGTGCGACGGGCTCGGAACGCGCCTTGAGGTCGACGCGGAGCTCGTCGTGCCCGACTCCGACCTCTCGATCGACGAGGGCGCCATCGCGCCGTGGGCGGGCTCCCGGCTGGAGTACTGGTACCGGGTCCTCGAGGCCGTAGCCGAGGCCCACGGGTTCTCGACGAAGATGCCCTGGAAGAAGCTGCCGAAGAAGGCCCGCGACGTGGTCCTCGACGGCTCCGACGAAGAGATCTACGTCCGCTACAAGAACCGGTACGGGCGGACGCGGGCGTACTGGACCACCTACGAGGGCGTCATGTCGGTGGTTGAGCGCCGCCACGCCGAGACCGACTCCGACAGCCAGCGCGTGAAGCTCGAGCAGTTCATGCGCGAGATCCCGTGCCGCGCGTGTGGCGGTGCGCGCCTGCGACCCGAGAGCCTTGCCGTGCGGGTCGGCGGGCTCAACATCGCGCACCTCACCTCGCGCTCGATCCGCGAGACGCTTCGGTTCTTCGACGAGGTCACGCTCTCCGAGCGCGAGCACATGATCGCCGAGAGGCTCGCCAAGGAGATCCGATCGCGCCTGGGGTTCCTCGTGGACGTCGGTCTCGACTACCTGACGCTCGATCGCGCGTCGGCCACGCTCGCCGGGGGCGAGGCCCAGCGGATACGCCTCGCCACCCAGATCGGGAGCGGTCTCGTCGGAGTCCTCTACATACTGGACGAGCCGTCGATCGGCCTGCACCAACGGGACAACAGACGACTGATCGACACCCTCGTTCGATTGCGGGACCTCGGGAACACCCTCATCGTCGTGGAGCACGACGAGACGACGATGCGCGCGGCGGATCGAATCGTCGACATCGGCCCCGGCGCCGGCGAGCTCGGCGGCGAGATCGTCTACTCGGGAGACCTCCGGGGGCTGCTCGAGAGCGAGAGCTCGATCACCGGTGCGTTCCTTTCCGGCCGGCGGGTGATCCCCACCCCCGAGGTGCGCCGCGCGCCGGGGGAGCGATGGCTGAAGGTCCTCGGCGCCCGTGAGCACAACCTGAAGGAGATCGACCTCCATGTCCCGCTGGGGCTGTTCGTCTGCGTGACGGGGGTGAGCGGCTCCGGTAAGTCCACGCTCATCCAAGAAGTGCTGCTCAGAGCCCTCATGCAGAGGATCTACCGGTCTCGGGTGCTGCCCGGTAGACACGCGAAGCTCGCCGGCTGGGAGCACATCGACAAGGTCGTGGACATAGACCAGTCGCCGATCGGGCGGACTCCACGATCGAACTCGGCGACCTACACAGGCCTCTTCGACCATGTCCGGAATCTCTTCTCGCAGGTGCCCGAGGCCCGGGTGCGCGGCTACCGTCCGGGCCGGTTCTCCTTCAACGTGCGCGGCGGTCGCTGCGACAACTGCGCCGGCGACGGCCAGATCAAGATCGAGATGCACTTCCTGCCGGATGTCTACGTCACCTGCGAGGTCTGCAAGGGTCGCCGCTACAATCGGGAGACGCTCGAGGTGAAGTACAAAGGTCGCTCGATCGCCGACGTGCTCGCGATGAGCGTCGACGAAGCGCTCGAGTTCTTCCGAAACATCCCCGTCCTCAAGCGGTACCTGCAGACCCTGGCGGACGTCGGCGTCGGCTACGTGAAGCTCGGACAGCCGGCTCCAACCCTGTCCGGCGGGGAGGCGCAGCGCATCAAGCTTGCCTCCGAGCTGCAGAAGCGCGCCACGGGCAACACGTTCTACGTCCTGGACGAGCCGACGACCGGGCTGCATTTCGAGGACATCCGCAAGCTGCTCGCAGTGCTCCAGCGTCTCGTGTCCGCCGGAAACACCGTTCTCGTGATCGAGCACAACCTCGACGTGATCAAGACCGCCGACTGGATCGTCGACCTCGGCCCAGAGGGTGGGGAGGCGGGGGGACGAATAGTGGCCGCCGGCCCGCCCGAAACCGTCGCGGCGGATCCGGGCTCCTACACCGGCCAGTTCCTGGCGGGTGTGCTTGGACGGCTCCCACTTGATCTGGAACCCACCTCGCGGGAGTTGGAAGCCGGAATGGCGCAGGTCGCGCCCATAGAATGAGCATGTGAGCGTTCCACGACCTGAGACCTCCCAGGTCCCCGACAGCCCCGGCGCCTACCTGTTCCGGGACGGCGACGGACGCGTCGTCTACGTGGGGAAGGCGCGTTCGCTTCGGAAGCGCCTGGCAAACTACTGGAGCAGACCCCTGCATCCGCGGACGGAGGCGATGACGGCCGCCGCGGCAACCGTGGAGTGGATCGTGACGTCGACCGAGGTCGACGCGCTGATGCTCGAGTACAACCTCATCCAGGAGCATCGGCCCCGGTTCAACATCCGCTATCGCGACGACAAGTCCTATCCTTACCTCGCGCTCACGGTCGGGGAACGGTGGCCGCGAGCGCAGGTCCTTCGGGGGACCAAGCGCAAGAACGTCCGGTACTTCGGCCCCTTCGGTCACGCCTACGCGATCCGCGAGACACTCGACGCACTGACTCGGGTCTTCCCCGTCCGGACGTGCTCGAACGCCTTCTTCGACGAGAGGGCTCGGGCGGGTCGGCCGTGCCTGTACTACGACATCGGACGCTGTGCCGGGCCCTGCGTGCCCGAGGCGACCGGCGCGACCGAGACCTCTTACCGCGCCCATGTGGAGGCCCTTGCCGACTTCCTGGCGGGGAACGAACGCCCCGTCTTGGCGCGCCTCGAGCGCGAGATGCGGGAGGCCGCCGAACGGCAGCAGTACGAGCTCGCGGCCAAGGTTCGCGATCAGCTCGCCGCCGCCCGGCGGGCTCTCGAGAGCCAGGAGATGGTGCTCGCACGGCCGGAGGACCTGGACGTCGTCGGTCTGGTCGAGGACGAGCTCGAAGCCGCCTTTCAGGTCTTCTTCGTTCGAAAGGGCCGTGTGATGGGACGGAAGGGCTGGATCGTCGACCGTGTCGAGGAGCTCGACCGCCCCCAGCTCATCGCCTCGTTCGCCAGGGAGCTGGCAATGGAACGGGAGGAGCTCGCTCCCAGGATGCTGGTTCCCGAGATTCCCGCCGATGCGAACCTCCTGGCCGACTGGCTCGCTGTTCGGCGGGGGAGCCAGGTCACGTTCGCCGTACCGGCACGTGGGGCCAAGAGGAAGCTCCTCGAGGTCGTGACCCAGAATGCTCGGGAGCACTTTCAGCGCCACAAGGTCCGCCGAGCGTCGGACTTCGGAGCGCGGTCACGGGCCCTCACCGAGCTCGGCAACGTGCTGGGGCTCGAGCAGGCTCCACTGCGGATCGAGTGCTACGACGTCTCGAACCTCGGGCGGACGGACAAGGTCGGGTCCATGGTGGTGTTCGAGGACGGGCTACCGAAGCGGACCGACTACCGGAAGTTCGAGATCAAGGGCGTGCCCGGGCAGGACGATCTGGCAAGCATGGAAGAGATGCTGCGCCGACGGTTCTCCCGCCTGAACGCCGAACCCCAAGGCGACGGGGGCAAGAGACGTCGGTTCGCCTACTCGCCCTCGCTCGTGGTCGTCGACGGGGGTCGAGGGCAGCTGTCGGTTGCGACCCGGGTGATCTCCGACGCCGGACTCCACATCCCGGCCGTAGGCCTCGCGAAGCGGTTGGAGGAGATCTACTTCCCCGACCGGCCCGACGCGCTGCGGATCGCGAGAGGCTCGGAGGCCCTGTTCGTCCTGCAGCATCTCCGCGACGAGGCGCACCGGTTCGCCGTGACCTATCACCGGCAGAAGCGCTCGCAGCGGGCGATCGGCTCTGCGCTGGACGAGGTTCCCGGGATAGGTCCGCTTCGAAAGAAGGCCCTCCTGAAGCGCTTCGGCTCGCTTGCCCGGCTGTCCAGGGCGAGCGCCGAGGAGATCGCGGACACGCCCGGCTTCGGGCCCGAGCTGGCGAAGACCTTGCACGAGCATCTCCACAGCGCCCCCGGCGCTCTGGGCGTCGAACACAGGGAGAGCGCCTGATGTCGGAGCCGGCGGAACGAACGGGCGAGAAGGGTGGCGAGGTGTCGCCCCCGCGTGACGGGGGCCAGGGGCCCGGGTTCACGATCATCACCGGCCTGTCGGGCGCGGGGAGGTCGGAGACGGCGAAGTGCCTGGAGGATCTGGGGTTCTTCGTGGTCGACAACCTGCCTCCCGCGCTGCTCCCGAAGATGGCCGAGCTGGCCGCCCGCCCCGGCGGCCCCGGGCGTGTGGCGGTGGTGGTCGACGCGCGAGGTGGGGTCTTTTTCGGCGAGCTGTCCAAGGGCCTCGAGGAGCTCCAGGAACTGAGCATCCCGTACCGAATCCTGTTCCTGGAGGCCTCCGACGAGGCGCTCGTGAACCGCTACGCGGCCACGCGCCACCGGCACCCGCTGGCACCGGCCGACCGGGTCATCGAGGGCATCCGCAAGGAGCGGTTGCTGATGGAGACCCTGCGAGGCGAAGCCGATCTCATCCTCGACACGTCCGGCCTGACGCCGCACGAGCTGCGCGACCGGCTCCGCGACGCGTTCTCCGACACGCCGCCGGAGGCGCACCTCCAGGTCTCCGTGATCTCGTTCGGCTTCAAGTACGGGGCTCCGCGAGACGCGGACCTCGTGATAGATGTCCGGTTCCTGCCCAACCCGCACTGGATCGACGAGCTTCGGCCTCTGATCGGAACCGACGAGCCCGTCCGGACCTACGTGAAGGGCCAGCAGACGTACCGGGAGTTCATGCGCCGGCTGCGGGCGCTGCTCGGGTTCATGGTCCCTGGGTTCGTCGCCGAAGGGAAGGCCTACCTCACCGTGGCGGTTGGCTGCACCGGTGGCCGGCACCGTTCCGTGATCGTCGCCGAGGACCTTGCGGCGTTCTTCCGGGACAAGGGCCTGCCGGTCTCGGTCGAGCACCGCGACGTCGGCCGGTAAGGCCGCTCCAGGCCACTCCAGCAAGGGCGTCCCTGGGTCACCCCACCAAGGGCTTCCCTCGGCTGCGCTCCACCAGGGCTGCCCGGGGGCCGTTCGACCACAAGGGTCCCGGCCGAAGGCCGCCGTCGGGTCACCCGTAGGATTGGCTAGGATTTGGGCAACCGCCTCTCTAGGAGGACGAGCATGGGCGTGAAGATCGGCATCAACGGCTTTGGGCGGATCGGGCGCAACTTCCTTCGCGCCGCCAAGCAGAAGGGCGTCGACTGGGACTTCGTAGCGGTGAACGACATCACCGAC
>Ga0299915_10000884_pt1 | contig 22136 bp, 24 predicted proteins | sample RVTome_13_FD_200263 | JGI IMG/M metagenome (GOLD analysis project Ga0299915, IMG submission 200263) | Soil microbial communities from uranium-contaminated site in the Upper Colorado River Basin, Wyoming, United States - RVT92D227 (version 2) ... | reverse complement strand
TCGCGCCAGTCTCCGGGCGCGCCGATCGCCTACAAGCTCAACTACCTCAAGGACAACTCGCCAGCGCGGATGTCGTTCACGACCGACTACGACGTCCGCGAGTGCGTGCGCGTGTCGCAGAAGATCCGCGTCGCGCTGATGAGCATCGCCGTCGACAACGACGGTGGCGACGGCGGCGATGACCTCGAGATCTACGGCCGGATCTGGGCCGAGGGCGTCAACAGCGGCACCCTGTTCGACAAGTCCGGCGACAACGCCGTCGTGATCCGCGAGGGCCAGCAGTTCGGCCAGGGCGCCGCGCTCGCCGAGACGATCATCGAAGTGTCACCGAAGGCAGGCCAGACGATCCGGCTGCGCGGCGACCTCAAGGAGCACGACCCGTTCTTCGACGATGGCCTCGGCAACGAGACCGTGCTCAACCCGTTCGAGACCGGCTGGCGCAAGGAAGTAACGATGACGCTGACCGGCAGCAGCGCGCGGGTCCGCGTCAACTTCTCGCTGTCACCGATCTGATCGACTTCGTCCAGACTTCAGTCGAGGATCTGCAGGAACGGCGCGTCGGCCTTGAAGACCTTGGTGCCTGCTGTGGGGAACTCGATCTCGAGTTTGCCTTCGAACCTCCGGATCACGCGACCGCGTCCCCACTCGGGCTTGTTGCGGTGCGCGACGAAGACTCCCTCACCGGCCGCAACTTCAGGCACCACGAGGTCGGGCGCCACGAGCTCCTCGGCGAGCTTCGCGAGCTGATCGCGGAGCGCGATCCGGACCGGCGTCCCGGTCAGGTCGAGGCGTGCGAGCCGGCGCTTCGCGAGCCCGGGCTCGAGCAGCATGATCGCGTCGCACTCCCCACCGTGAATCCCGAGCTGCGTCAGCCGGCGGAGCCAGCCCGAGGTCGCGAGTGCATCGCAGATCTCCCGCGTGTCCTGGGGCCGCGACGGACGCAGCGCGAGCTCGGTCAGACCGGGTAGCCGCTGCGTCGACAGCCGCAGGATCATCGACGCGAGCTCGGACTGACCGCTCGCCCCGGTGATCCCGAGCTCGAGCCGGCGCAGCGTGGGGTGCGCGAGCTGCTCGACCTCCGCACGCCCGACCAGCGACAACGAATCCAACCGCGGCAGCACCGCGACCAGCTCGTGCAGGCCGGGAAGTGGCTGCCCTGCTGCCCGGCCGAGCTCGAGCCGGCGGAGCGACGGAGGGACCAGGTCGACGAGCCGCGCCGACCAGGTCGAGTCGTGCTCGGAGACGAACGTCACCTGGAGCTCGGAGAGCAACCGCACGCTCGGGTTGCGCCAGATCGCGGCCATCGCCGACAGCCGGGTGTTCGTCTTCGCGATCAGCTCGAGGCGACGCACGAAGCCGATGCCCCACGCACAGCGATCGTTGGGATCGATCGGCAGCGCGAACCGGTGGAGCAACACCTTGCGCCGGCGCAGCTGCCGCTTGATCTCGACGTCTCGCGCGTCGAGCGGTTCGTCATCATCTTCTTCGTCGTCGTCATCATCTGCGAGGAGCTCGACCCGCGGACCCGCGGCGGCGAGCGCGAGCTGCACGGCGATCAGCTCGCCGCGCGGATCGTCGTTCGCCTGGAGCTGATCGGCGAGCACCGCGAGTGCCCCGGGATCGCCGGGATCGTCGAGCAGCTGCTCGGTCAGCTGAAACGTGACCGGATCGAGCGCGACCTTCGGCAGGTGCGCCTCGCGTTCGGCCGCGAGCTGCGCCTCGTAGCGCTCCTCGCGATTTGCCGTCTCGAGCGCGAGCCGCTTCGCGAGCTTCGCGTCGATCTCCGCGCGATCCTCGATCACGACGTCGCCGCGGAGGTCGGTAAGCGCCCGCCGCAACACGTCGGGCACCGTCGCGAGCGCGCACCGCGGGTGGTAGTAGCGCTGGATCAGCGTCGGGATGCCGATGTCGTGCGTCTCCTCCGACAGCCGGGGCGTGCCCTTCGCGATCACCTGGTCGCACGTCACGCACTTCGAGCGTGAGGTCTTGGCGGCTTCGATCCAGTTGCCCACGACGGCATTCTTCCGCGAAGCCGGAGCTCGTGCAATCAGTGTCTGGCCTGCTCGTCCACGCGAGTAGTGCAGCGAGATCGATCGGTCAGAACGCCAGCATCTCCACGAGCTCGTATGGGGCGGAGTGCCGCACGAAGGGAGACGTGCCTTCGCCTTCCACCAGGAGCTCGCGCGGGAACTTGATCGTGGTGACGAAGTCCTCCGTGGTGAACTCGCGTACGACCTTGGCCGTGACATCGTCCGGTTCCCGATCCGCCACGATCTCGATCGCGACGAGGGCGTCCTCGTTGTGAATGAACTGGATTTCGACCTCGAGATCACGTGGAGCGAGCAGATCGCTCATCAACACCTCGGTGAGGTGGGGGTCGAAGGTCTTCGGGGAAGCGATCCGCGGCTGCATCGGCGCCAGTCAGACGCACAACGCATTCCATCACCCAGACACCTCCAACTCCGCGAGGACTCGTGGCGAGCGTAACCGCCGGTTCACGAGGGGAAGCTCGAACCGGCCCATTGCCGCGCCTTGACCGAGGCTGTCCACCAGCGACGACGAGCTACCAGTACGAGATGTAACGTTTGCGGGCCGCAACGCGACCACGCGGAGGTCCCGTCGTCGGCTCTCCCGGCCGCGCAATTTCTCAGCCCCTGATCAGCGCTCGAGCTGCGCGCGATCCCAGCGGCCGAGATCCGCCGCGGCTGCATACGTGGACTGGCAGAAATCGAGGAGCAGGGCTTCCGGATCGCTCGCGCGCCGGACGTCGTCGTAGTGCAGGTAGAAGCCCTTGAGCGTGGGGTGGTAGTAGGTGTGGGGCGTCGAGATCGTCGCGTCGCGAAAGCCGGGCGGCTCGGGGCTCGCGTAGCTATAGAACGCGGGCTGCTCCAGCCGGCTGTCCCCCGGCCACCAGCCGACGCTGCTGACCTCGTGCGAATAGGCCTCGCGCTCGATCGCGTTCGCGCCTTCCAGCGGCGGAGCGCGGCGTCCCGAGAACCGCGTGACCGCGAGATCGAAGCTGCCCCAGAAGAAGTGGACCGGGCTGCACTTGCCGATGAACCGCGCGCGAAACTTCGTCAGGATCGCGGTGGTCTCGGCGACGATGCGCCAGAAGCGCAGGACGTAGCGCTTGTCATAGTCGTGGTGGAGCACGTCGCGATCGAACGGGATCGGGTCCTCGCACTCGACCGGCATGCGCCAGATGCGACACTCGATCCCGGCCGCGCGAAGCGTCGACATCGTCTCGGCGTAGATCTCCGCCACCGTGCGTGGCCGGAGCGAAACCGTCCGATCGTCTCCGTCGTTCAGCCGGAGGCGCAGCACATCGTCGACGAAGTCGAGCTCGAGCTCGAACCAGCGATTGCCATACGGGATCGTCGACGTCGTGAGCCCGCGCGGGCTGACGTACAGGGGCACGTTCCACCAGTGATTGACGGTAGGGGTCAGCCCCAATCGGATCTTGCCGATGATCTGCGACCACCGGTGGAGCGTGTCTCGCGTCGCGCGCCACTCGTGCAACGGAAGCTCCGGCCAGTCCGTCACCCGAGGTTCCGTCGCCCGGAGCGCAAATGCCTCGCGTGCACTCATGGTCGAGGAACATGCAAGCGTGGCCCCAGGGTGGCGGTGGCCCAATTCCTCCCATCCCCGCGACCCTCAAGCGGGTTGCATTGGGTCGTGGCGTCGGGCACCTTCCCGAGGTGAGCGACATCAGCATGGTGTTCTTCTCGTCTGGCCGCTGCAATCTACAGGCGGCGCACAGCGCGCTGGCACGCACACTCAGGGTCTCGCACACCGGCGTGAACGAGCTGATGCTCACCGCGCTCGACACGCCCGGCCCGACGCTGCGGGTTTGTCTGTCGCACGGGCCGAACATCCGCGCCGAAGCCGCCAAGATCGCCGCCGGCACGCCGCACGTCGCCGCGATGGCCGCCTGCGACGCCCGCTTCGAGATCGTGATCGACGATCTCGCTGCCGCCCTCGACGAGATGAACACGTTGATGGAAGCCCAGCTGACGCTCCAGGACCTGACCGCGGGCCTCCTCTTCAACACCTGGACCGGCAAGCTCAGCGCCCAGGCGTAGGGACGCTTTACACTTTCACAACTTTCCCCAGCCCGCCGATCGTGCGACCCGGGCCGCGGCACCACCAGTGCTGGTGGTCGCAGACGTGAAAGCTGTGAAAGTGTAGAGCGTCCCTAGCGCAGGGCACCGAGCGAGAACGTGCGGGCGTAGCCGCGCGAGACGTTCTCGATGTGGACCGAGATCGTGCCATCGGACGCGTAGGTGTAGGTCTCGGCGATCTCGTTCGCCATGAGCTCGGGACGGCGGGCGTTGGGAAGCGAGGCGAGCTCGGTGCGATCGGCAAACGCCGGATCGTACGGGAAGTACACGTCGGCCCACGGCACGAGGTCCTGCACCGGCTGGCCCGCCGCGTCGAGCGCACCGCACTCGAGGAACCGCAGGTGGCCGATCGCGTGGGTCGGCCGGTAGCGCCGGCGCACGACGAGTGGAACCTCGGTGTTCTTTCCCATCAGCGGATCGAAGATCTTGTCGGTGCCGCTGTCGCCTTCACGCCAGACGCCAAAGTGGCGCGTGATCGCCTCGCGGATGATCACGTGTGCATCGGGGTCGGCGGCGATCGCGAGGCCGACCGCGGTGGCCGCGAACGGCTGCGGCGCGAGCTGGAGCTTCTTCGCGAACTGCGCGCGCAGGGCGCGCCCGACCGCGGGGAACGCGGCGCCACCGCCGACGAGGTAGAGCCCACCGAGCTCGCGCGCGTCGTCGGGATCGATGCCGCGCTCGCGCAGCCGCTCGAACAGCAGCTCGATCTGGACGAGCGTGCGGTCGATCAGCGGCTGGGCGCGGGCATACAAGGCGGCAACGTCGACGGAGATCGGCTCGCCTGCTCCGAGATCGAGCAGGAGCTTGCGGCTCGTCGGGCGGAGCGCTTCCTTCGCCTCGCGTGCACGTTCGAGGTTGCCCGCGGTCGCCGGGACGCCGGCGGCCTGGAGGATCAGCTCGTCGAAGTCGTCGCCGCCGAGGCGCGCGAGCCCTTCGGATGCGATCAGATCGAAGCGGCGGCCTTCGAGCGAGACGGCGGAGCAATCGAATGTCCCGCCGCCGAGGTCGTACACCACGACGTAGCGCTTCGGGCTCTTGCGGCCAAGATCGAGATGGCGATGCGCGAACTCCACCGCCGCGGCGGTTGGCTCGTTGAGCAGCCCGAGCGGCGAGAAGCCCGCGCGACGAAACGCCTCGAGCGTCGACCAGCGTTGCCGCGATGCCGAGTTCGCCGGCACGGCGACGAGCGCCTCGAGCGGCTCGTCCGGATCGAGCTCGAGGTTCGAGTGCTCGATCAGCGAGTGCCGGAGCTCGCGGAGGAAGCTGGTGACGAGCTCGAGCGCGGTCACGCCCGGGAGCTCGGGGATCAGCGCGTCGGGTGCGAGCGCTCCTACGACGCGCTTGATCGACCGGATCGCGTGCTCGGCGGTGCCATCCGCCAGCGCCCGTGCGGCCTCCGAGCCGACGAGGAGCCGGCCACCGCGCATCGCCGCGATCCCCGGCACGTAGTCATGAAACTCACCCCCGTGGTCGAAGGCGGCCACCGGGTGTCGCCCATCCTGCACCGCGGCCACCACGGTACGCGTGGTGCCGAAATCGATCCCGAGCCGCATGCGCCCAGCATGCCCGATGCCGCGGATCGTGGCGACTCCGTGGAGATCGCTTCACTGATCGGGGGCGCTAACCCTGTGCGGAGCGGTCCACGACAGCGCGAGCTGGAGCTCCGGAACGTGCGTGAATCGACTCGGCCGCTCCGCTCGGGCGACCTCGTCGCGCACGGAGAGGTCGATCGTGAACCGATGCGACGCCCGCACCCGTAGCGCGAGCCCGAACGAGCCTGCGAGCTCCTGATCGACCAGCGCGACGCCCGTGATGAGCTCGAAGCGAATCGGATAGGTGGCTCGCTCCCCGTACGTCGCCGCGAGCTTGCCTTGCGTGATCTGCCAGATCACATCGAGCTCCTCGACGATCGCGCTGCCACGCGCGCGAGCCAGCGCCGCGATCGCGAGCCGCTCGGTCAGCCCGAGGCGGACCACGAGCCCGACGCTCGGAGTCCCATCGAAGCCTACGCCGGTCACTGCACCGAGTGAGTGGGCGCGCTCGGCGATGTTCTCGAGGGTCCCGGAGATCGGGCCGACGCGGTCCTCCAGCGGTTCGGCTACCGCCGTCGAGCTCACCAGCATCGCGACGATTCCCGCACGCACGCCTGTTCGACACCGCATGGCCGGGGAGGTTGCAGCTTGCTTGCCAGGTCGCTGCCAGGCGAGAGTCGCGGCGTGAAGTGGTTCGTCATGCTCGTGCTCGTCGGCTGCGCGCCGGGTGCCGGAGCTGTGCGCCGAGCAGACGATCCCGCCGTCCTCCGCGCGCACGTGACCGCCGATCATGCCGCGATCAAGGCCGTCCTCGACGCGCAGGTCGCGGCCTGGAACCGGGGCGATCTCGCCGGCTACATGGAGGGCTACGCGAAGTCAGACGCGCTGGTGTTCACGTCCGGCGGCAACATCCGGCGCGGCTGGCAGCACGCGTTCGATCACTATCAGGCGCGTTACGCGAAGGACCGGACCGCGATGGGCACGCTCGGCTTCGAGATCCTGTCGATCGATGCGGTCGGCGCGGATGGCGCGGTCGTGCTCGGGAACTGGATCCTGACCGGCAGCCCGAGCGACGGGCGCGGCGTGTACTCCGTGGTGCTCGAACGCCGTCCCGAGGGCTGGCGCATCGTCCACGATCACACCTCGTCGTCGTCGCCGCCGTGATCACTTGATCGGCTGGCCGCACTGCGCCGAGCGCGCGAGCGTCTCGAGCTCACCGCGCAGCGTGCTCTTCGCCGGCGACAGCACGAACACCCACAGCGCCGCGCTGCCACACGCCTTGCGCTCGGCCCAGCCCACCAGGTCCAGCGGGGCCGCGGTCTTGAACGCATCAAACACGTGGGCGGTGAGGCGAAACTTGCCCGGTCCGTCGGGCTCGGCGCGCGCCACGATCTCGTCCCGCGCGGTGATCCGCCGCTGCTCGTCGACCACGGCGATCAGCCCCTGAAAGTACGCCGTGAGCTCGGCACCGAGCGCCGCCGCGTCGAGGTTCGCGGGATCCTCGGTCCGCCAGGTGAACGCGTAGGACCAGTAGCCCGGCTGGTCGGGCTCGAAGAACCCGGGGGCGAACCGCAGCTCCTCGACGCCGCGATGAGCGAGCGATGGCGCGAAGTCGAGCGGGAACGGGATCGTCTCGCTCTTCCACCCGGCCGGCGTGGTCCACACCTGGAGCGGCGCGACCGGATCCGGGGCTGGCGGCGGCGCCGGCTCGGAGGCACCACCGCAGGCGACGAGGAACACGAGCAGGCTTCGCTCCACGCGCCCGAAGATCGCACAAACTTGCTCGCCGGCGCGGCCGGCGCGACGATCGAGGCATGGACAAGACAGCGCTTGTCGCACAGCTCGCCCGCCAGCTCGAGGGCTCGGCGCGCTCTGCCCTCACCGCTCGGGACAGCGTGGCCGCCGAGGCCCGCGACGGCGCCACCCCCGACGAGAAGCGCGAGGATGCCCGCGCCGCTCACCAGCTCGCGAGCCTCGGCCGCGCCCAGCAGCACCGCGCACAGCAAGCCCTCGCCGATGCCGACCGGCTGCTCCAGTTCCGGCCGGCCCCGCTTCCCCCGACCGCCGCGATCGCGGTCGGCGCGATCGTCGAGATCGAAGATGCCGACAACGGCGAGGGCCGCACGTTCTTCCTCGCACCGGTCGGCGCCGGCATGACGCTCACCGGGCCCGGCGGCGACGGTCACCTCTCGGTCGTCACGCCGGTCTCGCCGATCGGCAAGGCCGTGCTCGGTCGCCGCACGGGGGAGGTCATCGACGTCACCGTCGACGGCGACGTCCGCGAATGGCAGATCACGTACGTCGGCTAGTACGTACCGCTACGGCTTCCTGGCGTCGAGCTTCAGCGCTTGCTTCACGTAGTAGCGGAGCGCGCCCTTGTCGACGTCCTCGAGCCGCTTGATCTTGACGTGCTTCGAGACCTTGCCGACCCCTCGCAGCAAGCCGTACTTGTCTTCGAATTCGGCGCCGCGCGAGAACGCGAACGTGATGTCCCGCTTCGTCGGGCTGATGACCGCGAGCACCCGCTTGCCCCTCCAGGCAGGGATCCCGTAGCTGATCAGCTCGGTCGCATCCGGCGCACACTCATGCATCAACTCGCGGAGCATCGCCACGATGGCGTGGTGCTCGGGCAGGACCTTGCGCTGGACGAATTCATCGACCGTCTCGAGGTCCTTCATCGCGAAGCCGTCGGGGCTACCCGGGACGAACGCGTAACGGGCCCGGGCCACCGCACAGCGGACAGCCGTCGGTGACCTGCACGAAGTCGCAGCCCTCGCACATGATGATGGCGATGTGAAAACCGTCCTCGCGATAGAGCGCGGTCGGCCTCGGTGACGGCGGGCGGCCTTCGCCGGTGCGCACGGTTGCCGGCGCGAAGCCCGTGACGAGCAACTCGGTGCCCTTGCAGCTCGGGCAGCGCTTCGGGACGGTGATCCGCGACGGCTGGCCGAACGCATCGGCGAGCCCGTTCGCGCGATGGCAGCGCGGGCAGTCGGTGTTCGCGTACGGCTCGTCGCTGCAGTTCATGCAGCGGATGCGAAACACTCCGTCGATGAACTTCTCGCCGTCGTGCGTCCACCGGCCGTCGTCGTTGGCCTCGCCGACCATGACCGAGACCTGACGGTCGATGTAACTCGAGACCTCGAAGGCCTTGCGATCGCACTTCGCGCAGCCGGCGATCGTTTGCTCGAACTTCTGTTCGTCGAGGTGCCCCATGTCAGGGCGAGCATACGCGGGTCACGCGGCGTGACTCGCGGTGAGCGCGCATCATCATCAGGCGCGGTGAGCCTGCATCATCATCAGGCGTCGACGAAGGCATCGATCGCGGTGAGCTCGCCGCGGTCGAAGAACAGCCGTTCGCAGCCGTCGCACCAGTCGTACTCGACATCGCCCGCGCCTCGCAGCGCGATCATCTCGCGATCGCACTCGTGGCAGCGTGCCGCGGTCGGGCGATGCGTGCGCGCCGCCGTCACACCGCCCTCGATGACCTGGGCGAGCCCGAGCGAGTCGATCATCTCGGTCTCGCCTTTGTCGAGCGCGATGCCACCGCACGTCGGACAGCGATCGATCTCGATCGAGTGGACCTCGATCAGCACCATGTTGTTCGCACACCCGGGACACTTCATCGGGCCGACTCTACCTCGAACGCGACTGCCACCAGGACTGCCAGGCACCTGCGTCGCTGCCGAAATCGCGCCCGCGGGAGCGCGCCCGGAGCGACTCCAGGGCGTTGCTGCGAACGTATTCGTCGGCGTCGCCGAGCGCGGTGATCAGGGCGGGGATGGCGATCGTCAGGTCCTGGTGCACGAGCAGGATCGCGGCGCTCCGGCGCTCGGTCACATCACCACGCGCGAGGAGGTCGACGAGGACGCCCGCGGCATCCGCATTCGCGACGAGCCCGAGCCCGTTGAGCGCGCTGACGCGGACCCGCTCGTTCAGGCCGTGATCGGTCGCGCGCGCGACCATCTCCTTCAATGGGACCTGACCCTCCGCGTAGAGCTTGCCGAGTGCCTCGGTCGCCGTGGCGCCGACCTCGAGATCCGGATCGCGCGACGCCGCCAGCAGCATCGCCGGATCGGCATCGCCGGACCGCACGACCTCGCGAACCGCGGCGCGCCGGATCTTCGGATCGGCGGCGACGAGATCGGCGGCGAGGCCCGGGGCCTCTTGGGTCGGGTTCGAGCGGCGTGCGGCGAGCACCGGCGCGATCGCCGGGACGTGTGCGCGCGCCGAGCTCGCCGCGGGCGCGATCGGCGCGCGAGCCGGAGCCGCGCCGCCGTCCGAGACCGCGGGTGATGACGACGAGCGTCCCAGCCAGATGCCGAACGCGAGCACGCCCGCGGCGGCGATCCCGATGACGACGATCGGCCGCATCACTCCACGTTCGCGCAGCAGCGGCAGAACGACGCGGTCGTCGTCGCGCGAACCTGCATGAGCTCCGGGTCACTGCCGCTGGCGATGAAGAACGCGCTGTTCAGGCCGTCCTGATCGTCCACCCAGTCGAAGATCACGCCGCCGCTGCCGACCGGTACGGCCGAGAGGATGATCGCACGCATCTCGGCCGACGAGCAGAGGTGCGTGCCCGCGGCTCGACACTTGTTCGCGCACCCCGAGAACGTCAGCCCACCGATGTCGTTGGCTTCGAAGCAGAGGCCCGACCCGGCGCCGGCTCGATCGTACCCGGCCGGGCAGGCGCGGTTGTTGACGCGCTGATCGTTCATGTTCAGCGCGCCGGTCATCGTGTCGCCGGCGGTGTCGACGTAGCGCGGGTCGTAGCGCGCATCGGTGAACGCAACGTCGAGCGAGATCGTGCTCGTACCGACCACGATGCCGGCTCCCTGCCCGATATCGAGCGTCAGCGATCCTGGGCCACCGCCGCCGCCGGCGAGACCCGCACCGGCGACGACGTCGGTGATGTCGCCACCGGCGTTGGTATCGGTATCGGTGTCGTTCGCGCAGCCCCACGCGGTGCCGTTGAACTTGAGCAGCTGACCCGGCGAGCAGCTCGTGAGCAGCGACAGCGCGGCATCACCGGCGGTCACGCCACCGACGAGGCCGCTGTTGGGGCTCGTCGTGACCGAGAGGATGTCGCCGCCCGAGTTGGTATCGGTGTCGATGTCGTTCGCGCAGCCCCACGAGCCGTTGAACTTGAGGAGCTGGCCGTTCGCGCACGTCGTGAGCAGCGACAGCGCGACGTCACCGGCCGCACCGCCACCCGAGAGGCCGCCGGCCGCGCCGACATTGACCGCGGTGATGTCACCGCCGGAGTTCGCGTCCGGGGCGCAGGCCCAGGCCGTCCCGTTCCACTTGAGCAGATCGCTGGGTGCGCACGTCAGCAGCATCGACAGCGTCACGCTTCCGCCCGTGCCGCCACCCTGCAGTCCAGAGCCGGCGAGCACGTCGGTGATGTCGCCGCTGCCCGACAGATCGGGCGCGCACACCACGGTGCCGTCGGCGTTGACGCCGATGACGAAGTTGCCGCTGCCGCAGGCCCCGGTGACGCGAAGCTGGAGGTCGTCGGCGGCCAGGCCACCAACGGTCTCCGAATCGGTCGCCACCGCCGAGCGCAGCGCGTAGGGCACCGAGCTGATCCCGACGCGTGGCTCCATGACGACCTCGTCGAGCGTGACCTGGAGGAACAGCCGGCGGCCGTCGAACACCACGGTATCGAGCGGCTTGGTCTCGCCGATATCGACGAACAGCAGGCCGTCTTCGATCTCGAGGTCCCGGCCTTCGGTGTAGAGCGCGGTGCCGCCGGCCTCGACGTCGAACAGCTCGAACGTGAGGTGGTGCGTGCCGGTCAGCTCGGCGCCGGTCTTGTCGTCGACGAGTCGCGCGGTGAAGCCGACGGTCGCGGGGACCGCCGCCTCGGCGATCGAGACGATCGTCGCGGCGGCGAGCGCGAGCGCGAGCGCGCGCTTCACGGCGTCACCACCGCGGCGGGCTTCGCGACGACGTTGGCGTTGCGGATCGGCGGCTGGGTGAACGTGCGACCGATCTGCACGTCCATGCGGACTCCACCTCCGCGAATTCGTGCGCCGCCGGACACGATCTCCTGCGCGGGCTTCGCGCGGTCACCGCCGTCGGGTTTCGCGGACGCGCACGCTGCGAGCAGCGCGAACACCATCACATAGCCAGTCGAGAGCCTCATCGCGGCATCTATAACCTGACTGCGGGAGTTTCCTGTAGCGGTTTCATTTCGCGCCGCAACTGCCCGGAAAGCCGGGCGTGCTAGTGAGGGTCATGGGACAGCTCGTCGACGGCATCTGGCACCCGGGTTGGTACGAGCCAGATGCCAAGGGCGCCTTTCAGCGACCGGCGACCCGGTTCCACGACCGGCCGGCCGCGATCGAAGCCGGCCGTTACCACCTGTACGTCTCGCACGCGTGTCCCTGGGCCCACCGCACGCTGATCACGCGAGCGCTCCGCGGGCTCGACCACGCGATCACCGTCACCAGCGTCGATCCGCGGATGTCCGACGACGGCTGGTCGTTTCGAGCCGACGACCCCGATCCGGACCTCGGGGTTCCGCTGCTGCGCGACCTCTACGTCCACACGAACCCCAGGTACAGCGGCCGCGTCACCGTGCCGGTGCTGTGGGACAAGGTCACGCAGACGATCGTCAACAACGAGTCGCGCGAGATCATGCGCATGCTCGACGTCGACTTCGCTCCGCTCGCGCGCGATCCGATCAGCCTCGCGCCCGAGGAGCTGCGGCCGGCGATCGACGGCGTCCTCGATGCGATCTACTCGCCGATCAACAACGGGGTCTATCGTGCGGGCTTCGCGAGGCAACAGGCACCGTACGAGGCCGCCGCCCGCGAGCTCTTCGAAGGGCTCGCGCACTGGGATGGCGTGCTCGCGAACCAGCCGTACCTGTGCGGCGACCGGATGACCGAGGCCGACGTCGCGCTGTTCACGACGCTGCTCCGCTTCGATCTCGTCTACTACAGCCACTTCAAGTGCAACCTGCGCCGCCTGCGCGACCACGCGCACCTGTGGCGGTTCACGCGCCGGATGTTTCAGCACCCCGCGATTCGCCCGACGTGCCGGCTCGACGAGATCAAGGTGCACTACTACTGGAGCCAGCCGACCGTGAACCCGACGCGGATCGTGCCCGTCGGTCCCGCGGACTACGCCGCCGATCTCGACGCGCCGGTCTAGGGCCAAGGCCGGTCAGATCACAACGTTGAGTTGACATCGACTTGAACCTGAACATGAACGCCACCGTGGACGTTGACCTCGACGCGATCAGGTCATTTTCGTGAGCATCGCCACGATCCCTTCGAGAAGATCTATTCCGCGAGCCATCGCCGAGCCGCGAGCGTGCGTGTAGAAGCGAGCCTGATCGACACTCGTGCGACGGCCCGCTCCCTCGGCGATGTTTCGAGACTGTGCAGCGCGTAGCAGCCGATGATCTCGAGTGCCAACGCGAGGAACTCGATCGAGCGCTGATAGACGCGAAGCTTCTGGAAGCTGAACCTGCGCCGCCATCGAGCGACGCACTCAGATGTTGGGGTCTAGATCCATAGAACTTGCGCCTGGTTGCCAGCACTGCTCAAATGCTCAGGTGCCGGAACTCGACCCTCACGCGCTCCTCAACCCCGGCCAGCGGGACGCGGTGTTCGCCGACAGCGCGAGCCCGCTGCTCATCATCGCCGGCGCCGGCACCGGCAAGACCACCACGCTCGCGCATCGCATCGCGCAGCTCGTGCTCGACGGCGCCGATCCGCGTCGCGTGTTGCTGCTGACGTTCAGCCGGCGCGCGGCGCTCGAGATGATCCGCCGTTCGCAGCGCGTGACGCGTGGGGCGGACCTGCCGTGGGCCGGGACGTTCCATGCAGTGGGCAGCCGCCTCTTGCGCTTGCACGCCTTGCCGCTCGGTCTCGATCCGTCGTTCACCGTGCTCGATCGCAGCGACTCGGCCGACCTGCTCGATCTGATCCGGGCCGAGCGCGGGCTCGCGAAGGGCGACCGGCGGTTTCCGCGGAAGGACACGTGCCTCTCGATCTACTCGCGCACGGTCAACGCGCGCACCACGCTCGAGGCCGTGCTCGACGGCGCGTACCCGTGGTGCCGCGAGCACGCCGCCGCGCTGAGGACGCTGTTCGCGTCGTACGTCGAGTCCAAGCTCGCGCGTCACGTCCTCGACTACGACGACCTGCTGCTGTGGTGGTGGCACGCGATGACCGCCGAATCGGTCGCCGCCGCGATCCGCACGCGCTTCGATCACGTGCTCGTCGACGAGTATCAGGACACCAACGCGCTGCAGGCGGAGATCGTCCTCGCGCTGTCGCCGAGCGGACGCGGCGTGACCGCGGTCGGCGACGACGCGCAGGCGATCTACTCGTTTCGCGCGGCGACGGTGCACAACATCCTCGCGTTTCCCGGCGTGTTCGCGACGCCGGCGCGCGTCGTTCCGCTCGAGGACAACTACCGCTCGACGGTGCCGATCGTCGCCGCGGCGAATGCGGTGATCGAGCGCTCGCCGCAGCGCCACGCGAAGACGTTGCGATCGAGCCGGCCGTCGCAGGAGCGCCCGACGCTGGCGATCGTCGAGGACGAGCTCGGCGAGGTCGACTACGTGATCGAGCGCGTGCTCGCACATCGCGAGGCCGGGCTCCTGCTGCGCGATCAGGCCGTGCTCGTGCGCGCCGCGCATCACTCGGATCTGCTCGAGCTCGAGCTCGGCCGCCGGCGCATCCCGTACGTGAAGTACGGCGGGCTCAAGTTCCTCGAGGCCGCGCACGTGAAGGATCTGCTCGCGTTCCTGCGCTGGGCGGAGAACCCGATCGATCCGATCGCGGCGTTTCGCGTCGCGCAGCTCGTGCCGGGCGTCGGGCCCGCGTTCGCGCGGCGCGTGGTCGACGCCGCCGGCGCGGGGCTCGCGTCGCTCGGCGAGCTGAAGCCACCGCCCGCCGCCCGCGCGTTGTGGCCGGAGCTCTGCGCGATGCTCGGCGAGCTGGCCACCCCCGGGACGCCGTGGCAGGGCCAGATCGGCCGCGTACGCAAGCTCTACGAGCCGCTCCTGATCGAGCGCTACGACGCGGCCGAGGCACGCCTGGGGGATCTCGCACAGCTCGAGGCGATCGCCGGCACGTACACCGAGCGCGCCGCGTTCCTCGAGGATCTCACGCTCGATCCGCCGAGCGCGACCGGCGACTACGCCGGCCCGCCGTCGCTCGACGAGGACTGGCTCGTGCTGTCGACGATCCACTCTGCGAAGGGTCAGGAGTGGCGAGCCGTGTTCGTACTCGACGTCATCGACGGCCGGATCCCATCGGACCTCGGCGTCGGCACGACCGACGAGATCGAGGAGGAGCGCCGCCTGCTCTACGTGGCGATGACCCGCGCGCGGGATCACCTGTACCTCGTCCAGCCGCTCCGGATGTACGTCGAGAAGCAGCATCGCCACGGCGATCGCCATGTCTATGCGCCGCGCAGCCGCTTCCTGCCCGAGGCGATCCTCGAGCGCTTCGAGCGCGTCGTGCGTGGTCGCAGCGTCGATCGGATCTCGGGAGACGTCTCCCCGACACCGGTCACCGACGTGGCAGCCCGGCTCCGCGCGATGTGGTGATCATCTTCCGCGCAGGGTTGCCCCTCGGATGAGCCGGAGGACCACGAGCAAGAGCACCGCGCCTATGAACGCGATGAAGATCGTGCCTGCCAGGCCGCTCCACGGTGCGTGCCATCCGGCCTCGCGGAATACGACTCCGCCGACGAATGCACCGACGACACCGACGATGATGTCACCGATGATTCCGTAACCCGAGCCGCCCACGACCAGCGACGCCAGCACACCGGCGACGAGGCCGACAATAATCCAGGTTAGAATATCCATGCTCCTCAAGAAGAGCATCGCGCGTGCCAGGGTGTGCTTCGTGGCTGTAGGCGTGGCATCGCCGATCGTGTGGCACCAGCGCACGGTTGTGGGCGATCGGTCGCTCAGCTCCGGCGGTCTTCCGGTCCGCCCGCTGGAGTGACCGGCGCTCGCACCGGCGGTTCGCGAGGCTGTTCGCGTGGCGGCTCGATCGGAGTGAGGTCCGTCGTCGCCGGACCGTTGACGACGCGGCCATCGACATCGAAGCGCGATCCGTGACACGGGCAATCCCACGTCTGCTCGGCGCTGTTCCAGTGCACGACGCCCCGCAGGTGCGGACACGTCGCGGAATGCAGGTGACAGATCCCGGCCTCGTCGCGATACGCGGCGATCATGTGGAGCCCGCGGCGCACGACTGCACCGTGCCCCCGCGGGATCTCCTCGAGCGATCCGACGTCGCCCGACCGGACCCACTCGGTGTACGGCACGACCGACGAGGCGGCTTCCTTGACGAGCCGGCCGAGTGCATGCAGGTGGCTCCGCCCTGGATCATAGATCTCCGCCCACGGATGGCGATGGCCTCGCATGAGCACGGGCAACAGGAGCCCCGCGATCGTGCCGTGCGTGAGGCCATTCCCGGAGTCCCCGGTGATGACGTACACGTGCTCGAGGTCCGGGCTCCTGCCGATGTGCGCGAGGCCGTCGACCGGCTCGATGATCTGTCCCGACCACCGCATGAGGATCGGCCCCGCGATCGGGAACCGCTCGCGCCCCCACCGCTCGAGCTCCCCCCACGAGCGCTCGGCATCGCCCTGCCCGGTCCGGTGATCACCGCCACCGACGAGCAGGACGTCGCGCCCCGCCGGGCCGGTCGCCACGCGCACGTAGTGATACGGATCGGCGGTGTCCCAGTACAGCGCGTGCGTGACGTCGCCGGGTGCGAGGTCGAACGCGATCACGTAGGTGCGATACGCGGCCTGGCGGAGGATCAGCTTGTGCGGGCTCGTGAACGCGGAGCTCGTGGCGTCGATCGCGATCCGGCACAACAGCCGCCGATTGCCTGCGAGCCGCACCGCCAGCGGCCGGCCCGGCTCGATCCCGATGACGTGCACACCGGTATGGATATGTCCGCCGCGCTCGACGACCGCCTCCGCGAGCCCGCGTAGATAGCGAAGCGGATGAAACTCGGCTTGCCGCGCGAACCGCAGCGCGGGCCCGGAATCGAACGCGATCGGCGCGCGATCGACACGATCGACGGCGAGCCCGGCCCGCTTCGCCGCCGCGAGCTCCCTGTCGAGCTCGCCGCTGACATCGCCCGGAGGCGCGAACAGATACCCGTCGACGCGCTGGAACTCGCATTCGATCGCGAGCTCGTCCACCGCTGCTTCGATCCAGTCGATCGCCGCGGCGTGGCTCTCCGCCGCGAGTCGCGCGCCGTGCTCGCCGAACCGGTCCTCGAGCTTGTAGAAGCGATCGTCGAGGGCCGACGCGAGATGAGCCGTCGTCCGGCCGGTCTCACCGCCACCCACCGGTCCGTCGTCGATCACGCTCACGCGTGTACCCCGGCGCACGAGCTCGAACGCGGTCGTCAATCCGGCGATGCCCGCACCGATGACGCAGACGTCGGTCTCGAGCTCGGGCCTCGTCTCGAAGCGCCGGATCGGCGTGTCGTGCCAGAGCGACGTCGTCATGCCGCCATCCTTCGCCGTCGTCCGCATAGATCCTCCGATCCTGCAGGCGTTCAAGCGATGTGCCACGTCGCTCCGCGAGCGCTGCCGTCTCAGCGGCTCAAAAATACACGCGGAGGCCGATGCCACCGTCGATATCGGTATCGACGTTCTCCGCATTGTCATTGGTGTTGAGCAGCTGGAGCACGAACGCGACCTCGCCGTAGATCTCGAGCGGGCTGCGGCGAAACCGTAGCCCGAGCTCGAACGGAACCCGCGCGGCGAACCGTGTGCCGTTCTCCTCGGTCACACCGGAGACCGCGCCACCGAGTCCGAGGCGCAACGGAATGCGCACGCTCTGGCCTCGCCCGGTGTGCAGCGTATAGAGGTACGTGACGTGGCCGTACGACTCGCGGTTGTCGTTGACCGTGGTCGCCCCGATCACGACATCGATCGACGAGCGCCGCCGGAGATCGATCTTGAGATCGAGCCCGAGTGGTTCGCCTACGAAGATTCCGATCCCGATGCTCTCCGCATCCGCGGCGGTGTGCATCGAGACGATCACGACGAGCGCGAGCGCGAGCTTTCGCATGCCGTGATGGTATCCGGTCATCGCCCGGGTGAGCGCACTCGCTCGCTCCCAAGCTGCTTGCCAGATAGGCGCAGAGCGCGCCAGGCTTCAGACAAGGAGGTACATCATGGGACACCGGCTCGATCGCGGAGATCTGATCGACATGCTCGAAGAATCAGCTCTCCGCCGCATACCGATGATCGTCACGCTGCGTCGCGGCCCTACATTCGAGGACTTCGTCACCGACATCGGCAAGTGGGATGGCGAGGACCATGTCGCATTCGCCGCGCATGAATTCACACCGCTCCGACGGATCTCGAACTGCCGTCGGGCCTGGCCGATCGAGTACACGTACGCCGGCAAGCACTGACCGCGGCGGTGTGGTGCGAGCGGTCGAGTGCAGGAGCTCGACCGTGATACCCGGCGTGCCGACCGGAGACCGAGCTACTTGCGGCCCGTGAAGCGGTCGATCCAGCCGAGCACCTCGTCGTGCCACAGCTTGGAGTTCTGTGGCTTGAGGATCCAGTGGTTCTCGTCGGGGAAGTGAAGGAACCGGCTCGGGATGCCCTTGCGCTGGAGCGCCGTGAACGTCGACATGCCCTGCGTGTCGACGACGCGATAGTCGAGCGCGCCGTGGATGACGAGCGTAGGCGTCTTCCAGTTCTTCACGTGATCGATCGGGTTGTGCTTCGCGTAGCCCTCCGGCTTGTCCCACGGCGTGCCGCCGTGATCCCACTCGGGGAACCACAGCTCCTCGGTATCGAAGTACGCCATCCGCTCGTCGAGGTTGCCGTCGTGACAGACGAGCGCCTTGAACCGATCGGTCTTGCCGTTGACCCAGTTGATCATGAAGCCGCCGAATGAAGCGCCGAGCGCGACCATCCTGGTCTTGTCGAGCCAGGTGAACTTCTCGAGCGCCGCGTCGAGCCCGATCATCAGGTCGTCGTACGGCGCGCCACCCCAGTCACCGCTGATCGCGTCGGTGAACGCCTGGCCGTAGCCGGTCGAGCCGTGGAAATCGATGAACACGACGCCGTAGCCGCGACCCGCGTACGTCTGTGGGTTCCAGCGGTAGTGAAAGTGATCGCCGAAGCTGCCCTGCGGGCCGCCATGGATCAGCATCGCGACCGGGACCTTGCCGGCGCGGTAGCCGGCCGGCTTCATCACGTAGCCGTAGACGGTGTCGTGCTTCGCGCCCTTGAACGAGAACTGCTCGTAGACGCCCCAGTCGATCTTCTTGACGCGATCGTCGTTGAGGTGCGTGAGCTGCCGCAGGTCGCTGCCGTCGGGCTTCACGGTGAACAGCTCGGCGGGCAGCTTGAGCGTGTCGCGCACGAACACGATCCGATCGCCAGCCACGCGTGGCGCGGAGTTCGTGCCCTTCTCGACGAGCGTCTTCGCGCCGCCGGTCGCGACGTCGATCGCGAACAGCGAGTGATTGCCGACGTTGTCCGCCGACGTGAAGATCGTCTTGCCGTCGTTGCTCCACGTGATCGACGCGACCGAGCGATCCCAGGCCTCGGTGAGCACCCGCAGCTTGCGCGTCGCCGCATCGTAGAGCCCGATGCGCTCGCGATCGGCCTCGAAGCCCGCGCGCGTCATCATCTTCACCGCGATCCACTTGCCGTCGGGCGAGTACGACGGCTCGAAGTCGTAGGCCTTGTTGCCGGCGGTGAGCAAGCTCGGCCTGCCGCGACCGTCCGCTGCCACCATGAACACGTCGGTGTTGGTCTGCCACGCGGTCTCGCGCCCGCCGGTTCGCGCCACATAGAGCACGGTCTTGCCGTCGGGCGAGACGGTGACCTCCTCCATGCCGCCGAACGGATGCGTCGGCGAGTCGGTGGCCTGGCCGGGCGTGAGGTCCTTCGCGTCGTCGGCCTTGCCGCCGAGCTCGGGCGGCGTCCACGCGAACAAATGGGAGTACTTGCCGTCCTCCCAGGAATCCCAGTGGCGCATGAGGAGCTGGTCGTACGCGCGCGCCTTGACCTTCGACTTCGTCTTCTCGTCGTCGAGCTTGTTCGACTCCGCGATCGTCCTCGCGGTCGGCCACACATCGATCGCGACGACGAGGCGCTTGCCGTCCGGGAACAGCTTGAAGCCGTTGAGATCGGTCGCGAGCTTGGTCACCTGCTCGGCTTCCCCGCCGCCGGCCGCGATCCGCCACACCTGCGACGAGCCGCTGCGCGTCGACATGAAGTAGATCCACTTGCCGTCGCGCGTCCACGCCGGCTCGGTGTCGTTCTCGGGGTGCGTGGTCAGCCGGCGCACCGTGGTGCCGTCGAGGCTCGCGAGCCAGATATCGAATCGGCCGCGGTTCGCCTCGAAGTCGGTCTCGCGCACGTTGAACGCCACCCACTTGCCGTCGGGTGACACGACCGGGTTGCTCACCCGCTGCATCGCGAGCATGTCGTCGACCGTCATGCCCTTCGCGGCGGCCGGCGCGGATGCCAGGACAACCCCGAGGAGTGCCTGGACCACCAGATGAAGCTTCATGGTCGTGGAGTATTGGCCAGGGCGCTTGTGCGTCAATGCGCCGTCGAGGGAAAACGCTGTCAGTGCGTAAGCTCCAGGTCGCAGTAGTCGGGGCCGGTACCGCAGGTGCCGCCGTCGCCATGCTGCTGGCGCGGGCGGGTCATGCGGTCACGGTGCTCGAGCGGGTCCCCGATCCGGGGCCGGTCGGCGCCGGGATCACGCTCCAGCCGACCGGACAAGCCGCGCTCGCCCGGCTCGGGCTGCTCGGCGAGGTCGCCGCCCGCGGCGCGCCGATCGACCGCCTCACGTGTATCCGCAGCAACCGCAAGCCGGTCGTCGATCTGCCCTACGAGGAGCTCGGCCCCGGGCTGCACGGGATCGGTACGCATCGCGGCAACCTGTTCTCGACGCTGTTCGCCGCGCTGAAGACCTCGGGCGCCACCGTCCTGTGCGGGGTCGGCGTGCAGTCGACCGAGCTCGATGCGAAGGGCCGCTGGCTCGCCGACCTCGGCGGCAAGCGCCACGGCCCGTTCGACCTCGTGATCGCCGCCGACGGCAGCGTCTGCGAGCTCCACTCGGCGGCCCCCAAGGTTCGCAACACGCCCTACCCGTGGGGCGCCGTGTGGATCGTCGCGGCCGATTGTGGCTTCGCACCCGAGAAGCGCATCTACCAGATCGTCGAGGGTGCACACACCATGCTCGGCTTTCTGCCGACCGGGATGGCTCCCGGTCAGGAGACCCCGGTCGTCAGCATGTTCTGGAGCATCCGCGCCGACCGCGTCGACGAGTGGCGCACCGCCGGCCTCGCGAAGTGGCGCGAGTGCGTGCTCCGCCTCGAGCCGCGTGCGGAGCCGATCCTCGCCACGCTCGATAGCCTCGAGTCGGTCCTGTTCGCGCGCTACCGCGACGTCGCGATGTGGCCGTGGCACGGCGACCGCATCGTCTTCATCGGCGATGCCGCACACGCGACCAGCCCGCAGCTCGGCCAGGGCGCCAACCTCGCGCTGATCGACGCGGTCGCCCTCGCCGACGAGCTCGCTGCACAACCGGATGTCGGGCGTGCACTCGCGGCGTACAGCGCGAACCGTCGCCACCACCTCGGCTTCTATCAGTTCGCGACACGTGCCCTGACGCCGTTCTTCCAGAGCGACTCGCGATTCCTCGGCTGGGTCCGCGATCGGTTCTTCCCGACGAGCCGCTGGATCGGCCCGCTGCGCCGGCGCATGACGCGGACGATGGTCGGCGTCGATCGCGGCCTGATCCGGCGGCCGCTGCCGATGCACGATCTGCCGCGGCTTCCTCCGGCTACGCCGACGCAGCTCGAGAGCCCTCGTCCGAGGTGACCTCGCGAACCACGTAGTGCACCGCGGCCACGATCCCGATCACCGCCGTGAGGCTCGCCGCGACGAGCGCCCAGCTCGGCATGCTCACCGCGATCGCGAGCGCCACGAACTGCGCGACCGTCGCTGCCTTGCCGAGCGAGTCCGCGCGCAGCTCGCCGGTCGGCCTTCGCTTCGCGAGGTACACCGCGACCAGCGGGACGAGCACGAGCTCGCGCGCACCGATCAGCGCGATCACGAGCGTGTCGCGCGAATGGAACCAGATCACGCCCAGCACGATCACCACGAACAGCTTGTCGACGAGCGGATCGAGCCAGCCGCCGATGTCGGGCCCCGCACTGCCGCGTCGCTTCAGCCAGCGCGCGAGGTTTCCGTCGAGCATGTCCGTGAGCGCGGCGACCGCGATCAGCGCGACGGCCCATGCGGTCGTGCCATACGCCCACCAGAACCCGATCGCGATCGGGATCCGTGACAGCGTCAGCGCATGCGCGAGCCACATGCTGCAGCGTGCCGTACGGATCGCGGTTCGCCCATGTGATTTCGCGATGAAAGACCGCGCAAGAATCGTACACGCGCAGCCTCCCGCTTCGACGCAATCCGAGCACGTGCCCGC
>Ga0299915_10000882_pt1 | contig 22172 bp, 20 predicted proteins | sample RVTome_13_FD_200263 | JGI IMG/M metagenome (GOLD analysis project Ga0299915, IMG submission 200263) | Soil microbial communities from uranium-contaminated site in the Upper Colorado River Basin, Wyoming, United States - RVT92D227 (version 2) ... | reverse complement strand
AGAAGACCGAAAAGGGACTCACGATCCCGGTTCCTGAGCGGGACGACTTCCTACGCGATCTCGGGAAGGTCGCGCCTAAGCCTGGGGAATCCGAGCAAGGGCGGCACCGAACACGCCGCGTGGAGTAGCAGTCACGCGGTTGTTGTAACGGAACGCGAACTCGTCCAGGTACGACTGCAAGTGCTTGGTCGAAACGGCGTGGTAGTTCCCGCCGATCCCGCGCTTCACGGTCGCCCAGAACCCCTCGATGGTGTTGGTGTGGACGTTCCCGCTCACGTAGACGCCCTGCCGGTGGTTCACCCGCGAGTGTTGGTATCCGAGTCCTTCAAGGTCCCGGTAGGCGTAGGACTCGTCGGTGAAGACAGTGGACGCGGGAAGGATGCGCTCCTTCGCGTGGGGCATCAGGTCCCGCTTCTTCGCGGACTCGGCGACCTTGGCGACGACCTTGCCGGTCCTGCTCGGGCCGCGCTGGACCATCCCGATAACCGGGGTCTTGGTGACGGGGCCGGTTCCGACGTGAGCGCGCTTGTGCTCGTGACGCCACTTGTCCTTGCCGCCGAAGTAGGACTCATCCATCTCGACCGTTCCAGAAAGCATCTCCCCATCTTGGTCGAGCATGGAGCGGATCTTGTTCGCCATGCGCCAGGCTGTCTTGTAGGTGACGCCCAACTCGCGTTCCAGGTGCTTCGCGGACACTCCGCATCGAGTGCTAGTCATCAGGTACGTCGCGTAGAACCACAGTTTCAACGACGTGGCCGAGTCCTCGAACACCGTGCCCACCATCGGGTGGACGCGATGGCCGCAGAACTGGCAAGAGTACGAGGGGCGCGCCTTCTCCCGGTGGTGCTTGGTCGCCCGGTCGCACTTTGGGCAGAAGACCCCATCGGGGTAGCGGTGGTGCAGAAGCCAGTCGAGACAGGCCGCGTCATCCGGGAACTCCCGCTCGAACTCCATGAGGGAGTAGCGGGACTCCGAAGCGGTGGACCGCCGGGGGTTGTTCCTGTCTGTTCTAGGCATGAGATAAGGATAGCACACGGCGGTACCGCCGTCAAGTATACCTTTGTCCAGGTCCCTGGGCAAAGCAAGAGGCGGGGCCTGCTTGACCACCAGCACCCCGCCCCTGCCAGTCCAAGGTCTCGCGTGGAGACGCCTGGGGCCTACCAACTACATGTTATCGGCCTCGTCAAACCCAAAGTCAAGGGTGGGGCCGGAGGGAATCGAACCCTCAACCCTGGGCTTGGTAGGCCCCAGTTGCGTTCCACGCTTATCGACCCCACCACGAGAGAGCCTAAGCCATTGGGTCGGGGCTCTGTCCCTGTTCCGTCGGTGGCTGGATCGTCGTTGCACTACCCAGGGCCCCGTACCTCCCTTAAAGGGATAGTTCCCCTTGCATGACTCCAAGGTCGCGCCGTTCGCCCGACGGAGGCAGGGTCCACGGGTCCGGGCCGAGGGGGACGTCGGCCGCCCAGGCAGGAGCGCCGCAGAGCCCTCCTCTAGACTTCCACCCGTGCTCTCGGCCTCCGTGCTGGCAATCTTGATCCCTTGGGCGGCCCTGGTGCCGCTGTTTGTCGCTCTCGTGGCATTGCAGGTCTACTGCCTCGTCGATCTGGCTGGAGCCGAGGTGCGGTACCTGCCGGAATGGGCGTGAGGTTCCGATCCTTGGTCATAGCCCGAGCTGTAGCCCTAGCCGAGGTACGAGGCCGGGTCCTCCACGAAGTCGTCCATGCACCCCTTCGAGCAGAAGTAGTAAGTGATCCCCTCGAGCTCGTGTCTCCACTCGGCGGTCGAAGGGTCGACCTCCATGCCGCATACGGGATCGATCTCCATGAGGGAACCTCCTTGGGCTGACCTGGGGAATCTACTCAAGGATACGCTCGACGTTGAGGTAGACCGGCGTCAGACTTCATCGGGAATCGCTCGGGAGAACGGAATGGCGATGGAGCAGCGGCACTCGTCGGTTGGCCTCGCCCCCATCCTCGCGATCGTCGCGGGGGTCCTGGCGATAGCGGGTTCGGTTCTGAACTGGGCAACGGCTTCGTCTGGACCGTTCAAAGTGTCCGCCCGGGGGATCGATGGGTGGGAGGGGAAGCTCACGCTCCTCTGCGGGATACTTCTGTTGGTGGCCGGTGTGTCGACTCTCACCGGCGCGACGGGAGGGAAGAATCGGCTGCGATTGTCCGCACTAATTGGGGGTGCCGGAGCTGCCGGGATCGCCATCTACACCGCGCTCACAGCCAAGGATCAGGTAATCGACGGCGCGGCCACCGAACTCGCGAAGCAGCTCGGCGTCACCACCGACGTGGCTCGAACGGCCATTCAGCAGGCGATCGATCGGGGGCAGATGGGTGTCTCCATCGACATCGGGCTGTACGTGGTGATCGCCGCCGGGGTCATCGGGATCGTCGCTGAGATCCTGGCGATCACATCCTCCTCCTCGAGGGCGGCGGCGCCCTCTGCCGCCGCGGGACTCACCGGTTGGTCTGCGCCCGCACCGCCGCCTTCCCCCGCACCGCCGCCTCTCCCCGCGCCACCGCCCCCACCCGTTCCCGAAGCGTCGCCCGCCGAGACTTCCTCCCCGTGGGCGATCCCCGAACCATCGGCACCGCCGACGTTGCCGTGGGCCACCCAGACGCCTGCGACCCAGGCCACATCCGAAGGCGGCGGCGATGCGTTTCCTCAGGAGCCACCTCCCGAAGAGGTGCCTACCGAGGAAGAGCCTCCCGGCGAGAGATCAGCCGGCGCCGCCCCTCCAGGGGGTACACTCCCAACGTAGCCATGCGTACAACAGAGATCCAGATCGAAACCGAGGGTCGGCGAGTGGTCGACATCACTCCGCTTGTGCGCCGTTTCGTCGCGGAAGGAAACGAGAGCGGTCTCCTGAACCTCTTCCTCCCGCACGCGACTGCCGGCCTCGGGCTGATGGAGACGGGATCGGGCTCCGAAGAGGATCTAGAGGAGCTGATGGATCGGATGCTTCCGCGCGACGACCGGTACGTGCATCGTCTCGGCTCGCGCGGACACGGCGGCGACCACCTGCTCCCGGTGCTCGTCTCACCGTCTCTAATGCTGCCCGTGGAAGACGGAGAGCTGGCGATCGGCACCTGGCAAAGCGTCGTGGTCGTCGATCCGAACCTCGAGAACAACCGCCGCCGTATCAAGATGTCGGTGCTGCCAGGCTGACGCCCGGCGCGCTACAGGTACTGGCCGGGGGTCTGTTCCTTGCCGTCCGCCGGCGAGGCGACGGCCTGAACGTCGCGCTCGCGGAGTAGCAAGTACTCATCGCCGTTCAGCTCGACCTCGAGCCCGGCCTGAGGCAGGAACAGGATGCGGTCTCCCACCTTCACGCTCCGCACATCGGGGCCCACGAGGAACACCCGCCCCCACATGCATCGCTTCGGGGCCGGTGCGGCGGTGGCCGGGATGAGCAGACCTCCGCGCGACTTGCGCTCGCCGCCGTCGGGGTGTTCGACGACGATGCGGTCGCTCGTGAGACGAATCTCCTCGTGCGACGTGCGCTTGCGACGAGGGCTCGACGATGTCTTGGCGGGGCGCGGCATGCCGATGCGATTCTAGTCAGGCGGACCGGCTCTCGGTGTGGGCGGGGGGACTTCGTGGCTACATCCGCTGAGGCGGCCGTTCAGGCGAGGGCGAGGCTCTGTAGGATGCGTCGCGCGATGAAGGCTGAACAGGTCCTCGAGGAAGCCATCAGGAGCCTCAAGGCCTCCAAGGCGATCGATCACTGGCAGAAGGGCCGGGAGGAGATCGAGTCGGAGGATCTCCTCATGCACGCCATGGGTGTGGACGAGATCGACCCGGAGGACGAGGTTCCGTCGGGCGTCCGCCGACGGTTCGACCGGATGATCGCCCGCCGTGTCACCGGCGAGCCGGTTCAATTCATCAAGGGATACGCCGAGTTCCGGGGTCTGAAGCTTCTTTCGAGGCCGGGCGTGTTCGTGCCACGGGACTCGACGGAGTTCCTTGCGGAGCAAGCGATCCGGCGTCTCCGTCGGCGCAAGCGCCCGGTTACGATCGATCTGGCAACGGGTGGGGGAACGGTGGCGCTCGCCGTCGCGCACGAAACGAAGGGCGTACGCGTCTACGGTACGGACGTGTCCGGGGACGCGGTCCGCGTGGCCCGGAAGAACGCAGAACGCCTGCGGCTACGCGCCACGTTCGTGACCGGTGATCTGTTCGGCGGTCTTCCGAAGGAACTGGCGGGCAAGGTCGACGTCGTCACCCTCCATCCTCCGTACGTGGCGAAGCGCGAGGTCAAGGACCTTCCTATCGAGATCCGGAAGTTCGAGCCGGTCCACACGCTCACCGACCACAGTGAGGACGGGCTCGGGCTCATCGAGCGCGCCGCCGCCGAGTCCCATGAGTGGCTCCGCAAGGGAGGCTGGCTCCTGATCGAGGTGAGCCCCGACCGCGCCAGATCGGTGGCGCGCCTCCTTCGAGCGCATGGGTTCTGCGACGTGCGGAGCACGGCCGGGGGTGAGTTCAAGGTCACGCGGGTCGTCGTCGGCCGCCTTTGATGTCCGTCCAGTGGAGGATGTGAGCTGCTGTGGGGAGTGCATCGCGGAGTAGCCGGACCCTCGGCGCGGGCAGCGTCGCGGCGGTCGCCGTCACTGCCGCGGTCATGCTCCTGGGCTGCACGACGAGTAACGGCGGGGGCATGAGCCCGTCGGCTTCCGGGCAGGTGCGGGTGTCCGGGCCGGCGCGAACGAGCTTGCTCGAGCCAGGGGACGAGGTCCCGAGCTTCTCGGCGCCGGCGCTCGGGGGTGGGAGGCTCGAGTGGAAGGCGTTTCGGGGGAGCCCCGTCGTCCTGGCCCTCTGGGCGTCCTGGTGCCCCCACTGTCAGCAGGAGCTGCCGATCCTCGCGGAGATGGCAGGGGACTTCCCAGACGTGCGTCTTGTGACGATCGTCTGCGCGGTCGGTCGGGGGGAGCCCTCGCCCGATCGGTTCATGAAAGATCGGGGGCTCACGTTCCCGGTTGCCGTCGACGACAAGGACGACACGCTTGCCCTGGCCTTCGGGATCCGGTACTTCCCCACCGTGTACTTCGTGAACTCCGACGGCAAGATTCTGCGGGCGCTCGAAGGGGAGATTGAGGAGTCGACCCTCCGGACGCTGTTCGAGGCCGTGACCTGATCCAGCTCGGAGCGAGTTCCCCAACGCTCGGGTTCACCCGCCATCGGGCCAGGCTCATTTGCGGCGGCTCAGCCACCGGTCATCGACATGCTCCGCTCGGGCCGAACGAAGTCCTGGTGGTTGATCCGGTGGCCCGGCCACTTGCGCCACAGGCTGGCGCGGATCATCGCGGCGAGCTCCTCGTCGGTGGCTCCCGAGCGCAAGGGGGCGCGCAGGTCGGTCTCGTCGAGCGCGAACAGGCATGCGCGGACCTGTCCCTCGGCCGTGAGCCGAACGCGGTTGCAGGCGTCGCAGAAGGGCTCGGTCACCGACGAGATCACACCGATCTCCCCGGGTGCGCCGTCGGCGAAGACGAACCGAGTCGCCGGCTCGTCGCCGTGAGCGAGGCCGACGAGCGGGTAGACGCGGTCGATCGCCTCGACGATCGAGGCAGAGGGCACGACCTTCGCCCGCTCCCATGAGTGCTCCGCGTCGAGCGGCATGTACTCGATGAACCGCGCCTGGTAGCCGGTCTCCCTCGCCCAGTGGGCGAAGTCGACGACCTCGTCGTCGTTCTGGCCCCCGATCACCACGCAGTTGATCTTCAGCGGCGTTAGCCCCACGGCCCGAGCCGCACGAATGCCGGCGAGCACGCGCTCGAGCGCGTCGCGCCGGGTCATCTCGGCGAACCGGTGACGCATCAGCGAGTCGCATGAGACCGTCACGCGGTCGAGGCCGGCCTTTGCGAGCGGTGCGGCCAGACGATCGAGCAGCAAGCCGTTCGTGGTCATCGAGATGTCGAGGTCCCGCCCTGCCCGACGGAACATGCGGATCAGCTCGGGCAGCTCGGTTCGGACTGTGGGTTCGCCGCCCGTGACCTTCACCGAGCGCACGCCGAGAGAGACGAAGACCCCGAGGAGGCGCGTGAGCTCCTCGAAGGTCAGGAGTTCCTCCTTCGGCAGCCATCTCAGCCCGTCAGCGGGCATGCAGTACGTGCAGCGGAAGTTGCAGCGATCGGTCACGGACACGCGCAGGTCGTCCGCGACGCGCCCGAACGTGTCCACGAGCGGACCGGCTACCGGCGCGGGGCTCGTGGGCGGTCTCGAGTCAGCGGTTGTCATGCCTCGGACGACCAGGGTACCCGCCTGCCGTGCAAACGGCGCGATGCTCCCGGCAACCGGCGAACGGCAGATGCGCTGCGGCCACCCACGCCGTCTGGCAGGATAGGTGCCGTGGAGACGGAGAGGCTTCGAGCCGCGGTGGTCGCCGTTTCCGACGGCGTGTCCAGAGGCAATCGAACGGACGAGTCGGGCGACCTCGCGGAATCGATGCTGCGCGAGGCGGGCTTCGACGTCGCTGACCGGTCGGTCGTGCCCGACGAGCGTCCGAGGATCGAATCGTTGCTCGCCGAGCTCGTCGAGCGGGATTTCAACCTAGTGGCGACGACGGGGGGCACCGGATTCGCGCCTCGCGACGTGACACCCGAGGCCACGCGAGCGGTGATCGACCGGGAAGCGCCGGGGCTGGCCGAGCTCATGCGGCAGGTGGGGCTCGAGAAAACGCCGATGGCTGCGCTCTCGCGCGCCGTGGTCGGCACCCGAGATCGGACGCTGATCCTGAACCTGCCGGGTAGCCCGAAGGGCGTTCGCGAGAGCCTCGACGCCGTGTTGCCGATCCTTCCTCACGCGCTAGAGCTGCTCGCGGGGAAGACCTGCACCCATCCGCCGGAGTGCGGGTGAGCCCGGGATGACCGAGAGCCCCCGCCACGTCCGCAAGAACCGCCGCTTCTGGGACCGGACGAGCGACGAGTACCAGGCTCTGCACGCCCGGCAGCTCAACCGCTGGGACCGCCCGGTCTGGGGCGTGTGGGCCGTCCCCGAATCGAAGCTGCGCGTGCTCGGCGACGTCGCCGGCAAGGACGTCCTCGAGCTCGGCTGCGGCGGCGGGCAGTGGTCGATCTACCTGTCGCGGCTCGGTGCTCGCCCCGTTGGGCTGGACCTGTCGATCCGGCAGCTCCGGCACGCCAAGCGGCTGATGTCCGAGGCCGGCGCCTCGTTCCCTCTCGTGAGCGCGAACGCCGAGCGGGCCCCGTTTGCTGACGAGAGCTTCGACGTTGTGTTCTGCGACCACGGGGCGATGTCGTTCGCCGACCCGCGTCGCACCGTGCCGGAAGCCGCGCGACTGCTACGGCCGGGTGGCCTGTTCGCCTTCAACACCACGAGCCCGTTCCACTTCCTTTGCTGGGACACCGAAGGGGAACGGGCCGACGAGCGGCTGCATCACGACTACTTCGGCATGCGGATATGGGACGAGGAGACCGTCGACTTCCAGCTGCCCTACGGCGATTGGATCCGCCTATTCCGTGAGAACGGCCTTGAGGTCGAGGATCTGATCGAGCCTCGCCCCGGTCCGCGGGCAAGGAGCACGTACGACCTCGCTCCGGTCGAGTGGGCGCGCCGGTTCCCCGCGGAGAACCTCTGGAAGCTCCGCAAGCGGATCACCTAGCGTGAGACGGGGTCCCCAGCCACGCGAGCCTCTAGTCTCGGTGGTTCTCGCCGTGGCGGTCCTGGCCGTTGCGGCGTTTCGGCCCTTCCCGAACGTGCCTCCCGACCTCAGGCCGAACATCGTCGTCATCCTGGCGGACGACCAGTCGTTCGATTCCTTGCCTCACGAGCCACCGGTGATGCCGCGGCTCCAGGCGATGATCGAGGATCCGGACGACCACTGGATCTCCTTCGAGAACGCCTTCCTGAACACGCCGCTCTGCTGTCCGTCGCGCGCCACCATCCTCACGGGTCAGTACTCGCATCACACGCTTGTGCAGACGAACGGCCTGGCTAACCTGCTCGACGACGGCTCCACCGTGGCGACGTGGCTGCAGGGGGCCGGCTATTACACCGGCCTGCTGGGCAAGTATCTGAACGGGTATCCGTTCGGGCACTCGACTTTCGTGCCCCCCGGGTGGGACCGGTGGCTGGGGCGCGTACAGGCCGCCCAGTCGAACCTGTACTTCAACTATGTTCTGGTCGATCAGGGGTTCCCTGTTCCTCATGGAGACGCCCCTTCGGACTATTCGACCGACGTCTATGCGGCGGCCGCGGAGGAGTTCATCCGGACTGCTCCCGCGGACGAGCCGTTCTTCCTCCTGGTTACCCCGTCCGGTCCGCACCGACCGTGGACGCCCGCGCCGCGAGACGTCGGCGCCTACGCCGACATGCCGGTCACAGCGCCGCCGAGCGTGGGCGAGACCGACGTGTCCGACAAGCCGGCGTGGGTGCGCGCGCTGCCTCCGATGTCCACCGACCGTCTCCAGCAGCTCGCGGGCATCCACAGGCGGTCGTTCGAGACGCTCCGGAGCGTCGACCGGCTCGTGGGCGGCGTCGTGGACGCGCTCAGGGAGCGGGGTGTCCTCGACCAGACCATCATCATCTTCTTCACCGACAACGGGTTCTCGTTCGGCGCCCATCGGTGGGCGAGCAAGGGCTGTCCGTACGAAGAGTGCGTCCGCACGCCGTTCTTCGTACGGGTGCCCGGGGCGGTTCCTCACGTGGACGAACATCCGATCTCGAACGTGGACCTCGCGCCGACCCTCGCACAGCTCGCCGGTACCGACCCCGCCTCGCCGGTGGACGGTCGGAGCCTGGTTCCGCTCCTCGAGGGTTCCCAGGTGACCGCTTGGCCGAACGCTGTGCTCCTCGAATACGTGGGCGACTTGCACATCCCACCGTGGCGGGCGATCCGAACGAAGGACTTCGCCTACATTGAGTACGCGACCGGCGAACGAGAGCTCTACGACCTGGGCGGAGCCTTCGGCCGGGCGGATCCCGGCGAACTTGAGAACCGATCCTCCCGCCCCCGCTACGCACGGATCCAGGCTGATCTCGCGGCGCGTCTAGCGCGCCTCGCCGGCTGACCTGCCGGTCCCCGGCACGAGTCGGGGGCTGCTGCTACTGTCTGCGCCGTGCAATACACGCCCGGTCCCGGTTCCCGCGTCCCGGTGCCGCGCTCGCGCCGCCGCCTCGCGCGACGCCGGGCCGCGAGGCGCAGGGGTTTCCTGGCTTTCCTCGCCGCCGTGTCCTTGTTCATCGGGTGGCAGGCCTGGCCGAAGGGGGGAGGCGGGGAGAGCGCAGGCGGAAGCCCTACCCCCAGTGGAGGGAGCGGGACCGGCGCCACGTCCACGCCTAGCTCGAGCGGCGAGCCCGGCACCTCGCCGATCGAGCACGTCGTCTTCATCATCAAGGAGAACCGAACCTTCAACAACTACTTCGCCACCTACCCGGGGGCTGAGGGGGCGACCGAAGGCGGCACGATCAAGTGCACCGAGGACGGCTGCACGGACGGCCCGGTGGTCCAGCTCACGAAGGCGAAGGACGTCCAGGACCACGACCTCACGCACTGCTTCCGGTGCGGCATCACGGGGATCAACAACGGGAAGATGAACGGCTTCAACTGGATGAACGGACCCATCGGGGTGTCGTCCGTCGACCTCGCCAACGCCTATGGGCACGATCTGACGGGCTACACGTACTTCGATCGAAGCGGCCTTCCGAACTACTGGGCATACGCCGACCGCTTCGTGCTGGGCGACCGCTTCTTCACGTCCATGTACGGGCCCACGCTGCCGGAGCACCTGTACACGATCGCCGCGCAGGCCAACGGCATAGTCGACAACAAGAGCACCACCGACCACCCGAACGGCTACTGCGACGACCCCACCGAGTACGCGACCCGGTTCGAGCCCGATCTGTCGTCCGAAGACATCAGCACGATCATGGACCTCGAGGAGAACCTCACGGTCAACGGCACCAACACCTACGAGCTCGCGCACTACTGGGACAAGATCCGCCTGTGCTTCGACATCAAGACGCTGCCCGACCAGCTGGAGGCTGCGGGCATCTCCTGGAAGTACTACGCGGACTACAACTCGTGGATGAACGCGATGCAGATGATCAAACACGTGAGGTACGGGCCGATGTGGCAGAAGGTGCCATCACCGGGAGACTTCATCCCCGACGTCGAGGACGGGAACATGCCGGCCGTTTCGTGGATCGTCCCGCCCGAGTCTTACAACGAACATGGGGGGAACAAGAAGAGCGTATGCGCCGGCGAGAACTGGACCGTCAACGTGGTGAACACGATCATGGAGAGCGAGTACTGGCAATCCACCGCCATCGTCGTCGTGTGGGACGATTTCGGCGGTTTCTACGACCCGGTCGCGCCGCCACACCTGGACCACATGGGAGTCGGGCCCCGGACGCCAGCGCTGATCATCTCGCCGTACACGCGCTCGGGCGACAGCCCGAACGGCGGCTACGTGGACCACACCACGTACGAGTTCTCGAGCGTGCTGGCCTTCATCGAGCAGGTATTCGACCTGGAGCCCATGACCAAGCGCGACGCGAACGCGAGCCCGCTGGCCGGCGCGTTCGACTTCGAGCACCCCAACTTCGACAAGCTCGTCCTGCCGCTTCGCCAGGACTGCCCCTACGGCACGACGTTCGCGCAGCTCGCGCCGGGGTGGCGCTTCGCCAGGACGATCGGTTCCCCTCTCGACTAGCCGAGGCTAGCCGTCGGGGAACTGTGGCCCCTCACAGTCCGTCCGGATCGGCAACGGGTCGGGCGATCGCGGGTCCTGCGTGAAGTCGAAGGCCGAGATCAGCGGCGTGGCGTCCTCATCGCGGTGCGTGAGCTGCGACAGCCCCCAGTTGTCCTCCATGAACCTGAGCACGCTGGAGAACTCGCCGAGCTCGCTGGTCACGTACCCGCGCTTCGCGTAGGGGCTGATGATGAGGAGCGGGACGCGGATCCCGAACCCGAAGTCGTCCACCTGCGGCGGGGCAACGTGATCGTAGAAGCCGCCGTAATCGTCCCATGTGATGAAGATCGCGGTGTTCTTCCACATGGGGCTGTTCATGACTGCGTTCACGATCTCGGTGGTCCAGTTCTCACCGTGGCAGAAGCTGTACTCGGGGTGGTCGGAGAGCTCGAAGCGCGGCGTCACCCACGTGACGGGGGCGAGGATCCCGGCCTCGACGTGTTCCACGAAGTCGTCGACCGGAAAGATGTGGCTCTGCCACACCTTGGGATTCTCGCGGATGTGGCGGACCGCGTCGTAGGCGGACCAGAGGTATCCGTTCTGCATGTTGGTGGCCGAGTAGTAGGTCCACGGGATCCCGGCCTCCGTGAGCAGGTCCCCCTCGGTGAGGAAGTCGAAGCACGGCGGCACGTTCTTGATGACGCCCTCCCGGTCCTCCACTGCGATGTAGGCCTCCTCGATCGAGTCGCACCCCCATGCCTTGAACAGCCCCGTCGCCCGGTGCCGTTCCCGGAGCAGGTCGAGGTCCTGAGTCGGGTTGTCGTGTGTGCCGGCGGACTGCGCCGCGATCGTGAACAGGTGGTTCGGGAACGAGGGGCCCTGCGCGCTCGCGAAGAAGTTGTCGCCGAGCACGAACTCCTCGGCCCAGTGCCAGTAATTCGGCAGGTCCTGCGGGAGGTACTGGGTATACGCGTACAGGTCTCCTGCGGCGCCGACCGTCGCGAACCCGTCCATCTTCCCTTCGTTCCAGGCCTGGAGCGCGCACTGGTAGCAGTGCTTGATGTCCTCGGGGATCCGATCCAGAGCTCTCGTGAGGGGGCGAACCTCTCCCTGGTCGAGTCCGGTCGTCGCCCCGTCGGCGCCCGGGAATTGGCCAAACAGGTTATCGAAAGTGCGGTTCTCCTTGATGATGAAGACGACGTGCTTGATCGGCCATCGTGTTTGGATCGCCGCGGCGTTCGTGCGGGCCGGGTGTACGCCGAACGAGGCCGGCGGCAACGGGTTCCAGCGTGGGGGTCCGTTCGAGCACGCAATCGCGAGCAGCGCGAGGGCCAAAAGGACTCCGGCGGTGCGCAGGAGGGCACGAGCATCGCGACCCATCCGCAGCACCTTAGCCGCTTCAGGCGGGCTGCAGCTCGCGCCGGTTCTTGCGCATGTACTCGCGCCAGTACTCCTGCCCCACTTCGGGGAGGGTGTAGACGGGGTCGTAGTACGCGTGCTCGCGCTCCAGCGCGTCCGGGTCGTCGTGCTCGATGCCGGTGCGGTAGTTCTTCCGCCAGTACGAGATGCCGAGAGTGCGGTCGTAGCGGCTGAGCATGTGCACCCAGCGCTTGCCGACGAAAGGCACGTCGCACACGACGCGCGGCGTTGCGAACCCGGGCAGGTACCCCATGATCGCGAACTGCAGCTCCTGCGCCTCAGCGATGGACGTCCGCCAGTGCTCGGCGTTCGGGATCATGTCGCACTGGTAGAAGTAGTACGGGATCACCTTCGCGTGGTCGATGAGCATGAAGCACAGCTCGAGGAGCTGCTCCGGCGTCGTGTTCACGCCTCTGAGCAGCACTCCCTGGTTACGGACGTCCCGATAGCCCATGTTGAGGAGCGCCCTGACTGCTCTTGCGACAAGCGGCGTGACCTGCTGGGCGTTGTTGATGTGCGTGTGGATAGCGATCTCGACGTCCCCTTCGCGCGCCCGCTTCGCGATCCGTTCGTACCCCCGCAGGACCTCGTCCTGAAGGAAGTGCTGCGGGATGCCCATCAGCCCCTTCGTCGCGAGGCGCACGTCGCGGATGTTCGGGAGGTCGATGAGCTTCGTCAGGAAGGCCTCGAGGCGCGCGATCGGGATGTTTGCGACGTCGCCGCCCGAGACCACCACGTCGCGGACCGACGGCGTCCGGCGCAGGTACTTGAGCATCGCGTCCCATCGCTCGTTCTGCTTCAGCTCGAACTTGTACTTGAGGATCTGCGCCGTGTCGTTTCCGACGAGGTCCATGCGCGTGCAGTGGCCGCAGTACTGCGGGCAGGTGGGGATCATCTCGGCGAGCACCTTGGTCGGGTAGCGGTGCGTGAGCCCCTCGACCGCCCACATGTCGGCCTCGTGGAGGCTGTCACGCTTGGCCATCGGGTGGCTGGTCCATTCCGGGTGGCGGTCGGAGAAGGCCGGCGCCATGTAGCGGCGGACGGGGTCGTCCCGTAGGTCCCGCTCGTTCATCGTGTTGACCATCTGCGGCGGGAGGAGCATCGACATCGTCGCTTGTTCCTTCTGGTCGCGCTCGATGTCGCCGTACAGCTCGTCGTCGAGGTGGTCGCCGAGGGCGCGCTTCAGCTCCACGAGGTTCTTCACCGTGTGAGCGCGCTGCCACTGCGCGCTCTCCCATTGATCCTTCGTCACGTCGGCGAAGCCGGGGAGGCGCGTCCAGTCGGGCTCGACGAACTCCCTTGTGAGCGGATACTCGAAGGGCTGCTCAGCCGCGTGGGCCTTGCCGGCCTGGCGCTTGGGGCGACGGGTGGCTTGACGCGTCGCCTGCTGCTCGCTCACGCGGGTCTCCCTTCGTCGCTCGTTGAGCCGCCGCGTCCAGCGGGCGGCGAATGGATCAGTGCTCGAAAGCCATCGTACCATCGGTTCGTGCGGCAGTGTAGGGCTCCTACCGAAGGATATTCGGCACTTGGGGCCCCGAGCACCAGTGCCGCAGGCCTGCTCAGGGGTGCCCCACGAGCACGGGAGCGTGATACGCTCCCGTCCGAGGGCACGAGCATCGTAGTTTGCATTTCGCACCACGAGCAGTTCCCTCCCGGCGACCTCGCCGGTAGGCCCGACGGGCGTGATCGTTGACCCGCTCGGTGCCAAGGAAGGAGGGGATTGCGAGTGGCAACCGGAACCGTGAAGTGGTTCAGCCCCGAGAAGGGGTACGGCTTCATCTCCCAGGAGGGCGGCCCCGACGTCTTCGTGCATTTCAGCGCGATCACGGGCGAGGGCTACCGGAACCTCGAGGAGGGCCAGCAGGTCGAGTTCGACGTCACACAGGGCCAGAAGGGTCCCCAGGCGGCGAACGTTCGGCTCGTCACCTGAGATCTCTTGGACCCGAGAGACAAACGAGGGACCCGCTTCGGCGGGTCCCTCGGCCGCTTCTTGGGCGCCGGTGGTTCAGCCCGTGGACGGGGGGGCGCTTGGTCCCGGCTGAGGTGCGGGCGGCCCGCCCTGAGGCGGCCCCTGAGCGGGTTGACGCCCCGAGGGACCGGGTCCACGACCACGACCGCCGCCGCCCCCGCGACCGCCGAACCCCCGGCCGCCGCCGAACCCCTGGCCACGCGGACGTCGCTCGATCCGAACGACTTCCTGACCGGCGCGCGGGAGGCGCGACTTGAGTGGCACGTGCCCGGTTCGCTCGTAGCGGACCGATATGTGGTCGACTTCCTGCTTGCGCTCCATCTCGCGCCAGCCGGCGGCCAGGAGACGCCGGTGCCGGCCGGCGGCGCTCTTGCGCAGCTTGTCGGTGTTCGGAGTCCTCAGGTAGAGACGCTCGACTCGGACTTCCTTGTGGTCGGCCATGCCGCCAAGGGTAGCAGGCGGATCGTCCCGACCTGGTGGCCGTAAGCTGGCGTATCGGTTGCACGTCACGGAGTCGAGGCGCGTCACGGAGGCGAGGATGGACAAGGTTCGGGAGTGGGACGAGCTGGCAGCCCAGTTCAGCATCGACGGGATCCGGGCCTCGACGGCGGCCGGATCGGGGCACCCGACCTCGTCGATGTCCGCGGCGCACCTGCTGGCCGTGCTCTTCGCCGGCCATCTGCGCTACGACGTCTCCGATCCCAAGAGTCCCGCGAACGACCGTTTCGTGCTGTCCAAAGGTCATGCGTCGCCGCTGATGTTCTCCGTGCTGAAGGCGATCGGGGCCATCGATGACGGGGAGCTCATGTCCTACCGCAAGTTCGGGAGCCCGTTGCAGGGGCACCCGGTCCCGCTTCCCGACATGCCGTGGATCGACGTGGCGACCGGCTCGCTCGGCCAGGGACTTCCCATAGCGCTCGGCATGGCTCTCGCGATGAAGCTGGACGGCAACCCCGCCCGGGTTTGGGTGCTGCTCGGCGACTCCGAGATCGCCGAAGGCTCGGTTTGGGAGGCCATGGCGAACGCCTCGTACCACCAGGTGTCCCACCTCGTCGGCGTCCTCGACATGAACCGGCTCGGCCAGCGCGGACCGACGATGCTCGAGTGGCACGGCGAGGTCTACGCGGAACGGGCGGCAGCGTTCGGGTGGCACCCGGTCCTCGTCGACGGCCACGACGTCGCGGCGATCGACCGCGCGTACTCGGAGGCCGAGGAGGCCGGGCAGCCGGTCCTGGTCGTCGCGAAGACCGAGAAAGGCCACGGCGTCTCGTTCCTGGCCAACCGGGAGGGCTGGCACGGCAAGGCCCTTTCGAACGAGGAGGCCGAGAAGGCGATCGCGGAGCTCGGGGGGGAGCGCTCGATCACGATCACGCCGCCCAAGCCCGAGGCTTGGATGCCGAACGGCGTGGCGGCCGGTTGCCGGTTGCCGTCGTTCGAGGAGCCCATCGCCACGCGGAAGGCGTTCGGTGAGACGCTCGCCGCCATGTCGACGACTCCGGCCCTGGTCGTCCTGGACGGCGAGGTCGGTAACTCGACCTACACCGAGGACTTCGAGAAGGCCGCGCCCGAGCGGTTCATCGAGCTGTACATCGCCGAGCAGTGCATGGTCGGAGTCGGCGTCGGGCTGCAGGCGATGGGCAAGACCGTCTACGCGGCGACGTTCGGGGCGTTCCTCACCCGTGCGTACGACTTCGTGCGGATGGCCGCCGTGAGCCGGGCCAACCTGCGCCTGTGCGGTTCGCACGCCGGGGTCTCGATCGGCCAGGACGGCCCATCGCAGATGGCGCTCGAGGATCTCGCGATGATGCGGGCCGTTCACGGGTCGACGGTCCTGTACCCGGCCGATGGGAACTCGACCGCGAAGCTCACGGCGGCGATGGCCGATCGCCCTGGAGTCTCGTACATGCGCACCACTCGAGAGAAGACGCCGAAGCTCTACGAGCCGACCGAGACGTTTCCGATCGGGGGGAGCAAGGTGCTCCGGTCGAGCGACGCCGACCGCGCGACGGTCGTCGGGGCCGGCATCACGGTGTTCGAAGCACTGAAGGCCGCTGAGGCTCTCGCGTCCGAGGGTACGCCGGTTCGTGTCATAGATGCCTACTCGGTGAAGCCGATCGACGCCGAGACCCTCCGTGCCGCCTTGAGCGAGACCGGCCTTCTCGTCGTCGCCGAGGACCACTGGGGTGAGGGGGGTCTCGGGGATGCCGTGCTCGAGGCGGTCGCAGCGGGCGGGGAGCTCGCCGGTCGCGTGATCAAGCTCGCCGTTACCGAGATGCCCGGGTCCGGAACTCCTGACGAGCTGCGGGAGTGGGCCGGCATCTCCGCCGCAAAGATCGCCGACGCCGTGCGCACCGCGCTGCCTGACCTCGCGAAATCCTGATCTCGCGAGACCGCCGTCCCGCGAATCGACCGGGCTAGACCTCGAGGGGAACGAGCTCGAAGCGGTCCACGTCGACGAGCCCGCGGTCGGTGATCTTGAGCTCGGGCACGACCGACAGAGCCAGGAACGACATCGCCATGAAGGGCGAGGGAAGCGTGACGCCCATCTCCAGCGACGCCTTCTCGGTGGCCCGCACGGCGGCCGCCACCGCCTCGACCGGCAGGTCCGAGAGCAGACCGCCGAATGGGCAGGGGATCTCGCCCATCACCTCGCCTCCCACGACCGCCACCTGGCCGCCTCCAATGTCCGCGAGCCGGTTCACCGCCGCCGCCATGTCGTCGTCGTCAACGCCGACGACAACGACGTTGTGGGCGTCGTGCGCGTGGGTTGAGGCGAGCGCGCCCCGCCGGAGGCCGAACCCACGGACGAACCCGAGCCCGATCCTCCCGGTTCCCTTATGCCGCTCGACGACGGCGATCTTCGCGAGCCCGCGCTCGGGCGAGGCGACCGCTTCCCCGTTGACGCGAACGGGATCTTCGACGAGGGCGCGCGTCACGATCTGACCCGGGTCGACGCCGATCACACGAACGCGCCCGTCCGCGCTCATCTTGAATGCCTGTCCCGAAAGGTGCGGTACGTGGACGCTCCCGCGCATCCAGTCGGGCATGCGGGATCTCGCGATGTCCATCGCGGCCCCGTCCTCGGCTGCGAGCCGGCCGCGCTTGTAGACGCGAACCGGCCGGAACTGCTCCAGATCCTCGACCACGACGATGTCGGCGAGGTACCCGGGTGCGACCGCCCCGTGCTCGTGAAGCCGGTGGTAGCGGGCGGCGTTCAGGGTCCCCATCAAGACGGCGTCGGCCACAGAGCAGCCGAGCGCGACGGCCTTGCGGACCACGTCGTTGATGTGGCCCTCGTCGAGGAGTTGAGCGGGTTCGCGGTCGTCGGTGCAGAGCAGGCAGTTCGCCGGGCCGTACTTCTTCACGAGCGGCAGCAGGGCTTCCAGGTTCCGGGCGGCGGAGCCTTCCCGGAGCATGATCCACATACCCAGGCGCCGTTTCTCGAGCGCTTCCTCGTAGGTCGTGCACTCGTGGTCGCTCCTGACGCCGGCGGCCAGATAGGCGTTCAGCTCGGCACCCGAAAGCTCCGGGGCGTGTCCGTCGATGTGGCGGCCGGAGGCCACCTCCAGCTTCGCGATGGTGCTCTCGTCCCCCTCCACGACGGAGCGGAAGTTCATCATCTCGGCCACTCCGAGAGCGTTCGGCTCCTCGTCGAGGAACCGCGCTATGTCGTCGGCATCGATGGTCGCTCCGCTCGACTCGAAGGGGCTGGCCGGCACGCAGGAGGACACCATGACGTAGATGTCGAGGGGTACGGAGCGCGCGGCGGCGAGCAACGCACGCACTCCATCCAACCCGAAGACGTTGGCGATCTCGTGGGGGTCGAGGATAACGGTCGTCGTGCCCCAGGGGAGCGCGGCGCGGGCGAACTCGTCGGGAGGAAGCTTCGTGGACTCGATGTGCATGTGTCCGTCGATGAAGCCGGGAAGCAGGACCAGCCCGGACACGTCGACGGTTTCCCGCCCTTTGTAGGTGCCGAGGCCGGCGACGTGCTCATCCGCGATCGCGACGTCCATCTCGAGCAGCTCGCCCGTGAACACGGAAAGGACACGCCCACCCGCCAGCACCAGGTCGGCGGGCACGTCGCCGCGGGCGACCGCCAAACGGTGCGCCAGGTCGCCTGTGCCTTCCATCTTCAAGAGGGTACTCCTGGGCGCGGGACAGTAGCATGTCCCATGATGTCGGCTGCGCTCGCGCCCGCGAAGCCTCGCCTGCGAGGGTGGATCCACGAGATCGCGTTCTTCGTGTCCGTCCCCGCGGGCATCACGCTCGTCCTGCTGGCCGGGAGCCCTCTCGCGAAGGTCGTGGCGGGCATCTACGCCGTGAGCCTGACCGCCGTGTTCGGGTCCAGCGCCGCCTATCACCGGGGTCGCTGGTCACCAGCGGCGCTCCGCAGGATGAAGCGTCTCGATCACTCGATGATCTTCGTGCTGATCGCGGGGAGCTACACGCCGGTGAGCGTCTTCGCGCTTCACGGCGCGTGGTCGGTCGTGATGCTCTCGCTCGCATGGGCCACCGCGGCGGTGGGGATCACGCTGAAGCTGGCGAAGATCGATGGCCTCCAGGTCACGACGGCGATCCTGTACATGGGAGCGGGCTGGCTCGCCCTGGTTGCGCTCCCGCAGATCGTGCATGGACTGTCGGTACCGGCGATAGTCCTCATGGTCGCGGGAGGACTCCTGTATACGGCCGGCGCGATCATCTTCGCGAGCAAGAGGCCCGACCCCAGACCGGCCACGTTCGGGTACCACGAGGTGTGGCACTCGTTCATGACCGCTGCCGTCGTGTGCCACTGGGTGATGATCCTGCTGGTTGTCCGGGCCGCCGGGTAGGTCTCTGGTAGGCTGCAGGAACGGACGGCCATCGCCGTCCCGTGGGGTTCTGTCCTCCTCGTTCCTCCTTGCGGCGGTGTCGGGGCTCGTGCAAAACCTCCCCGACGACCGCGGCCTGTGAGCCGCAGAGCAAGGGGTCGAACATGTCCCTATCGTTCGCTGATCTCGGCGTGTCCTCGGCGGTTGCCGGGACGCTGGCGCAACGCGGAATACGAGCGCCGTTCCCGATCCAGTCACTGGTGATGCACGATGCGCTCGCAGGCACCGACGTGCTGGCGAAGTCGCAGACCGGCTCGGGCAAGACGCTCGCCTTCGCGATTCCCATCGTCGAACGGATCGATCCGGGCGGTCCGATCCCCTCGGCTCTCGTTCTGGTGCCCACCCGTGAGCTGGCCGCGCAGGTTGCGGAAGACTCCGCCGGCGTCGCGAAGGCCAAGGGCCTGCGCGTAGCTGTCGCCTACGGTGGGGTCTCCATCCAAGAGCAGGGTCGCGCCATCGCGAAGGCGCAGATCCTCGTCGCTACGCCAGGTCGGCTGGAGGACATCGCCGAACGGCGGCTCGTGAAGCTGGATGGGGTCCGGATCCTCGTCCTGGACGAGGCCGATCGAATGCTCGACATGGGTTTCCAGCCCCAGGTGGATCGCATCGTTCGCCGTCTGCCGAGGGACCGACAGACGATGTTCTTCTCCGCCACGCTCGACGGCGACGCTGGCAGGGTCGCTCAGGCTTACACGAGCAACGCAAAGCGGCACGAGGTCGCAAGCGAAGCGAAGACCGTCGCCGAGGTCGATCATCGCTTCATCCCCGTTTCCGCGCAGGGCAAGACCGACGCGCTCGTTCAGATCCTGCGCGCGGACCGAGAGCTGTCGCTGGTCTTCGTGCGGACGAAGCGTGGCGCCGACCGCCTTGTGCACAAGCTGAAGGCCAAGGGTGTCAACGCCGGGGCCATCCACGGCGACATGACTCAGCCTGCCCGCAAGCGGGCGCTGGCGCAGTTCGAGGGAGGGAAGGTCGACGTGCTCGTGGCGACGGACGTCGCGTCGCGAGGCCTCGATCTCGAAGGCATCAGCCACGTGATCAACTTCGACCCGCCGGAGGACGAGAGGGGCTACGTGCACCGCGTCGGCCGTACGGGTCGGGCAGGGCGGAGCGGCGTCGGCGTGACGCTCGTCACGTCGGAGCAACAGGGAGACGTGAGCCGAATGGCAGCGCGACTGGATCTCCACGAGGAATTCCAGGAGGAGGGCCTCACGATCGCGCCGCCCCGGGTCGTGTTCTCCGGTGCGTCACGTGGAGGTCGGTCGTCGCTTCGCCGGCCGGCTCGTCGCAGGTTCTGAGCGGACGGGCCCGGTCAGCCGGCGAGGGGCTCGATGATGCTGAGTCCCGAGCGGCGATGCTGCGCGAGGATCTCCTGTGCCGGGATGGGCTTGCTGAAGTGGTAGCCCTGCCCGAGCGGGCAGCTGTTGCGGACCAGGAACCGCCATTCCTCCTCCGTCTCGATGCCCTCGGCGAGCGGGAGCATGCCGAGTCCGTCCGCGAGCTGGATGATCGCCCGGACCATGCTGCCGGCCTGCGGGTCGCTCGCCACGTCGCGGACGAACGAGCGATCCACCTTGAGGATGTCGACGGGCATGTGCTTGAGGCGCGATAACGAGGAGTAGCCGGTGCCGAAGTCGTCGATGGCCAGGCGCAGCCCGCGCGCATGCAGGTCCCACAGGATCCGCTGCGTCCGATCCGGGTCGGTCATCGCCGCCGACTCCGTGATCTCCACGACGACCCTCGTCGGATCGACTCCGTGCGCGTCGAATCGCGACACGATCCGGTCCGACACGTCGGGCTGCCAGAGCTGCCGGGGAGAGAGGTTGAACGAGATGTCCCGGATGCTCAGACCTTCCTCGCGCCACTCGGCGTCTTGACGGGCGAGCTCCTCCATCACCCAGTCGCCGATGACCTCGATCAGGCCCATCTCCTCGGCCAGTGGGATGAACTCCCCCGGGGGCACCAGACCGCCGTTCGGGTCGGCCCAGCGGAGCAGCGCCTCGACTCCGACCATCTGTCCGCTGGCGAGGTTCACCACGGGTTGGTAGTGGAGCACCCAGTGCCGGTGCTCCACGGCCTTGCGCAGCCTCGTCGTGAGCGAGAGCTTGCCGAGCGCGTCTTCGTCCTGCTTGGCGTGCACCACGTACCCGCCCGGCCCTGACTTCTTGCTTTGGTACATGGCAGCGTCGGCATTCCTGAGCAGAGCCGTGGCGTCTTCGGCGTCCTGCGGGAACAGGCTGATCCCGATGCTGGCCGTCACGTACACCTCGGTGCCCTGGAGCTCGAACGGGTTCTGGAGCGCTTCCTGGATCCTGGTGACCACAGACTCGGCGACGAGCATCGCGCCGCTCGTGCCCTCCGGGAACGGGGTCGAGGACGCGTGGTCGAGGTCGGCGAGCAGGAGCAGGAACTCGTCGCCGCCCTGACGAGCGACGAGGTCGGTCTCCCGGGTCGCCTCGCGCAGCCGCCACGCGAGCTGGCGGAGCAACTCGTCGCCGGCCTCGTGGCCGAGGCTGTCGTTCACCAGCTTGAAGTCGTCGAGGTCCATGATGATGACCGCGACAGCGGTGTCGTGCCGGCGTGCGCGGGCGAGGGCGAGCTCGAGGAGCTCCTCGAACATCGCCCTGTTGGGAAGCTCGGTCAGAGCGTCGTGGTAGGCGATGAAGGCGACCTGCTCCTCCGCTCGCTTCTGCTCGGTGATGTCGAGCATGAGGCCGTGGACGAAGGCCGGGCCGCCGTCATCGCTTCGGACCACGACCGCGCTGTCCCGGAACCACAGCGTGCGGCCGTCGAGCGTGACCAGGCGGTACTCGAGCGTGAAGGGCTCGCCGGACCCTCTCCCCTCTAGGTAGTTGCCGACCACACCTTCCTTGTCGTCCGGATGGAGGCGTTCGTACCAGAGCCTGGGATCGGCGACTAGCTCGGTGGGAGGGACCCCCACGAGCCTCTCGATCTGAGGGCTGACATGGGACGTGGTCAGGTCGTCGTCGACTGCGTCGATGTAGATGATCGCGGGGATCTGCTCTACCAGCGCTTTGTACCGGGCGTTGGCCTCACGGAGCTCGTCCTCCGTGCGCCGGAGCTCGGCGGCGAGGTTCTCGAGCACCTCGACGACGCGTGGCGCTGCCACCTCCGAACGGGATAGCAGCCGGTGCACGGCATCCAGCGCCGCCACCCCGTCGGGTCTGTGGTAACGCCCCCCAGCATCGGACACGCGGAGGCCCTTTCTCGCGGCCACTTCGGTATCGG
>Ga0299915_10000881_pt1 | contig 22182 bp, 21 predicted proteins | sample RVTome_13_FD_200263 | JGI IMG/M metagenome (GOLD analysis project Ga0299915, IMG submission 200263) | Soil microbial communities from uranium-contaminated site in the Upper Colorado River Basin, Wyoming, United States - RVT92D227 (version 2) ... | reverse complement strand
ATCTTTGAAGGAACCGGGCAGATTAATATGCTCATCGTGGCCAGAAGGGTTCTCGACTATTCCAGAGACCAGCTTAAATAAGCGGGCGTTTAGTTATTTCCCCTTCCTCTTGTAATCAGGGCACCAGACAGCATTGGGGCGCTCCGGGCGATGACAAGCAGTTCTCCAGTTCCATTGACAGGCCTCACAGAGCAGTGTATTCACGCCCAAGTTTCTTCTAAGCTTCAATTTGAGTTTGTCTAGCCAGGTGGGATTGCTTCGTTTGTTCACTTCGTTAGGAGCGGTAGCCAGAGCCAGAAATGTTCCCTACATATCCTTAGACAGAGTGGCGAGAAATTCAGTGTTGTTCTTCGTCTTACCCAGCCGCTCCAGGATCCTTTGTGTAGCTTCGCCGTGATTAGGTGAGTCGCTATCTATCATGTTGATCACACGCCTGAGCAACCACACTTGTTTCACGGTATTCTCATCCAGCAAGAGTTCTTCTCTTCTTGTGCCGCTCGGCATAATATCTATAGCCGGGAAGACCCTTCGCTCAGATAGTTTCCTATCCAGGTGGAGTTCCATATTACCCGTCCCCTTAAACTCCTCATATATAAGGTCGTCCATACGGCTGCCAGTGTCCACGAGGCAGGTAGCAATGATGGTAAGACTCCCTCCTTCCTCAAGGTTCCGAGCGGTGCCGAAAAATCGCTTAGGAGGATGCAAGGCTGTTGAATCAATACCACCGGACAGAGTACGGCCGCTGGGTGGCAAAGCTAAGTTGTACGCTCTTGTAAGCCTGGTAATGCCGTCAAGGAGTATAACGACATCTTTGCCCATTTCTACCAGCCTTTTGGCTCTCTCCAATGCTAATTCTGCCACCCGAGTCTGGCTCTCTACCGGTTCATCGAAAGTGGCAGCAATAACCTCGGCCTTAACACACCTCTTCATATCAGTGACTTCTTCGGGTCTTTCTCCAATAAGGCAAACCATAAGGTGAATATCATCGTAATTAGTGATTGCCGCGTTGGCAATTTTCTGAAGAAGCACAGTCTTGCCTGCCTTAGGGGGTGATACGATAAGACCTCTTTGCCCCCGTCCTATAGGCGCCACCAGATTGATCAGACGAGTGGATAACTCGTCTGATGTTGTCTCCAGATTAATGAGCTTATTCGGGAAAATGGGCGTCAACGAACCGAAATTGCGGCGCGTCCTCCCTAATTCAGGGTCAAGCCCATTGATGGCGTCTACTCGGAGTAAACTGTAATATTTTTCGCCTTCCTTCGGAGGTCTGGCCTGGCCACAAACAGCATCGCCGTCTCTTAAGTTGAAACGGCGGATCTGCGAATTTGACACGTAGACATCATTAGCACCACGCCTAAAGGTATCCTGTCTCAAGAAGCCATAGCCTTCGCTAATGGTTTCAAGAACGCCTGTTATGAAGATATTTCCCTGTTGCTCTGCTTCCGCCTGCAATATACGATAGACAAGCTCGGATTTCTTCAAAGTGGTGTACCCGACGATGCCAGATTCTTTGGCCATCGCCTCCAATTCATCCCGGTTTTTGCTTTCAAGTTGCGCCATAGTTGACATATTGACCTCTTTCTAAATACCTTTTCTTTTATATCTATCGTCTTGCGGGGGCTTCTATAGCAATTCCTCTCTCGCCATCACTTTCTTCCAGTCATCCCTAAAACGCTCAATACCAATATCCGTTAAGGGGTGCCGTATCATCTGTAGCAAGACCTCGTAAGGCACTGTAGCAATATGAGCGCCAACCCCCGCTGCGATTAAACAGTGTTGAGGATGTCTTATGCTGGCAGCGATAACCTGGGTAGGCAGTTTATAATAGTCGAGGTACTCCACTATATCACCCACCACACTCATACCATCCTCACCGATGTCATCCAATCTACCCACAAAAGGACTTACAAAAGTGGCACCTGCTGCTGCCCCCAGCACTGCCTGGTTCAACGTGAAACATAAAGTGAAATTCACCTTTATGTTTTCCTTGGCCAGCACCGATGTAGCCTCCACTCCTTCAAGGCTAGCTGGTATCTTGACCACCACATTGTCTGCCCATTTCGCTATTTCTCTGGCCTCAGTCACCATTGTTTTGACATCTTGGCCTAACACCTCAGTAGATACTGGGCCAGGAACAATAGCACAGATCTCTTGGACCAACTTTCGATAGTCAACTTTGCCTTCCCTCGATACAAGGCTGGGATTGGTAGTCACCCCGCTGACCACCCCCAATCTGACCCCATGGCGAATGTGCTCTATGTTAGCGGTATCCAGAAATATCTTCATCTTCTTAGTTTAGAGGCAGGCTTGTCTGAGCACCTTCAAGAAGCGTTTCCTTAGCCGCCCCAATGAATCCTACGAACAACGGATGAGGAGAATCGGGACGGGATTTGAACTCAGGGTGAAATTGACACGCTACCATCCAGGGATGATCCCTCAATTCAGCAATTTCCACTAATTTCCCATCGGGGGATAGCCCAGAGGGTATGAGACCAGCTTCCTGCAATGGCTGGCGGAAATCATTATTAAACTCGTAACGGTGGCGATGCCTTTCATAGACAACTCCGGTGCCATAGGCACGAGCTGCCATCGTTCCCCCTACCAGATGACAAGGATAAGTGCCTAACCTCATAGTTCCTCCCTTCTCTGTCACGCCATTCTGTTCAGGGAGGAGGTCGATAACAGGATAAGTACTACTAGCATCAAACTCAGTCGAATTTACCTTGTCGCTATGAAAAACATGACGACCGAGTTCGATGACCATAACCTGCATCCCCAGGCACAAACCCAAGTAAGGAATTCGTCTTTCCCGAGCAAATTTGGCAGCTTTTATCATGCCTTCAATTCCTCGATAGCCAAAGCCCCCAGGAATAATTATGCCCTGAACTTGCCTCAGCTTATCATCGGCCATGCCATCCAACTGCTCTGAATCCAACCATTCTATTTTCACTCCGCGGTTGTGAGCTAATGCCGCATGGCACAAAGCTTCACGCACGGAGTAATAAGCATCGCGGAGCCCCACGTATTTCCCTACCAGTCCAATAATTACAGGCTCCTTTGAAGCCTTCAGTCTGGCCACCATGTCCCGCCATTCTTCCAGATTGCTCTTCTCAACCCTTAATCCCAATCGTCGAACTATGAATTCTCCCAGCCCTGCATCTTCAAGCAGTAAGGGCACCTCATAAATGGTTTCGCTGGTAACCAGGGAGATAACTGCCTCTTTATCTACATCGCAAAATAGCGATATTTTTTCCTTTATTCCCGCAGATATTTCCTTGTCGCTACGGCACAGTATAGCATCCGGTTGAATTCCGATTCTTCTCAGCTCGTTGACGCTGTGTTGAGTGGGCTTGGTCTTTAGCTCATCAGTGGCAGCGATATGCGGTAAAAAGGTGACATGAATATATAACACATTATCTCTGCCTTCGTCTTTCCTCATCTGCCTTATGGCTTCAAGGAACGGTTGCCCTTCAATATCTCCCACAGTGCCGCCAACTTCAACAGTAATTATCTCCGCCTGAGATATTTCGGCTACTTTCCTTATTCTCCTCTTTATTTCATTGGTTACATGAGGAACCACTTGAATTGTGCCTCCCAGAAAATCTCCTCGCCTCTCTTGAGCAATCACCGACGAATATACTTGACCGGAAGTGACGTTGGAGGCCTGGGTCAACTCCACCCCAATGAACCTCTCATAATGCCCTAAATCCAAATCGGTCTCGGCACCATCCTGGGTAACAAACACTTCACCGTGTTGATAAGGGGACATTGTACCCGGGTCAACATTCAAGTAAGGATCAAGCTTCTGCACAGAGACAGATATGCCCCGACCTTTCAATATCCTACCGATAGAAGCTACCGAAATTCCCTTACCTACAGAACTAACTACGCCGCCAGTAATGAAAATATACTTACTCACTGCTTATTACAAGAGTACAGAGAAAGCCAAATCTTGTAGATCGATCCCAAAAGGCGGAGCAAACTCGGGTTTCTTTTCATTATAAAGAGTGAGATTCTGAATTGTCAAGTCTGCCTTGTTCAAATGATTCGACACGCTTGGCTTCGAATTCAGGCACAGGTTTTCAGAAGAAAAGGTGACAATGCTATAATGAACTTGGCAAAAATGTCTAAAAAATACATCCTGGCTGTTGTAATATCGATAACGTTGATTCTGAGTATTGGTATTTGGGCTCTATCCCTTTCCCCGATACCTGGCCCAACTCAATCCGATAACTCAACCCAGCACACTGATCCCAATTGGGAATTCCCATTAGCAGGTGAGTCAGCCACTCCTTTGCCGGATTTTCGCCCGGTGGTCACCAAAGTAATACCCTCGGTGGTCTCCATAACCACAGAGATAGTCGTCTCTGGTTTCCTCGGTCAGTATACCGAATATGTCGCTGGATCCGGGATACTTATCGATGATGAAGGATATATTGCTACAAACAATCATGTAGTTGAAGATGCCCGTAGCATCTATGTGGAGTTGGTGGATGGTAGAACTTTCTCCGCAAATATTGTAGGCACTGATCCCTTGTCTGACCTAGCGGTGATAAGGATAAGTGCCGAAGATTTGCCTCATGCTTATTGGGGCAACTCAAGTTCATTATCTCTTGGCGACTGGGTGCTAGCTATTGGAAATGCTCTAGGAGAAGGAATAATAGTAACTCAGGGCATAGTCAGCCGCCTGAACGTATCTGTGAACGTTGACGGAAATACGCTCTACGGTTTAGTCCAAACCACTGCGGCTATCAATCCCGGCAACAGCGGTGGCCCACTGGTAAATATGTCTGGCGAAGTCATAGGCATTACCAGCGTTAAAATAGTTGCATCCGGGGTGGAAGGTATGGGCTTTGGCATAAGCAGCACCGAAGCCAAGCCTATCATTGAAGACCTAATTCGCCATGGTCGCGTGACCTATCCCTGGCTTGGAGTGGCATTGTATACCGTGGATCCTTCACTTGCCGCGTCAAAGAATCTTTCCGTGGACAGGGGAGCGCTTGTCGCAGAAGTACTACCTGGCAGCCCCGCAGATGATGCGGGATTACTGGTGAACGATGTCATCATCCGGTTCGGGGACAAGGAAATAAGCAATGTTGCCGACCTCGTCCGGGCTATCCGGACCAGTGAAGTTGGCTATGAGGTACAGATAGTTTTCGTCAGAGGTGAAGATACCAGAAGAACCTCAGCCAGACTGATTGAACGCCCAACCTCCTAGGAAGCAGAAATCCCAAATCCTAGGCAAAATTCAAATGCTCTTGGTTCAAAACCGTCGGTCATTTGGGTTCTGATTTTTGACACTGTTTAGTGATTCATATTTAGTGCTTGGGGTTTGCTTTCTTGATTGCCAAGGAGACTTCGCCGTTCGAGACGCGGTGTTTCTCAACATAAGCCTCATCGGGAGGCAGACTATCAATAAGCTCCTGAGACAAGGTCTCTTGTTTAATATAGTCGGCAAAAGCATTCATCACTTGCTTAATGAGTGGCTCCTTTGTCTGATAATAGGTGATGATATGGTCTACGATGTTAAGCCTGGCATTACGACGCATATTCTGCAGATAGCGCACAAGCTCTCTGCTTGTCCCTTCAGCAATTAGCTCCGGAGTTAGTTCAATGCTTATGGCCACCCAATATCTATCCTCTCCCGCCACGCTGCAACCTGACATGTCCGCAGAAAATCTCTCTCGTTCTGTTGCCTCACTCGACACGACCAGTTCCTTGACATTTATTTCTTCCATTACTTCGGCAGCCAACTTCTCTAAAGCCTCTTTTTGTTCTTTGGTGTCTACCAGGACCACGGCTTTGCCCACCGGCTGGCGCACTTTGATTCCTGCCTTAGCTCGTGCTGCCCTGCCCAAGCTGGATATTTTCATAGCTAGCTCAACAGCGCTATTTAGCTTGTCGTTGATTTTGGCCTCATCCGCTATGGGGAAATCAGTTAGATGAACGCTTTCCTTAGTCCGAGTACTAACGGAACGACACAAATTCTGATAAAGCTCTTCGGCAATAAACGGCACAAAAGGAGCCAGCAATTGAGACAAAGTCACCAGACATTGGTATAGGGTGGTATATGCGGCGGATTTATCGGCATCGTTCTCGCTTTTCCAGAATCGGCGGCGGTTTCTTCTCACATACCAGTTAGAGAGATTATCCATAAATCCCTCAATCCTACGTGTTGCAGAAGTAAGATTATAGCTATCCATCAATCTGGAAACTTCGCTTACAAGGCGATTGAGTTCTGAACTAATCCAGTTATCCAGCTCTGTAAAACGTTTTGGCTCACCAGCGTCAACCATCAAGGGCTGCGGAACAAAGCAATCGATATTAGCGTAAAGGGCAAAAAAGGAATACGTATTCCACAAAGTGAGGAGGAATCTGCGAATCGTTTCCTCAAGCATCTTGGTGGAGAAACGATGGTTATCTTCTCCTGGAGTAGAAACCAGCATATACCACCTTAGAGCATCGGCGCCATAATTGTTAATCACAGCCCAGGGTTCGATTACATTGCCCTTGGACTTACTCATTTTCTCACCCTCAGCGTCTACAACGTGTCCTAGGCAAATGACGTTCTTAAAGCAAGGACGATTGAAAAGGAGAGTAGATATGGCATGTAAGCTGTAAAACCAGCCCCTGGTCTGGTCCACAGCCTCGCAGATGAAGTCGGCGGGAAAATTCTGCTTAAACTTATCTTCATTCTCGAAGGGATAATGCCACTGAGCTACCGGCATAGCTCCGGAGTCAAACCAACAATCAATGACCTCGGGAACACGCTGCATCCTGCCATTACATTTAGAACAGCCAAATGTTACCTCATCTACGTACGGGCGATGTAAATCCAAGGGTGTGGTCAAGCCACTAAGACTTAGCTGGGCCCTTAATTCGTCCACACTGCCGATACACTCATAGTTACCGCAGGAAGGACAGTGCCAAACATTGAAAGGCGTACCCCAGTATCTCTCCCTAGAAAAAGCCCAGTCAACGTTGTTGTCGAGCCAATCACCAAAGCGACCATGCTTAATGTGATCAGGGTACCAGTTTATCTCGCTATTGCCCGACACAAGTTCTTTCTTCACCGCTGTCGTCCTGATATACCAGGCCGGCTTGGCATAATAGAGAAGAGGTGCGTCGCACCTCCAGCAGAAAGGGTAGGTATGAACAATCTTTTCGCTACGGTAGAGTAAACCACGCGATTTAAGGTCATCCAGGATAAAAGGGTCAGCATCTTTAACAAACTTGCCGGCAAAGGGGTAGGTGCCTGTAATATTGCCCTGCAAGTCTACAGGTTGGACAAAATCCAGGCAATAATCAGGATGCATCCAAACTTCAAAGTCGGTTTCGCCAAAAGCAGGGGCGACATGCACAATGCCGGTCCCCTCGTCCATAGACACAAAATCGGCAGCAACTACCTTATAGGTTAACTTCTCTCCCTTTCTCAGCTTCTGTAATTTCAGCTCTGCCGATCCTAATACCGGAGCTCCATTAATGAACTCTCTACGCCTCCGCTCTATACCAAACTGGTCGGGATCATAAAGTGGCTCGTATTTCACTCCGGTTATCGTCGCTAGGTCGCTTCCCTTCAACATTTCAACCACTCTGCAATCGCCTAGCCCCACCTTTCCCCGAAGGGCATCAGCCAGAATGAGATACTCGTCGCCAACTTCTAGCACAGCGTAATCAGCATTAAAAGCCACAGCCAAAGCAGTATTGCCCGGCAGTGTCCACGGCGTGGTCGTCCACGCGAGTAGATAGGTTGCTTTACCGCGTGAGAGTTCATAGAGTCTCTTTTGCTTGGCAGTATCAGATGCAGTATCAGATATTGCGGACGGTTTCACCCTAAACTTTATATAAACCGACGGATCTTCAGCGTCATCTCGGTAGCCCAAAGCCACCTCATGAGAACTGAGAGATGTGCCACATCTAGGGCAATGTGGCGTCACTTTGTATCCTCTATAAATCAACCCTTTCTCCCATAGTTGTTTAGTTGCCCACCAGCAGGATTCAATATAGGTATTGTCTAGCGTTCTATACGGATGTTCCATATCCAACCAGCAGCCAAGTCGCTCGGTCATGGTTTCCCATTCCTTAATGTATTTGAAAACGCTTTGGCGGCAATGTTCATTAAATCGAGCCACTCCATAATCTTCAATCTGAGCCTTGCTGGTAAGGCCAAGAGAACCTTCTACTTCTAACTCAACAGGCAAACCATGAGTATCCCAGCCCGCCTTTCGCGGCACATGATAACCTTTCATGGTTTTGTAGCGGCAAACAGCGTCTTTATATAGACGCGATAGCACATGATGAACTCCCGGGCTGCCGTTAGTTGTAGGTGGGCCTTCATAGAAGGTGTAGTGCGGCCCTGTTCTTCTTATCTCGATGCTCTTGTCAAAAATTCCCTGCTCTTTCCAGAAGCGAAGGATGTCTTCTTCCAACCGGGCAAAGTTAATCTTAGTGTTTACTTCTCGGAACACGGCTAATCCTGTTTCAGCAAAACAACCACCTTTCTATCCTCCCCGGCACCTATGCTTTGAGTTGTTACATCGGGATTATCAGCCAGAGTCAAATGAACAATCCGACGTTCGTCAGCAGGCATTGGCTCCATAGTTATAGCACGGCGCTTCGATTGCACTTGCTCAGCGAGATATAAAGCCAATTTCTGCAAGGAATCACGACGGCGCTTCTTGTATCCCTCGATATCGACTGTTAACGGCACCCAAGTCTTTAATCGTCCAACCACTACCAGCTTGGTAACATATTCCAGAGAAGCCAGTGTCTGACCTCGCCGCCCGATCAAGATACCCAGATCGTCACCCTTGATATCCAAAGCTAGCGGTAGCTCATCCGATAACACTTCAACCTTGCCTTGTACACCCACTAATCTAACTAACGTATCTAAAATCTCTGCGACTACCTTTACCACGTCTTCTTTTGGCGGAGTTGTTGGAGTCACCCTGATTGAAGCCTCTCTGCCCCCCACTCCCAGAATTCCCGACTTTCCTTCCCTGATGACCTCGACCTTTAATTGGTCACGGTTTAGCCCTAGTTGCACCTCCGCTTTCTCTATGGCCTGTTCTACTGTCGCAGCTGTTATCTCAATCCCTTCCATAATTCAATTCCCCTTCAAGAATTTACTTCATTAACAACACAATTTGTCCTTTGCCTCTGTAATGCTAGTTCATTTTCCCTTCACTGGTGTTCTCTGAAATGGCGAACTGAATTTAAGGTAACCCCAGCCACCAGTGACAAAATATTGAGTTACAATACCGATTATATTAGAAACAGCCCAGTAGAGGGCCAGACCGCTGGGGAACATAAAGGTGAGGAAGCCAAACATGAGAGGCATCATCAGCAACATCATCCTGCTTGTGGACTCCTGCCTCGGGTCGACAGCTGGCGCCTGGGTCATCTTTTGCTGTACCCACATTGTGCCACCAACTATGATAGCTAAAACAATATTGCCCGGGCTCCCTAAATCAAGCCCCAGGAAATGGCTATTCAAAGGAATTGCCTGACTCACCACGTCCCAAGAGTAAAGGCGTTGCGCTAAATCAAGCAGGTTCTCCGGTGTGGTAGCCAGCGCTCTCATAATAGCTTGATAAAGGGCAATCCAGATAGGAAACTGAATCAACATAGGCCATAAGCAGCCCAGAGGGTTCACTCCGGCCTCTTTGTAAAGCTTCATCATTTCCTGCTGAAGCTTTTGTTGATTCTTACCATATTTCTTCTGCAATTCTTGAATCTTCGGCTGCATCTCCTGCAAAGCCTTAGTAGATTTGAGCTGGCGCTTGGTGAGCGGCCAGGAGATTAAACGTATGATAATAGTAAGGACAATGATCGCCCAGCCAAAACTACCACCTAGAAGATAGCTCAAGGCAATCAGCACGTTAAGTACTGGATTACCTATGATTAAATTCCATACTGCCATGGCATACAACCATCACTTCTCGATAGCCAAGGAGACTGGCCAACCCTCTGCTACTTTCCCTTCATCAATATCCACAACATATACCGAGTTATTCTCACTTCGAATATAAACAAGGCCATCCTGGGCGCAGAACGAACTCTTAACATCCGCGCCAATTGAAATAGGCTCCAACGGCACTCCCTCCTCCCTATTCTCCTCAGTCAGGTCAAAAACATATACAGTGCCTGATTCATTGACTACTATTAGCAGATTATCCATCAGAACAGGCGAAGAGATTATAGGAGAAGGTTTGTCTTTTTGATCCTCAGTCATATACGACCATAGCTCTTGTCCTGTTGTAGCATTTATTGCATAGAGTTTGCCATCGAGGCAGCCAGCATAAACAACGCCCTCATTCACTGCAGGAGACGCCCAGAACCAATTAGCGGCCGGTTTCTCCTGAGGAAATCTCCATAATGATTGATTACCGCCTATTTCCAGAGCATAAAGATGGCGGTCAAACGAGCCCACGTAGATGACGTCTGCATCAATCACCGGCGAAGAAACAAAACCTGCCTCCCACTCAAAAGACCAGTCTGATACCACCCCTGTTTCTAACGACAAAGCATAGATATGGCCATCAAAAGTGCTGACGAACAGGGTATTGCCTTGAATTACTGGGGACGTCCATATCTTTCCATGTTCTTTGTCTAAGACCTCCGATTGCCAATTTAAATCACCAGATTTCTTATCCAGGGAATACACCCTGCCATTGGAGCTGCTTACATATATAGAATCCTCACTTGCTAAGAAGTCAGCTACTATAGCATTGCTTCCTGCATTCTCTGTGGGACAATTCCACTCCCATTCACTATATCTCTTTTGAGGAAAGGACAAATCTTGGCTCCTCGCCGTTGTGTTCAACGCTAGGACTCTACCACTGTATGTGCCAACGTAGCCTAGGTCATCGTCCAGTATCGGCGTGGTATATATAGCAGCATTAGCAGCGTAATCCCATTGTTGACTCTGAGTAGATGCATTTATGGCCACCACTCTGCCATCTCTGGTGCCCACATAAATGATGCCGTCGCGAAATGCAGTTCCTGCCCATCCCCCTGCTACCGAAGCTCCACCCCAACAGGAAACCAGTATCAAGGGCAAGAGAGCAATTACAACGAGGAACAATATCTTTGCTTGCTTCATTATATGACTAAGGTACAGGGTCGTAGCCACCTTCCGAAAAGGGATTACATCTAATTATCCTCTTGGCTGCCAGCCAGCTACCTCGCACAAGTCCATATCTTTTGATTGCCTCAAGTGCGTAATGTGAGCACGTTGGCTGGAAACGACACACATGAGGAAGAATCCTCGACACGGTGTTCTGGTACAATTTAATTAACCCCATAGCTAATTTACTCATCCGCTACTCTCCAACAATTGCGCCCGACCTAGAAGCTTAGTTACTGCCCTTTCTAGCTGGTGATAGTCGCCATTGACCGCTATGGACCGGGCCATGAAGACAATGTCCCATCCTGGCCTTAACGATTGCAGTCTCATTATTTCCCTCAGCACCCTCTTCAAGCGATTACGCTGCACAGCCTTACCTACTTTTTTGGTCACGGAAAAACCGTACCGGCTTAGACCTAGGCCATTCGGCATCGCTTTCATCACTAGCAGGCTATTTGCCCATACTTTGCCCTGCCGGTAAACCAAAGTATATTGTGCTCTGTTAGTTAAAAAGCGAGGCTCCTTCACAGGACAGAGTTAAACTGGAGTCAGCTTGTACCTCCCCTTAAGACGCCTCGCTTTAAGCACTCGTCTTCCGCCTCGAGTAGCCATTCTAGCGCGAAAACCTAAGCTGCGCCTTCGGGGAATCTTTTTTGGTTGATAAGTACGCTTTGGCATTGCTCAAACTGTCGAACGCGATAGGCCGACCCCTCCTGTTTTCCAGATATGGCTGGGCGCGTAAGGCAACATAGCGAGATACCGGGCCCTCTTTATGGCTTGTGCCAAGCTTCGTTGATGCTTAGCACACGTTCTGCTCCTTCGCCGCGACACAATCTTTCCCTGACCGGAGATATAGCGGGACAACATAGAAACATCTTTATAATCGATTTTCATACTCCCTCTCCCTTTGCAAAAGGGACAGATTGCTGGCCTGGTGACAAAGTTCCTCGTACCTCTTACTCTTCCAGTATTAGCCAAAGTTTCTTCTCCTTTATTTTAAATCAAAAGGTAAATCTTCAGGCTCCAGCTCGCCTTCTTCAGGAAGGGACGCCGGAACTCGACTACCAAGGAAAAGGACACGGTCCGCAGTCACTTCAAGGCTGGTGCGCATCTGCCCATCCTGTCCTTCCCAATTGCGAGCGTGCAATCTTCCCTCAACGTAAGCTTGCTTCCCCTTGCTTAAAAATTGATTACACTGCTCAGCTTGCTTGCCCCAAACGCTAACTCTAAACCAGTCCGTTTCTTCCCTGCTCTCTCCGGCAGAAGTAGTGTAACGACGATTAGTAGCCATACGAAAAGAAGTAACTGCCTTTCCATTGGGCGTATACCTCATCTCCGGGTCAGAACCTAGATTGCCCACGAGTATTACTTTGCTTAAGCTTGCCATATCAATCACCCACCTTTACCACAAGGTATCTTAGAATGTCCCCCGAAGTGCTAATTTCCCTTTCAAATTCCTTAACCGATTTGGGCATTAACTTAAAGCGAGCTAGCATATAATCAGCTTCCATAAATTTCCTTACAGGGTAAGCTAGCTTTCTTTTTCCCCAGTTTTTTATCTCCTCCACAGCCCCACCCCGGCTATTAATGGACTGAGTCACTTGGTCTACAATTTTAGACATTCCCTCTTCATCAACTTCGGGACTAATCATAGCTACTAGTTCATAATCATGCATGTTCAGAATTTTATACCACAGGGAATAAAATGGCAACAATGCCTGTGTCCCAGCCACCTACCGTATCTACTGGCTAGAATGCTCAATGAAGCCAATGCTATAATTCCGTTGATGAGACTGTCTGAGTTGGGGGAATTTGGCCTGATTGACCTCATATCCGGTATCAGCGCTAGATACGAAAATTCTAGAAGCACTCCATGGCAAGACGTCCTGGTGGGCATCGGTGATGATGCTGCTGCTTGGCAAAGTGACAATCGCATCCAATTAGCTACGACGGATACCCTGGTCCAAGGCGTGCACTTCGACCTGGACATCATCGGCTGGGAAGAATTGGGCTGGAAAGCACTGGCCGTAAATCTAAGTGATATAGCTGCCATGGGCGGTGTTCCCAAGTACGCTTTGCTTTCCCTGGCACTGCCTGCCGACCTAGAAGTGCAAGGCATCTCCAAATTTATTAACAGTATAATGCATACCGCCACGGAATTTGGAGTGGCTATAGTTGGAGGCAATATCACTGCCGCTCCTAACGTAATGATCACGGTAACAATCATGGGCTATAGCACAAGCAAAAACATGCTTAAGAGGTCGACAGCTTCCCCTGGCGAGCAGATAGCTGTCACAGGATATATAGGGTCATCGGCAGCTGGCCTGGAAATGCTCAAGGGAAGAGCCATCTCAGATCCTGAAGCGAGCAGTCTCTTGAGACGAGCTCACTTCAGGCCCACACCCAGAGTGCAAGAAGGGCAAATCTTAATCCAACAAGGAGTCAAGACAGCTATAGATATAAGCGATGGCCTTGTTGCTGACCTCGACCACATATGTCAATCAAGCAAGGTCAGTGCTACGATAAAGATGGAACAAGTGCCCGTGCATCCTCTAGTTACGGCAAATTTCTCTCACTATCGAGAGCTGGCCTTATATGGAGGAGAGGATTATGAGCTTCTTTTTACCGCTGATGAGGCCACTATTGCCCGGGCCAAGCGAGCCCTAAATTGCCCGGTAACTGTAATCGGTAGTATAACAGAAGAAAAATTGCCGACACGAGTGACTGTGGTAGATAACAATGGAAATATCATCCCTTACAAAAAAGGCGGTTGGGAACATTTTAAGAATGGAGTCCATCAAATTAAATTCGCGCAGCCCTGAACAGACTCAGCTTTTGGGAAGCTACCTGGGGCAACTAGCTCGAAAGGCTGATGTTTTCCTACTCGTAGGTGAGTTGGGAACAGGCAAGACTTGTCTAGTCCAAGGCATCGCCCGCGGGCTGGGCGTCAAAGAACATGCCCTCAGTCCATCTTTTGTCTTGCTTAGAGAGTATCATGGCCGGCTTCCCTTATACCACATTGATTTCTACCGCTTGGAGCGCGTGGAGGAAATTGCTGACCTAGGGTTCGAGGAATATTTTTGTGGCGATGGAGTTTGTGTGGTCGAATGGGCAGACAAGGGACTGCAGGTAATACCCGGGGATAATTTGCTTATCACGATACACTATGTGCCTGCCTCCCGGACAGAACGGTCTATTTGCCTGAAAGCTCAAGGCAAACGTTATCACGAACTAATAGAACAACTCAAAAAGAGAGAGGGAATTATGGCTCTGAATATGAAATGCCAAACCTAACTGAAACTTAGAAATCAAGGGCCAAGAATCAAAATGACGAGTCAAAACGCAAAACCCAGAAATGCTTATACCTTTCCTTGTATCTTGGCTTTTTGTATTTTAGTCTTCTATCCACTGTTGCCCTGCCATTCTGTACTTCTATTTTTCGTTTTTGCATTTAGACATCTGCCATGGAATTAGCTATAGATACTTCGTCCAATGTCGTCAGCGTTGCCTTATCGCATAAAGGTGAGATACTGGCGTCGCTAGTCTGGCAAACAACACAGAACCATACTATAGAACTGTTGCCGAATTTAGTCTGCTTATTACAGCAAGCCAAGGCGGAGCTAAGCTCTATAGAAGCCATAATTGTAGCTAAAGGCCCAGGAAGTTTTAATGGACTCCGAGTAGGCATTAGCACCGCTAAAGGGCTGGCTTTTGTCTTAGATATCCCTTTGCTTGGTGTAAATACACTGGAAGTTGAAGCTTACCCTTTTGCCTTTACTGGACTGCCCCTGCGTCCCATTCACAAGTCTGGCCCCGAGGAAATAGCTACTGCACTTTACCGGCAAAAAGATAATGAATGGCAATGTCTGGAGCCAGAAAACATAACCACAGTTAAAACTCTATGCCGTCGAATTAGGCAAAGAACGCTTTTTTGCGGTGAAATCCCTGCTGACATAGCAGGGAAACTACAGCAAAACCTGGGCAGACGAGCTATAATTCCCCAGACTAATAGCCTTCTTCGAGCTAGTTCTTTGGTTACATTAGGTTGGCGAAAATTAAGCAAAGGAGAGCGAGATGACCCGGTCACCCTCCAGCCATTATACTTACGCCCTCCTCATATAACTAAGCCCAGAGAGAAAGCGCCCTTCTTGTCACCGCGAGTGGGGCAGCAGAAACAGAGAGATGGAAATCCCGAAATTAGACGTTGAATTTACCGCAGACTTCTGTTTTGCCTGTAGCCAGGAGAACCCTATAGGGCTAAAGCTGAAACCTGTCCACGATGGAGAGAAAGTCACCGCAGAGTTTACCGCCGGAAAATTCCATCAAGGTTGGGGCCACGCAGTTCACGGTGGTATTCTCTACACACTTCTCGATGAGGTGACTGCTTACGCCATGCTTTGCCACGGGATTGAGCTTGGCGTTACTGCCAAGAGCGAGATAAGGTTTAGACAGGTAGCACCCATCAATGAGCCTATCCAAGCCTCTGCCTGGGTCACTAAATTGACGAAGAGGCTCGTGGAAACTAAAGGAGTACTTACCCTCAGGGATAATACGGTTATAGTCGAGGGTGATTTCCTATTCTACGTCTGGAGGCGGTCGAAGAAGGCAATCTTCTGGGACATGGATGGAGTTATTTCAGATTCCTACTCCTTTCACTTTGCTGCCTGGCAGGAGACCTTTGATAAACGAGGTATTGAATTCACCAAGGAAGATTTTACTAACCTCTTCGGCGCCAGAAATGACTTTATAATCACAAGCGTTATGGGCAGTGAAATCGCTCAGAGAGATGTTGACATCATAGTACTGGAGAAAGAAGATATCTTTCGACGGAAGGCAACAGGGAACATCAAGCCATTTCCGGGAGCTGTCAAGTTGTTGAATTCTCTGAAGAAGGGGAATTTCAAACTGGGCTTGGCTTCTTCAGCGCCCAAGGAGAATATCGACTTGGTTCTTAGTGAGCTTGATTTGGCAGGAATTTTTGATTGTATTGTTTCCGGCCAGGAAGTGTCAGAAAGCAAACCAAGCCCCCAGATATATCTTCTGGCCGCCAAGAAACTAGAGGCGCTCCCTAACGATTGTGTGGTAATTGAAGATTCCCCGCTGGGAGTCAAATCAGCTAAAAACGCGGGGATGAAATGCGTGGGCATAACCAATACTCACCCCCGGCGAAAGCTCAGAGAGGCGGACCTGGTAGTTGACTCCCTGGAAAATGTGGATTTGATCACCCTGCTCATGAGGGTCTAAACTCATGCAGGTCAGGGTAAGAAAAGATCCAGGAAAAGGAAGAAGGAGATTAAAATCATGGAGAGAAGTCTAGTTCTTATCAAGCCTGATGCCATACAACGGGGATTGGCGGGAGAAATCATTTGTCGCCTGGAAAGGAAGGGGCTCAAAATCGTAGCTATGAAGATGCTGCATATGGATAAGAAGTTGGCCCACCGTCACTATGCCATTCATAAAGGAAAAGCTTTCTACAACGATTTGGTAGAATTCATTACTTCCGGCCCGCTGATCGCCATCGTCTTCCAGGGGAAAAACGCCGTAGAAATAATACGACGACTGATGGGAGAAACTGACCCTGCTAAAGCCTCCAGTGGCACTATCAGGGGAGATTTTGGCATTGATATCGCACATAACTTGATCCATGGTTCTGATTCACTGGAGAATGCGTCGAAAGAAATAGACCTATTCTTCTCAGCAGACGAAATTCTCGACTATGAACGGGAGATGGATACGTGGATCTATTGAATCCTGACTACGGGGATCGCTTTGTCCCACAATTTATCCAGTTGATAATAATCCCGCTGCAGCGGGCCGAGTATATGAACGATAACCGAACCGAAATCAGCGAGCATCCAGCCTGAATCAGGCTCGCCCTCACTATGATGAGGCCCAACGCTTTTAGCTCTCAACACCTCTTCAATCCCACGCCAGATAGCTTCGATATGCCGCTTGGTATCTCCAGTGCAAATCACAAAGAAGTCCGCGAAAGAACACACGGCCCTAACGTCGAGCATAGCAATATCCCTCGCCTGCTTCTCAGAAGCAACCTCGGTAGCTAAGCGTGCTATTTCCTCCGCTTCCAGAAAGGCACTTACCTCCTGTTGCAATTATATCACTTATGGCAACATTTGACCAACGGCTGTTTTCCCATGTATATTTTGAAAACAATGTACCCAGTATCGACGCTCTGCGGCAGGACTACTCCGGTTGCGGGTTTCAGAGTAAGATTTTTCAGTCTGCAATATATCTGCTATAATTGAAACGAGGATAAACGATATGCAAACAAAGTGGTGGCGTAGTGGTTTCTTCTACCTGCTGCTGCTCATAGTAATCGGGGCTCTCATACTCGCCCGTGTCATGTCCGGAGGAGGGCCTGAGCAAGTAACCCTGGGGCAGTTTACCAACGAAGCTAAGCCAGCAATTGACACCATCCAGCAAAATCCAGACCACACTGTCATTATTGGCTTAAAAGACGGAGAGGCTATATTCAAAGCCGATTTCGAGGGGAGCACCGAGCAGCTATCTGATTATCTTAAAGACGAAGGGGTGGCAATCGGTGAGAAAGGGATAAGAATCGACCCTGCACCCAGCAACATCGACGTGGAGACTTTACACTCAGTGGAGCTAAGCGCTTTTGCCGACAAAGCTAAGCCACAAATTGACACCATCAAGCAAATTGGCAATACAGTCGAGGGCCTGAAAGATAACCAGGTCACAATTACAACGCATTTTGACGGTACTACCTATGAGTTGGTCAATTTTCTCAAAGATGAAGGAGTAGTCATAGGAGGAGAAGGAATAGAGTTCCTTGTTGAACCTGGTGGCCTTGATTGGGGAACTATAGGACTAACAGTCATTCTGCCCATTGTGCTGCTTGGGGCGTTATTTTACTTTTTGTTCTTCCGTGCCGCCCGTGGCGCCGGCACACAAGCCTTCAATTTCAGTAAGAGCCGTGCCAGATTGACACTTGACAAACGGCCCGATGTAACCTTTGCCGATGTCGCCGGAACAGACGAGGCCAAAGAAGAGGTCCAGGAAGTAGTGGAATTCCTTAAGTCTCCCCAGAAATTCCAGGCACTGGGGGGACGCATACCCCGAGGAGTGCTCTTAGTAGGGCCACCAGGAACAGGAAAGACTTTACTAGCCAAAGCTATAGCTGGGGAGGCCCGCGTACCGTTTTTCTCTATTAGCGGCAGTGAATTCGTCGAGATGTTTGTGGGCGTAGGCGCCGCCAGGGTCAGAGACCTGTTTGAGCAAGCCAAGCGCAATGCACCATGCCTTATATTCATTGATGAAATTGACGCTGTAGGTCGACACCGTGGTGCCGGCCTAGGCGGAGGGCATGATGAGAGAGAGCAAACCCTTAATCAGATTCTGGCAGAGATGGATGGCTTCGATACCAATGCCAATGTCATCGTCATGGCCGCCACCAATCGCCCCGACATCCTCGACCCAGCCCTTCTCCGCCCTGGTCGCTTTGACCGCCACGTTGTCATTGACTTACCCGATATAAAAGGTCGCAAGGCTATTCTAGAGGTACATGCCAAGGGCAAACCGCTGGCCAAAGAAGTCGACCTCGAAATTGTAGCCAAGGAAACGCCGGGGTTCAGCGGCGCTGACCTTGCTAATTTAATCAATGAAGCAGCCATCCTGGCTGCGCGGCGCAACCGTAAAGATATTACATTAAAAGAGCTTGAAGACGCTACTGACCGCACTATAGCTGGACCGGAAAGGAAAAGCCGTGTAATAAGCCCCAAGGAGAAAGAAATATTTGCTTACCACGAAAGTGGCCATGCCTTGACCGCCAGGATGTTGCCTAATGCCGACCCTGTGCATAAGGTTTCTATTGTGGCTCGGGGGATAATAGGGGGCTGGACACGCCTCCTACCATCCGAAGACCGTCATTTAGGGACTAAGTCTCAGTTTGAGGATAGTTTGGCAGTAAGCCTGGGCGGACGCGTTGCCGAGGAAATTACCTTCGGGGAAATGACTACCGGTGCCCAACATGACTTAGAGGAAGCAACTAAACTAGCGAGAAAGATGGTCACTGAATACGGCATGAGCGAGAAATTGGGCCCGCGGACCTTTGGGCAAAGGCAGGAACTTGTTTTTCTGGGTCGTGAGATCAGCGAACAGAGGGATTACAGCGATAAGATAGCCCAAGAAATCGATGAGGAAGTGCATAATATTATCCAGCGGGCCTACAATACCGCTAAGAAAATTCTGACCGCGAATAAAGAAAAACTAAAACAGCTTGCCGACGAGCTTATAGCTCATGAAACCCTGGATGAACCTGAGCTTGATAAAATATTCGAAGGCTTAGCACCACAGCCGACACCCAGCTAAATCAAGAAGCACAGGGTAAGTCAGGACTGCGTTTCTTGATTCTCTTTCAGGGAGTCAAGGCGGTTACTTTCTTTAGCGACAATATCTTCGTCCAGCTTGACAAATAACGGTTGAGGTGGGCGAAGTTTCTGCCCCGGCGGCAAAAACTGAATTTTCCAACCTAGTTCCTTCACACTACCATCAAATCCCAGGAAGGAATGAAGCCTTTCGGAACTGAACGGGAGGAAGGGATAAAAAACAGTCTTCAATGCACCCAGCACAGAGAGCACTGTATAAACGGATTTGGCCGAAGTCTTTCGTTCTGTTTTGATTGTCTTCCAAGGAGCCTGTTCATCAAGATAGCGATTAGCTTCCTGCGCCAAAGACATAGCCTGTCTAACCGCCTCCTTAAACTCACAACGATATAGCAAGTTATCCACAGCATACAAAGTAGCTTGAGCCTTGTGAATCAAGCCTTGGCTGCGTTCATCAAGTTCACCAGGTGCAGGCACGGCTCCGTTGAAATTGCGATAAGCAAACGTGAGAACCCTGTGAGCCAAATTGCCATACGTGGCTACCAGTTCATTATTATTGCGACGCAGGAATTCATGCCAAGAAAAGTCGCTATCCCCCGTCTCAGGCATATTAGCCGCCAAAGCATACCTCAAGGGATCCGGGTCATATCGTTCCAAGTAATCAGGAAGCCAGATTGCCCAACCTCGGCTTGTGGAGAGTTTCCTGCCTTCGATCGTCAGAAATTCATTAGCTGGGACATCATAAGGCAGATTTAGACCGCCATAACCCATTAACATCGCCGGCCAGCTAAGGCAATGGAAGAAGATGTTGTCCTTACCAAGGAAATAGAAGCTCTTGGCATCTCCTTGCCAGAAACCTTGCCATGCAGTATCATCTCCCTGCAATTTCGCCCATTCCTTACTCGCCGATAAATAGCCAATGACTGCCTCAAACCACACATAAATACGTTTACGCTCAAAGCCTGGCTGCGGCACAATTACTCCCCAATCCAGGTCACGGGTGATAGCTCTATCTTTCAATCCTTCATCCAAGAATTTCCACGTGGTGCTAAGCACATGACGCCGCCAATGACCCTGCTCCTTTATCCAGGCAGCCAATTTGTCCTGGAAAGAAGAAAGTCGCAGAAAGAAATGCTCCGAAGACTCAAAGCGAGGCGGCGTAGAACAAAGGAGACACCGAAGGTCTTTAAGCTCCCCTGGGTTCAAGGGTTTGCCGCACTGATCACATTCATCACCTCTTGCTTCGGTGAAGCCACAGTAAGGGCAAGTACCTACCAGATAGCGGTCGGGGAGGAATCTCTGGCACTTAGGGCAATATGCCTGCAGCATCTTGTCCTTGTAAATATACCCCTTATCGAGCAAAGTGAGGAACACATCATGAGTAACCTGAGTGTGATTTGGGGTCCCAGTAGCGGTAAATAAGTCGAAAGAGATGCCCAGTTTTTTCCAGCAGTCAACGAATTGCTGATGGTACTTAGCCACCACTTCTTGTGGCGTGGTAGACTCTTTTTCAGCACGAATTGTAATCGGCGCTCCATGCTGGTCGCTGCCGGAAACCATCAGCACTTTGTTCCCCTTAAGACGATGATACCGGGCAAAAATATCGGCAGGCAAATAGGCACCAGCAATATGTCCTAAATGTAGAGGACCATTGGCATAAGGCCAGGCAACACCCATAAAAATGTGCTCGCTCAAACTATCCTCAAAAGGCTTATCCTATTGTAGATTATTAATGCACGCATGTCATCGCCTTGAAGCGGAGCTTTCAGACGACTATTGCCAAAGTCTATTCCTTGGGGAGAAAGGTTATTATTTGCTTTCCCTTCTCTGTTCCATATGAGACATAACCACGACTCTGGCAGCAATCAAGACAAAGACGTTGTCTTTCATCTCCCTCCCCATTGATCAAAAGATAGCGCTCTCCATACTTGATAGGACGCTGACAACCATCACATTCCGCTTTTCCTATAGCAATACAACCACGGCGCATTTTAGCTCCTTTCTTGAAATTTCAACCAGGCTCGAGTCTTGCCTTCAATAACCAGACTGAACTCTCCCCTTGGTTCGACAAAATGCTCCCTAGCCTGGCTCACCCTCCCTCGAAAAATCTCTTCGTGGACTTTAGTGAGCTCACGGCATACAGATAGTCTTCTTTTTCCTAGAATCTCTTCAATGTCACTCAATGCTTCCCTAAGACGATGAGGCGTCTCAAAAGCCACTATAGTCCTCGGTTCATCCACTATTGAACTCAGAAGGCGCTGTCTTTGCCCTTTACGGCGAGGCAAAAACCCAACGTAAAGGAACTGGTCGGTCGGCAACCCAGAAACCACTAATGCGGTAATCACCGCTGAGGCACCGGGAACCGGTACTACAGAAATCCCGTGTTCAATGGCAGCAACGATGAGTTCGTAACCGGGATCACTTAGGCCGGGCATGCCAGCTTCCGAGACTAGAGCTAGGTCTTCATTCTCAAGATAATCCAGTAGATAACCAAGTCTAGCTCTATTACTATGTTCATGATAACTAATCAATCGAGTTTCTATATCATAGGCATTAAGCAGGCGGCGTGTTTTGCGGGTATCTTCTGCAGCAATAAGCTTCACATCCCCCAAGATGCGTAAGGCACGCAGGGAAATATCCTCCAGATTGCCGATAGGAGTAGCAATGATGTAAAGGATAGGCATGGCC
>Ga0299915_10000880_pt1 | contig 22183 bp, 19 predicted proteins | sample RVTome_13_FD_200263 | JGI IMG/M metagenome (GOLD analysis project Ga0299915, IMG submission 200263) | Soil microbial communities from uranium-contaminated site in the Upper Colorado River Basin, Wyoming, United States - RVT92D227 (version 2) ... | reverse complement strand
GGCGATGAGCGCCCACCCGCGCTCGGCAGCCAACGCGGAGAGGGCGGCCGCATCCTCGGGGTGCACGAACGAGCCCGTCGGGTTGTTCGGGTGCACGACCACGACGGCTCGGACGCTCTCCGGCGCGCTGGCGAGAGCGTGCGCGTCGAGACGCCACGCTGCTTCGGCGTCAAGCGAGTAGGGCACCGCCTGCACGCCCTCCACGCGAGCCAGGTGCTCGAACAGCGGGTACGAGGGCGTCGGTACGAGCACCGCCTCGCCCGGGTCCGCCAGGAGCTTGAACAGGAACGCGTAGGCCTCGCTGGTGGAGGCCGTGAGGAGGACACGCTCGGGATCAACGGTGGCCGCGTGCCGCAGGTACTCGCGCGCCACGGCCTCCCGGGCCGCGCTCAGGCCGCGCGGGTGAGGCTGGTACTCGAGGCCGGCGGGGTCCGCGAGCGGGGAGAGCAGCGCGGGGGGGTATGCGATGCCGCACACGGTCGGGTTGGAAACCGTCAGATCGAAACGCGGGGGTGATGAGGCTCGTGCGCTCGCGATGCGGTTGGCTGAAAGCTCTTCGGGGACTCGACGCGAGAACACGGTGGCTCCGTGTGGATTCTCGCACGGAGGCCGTTCCACGTGAAACGTACGTCGCCGCCCCGGTGTTACAATTCCCCAGCCACGGGGGGACCATGAAAGAGCTGCTTCCTGCCAGGACTCAGGAGTACCAGGCACGTGCCCGCGAGGTGGCGGAGAAGTACGTCCGACCGGTCGCCGCCGAGCTGGACCGCAGCGGGGAGTACCCCTGGAGCGTGATCGAGGCGCTCCGGAAGTACGACCTGATGGGGATCTGGATCCCCGAGGAGTACGGTGGGCATGGTGCGGGCGTCCTCGACATGTGCGTGGTGGTGGAGGAGATCTCCCGCGCCTGCGGCGGGATGGGCGTCGCGTACGCGGTCAACGCTCTGGGGAGCTTCCCGATCGTACTGGGGGGGACGGAGGAACAGAAGCGTCGCTTCCTGCCTGCCGTAGCCAAGGGCGACAAGCTCATCGCGTTCGGGCTCTCGGAGAAGGCGTCGGGTTCCGACGCAGGCTCGCTGCGCGCCCGGGCGGTGCACAACGGCGACGGTTGGATAATCGACGGCGACAAGAAGTGGACCACCAACGCCAACGCGGCCAGCATCTACACCGTGTACGCCTCGACCAACCCCGACCGCGGCACCCGCGGCGCCTCGGCGTTCATCCTGGAGAAGGGCACGCCGGGTTTCGAGATCGGCAAGCGCGAGCAGCTCATGGGCATTCGCTGCGTGCCGGTGCACGAGCTCCACTTCCGCGACTGTCACGTGCCGCCCTCCGCGCTGCTGGGGGGGAAGGAGGGTGGGGGCTTCGCCAACGCGATGATGACGCTGGACCGGGCCCGACCCGGGGTGGCGGCGCAGGCCCTCGGCCTGGCACAGGGGGCGCTCGAGTGGGCGATCCGCTACACCTCGGAGCGGCAACAGTTCGGGCAGAGCGTGATGTCGTTCCAGGCGATCCAGTTCATGCTCTCGGACATGGCGATCCAGGTCGAGGCGGCGCGCCAACTTGTGTACACGGCGGCCCGCGCCATCGACGCGGGGTTGTCCGGTGTCTCGAAGCTCTCCGCGATGTGCAAGGTGTTCGCCACCGACACCGCGATGCGCGTCACCACCGACGCCGTACAGCTGTTTGGCGGGTATGGGTATTGCCAGGACTACCCGATCGAGAAGTACATGCGGGATGCGAAGATTACCCAGATCTACGAGGGCACCAACCAGATTCAGCGTGTCGTGATCGGCCGCGCCCTCACCCGCGAGGCCGACCAGATCGCAGGCCATCTCTCCGTGAAGGTGGAGCACTTTCCCAAGGAGTGAGGCAGAGCGGTTCAGCCCCTAAGGCCGCGAGCGGGAATTCATTTTCAGTGAGCGGTGGGGGTACGGGGGGCGAGAGTCCTTCCGAAGGCGGGACGGGGTCCCCCACGACGAGAACCAAGGTGGAGCACTTCCCGCCCGGCCACGAGCGCGCCGCGAAGAGCTGGGGAAGTCGACAGTTAAGAGTTCACGGGCGACGGGTCATGCCGTTTCGCGGGGGGCCGCCTGCGGCGTGATCACCCTTCCCTACTGCGACAGCTCGTAGTCCCTGGTCTTCTCCATACCGGTTAGAACCGGTGGACCTTGCCACCGACGATGACGAGCTCGGGCTTGCCCAGGACGTCGAACCCCTCGATCGGGTCGCCGGCCACCACCTGAAGGTCGGCCAGCTTGCCCGGCTCGAGCGTCCCGAGCTCATCGGCCTTGCCCAGGATCATCGCGCCGTTCCTGGTTGCCGCCACGATCGCTTCCATCGGGCTCGCCCCCAGCTCGGCGAAGTACTTGAGCTCGGAAAAGTAGAGGCCGGGATAGAGCTTCCTCATCTCGCCAGTACCGTCGGTGCCGATGCCCATCACGATCCCGCGCTCGCGGGCCTTTCTGAACAGCGCCTCGTGCATCGACAGCGTCCAGTGTCGCTTCTCCACGAGAACTGGCGGGACCTTGTTGGTCCTGTAAATCTCCCGGTAGGCCGAAAGCGTCGGCACGTTGTAGACACCCTTCTCGGCCATCAGGTCGAGGACGTCATCCCCCATTTCGTTGAGGTGCTCGACGCATTGGACGCCGGCCTCCACGGCGACGCGGGTCATCGTCGGCGGCGTCGTGTCCGAGACGCCGCCACCATGGGCGGTGATGCGGAGGCCGAGCGTTTTGGCCTCGTCGACTGCGGCTGCCGCCTCCTCGAGAGTGAACGTCGGCGAGATCTTGATTTGGCCGAAACCGGCCTTCTGCATCTGCCGAACGGCTCTCCGCCAGGCCCACGGCCCGTCGACGGCCAACACTCCGCGGTGCCCATCGCCGTGCCCGCCGGTGACCGTGATCAGGTTGCCGCATGCGAACAGCCGGATCGTGTCGAGGTGGCCGGATTGCTGGGCGGCCAGAATCGCCTGCATCGATTCGACCGGCGACCCCAGGTCGCGCACTGCCGTCACGCCACTCCGCAGGTACATGTCCAGGGTGTGCACGCTCCGCAGCGTGGCCAGGCTGTCCGTGTCCGCGAGCTCCTGCAGTTCGTCGTCAACACCTGCAGTATGGATGTGGCAGTCGATGAAGCCGGGGAGGATCCACTTGCCGGTCACATGGATCGTCCGCGCGCCGGGCGGCACGCGGATCGCCGTGGCCGACCCGACCGCCGTGATCCTGTCGCCCTGGATAAGCACCGTCGTGTTGGCGAGCGGCGGCGCCCCGGTCCCGTCGACGAGTGTCGCCCCGACGAGGGCGACGATGGGTTCCGGTGCCCTCTCCTGCGCGACCGAGACGACAGCCAGGGTGCCGACGAACCAGACTGCAACCACCCACGCGCGCACGCGGTTGTTCATTCCGAACCTCCCCCCGGTGACCTGCGCAGGAAGAATGACACGACGCCCGCGCCGGCCGGCGGTGTGACCAGCAGTGCGGCCACGTAGACGACTGCCAGGCTGAGCCGCGACCCGGGGGGTCATCTGCAATCTGGGCATCCGGATGACGAGACCCCCAATCGCGGCCGCGCCGCCGACCGGCCGGCCGCCGCCCTTATCGACGCCTACGCCACCGCCTTCAGCTTCTTCACAATCGCGGGGTCCATCTCGACCCCGAGCCCGGGTGTGTCGGGAAGCGTGACAACCCCACGTTCGACCTTCATGCCGCCGGAGCAGGGATCGACCGTCATCTCGTGGTACGCATCGAGGTCGGCCCAACGGATGATCGCCTGGGACATGACGACGTGCGCCGCAGCGGTAAGCGCGAGGCGAGTTTCGGCCATGCAGCCGACCATGCAGGGCACGTTGGCGGCGGCGGCGATGTGCGCGATGCGGACGGCAGGCAGGATGCCGCCGGCCTTCATCAGCTTGATGTTGATCATGTCGAAGGCATCGTGGCGCAGGCCCTCGATGGCGTCGTGCGGCGAGTGCACCGCCTCGTCGGCCATGATCGGGATCGGCGAGTCGGCACGCACGCGATGGAGGCCATTCCAGTCCCACGCCTGCACCGGCTGCTCGCAGAACTCGAGGCCGTAGGGCCCGATACCGCGTAGCGCGACCAGGGCGTCGGACACGCTCCAACCCTGGTTCGCGTCGCACCAGAGGCGCACCTTCGGGCCCACCGCCTCGCGAATCGCGCGGACGCGGTCGATGTCGAGCGCCGGCGCCTCGCCGAGCTTGATCTTGACCGCCGGGAAACCCTCCCCGGCGAGCCCGACGGCGAGGCGGGCCATCTCCTCCGGTGAGCCGAGAAACACCGTGCAATCCGTTTCGAACGACTCCTTCGCCGCGCCGAGCAGCCGGTAGACGGGCTGTCCGGCGATCTTGCCGCAGAGGTCCCACAGCGCCATTTCGAACGCGGCGATGATCCCGGCAGAGCGCGGTGAGGTCCTGGTCATTGCGTCGAGTAATCGCGGTAGCTCAAACGGGTCGCGGCCGAGCAGGAGCGAGCCGAGCGGTCGCGCGAGGGCGAGGTCGGAAGCCTGCGTCTCGCTCATCACCGGCGAGTACGCCGAGACCTCGCCGTAGCCGATCGTGCCGTCGGTGGTGCGCAGGCGGATCAGGACGTTATCCGCGGTGACCGCGACCCCGAGTGCGACCTTTGCTTCCGAGTGCAGGGGCACGCTGAACGGCGCCGCCTCGACGCTGGTGATGGTAGGCCGTCGTTTCTTCTCGGCCTGTGCCGCCGCGAAGAGCGAGACCGGCATGAGCGCGCCAAGCCCGCTGGCCATACCACCGCCTGCTACAGCGCGCAAAAAGCCCTTCCTGGTGATCTTCATTACGACCTCCTTTCATCGCCGCCGGCCTGCGCGGCCGGTGGGCGGTCGGACTGCCTGCGGTGTGCATCCTCGAACGCCACTCCTGCTCCCTCGCGACCGCCCCGGACGGCGCCGGGACCGAGCCGCGACAACTTCAGTACTGCCAACCGAGGATGTTCCAGTACACGTAGAACCAGACCATGCCCAACGCTGCGAGCGCGAACAACGAGGCGTGAACGCGCCGGAACGGCGTCCACCAGCGGTTCTTCCAGGCGGCGACCACGAGCACGAGCAGGGCGGCAGTCATGATTGTGATCAAAACGGGCAGCACCAGCAACGCGGCGAAGCCCTTCGGGACGCCGTACATGAACTCCTCGCCTCCGGCGGAGACCACGGCCGCTAGGCCGGCGACGAAAGCCAGCGTCGCCAACGCAATGATCGCGCCGAGCCGGGCGGACCAGCGGGCGAGCGTCGGGTCTTCCCTCCTGCCCTTGCGGTGGTAGCAGAAGGCGACCAGGGTCGAGATGCAGAGAAAGAGGGTCGCCCCCAGCAGGAGGTAGTTCAGCGTCGGCGTCGCGTACCACGCCACCCGGTAGCACGGCATGAAGGGTAGGAGCGAGAAGTACATGTTGCTGATCGAGCCGTTGGCCGCCTCGCGAAAGACGAGTCTCATCGTGCCGTCGATCTGCTCGTAGTAGTTCGGCGTGACCTCGCGCCAGACCCATGGCTCACCGAGTCCCTGAATCGCCGTGGTGATGGTGCCGTTCGGGCCCGCGGAAACGTTCGCGACCGAAGGCAGCGCGAGCGCCTTCTCGATCGACGTGTAGTTGTGGCGGGTGAAGCGATAGACCCCGGCGACGCGCTTGGTCCGCTCCTCGAAGCCGGCCGGCAGTGCCGGCGGCGCCGGTTCGGGGGCACCGAAATACCGGCCGATGAACGCGGGCACGATGTCGAAGCCCGGCAGGCCGGTGCTCCCGTAGCACACGAACAGGCCGACGTTGTGGTCGGGCAGCAGCAACAGTTGCGAGTGGAACATCGTGGTGTCGCCGCCATGGCCGATTCCCCGCACCCCATGGGCGTCGATCTCGTAGAAACCGTGCGCCATGCCCGGAAGGCGCGGGTCGAGGCTGTAGATTCGGGAGTGCATCCGGCGCGCCGTTTCCTCCTTGAGAATGCGCGTCTCGCCGAGGCGGCCGAGTTGGAGGTGGGCGATCATGAACTTTGCCATGTCGGTGGCGGTCGCCGACAGCGATCCCGCCGGACCGAAGTTCCCGATCAGTTCGAACTGCCCGGGCTCGAACCGACCCTTCTTTGCCTGGTATCCCACCGCCATGTCGGGGGCGAGGTTGGCGGGCAGCGGCTCGCGAAACGTCGAATGGTCCATCCCGAGCGGCTTGAGGATGTTCTGGTCGACGTAGTCGTCGAACGGGATTCCCGACACCTCCTCGACGATCAGGCCCGCCAGGGCCGTACCGTAGTTCGAGTACGAGGACAGTGAACCCGGCGGGCGGACCCGCGCCGGTATCTTGGCGGCCAACGACTCGCGCAGCGGCTTCAAATCGGCCGGCTCCCTCGCAAACAGACCGAGCCCCTGTTCCTCGAACCCGGCCGTGTGGGTGAGCAGGTGTTTCATCGTGATCGGCTCGGGAAAGGTGGCCGGAATCTTGAACGTCTTCAGATAGCTGTTGACATCGGCGTCGAGATCGAGCTTGCCCTGTTCGACAAGCTGCATGACCGCGGTCCAGGTGAACAGCTTGGAGATCGAGCCGGGACGGATCATCGTCGTCGCCGGGTCGACCGGGATCCGCTTCTCGCGGTCGGCGAAGCCGTACCCCTTGGCGAAAAACAGCGCGCCGTCCTTGACCACCGCGATCGTCGCGGCCGGGATGTGCCGCGACGGGAAGTGCGCCGCCATCATGCCGTCGATGAACGCCTCGAGCTCCGCCGGGTCGGTGAGACCGGGCGGCTGCAGCTTCGGGGCGGTCTTGCCGGTCGGCGGCTCCGCGCTCCAGGCTGCGGGAAGGCCGGTGATGAACAGAAGCAGGATAGCTGTGGTGATGAGAAGAACATGTGCGGCGGATCTCTTCATGATTCCCTCCTTGAACGAGTCGACGATGTAAGAAAGCTCCCGGCCTGAACCCGGAGCGGACTCAACCCTCTCGTCTACCAACCACCCTTTCCACCCCATTCGGAGATCACTGTCTCGATCCGTTTGGCGGCATTGCGCCAGTTGGTTTGAATAGCCCGCTGGGCTGCAGCCGCGTCCCCGTCACGGATGGCGCGCACAATGACGCCGTGCTCCGCCACCGATACGTCGAGCTCGTTGGTGAGTGCCACGACGTACAGCCTCGCGTAGCGTTCCGCCTGAGGCTTGATGGCGTCGTGTAGGGCCAGGAGGCGGGGCGGGGCGGCCTCCGCCACGTATCGGCGGTGAAACGAGGCGTCGAGCTGGAACACCCTGTACGCATCCGGAGGCCTGGCGTGGGACTCGGTCAGCATTGCACCGTTGAGCTCTTCCAGGCCGTCGGCAAGATGACCCCGGTGAACCGGCTCTAAGTTCGCTGCGTAGTAACCAGCCAGCCCCTCGAGCTCGCCGACGATGTAGAAGAGATCGGCCACGTCATCGGTGGTGATCGGTGCGACCACGAGACGCGTGCGCTCGTCGCCCTCGCTCAGGGAAACGGCGTAACCCTCCTGCTGGAGGCGCTGCAAGGCGGCGCGGACCGGGGTCCTGCTGACGCCGAGACGCCGGGCCGCGATCGTCTCGACCAGCCTCGTTCCCGGCGCCAGGCGTCCCGACACGATGAGCTCGCGCAGTTCGTGGTACACCCTCTCGGGCTGATCTTGAGACTGCGCCTGTTTTTCCTCAGACATCATGGCCGATTCTGGCATGGTCCAATCCGCGCCGCTGAGCTCTCCGAATCCCAGGACCACCGGGTCGCGTGGTGTTCGCGTGCGCCGTCGTTGGGTTTTGTATCCCTTGACGGATTCATATATGGATGCTAACATGTCTTTCAGGATCATGCAACCGGTATTCGAGGCCGCGCATGCCCGGCTTGTGGGGCGCATCAGTCTGTGGGTTGGGGAACCTACCGATCCGCGCGATGCGGAGGAACGCAGCGCCCGTCCGCGTCGCGCAACCCTTGGAAGGAGGATGCACTGATGGAACACGTCGAGTGCGAAACTGTTGGCGGCAACATCCTCTCCGCGCGAGACTTCGGAACACGAACGCGGATCCTGGTCGTTGTGGTGCTCTCAATGGCGGTCGTCGCGCCCGGCCTATGGGCCCAGACGACGGCCACCATCCGAGGCACGATCACGGGTCCGAACAACGCGCCTCTTCAAGGCGTTCAGGTATTGGCGACCGGCGGCCAGGGCGTCAAGACGGTCACGACCGATGAAAAGGGCTTCTACCTGATCCCGAATCTGGCGCCGGGGACCTACGAGTTGATCGCAACGCTTCAAGGATACGCTCCCGGCGAACTCCGAAAGATTCAGCTCCAACCCGGCCAGACGCTGACGCTGGACCTCACCCTCGCATCCTTGACCTTCACTGGGGAGGTTCTCGTCACGTCCGCAAAGCGCACGGAGCCAATCCAGACAATCCCGATATCGATCACGGCCCTTTCCAGTGACGCACTGGAAGGAATGCGGGTCGAGAATCTCCTGGACATTGCGCCATTGGTGCCGGGCTTGAGCGTCGTATCCGCCACGCCCGGTCAAACCCGCATCACTTTGCGGGGTATCAATACCGGTGGTGTAGCCTCGACCGTCGGCGTTTACCTCGATGACATGCCGTTCGGCTCGAGCAGCGGCCTCGCCAACGGCGCGGTCGTGGCCGGTGACTTCGATACCTTCGACATCGCGAGGATCGAGGTGTTGCGCGGCCCGCAGGGCACGCTGTACGGGGCGAGTTCACTCGGCGGCGTCTTCAAGTACATCACCAACCTGCCCACTACCAAGGGGTTCGAGGCGAGATTCCTCGGATCAACGGAGACAGTCCAGGACGGCGGCCTCGGATACTCTCTGAAGGGACTCGTGAACGTGCCTCTCAGCGATCGATTTGCTCTTCGGGCCAGCGGGTTCTATCGGTTCGACGACGGCTTTATCAATTCGATCGGCAACAATCCGATCCCGAGCCTGACGACCCCGGGGGTCAATATTGTCGACGGCACAGTTATCGAAGACAAGATCAACTCCTTTGACACATTTGGAGGGCGCGTCTCCGCCCTGTTCGCACCCTCAAAGGCGTTCTCCCTCACATTGACGGCCCAGATCCAGAATATTGAGAGCGACGACGACCATATAATCGACGCTGATCCGACCACCGTTCAACCACTGAACCACGGCTTTGTGCAGTCAAAATACCAGTCGGATACAGTCGACACGAAGTACCGAGCGTTCAGTGCCACGCTTAATTGGGACTTCGGTCCCGCTTCTCTCGTGTCGGTGACAAGCTACGCCACGTTCGAGCAGGATATACATGCCGACGCGGCGATCGCCAGCGGTTTGACCGGTGGCCCACCTCTGGCGTCGGTGGTGACCTACTACTTCGGCAATGACGTGACACGACCACTGAGTGCGGTTCTTCCACAGACCACCAGCACCGACAAATTCACGGAGGAACTGCGTCTCCTGTCACCCGCAAACGAGACCTTCGAATGGTTGATTGGCGGGTATTACACCAAGGAGGATTCCAAGATCGTCCAGCAGATCCTCGCCGTTGAAGCCGGCACGGATACGGTCGCCACCGATATTCCGATCCTGGCGGACCTTGCGCTTCCGTCCAATTACGAGGAGTTCGCCCTGTTCGCCAACGCCACCTGGCACATCACGTCAAGCTTTGATCTGTCCTTTGGTGCACGCACCAGTAAGAACGAGCAAGTCGCATCACAGGTCGCTGACGGGCCGCTGGTTGGCGGACACGTCGCGTACGATGAGGCAAAGTCCTCGGAAAGCCCATTCACCTATTCTGTCTCGCCGCGTTTCGAACTGGCCAAGAACTCATTCGTGTACGCGCGCGTTGCCACAGGCTTCCGGCCGGGCGGGCCGAACGTCCTGCCGCCGGGGGTTCCGGAGGACACACCACTGACATACAATTCGGACACACTGACGAGCTATGAGGCCGGGTGGAAAACGACCGGGTCGAGTGGCAAGTACTCGCTTGATCTCAGCGCCTATTACCAAGACTGGCAGGACATTCAACTTCTTGCCGTAGTGAACGGCTTTGGAATCAACGGAAATGGTGGCACCGCGGTGAGCAAGGGTGCCGAGTTCACCGCCAGCTTCGTTCCGACGGGCGGCCTGTCGTTCTCGTTGAACGGAGCGTATACAGACGCCAGCCTCACGCAAGATACCGATCCCATCGTCGGCGGCTTGGATGGTGATCCACTGCCATACGTGCCGAAGTGGGGCTTCGGGCTCTCGGGAGATTATGAATGGGCGGTGGGGAGGGATTGGACATTTCTTGTTGGGGCGGGTATCGGGTACGTCGGCGAGCGGACCTTCGACTTTGTAACTCGACAGGAGGACGGCAGCCTTCACAAGCTCGACAGCTATACGACGGTGGATCTTCGTGCGGGTGTCTATTTCGGTCAATGGTCGTTTGAACTCTACGGAAAGAACCTGACGAACGAGATGGCCATTACCGCCGTTGCCCCAGCAGGGGGCCTCCCCAATGGTGCGTTGGGGTTGGGACTCATCCGGCCAAGGACGATCGGGATGTCTGTTGGTGTGAGGGTCTGGGGCTCGTAGGGTAGCTCCGCTCGTTGAAGGCCCGTTGTCGGGTCGCGGCCGGCCGCTACATGCGGACACGTTGTGAGCGGGGGGCAAGAGGCGGCGGGGGCCCGGGCGGGTTGCCGCCGGGCTCCCCGCGAGCGAACCGGAGCTCCGCTTCGGTGAGCGTGGGGGTTCGGGGGGTCTAGAGCGCGGGGGCGGTTGGGGGGAATCCGCGCGGGACCCCCTGCAAGAGCAAGCGGAGCGGGATTCACTCCCGCGGAGCGCGGTGGCTCACGAGGCGACGGATCTCTGGCGGGTTGCCAGCGGACCGCCAATAGAGAAGAGAGCGCGGAGGGCGATTCACTCGCCCACAGCGCTGGGGGGAGCGGGGGGCAAGAGGCGGCGGGGGCCCGGGCGGGTTGCCGCCGGGCCCCCCGCAAAACATGGTGGAGGCGGGGGGAATCGAACCCCCGTCCGGAAGACTTGGGCCGCTGGTGTCTCCGTGCGCAGCCTACGGTTGGTTCTCGTCGCGGAGGCTGGGTGTAGGCTCCCGTCCCTCGCGACCAGCCCGAACTATCTCGACCGCCGCTGCCGGGCGAAGTGGCGGTCCAGCCTGCTTTGGCGGCGCCGTGATCAGGTTCGCAGGCGGGAGCCGGCGATCACGACGTGGCTACGGTTAGGCAGCCAGTGCTAGCTCAGTGTTGGCAGCTATGTGTTTCCGCCTGATTTACGTGGCGGCGGACCACGGCACGCTGCCGACGGCCCAACATGTCCCCCGTCGAACCCGGTACGCCCCCAGGTCGCGGATCACGGACACTGTACATCCTTTTCGGCGTCTTGACGAGGGGACGACCCCGGGGGTACCGTGAGCGCCATGGGGGAGCTGGAGCCCATCAGTGTCGTCCTGACCTCGGTCGGGACGGAGCAGCAGGCGGTCGAGATCTCCGAGGAACTGGTGGCCCGTCGCCTTGCGACCTGCATCAACATCGTTCCCTGCCTGCGGTCCATCTATCGCTGGAAGGGCAAGGTGTGCGAGGACTCCGAGTACCTGTTGGTCATCAAGACCCGGCGGGCGCTGTTCGGCGCGGTCAGCGAGGCGATCCGCGAGCTCCACTCGTACGAACTTCCTGAAGTGCTGGAGTTTCCGGTGGCCGCGGCCGAGCCCAACTTTCACGCGTGGGTCGTTGCAATGGCAACCGGGGTACCGGACGCCGAAGCGGAGCTGGAGTCCGAACCGTCGTTCGACTGACCGTGCCGGCGCGAAAGCAACCGTTCTCCGACGCACACAGTCTCACCTAGCTGTTGCCTCCGTGCCGGGCGCGGCGTACACTTCAGCCGGTCGGGGTTTCCTCCCTCGGCCCGGAGGGTTAAAACCATGAGACTGGTGCGTTTCCTCCCCGGTGCGTTGATGCTCGTCCCCACTCTTCTCTTCGCCCAGGCCCAGGGGCGAATCAAGGGTGTGGTCACCGACGCCGGCACCGGCAAGCGAATAGCAGGGGCCAAAGTCGTCCTCACGTGCCCTGAGATCTCAAACTTCCGCAGAGAGCTGGTCACAGATGAAAAGGGCGGTTTTGCCACCCTGATCGTTGATGCCACCAAGCAGTACCTGTTCCACGTCGAGGCCCAGGGCTACCAGCCGGTCGAACAGATGAACAAGCCCCTGATTGGCGGGCAGACGCTGGAGCTGTCCTTCCCCCTCAAGAGCGTGCAGGAAGTAATGTCCGAGGCCCAACAGAAGATTCTTGACCAGCCCGGCATCAAGGAGGCCCGCGAGGCTCAGGAGCTCCTGGATGACGGCAAGGTCGAGGAGGCGCGTGCGAAGTTTGCCCAGGCGGTCGCGCTCAAGCCGGACCTGTACGTGGCCTGGCTGATGCAGGGCGACATCGACCAGAAGGCCGGCAAGAACGACGATGCCATCATGGCGGCAGAGAAGTGCCTGGCCATCAAGCCCGAGTTTCCGCAGTGCCTGGCGTTGATGATGAACGCGGCCCAAGCGAAGGGTGACAAGGCCACCTACGACAAGTACGCGGAACGCTACAAGGCCGCCAACCCCACCGACCCCACTCTCTACTACAACGAAGCGGTTGGCTTCCTGAACAAGGGCGACGACGCGAAGGCGAAGCCGCTGCTCGAGAAGGCGCTCGAGGCGGACCCCAAGTACGCGGACGCGATGTTCCAGCTCGGGATGGTGTACTTCCGGATGGGCGACACCGCCAAGGCCAAGGAGATGCTTCAGAACTTCCTCACGATGGCGCCCAGCCACAAGGAAGCACCGACCGCCACGGAGATGCTCAAGTACATGTGAAGCGGGATTGAGACGTGAGGCACGAGGGACGAGCCCTGGGCCCGTCCCTTTTCCTTTGGTGCCTCATGCCTCTTGGTCGGGGAGATCGAACGGAGTCTGTTCCCGGACCTGGGCGACGCGGTTAGCGCCGTCCACGAGCACGATACGGGCCCGGTGATGCGGGATGTCCTCGCGGTCGAGGTGGCAGTAGGCGGCGACGATCACCAGGTCGCCGACCTTCGCCAGGTGAGCCGCCGCGCCGTTGAGGCCGATCTCCCCGCTCCCCGGCGGCCCCGGGATGCAGTAGGTGGTGAGCCGGGTGCCGCGGGTGATGTTGTAGACATCGACCTGCTCGAGCGGCAGTAGGTCGCAGGCCTCGAGCAAGTCGCGGTCGATGCTCACGGAGCCGACGTAGTCCATGTCACAGCGCGTCACCCGGGCACGGTGGATCTTGGCTCGCAAAAACGTTCGCAGCATCAGTTTCCCTCCGCCAGCAGGTTGTCGATCAGGCGCGTGGACCCGACGTGAACGGCCAGGGCAAGCAGAGTGGGCCCCTCGACCGTGGCCACCGGGTGCAGCGTGACGGGATCCACGACGGCGGCGTACTGCAGGCGCGCACCTGGTGCGCGCGCCACCCCCGTTGCGAGGATCAGCTCCACTGCAGAACCGCGCTTCTCGCCGTCACGGAGCGCGTGTGCCGCCGTCTCGAGCGCGTGCGAGAGGGCCGTAGCGGTGCGGCGCTCCTCCGGGGAGAGGTAGGCGTTACGCGAGGAGTGGGCGAGCCCGTCCTCCTCGCGGACCGTCGGGTGAACTTCGATGTGCACCGGCATGTTGAGGTCCTCCACCATGCGCCGGATCACGACCGCCTGCTGCCAGTCCTTGGCGCCGAACACCGCGACGTGCGGCTGGACGATGTTGAGAAGCTTCGCGACGACCAACGCCACACCGCGGAAATGACCGGGGCGGTGAGGGCCGCATAGCCCCGCGGTGAGTTCCGGCAGGTCGATCACAGTGGCGGCCGGACGCGGGTAAATCTCCCTGGTGGCGGGAGCAAAGAGCAGGGTCGCACCTTCCCGCTCGAGGAGGGTGCAGTCGCGCTCGAGGTCGCGCGGGTAGCTGGCGAAGTCCTCGCTCGGCCCGAACTGGGCTGGGTTGACGAAGAGGCTGGCCCACACCTCGTCGGCGAGCTCCCGCCCACGTCGAACGAGGGCCAGGTGGCCTTCGTGGAGAGCACCCATGGTTGGCACGAACGCAACGCGCTTCCCGGTTCTTGCGAGCTCCTCGCGTCGGGCCCGTATCGGTGGAATCGTGGTGAGGACGAGCATGTCAGCTCCCGTTCGAGTCGAATCCGGGCGGCTCCTCGAGGCCCGGTGGTGTCGGGTAGCACTCGGCCGCAGCCGGGTAGCGCCCGGCGCGTACGTCTGCGGCGAACGCCTCCAGCGCACTCTGGATCGTGGCCCCCACCTCCGCGTACCGGCGGACGAAGCGTGGCAGCGGCGGCTCTGAGAGCCCTACGACGTCGGCGAAGACCAGGACCTGACCATCGCAGTCCGGTCCTGCCCCGATTCCAATCGTGGGGATGCCGACCGCGCGCGTGATCGCCGCCCCGACCGGGGAGGGGATGGCCTCCAGCACCAGGCTGAACGCGCCGGCCTCCTCGATCGCCCGCGCCTTCTCGATGAGGGACAGAGCTTGCTCGCGGTCCCGGCCCTGCACGCGGTACCCGCCAAGGCTGTGCAACGACTGGGGCGTCAGCCCCAGGTGGGCCATCACGGGAATTCCCGTCGCAACTATCGCGGCGATCTCGGGTACGCGTGGGCCTTCGAGCTTGACGGCGCGCGCCCCACCCTCCCCCACGAGGCGAACGGCACTGCGCACCGCGTCGCGAACGCTCGTCTGGTAGGAACCAAACGGCATGTCGCCCACCAGCAGGGCGTGCGTGGCGCCCGCGGCTGCCGCCCGGGTGTGGTGGATCATCTCGTCGAGAGTCACCGACAGCGTGTCAGGTCTGCCGAGGGCCGCCATGGCCAGGGAGTCCCCCACCAGGACGATGTCCACCCCGGCCCGGTCGGCGAGCCGCGCCGAGGGCTCGTCGGAGGCGGTCACCATCACGAGGCGGCGTTTGCCCTTGGCGGCTGCCAACTCGGGTGCGGTTATTGTCGATTCCATCGGTCCCCTCCGGGCCGACGGATCCGGTCGGGGCGCCGTCGCCGTTCCGCCTCCCGCGAGATCGGCGCGTGCCCCACATGCGTGGCGGGCTTTGCCTTCCGCTGTGGCCCGTCTCGGTCCTTGCTCAGCCGGATCCGAGCGGTACGTACACTTGCGTCCCTCCCCGGGCGCGAGCGATCTGTTGAACCAAGTTTTCGAAGTCTTCGGCCTTGTTCACTAAGTCAATCTCGTCGGTGTTTACGACCAGAAGTGGCGTCTCGGCATAGCGGTAGAAGTACGCGTTGTAGGCTTCCTTCAGTCGGCGCAGGTAGTCGGGATCGATGTTGCGCTCGAACTCCCGCCCGCGCAGCCGAATGCGGCGAAGGCAGGTTTCAACGCTCGCCTCCAGGTAGATCACCAGATCGGGCTTGGGCAGGCGTGCGGTAAGCAGATGGTAGAGGCGGTCGTACAGGCGAAACTCCTCATCGTCGAGGTTCATTCGGGCGAAGATGCGGTCCTTGGGCATGGTGTAGTCGGCCACGACGAATCGGGTGAAGAGGTCCATCTGGGTGAGCTCGGCGTGCTGTTGGTGGCGCGAGAGCAGGAAGAAGAGCTGGACCTGAAACGCCGCGCCCTCCTTTCCACGGTAGAACGGCTCCAAAAACGGGTTCTGAACGTCCTCGAGGATCTTCACCCCTTCGAAGCGGGATGCCAGGAGGTCCACGAGCGAGGTCTTTCCCACCCCGATCGGCCCTTCGACCGCGATGTGCCTTGCGGCAAGAGTGACGTCGCCCATGCGGGCCCCATCATATCAAGGAGGCGGGAGGCAAACATTCACGTACCAGCGGACCCAGATCGAACCCCTCGTCGGCCACCCAGGCGACGCACCATCTCCTGTCGCCAGCGGCCGTCCTCATGGAAGCGCCTCAGCAAACCGAAACCCTCCTTGAGGTAGAGCTCGACCGCGACCCGGTTGACGTGGTCCACCTCGAGCGAGAGCCACCGGGCCGAGGCGGCGTGGGCGCGCGCAAGCGCATCGCGCAGAAGGGCCTGGCCCAAACCCCTGCGACGGCGAGTCGGGCGGACCGCGACCGAGGCGAGCCAGGAGACCGGCGCGGCGGGGAGGAGCACGCTCGCTGCGACGATTTCCTGACCCTCCGCGAGCACCACGGTGGTCCACTCGGGAAGGGTCACGACCTCACACCACGCCCGCACCGACCACGCCCGCCGCCCAAAACAGAGTCGGTCCAGGTCGACGAGCGCCTCGAGGTCACCGGCGCCGGCCTGTCGGCAGACCATCGACGGGGACGTGACAGCTCGCTCGGCAGGCGACAAGAATCTTGTACAGGCCACGACGCCGCTCCCACCTGCCTCCGGTCTCCGACCGACAGAAGAGCTTACCACCCCCACACCGTCCGGTGACCGCGGGTGTGTCGTTGATCCATTTTGCTTTCAGACACTTATCGGCCTGCCATCTCCTTGGCACGGGAATCGCTCAAAAGGGGACCGGAGGTGAGCGATGGCACTCGGACCTTAAGGAGGGCGCGAGGTAAGGAGCGTGAGGCGCGAGGCACAAACCGGAACGCATACCGCAGTGACCACCAAACGAAAGGAGCACCGAGATGACCACCCGAACCCTGATGTGCATGTTGCTGGCCGCCACCCTGGCGGGGACCGCACTCGCGGCCCCGGGAAGCGGCAGCTCGCAGGTCAACATCAACACGGCCACCGTGCAGGAGCTGCAGCTGCTCCCGCGGGTGGGCCCGGCCCTCGCTCAGCGGATCGTCGATTTCCGCTCCGCCAACGGCCCTTTCAAGGCCCCGGAGGAGCTCACGCGGGTGAAGGGCATCGGCGACAAGAGCTTTGCGGGGCTCGCCCCCTACGTCAGCGTGAGCGGGGCGACAACCCTCAAGGAGAAGGTGAAGCCCTTGCGCGCGCTCAAGGTGGCCAAGGCCGCCAGCTGAGGCCCGTGAGATGAAGGAGCGTCGACGGTAAACAACAAGAGAGGTGGCGTGGACGGGCCGGGGGCGGTCGTGGGCCGCCCCCGGGTTCACGGAGGCGACGATGGACGCACACAACGGGTTCTCGGTGCCGGAGGCGCTGGTAGTGTTGGCGCTTCTCGCGCTGGCGGCAGCAGTCGCACTTCCCAACCTGTCCGAGACTCGGCGGAGGATGGACCTCGTGCGCCTGGCACGGCAGGTCGCGGCAGACGCTCTCCGTGCGCGCATGGAGGCACTCTGGAGCTGCCGCAACGTAGGGCTGGTTTTCGCCGAGCTGGGGGGGAGGCCGTACTACGTCATGGTGGCCGATGGGAACGGCAACGGGGTTTCGAGGCAGGACTTCCTTAGAAACGTCGACAGGGCGCTCGGGCCGCGGGTCTGGCTCGAGTTTCTGAGCGCGGGCACGAGGCTGGGGGTCCCGCGCGAGTGGCGCGTGCCCGACCCCTCGGGGGACGGAACGCTCAGCGAGCAGGGACTGCGGGCAGGGCGCGCGGCAATCATCAGCTTCTCGCGCATGGGTCACGCGACGCCATCCAGTGTCTACTTCAACGACGGCCGCGCGCGCGTGCTCGTGGTGCGGGTGCACGGCGGACTCGGCCGCATTCGCCCACTCCTCTGGCAGCGAGGCTGGTCGCAATGGCGGGAGCTGCGGCTGTGACGGCGCGCCGTTCCTAGCGGAGCGGGAAGCGGCCCTGGGGGAGGATCAGCTCCTCCGAGACCGTACCTACGCCGGCAAGGCTCACCGGCCCGACGACCACGCACCGGTGCAACTCGCAGCCGCCGCTGACGGTGGCGCCGGCCGAGAGGACGCTCTCCGATACGCTGGTGTCCACACCCACCCTGCACCCCGCTCCGACGGCGCTGTGCATGACACGAGCACCGTCGTCCACCAGTGCCTGTGGGTGGACCCACGAGCCCCGCGCCAGCAACTGGATGATCAACTCACGATAGGCCGTCGGCGACCCGACCTCGTGCCAGCTCCCCTGCACTACCACACCCCGCAATGCCCCGCGCGGGCGGAGCGCCTCCCACACCACCGACATCCCGGCCGGTGAGGCGGACAACTCGGCCACGACCCCTGCCCCAATCAGCTGGAACCCCGTGAAGAGGTAGCGCTCGCCTTCGTGCGGTGCGCGGCGAGGAAGAATTGTCTGCACCTGGCCGCTGTCGTCGAGCACAACGGAGCTCCAGCGCGCCGGGTCGGGGTGCCGAAGCAGGGCCAGCACCGCGGTGTGCTCCTGGCCTGCGGCAAGCAGCGGCGCGAGGTCGAGATCGCCCCAGACATCCGCGTTGCCGACCAGCACGGGGCCTCCGCCGAGGACGGAACGTGCGGCGGCAAGCCCGCCGGCGCCGCCCAGGAGGTCCGGCTCCCAGGAGAACGCCAGGTCGCCGCCGGCATCGCGCGCGGCGGCAGCCACCATCTCCGGATGACGGTGGAGGTTGATGACCGTGCGCTCGCACCCGGCCCGGCGGAGGTGGGCGAGGGCGCCCGTGAGCAGAGGTCGGCCGAGCACCTCAAGCGCGGGCTTGGGGATGACCGTACTGAGCGGCTCCATCCGTTCCCCGCGGCCGGCGGCCAGGAGCATTCCATTCACTGGGTCCATGATATCGGCGCCGGGCTCGTGACCCTAGAGGGCGAAGAGCATGTCCTCCGGGGCTCCCGGATGGGCGGAACGATAGGCGTTCCAGAGATCGAGGTAGGTGCCGACCGCGGCGGCGTGCGGGTCGAGGTCGAGGGCGAAAGCCGCGGCCGGGAGCTGCTCGGCCTGCCCCTCGAGCTCCACGAAGGCCCCCATCGGGGTCTCGTCGAGAGCCACGATCACACGGTCGAGGGAGTAGCTCTCGCGCCGCTTCTGGTAGCGGCGGACCGGCGCAAACCCGAGGCCAGCGAGGATACCCAGCCCCTGATCAGCGTCGCCGACCTCCGTCTCGACCTCGACCCTGCTCTTCACCCCACCGGAGAATCTCGCCTCGCCTTTGAGGGTGAGCGTGGCGCGGCCCCCAAACTGCCGCAGGCGCAGCAGGCGACCGGCCGCGGACAGGCTGCGGGCTGAGTCGTCAAGCACCCAGTTGTCCTCGAGGGCAAGGGGGTGGATCAGGACGGCGCCGCGTTCGACCAGGCGCCGGCGCACCGGACCCAGCGATTGTACCGGGATTTTCATCTCCTGTTCGAGCACGGCCACCCCCTGGCGACTAGTATAGGAGCGTGCGCGCTGTTGTCTTCGGGACTGCCGGTCATATCGATCACGGAAAGACCTCGCTCGTCAAGGCGCTTACCGGCGTGGACTGCGATCGCCTGCCCGAAGAGAAGCGTCGCGGCATCACGCTGGTACTCGGTTTTGCGCCGTTTCCAGACCCCGAGGGTGAGCTCGAGCTCTCGTTCATCGATGTGCCAGGGCACGAGCGGCTCGTCCACACGATGATCGCCGGAGCGGCGGGGATCGATCGGGCGCTGCTCGTCGTGGCTGCGGACGAGGGTGTTATGCCGCAGACCCGGGAGCACCTGGACATCCTGGACGTGCTCGGCGTGCGGGGCGGAGTCGTGGCGCTCACCAAGGCCGATCTCTCAAGCTCGGCGGCGCTGGAGGCGCGGCATCAGGAGCTGCGCGCGGCGCTGGCTGGAGGGGCGCTCGCCGGCGCCCCGGTGATCCCCTGCTCCGTGGTCACGGGCACCGGTCTCGGCCCGCTGCGCGAGGCGGTCCTCGCGAGCGCGCGGGGCGTGGCACGCGGGGAGGAGCCACACCGGCCGTTCCGTCTGGCAGTCGACCGCGCCTTCACGCTGCCGGGCGCCGGCACCGTGGTGACCGGCACCGCCCACTGGGGCCGGGTGCGCGAGGGCGATGAGCTCGTGGCGCTGCCGAGTGACCTCCGCGTCCGAGTGCGGGGGGTGCAGGTGCACGGCGAGAGCCGCCCGGAGGCTGAGGCGGGTGAGCGAGTGGCGCTGCGCCTGGCGGGTGCAAGCGTCCAGGAGCTGCCCCGCGGCGAGCAACTCCTGTCGTCGGCAGGGTGGCGGCCGGTCCAGCGACTCGCTTTGGCCGTCCGGCTCCTCGGCGGCGCGACCCTGAGCGAAGGGGACCGCATCTGGCTCCACCTGCTGGCGGCGCGGGTACTCGCCCGCGTGGAGCGCCTGCACCCCGCCGAGCTCTCCGCACCTGCGAGCGGGCGCGCGATCCTCCGCCTCGTACGCCCAACCTTCGCCGTTCCCGGGGATCGCGTCGTGCTGCGCAGGGTCTCTCCGACCTCAACGCTGGGGGGCGGTGAGGTGCTCGACGTCCAGCCCCCCCGTCTCCGGCGCCGCGACGCGGCCACCCTCACGCAACTGCCGCGGCCCTGGCTGGACCTACCCGCGGCCGTCCTGGGCTGGGTGACCCAGGCTGGCCCGAAGGGAGTCGCCGCGGCAACGCTGGCAGCCCGGTTGGGGGTGCGGGAGGCGGGGCTCGAGGCGCTGCTGGGCCGTTTGGTGGCTGAAGGCGCCTTCGCCGTCGTGCCGGGCCGGACACCGCTGTTGGTGGCACGCGCGGCGGTGGTGGGGGTCGTGGAGAAATCGCGCGAGTTGTTGACCGCCTCGGGGAGTGTCGGGCTCCCGCTGGCAGAGTTGCTGGCGCGTGTGGTGCCGGTGGACGCCCGGCGCCTTCGGAACTTCTACCTGGACGAGCTGCGGCGGAGCGGGGTGCTGCGCGAGGTGGCAGGTCGCGCGCTCGCGGGCGATGCGGCACCCCTGGAGGACGCCCTGGCGGCACGAGTTGCGGAGCTCTACCGGCGGGCCGGGTTCGAGGCGCCCTCGCCGCAGGAGGCCGCAGCCGCGCTGGGGGCGGACCCCCGGGTGGTGCAGGGCGTGGTCCGTTTTCTCGTTGACCAGAAACGGCTCGCCCGTGTCGGCGGCAAGTGGGTCATGCACCGCGAGCTTCTCGACGAGGTGGCGGCCTCGGTGCAGGCGTGGGGGGTCGAGAACTTCGAGGTCGGGGCGTTCAAGGAGCGCTTTGCCCTCACCCGCAAGCTTGCGATTCCGGTGCTCGAGTGGCTTGACTCGCAGCGAGTCACGCGCCGGGAGGGGGACCGGCGGCGGATCCTGCGTCGGCGCCCGGGTACGCCGCCGCTCGCATGACGCGCAGCCCCTCGGAGACCAGGTTCCCGACTTCCACCTCGACGACCCCGTCGAGGTACGCCCAGGCCGCGACCGGCCCGGCCTTGCCAGCGGCGGGGCGGAACGTCCAGGCCGCCATCGAGGCGAGAAGCCACGGTCGCAGGCCCTCCGGGCAGGCGAGGAAGACCACGCGCTGGCAGCGCCCGTCCGCGCCCACCTCGGCGAGGACCCGGATCGGCTGCCGCCAGGCACGGCCGTCCACGCGGATACGTGGAGGTCGCTTCGGGCTTGCAGGCTGGTCCACCTTCGTGAGCGGGGTCGCCGGCAACTCGAGGTCCCGCGAGTCGGGCGTGGGGAGTGCGAAAGTTTCGGGCACGGGCGGAGGGCCCGGGTCAGGGGCGGTCGCCTGGAGCTTCGCCACCCGCCCCTCGTCGATGCGCCCCTTGAAGTCGATGGCGAGAGGCAGCCAGACTGGCACGGCGGTGCCGCCAGCCCGAGCGGGCGTGAAGCTCAGCTCCAAAACCGACTGCCGGAGACCAGCCTCGATTCCCGGCCACGGCAGGCGGGTGAAGACAACGCGCCTGCAGGAGCCCTCGCCGTTCACGTAGGCGGAGGCCAGCACCGCGAACGTGTCCGCGAACTTCTCCCGCAACGGAGTGGCAAGCGGAGACGGCGGGGAGAGGACCGGTGCGGCGAACGGGTTGGTCGGAGGTACCGCAGGCAGCTCGAGTGGGACCGGCACCGGGAGGTCGACCCGAGTCTCCCACGGCTTCTGGGCCAGTGCCGGCGTGCACAGCACCAGCAACGCGAGCGTCGTTATGCGGCGCATCGGCTCATCTTACCCTTTCGCGGCTGCCCAGGAGCTCCCCGTTCCGATGTCCACCTTGAGGGGGACCCGCAACTCCGCCACCCCTTCCATGACGCTCTTCACGAGGGTGCCTGCCTCCTTTGTGGCCTTGCTTGAGACTTCGAGGATCAGCTCGTCGTGCACCTGCAGCAGCAGGCGTGCCGGCAGGCCTTGCTTTGCGAGCTCCCCGTGCAGCCGGATCATCGCCAGCTTCATCAGGTCCGCCGCGGTCCCCTGGACCGGCGCGTTGATCGCCTGGCGCTCGGCGTTTCCCCGCACCTGGCTGTTGGTCGCGTCGAGGC
>Ga0299915_10000879_pt1 | contig 22209 bp, 16 predicted proteins | sample RVTome_13_FD_200263 | JGI IMG/M metagenome (GOLD analysis project Ga0299915, IMG submission 200263) | Soil microbial communities from uranium-contaminated site in the Upper Colorado River Basin, Wyoming, United States - RVT92D227 (version 2) ... | reverse complement strand
ACGTTCAGGTTCAGGTCAACGTCAACGCTATCTGAGCGGCATTGTATCTAGCCCTTCACGGCACCGGCGGTGAGCCCGCCGACGAGATAGCGCTGCAGGACGTAGAACGCGATCATCACCGGGAGCGAGGTCACGACCGCGCCGGCCGCGAACAGGCCCCAGTCGGCGGAGAACTCGGTGACCGTCGACTGGATCAGGACCGGCAGCGTGTACCCGCTCTGGTCCGTCATGAACGTCGACGCCATGATGAACTCGTTCCACGCGGTCATGAACGAGAACAGCGCGGTGACGGCGATGCCGGGACGCGCGAGCGGCAGCATGATCTTGCGGAAGATCATCCACTGCGAGGCGCCATCGATGCGAGCGGCTTCCTCGAGCTCGCGGGGGAGCGAGTCGAAGTAGCCCTTGAGGGTCCACACGCAGAACGGGATCGACGTGGTCGAGTAGACGAGGACGAGCCCGAGGATCGAGTTGAGCAGGCCGAGCTTGTTGAGGATCACGTAGAGCGGCAGGAGCAGCAGCGTCGCCGGGAACATCTGCACGACGAGGAACATCGTCAGCCCGGTCTTGCGGCCCGGGAACCGGAAGCGCGACAGCGCGTAGGCCGCCGTGCACGACACGAACACGCCGACGACCGTCGTGAGCAGCGCGACGACGATCGAGTTGACCGCGGCGCGCAGGAACATCAGCTCGCCGTTCGAGCCCTGCTCGGTGAACAGATCCTGGAAGTGCTGGGTGGTGACCTCGCTCGGGATCGGCGAGGCCGACAGCGCGAACTGGCGACCGGGCTCGAACGCCTTCTTGCAGACGAGCAGCACGGGGTACAGCACGGCCGCGACGAGCAGGATCAGCGCGAGGTAGGTGAGGATCACCCAGGCGAGGTGGGGGCGGCGCGCTCTCACGAGTCGTCCTTCGTGCGGATGATGCGCGTGCCGAACACGGTCCACAGCAGCAGGATGAAGAAGATGATCGTCGCGTAGGCGGCGGCCATGCCGTAGCGCTCGCCGCGTTCGAACGCCCAGCGATAGGCGTCGACGACGAGCGTGTTCGTCGAGCCACCCGGCTGGCCGGCGGAGACCAGGTAGATGACGTTGAACATGTTGAACGTCCAGATCGAGCCGAGCGCGACCGCCGGACCGAGCGCCGGGCGCAGGTGCGGCAGCGTGATGTGCCGGAAGCGTTGCCACGCGCTCGCACCGTCGACGGAGGCCGCCTCGTAGAGCTCCTTGGGGATCGTCTCGAGCGCGCCGAGCGCGACGACCATCATGAAGGGAAAGCCGAGCCAGGTATTCGTGATGACGTTGGCGGAGAACGCGGTCGCCCACGAACCGAACCACGACACGTCACCGAGCCCGGCGTAGTCGAGCATCGAGTTGATCGCGCCGTACTCGCCCGTGAACATGCCCTTCCAGATCAGCGCCGTGATGTAGTTCGGCACCGCCCACGGCAGGATGAACAACATCCGGAACGCGCCGCGGCCGCGCAGCCAGGTCCTCGACAGCACGAGCGCGAGCGCAACCCCGATCGTGACGTGCAGCACGACGTTCGCGATCGTCCACAGGACCGTCACGCCGAGGATGAACCAGAAGTTCAACGGATCGTCGAGTGGCCGACCGCCGCCGGACAGGATCTCGCCGAAGTTGTCGAGCCCGACGAACGTCCACTGGCCCTGGTGGTGATCGTAGAAGCCGAGCACCAGGCCGATCGCGAACGGCACGAGGACGAGGACGAGCATCGAGACCGCGGCGGGCGCGAGGAAACCGAGCGCGCCGCGGTGGCGGGACACGCCTCGCGCGAGGCGATCGGTGAGCCGCACGCCCTGCGCGAGCGCGAGCGCGGCGGCGAGCAAGACGATCGCGGTCGAGCCGATCGGTGCGCTCCACAGCACGCACGGGATCGCGAGCGCGGCGATGCCGGCGAACGTGCCGGCGCGAGCGGCGCGACCTCCCACGAGCGCTCCGGCGGCGGCGAGCGCGGCACCGAGCCCGAGCACGCCGATCATGACGAGCCAGGGGTAGGGGGCAGGGTGCGCGGGCGGGGTCACGGCGATCGCGATGCCACTGCCGGCGCGCTGCCGATCGGTGGCGCGCGGGTTCTGCGCGTCGCGGACCGCGATCGCACGGCCGCTGCCGTCCTTGATGAGCTCGGCGAACTCGGCGCGGCCCTGGCGCTCGAAGCGGCTCGCGGCGTCGTAGAACAGCTTGTCGTCCGGCGAGCCACTCGCGGCGAGCGGACGCCAGCGATCGCCGTCGAGGACCTGGCGCTGGCGGAGGTACGGATGCTTCGGCGACGGGGCCGCTTCGCCGACGAGCCCGGCATGCACGGCGGGCAACGTCGGGCGGCCCAGGGCGATCGCCTCGGCGGCCCGCGTGGCCAGCTCGATCTGCTTGGCGGCGAGCTCGCGATTACGCACCGCGACGAACGCGACCGTGGCGATCAAGATCGCGACGATCGACCCGAGGGCGAAGTCGCGCAGCTGCCGTACGACGGGATGACTCATCGATCGAGAGTTCCCTGGCGCTCAGTGGGGCCCGTCGAGGTAGCTCTGGACTTCACGCTCGACGGCGAGCAGCTGCGGGCCCGCCTCGGCACGCCCGGCGATCACCTCGCCGAGTGCGGTCTTGTACGGCGTCCACACCATCCGCATCGCCGGACCCATGGGCATCGGCACGGTGTTCACGAGCTGCGCACGAAACGCGGCGAGCGCCGGATCGCGCGCGACATCGGCATCTTCGTAGGCAGCCGGGTTCGGCACGACCTGGCGCGCGAGCTTGGCCCGCTCGATCGCGGCCTCGTCGGAGGTGATCCAGTCCATGACCGCGAACGCGCAGTCCTTGTCCTGTGCGCGCGCCGACATCAGGATGCCCTCGGCGCCGAGGAACGGCGCGGCGGGCTTGCCGGTCGCGCTGATCATCGGCAACGGAGCGACGCCCCACGGCACGTTCGCGCCGATGTCGGCGATGAACCACGGGCCCGAGATCGCCGTCGCGGCCTTGCCCTCGTTGAACAGCGTCGCGACCAGGGGCCCTTCGGCCTGCGCGGGCGCCGCTCGCTCGACGACGAGCCTGCGGGCGAACGCCATCGCATCGGCGGCCTGCGGCGTCGCCATCGCGAGGTTGCCCGAGTCGTCCATGATCTTGCCGCCGTAGCCGAACAGCCACGGGGCGTGGCCGTACAGGTCGACGTTCGCGTACGCGATCGCGTAGCCGTCGTTGGCGCGCATGCGCGGGGTCAGCGCGAGCAGCTCGTCGGTGGTGCGCGGTGGCACGTCGACGAGGTCGGTCCGGTAGTACAGCGCGAGCGACTTCACGGTGACCGGCAGGCCCCACAGCGAGCCCTTGTAGGCCATCGCGCCGACGGCCTCGGTGCTGAACCGGTCGACGCGGGCCTCGTCCAGCCAGAACTCGATCGGCTCGATCACGCCGGAGTCCGCCCAGTCGCCGATGCGATCCTGCGGGTAGATGAACAGGTCCGGTCCGTTGCCGCCGGGGATCGCCGAGGTGAGCTTGTCGGCGAACGCGCCGTACGGCACGGCGACGAGCTCGAGCTGGTGATCGCGGTTGGCTGCATTCCACCGCGCGGCGGTGGCCTCGAGCGCGGTCCGCTCGGCGCCGTTGTACGCGTGCCACAGCACGACGCCCTCGCGGCGGTCGCAGGCCACGAGCAGCAGGCAGAGCCCGACGAACAGGAACGTGAGCAGCCGGTGGTGCAGCGGACGACGCTCGACCCGCGTCTCGTCGTTCATCGTCTCGGCCTCGTCGTTCACCGTCGCGGTCGGGTGGGTCGTCGGGACTCCGGCGTCCGCCACACCACGGATCGCGCGCAGGACCGCGCGGTGATGGAGCTCGCGATCGGTCTTCGTCAGCGCATCGGTCGCGTCGGTCGAGGTCGGAGCCTCGATGCGTTGCCAGCTGACGCGCCTGGTCGCGTCGAACGGGATCCGGCTCGCGGAGATCACAGGCGCAGCTCCGTGGCGCCGTCGAACAGGTGGATCGCGCGCGGATCGAGCCACACCTGCAGGGTGTCGCCGAGCCGCGGCGCGGAGCCGGCATCGGTGCGCACGGTGAGCGAGCCGGCCGGCGAGTCGAGGTGGAGCACGACCTCGGCGCCGAGGACCTCGCGCATGGCCACCGAGCCCGACAGCGGGATGTCATCGGCGCGTTGCTCGAGCGACAGCCGCTCGGGACGAATCCCGACGACGATGTTGTCGGACTCGTTCGCGGGACGCAGCGTCGGGGCGACCCCGAGCGGGATCTCGAAGCCACGGCCGCGGGCCGATCGGCGCTCGCCGGTGGCGGTGAGATCCGCGGCGAGGAAGTTCATCGAGGGGGTGCCGAAGAATCCGGCGACGAAGCGGTTCGCGGGTTTCTCGTAGATCTCGACCGGCGAGCCGATCTGCTGCACGACGCCGTCCTTCAGCACGACGATCATGTCGGCGAGCGTCATCGCCTCGATCTGATCGTGCGTGACGTACATCGACGTCGTCTTCGACTGGAGGTGGATGCGCGCGATCTCGCGCCGCATGTCGCCGCGCAGCTTCGCGTCGAGGTTCGACAGCGGCTCGTCGAACAGGAACACCTTCGGCGCGCGGACGACGGCGCGGCCGATCGCGACGCGCTGCCGCTGACCACCCGACAGCGCCTTGGGGCGGCGATCGAGGTAGGGCGTGAGGCCGAGGCTGTCGGCGGCGGCCCCGACCCGCGTGCGAATCTCGGCCTCGGGCAGGTGCTTGATCCGCAGCCCGAACGCCATGTTCTCGAACACGGACATGTGCGGGTAGAGCGCGTAGCTCTGGAACACCATCGCGATGTCGCGCTCGGCGGGGGCGATGTTGGTGACGTCGCGCCCGGCGATGTGGATCGTGCCGGCCGTGGGCTCCTCGAGGCCGGCCACCATGCGAAGCGTGGTGGACTTGCCACACCCGCTCGGACCGACGAGGACCGCCATCTGACCGGCGGGCACCTTGAGGTCGAGATCGGGGATCACGGGGCGGGCGACGCCGTCGTACAGCTTGCGAATCCCACGGAGCTCGACTTCACACACGGCAACGGTCCGAGCAAGCGGTGCGCCACGTGCAAGTAGGCGAGTTGTCGACGGATGGGTGGTGCTTGTTGACTCTGGCAACGTGCAGATGACAACGCCGCCGGGCGAGGACTCCGACGTTGATGAACCAAGCGATGCCGAGGACGGAGCGGGGCAGATCAACTTCATCCGGCTCAAGGAGATCCTCGACAACAACCGCTACTTCTTTCGAGACATGGCCGATGGGGATTTCGTCTCCTGCGGAACCGGTTGCCGCAAGTACATCGTCGCGACGCTCACGATCCCCGCTCTCACCGCGCTGCGTGTCGCGCTCGCGTACCAGTCTTGCACCCAGGGCGCAACGCCGCAGTTGAACAACGACTTCGATCTGGCGCTCAATTGCGGGAACCCGTTGCAGGCCTGCGGCGGCACCAGTCTGTCCAATACGATGACGAGCGAACTCGAGATGCTGGAGCGTCCCGGCTGTAGTTATTCTCGATCGTGCTCGATCGAGATCCGCATCAAGGGCGGCGCCGCCGTCGCAGCATGCGGGTCCACCACTACCGAGCGCGTGGGCGTTGCGTGGAGCCTGCGATGAGGCTCGCGATCGGGTTCGCGATCCTGGTGACCGTCATCGGCTGCGGCGACAATCGCCTCGAGACGTGTCCCCACGATCGATACGTCGTCGGGCTGCCACGGGGATGTGGAGCGGCGCAGTACTTCGCATCGAGAGATACCACCGAGCTGGTCGCGACGCAGCCGGAAGTCGATCGGTACTTCGATCGCTGGGGCCTCGCGCTCGATGCGGAGCCCGCCCTGGAGACCACGGGGCCGCAGCGCTACCGCAATCGAGGTGAGGTGACGATCATGACCCGGAACCCGATCGTGATCGCCGCGTGGACCCAGGGAATCGTCGAGACGGGCGATCCCGAGTTCGTCGCGTGGGGGGATTGCTTCGTGGCCTGTGCCGGGTACCACACCCTGCGCGCGATCGTACCGGCCGATGGAGAGGCCACCGTCTACGACGTGGGCGGTGATCCGCTGCCTGATCACATCCGGCTCAGCCCGAATACGCGGCCGTTGCCCGAGTAAGGGCTTGTAACCCCATCAGCCCCTCGGTCCTACCGCCAATTGACCGATCGCTTGGACTGGGTTACCCGTATGTTTCCACATGGCGCGTCGTCCCGTCCGTCGTCGACCCCCGTTCTGGGGCGGCCGGCGTAGGGCCCGCCGGGTGGCCCAGATGCTGCCCGTGGGGCTGCCAGGGCCGCTCCACGCGGCCTCGAGCCCGGTCGACGGCAGCCGGCTCCGCGTCCTGGGCTCGGGCGACGTCGCGTTCCAGGCGATCCTCGAGCGCGTCCGGAACGCCCAGCGCAGCGTCGAGATCCGCGCGTTCCTGTGGCGCGACGACGAGGCCGGCAACCAGCTCGGCGATGCGGTGATCGAGGCGGCCGATCGCGGCGCCAAGGTGGTCATCTACAAGGACAAGATCGCCGCGGTCTACGAGTACATCGGAGGCAACCGGCAGAGCTTCTTCCACAAGCGCGTCGACGCGATGCGCGGGCTGCAGGCGTGGTTCCTCGGCGCCGTGTACCGCGCGCCCGCCGGATCGTTCAAGCAGCGGCCGAACGCGCTGTCGCAGCGCGTCCTCGCGCACCCGAACATCCGCGTCGAGCACATGCTCAAGCGGTTCGATCACAGCAAGGTCTACATCGTCGACGATCGCTACCTGATGCTCGGCTCGATGGGGATCGGCGACAACCACCGGCACGACTGGGTCGACGTCATGGTCGAGGCCGACGGCGCGGAGTACGTCGAGCGGCTGCGCGAGCGGATGACGGGCCACGACGAGTTCGATCCGTCGCGCGGGCTCGACTTCCTCGTCCACAGCCGCGAGGCGCATCGCAAGAAGAGCTGCCCGATGATCAGCCACCGGCTCGCGCTGATCGAGGCGGCCGAGAAGTCGATCACCGTCGAGATGGCGTACTTCACCGACCGCCGGTTCACCGCGGCGCTCGCGCGGGCGGTCCAGCGCGGGATCGAGGTCAAGGTCGTCACCGCCGATCAGGCCGACGTGCTCGCGAACATCAACCGCGCGAGCTGCGACGCGCTGATGCGGCTCACCGGCGCGCCCGCGAACCTCACGATCGTGCTCGTGCCGCGCATGGTGCACAGCAAGGTCGTGGTGATCGATCACCGGTTCTCCGACGTGGGCTCGGCGAACTTCACGTCGCTGTCGCACGGCGTCTACGACGAGATCAACCTCTACGCCGACAGCGAGTCGTTCGCGCTCGCGCTCGAGGCGGAGATCTCCAGCCACTGCGACGGCGGTCAGGTCGCCGACCAGCGCCTGCGCTATCGCCGCATGTTCTCGGGCGTCGAGCGCGCGATCATCGCGTACCAGTCACGGCGAGGCGGCTGACCATGGTCTCGACGCTGGATCCCGGCGAACGCGCGAAGCAGGAGCGCCGCCGCCAGATCCTGGACGCGGCGAAGGCCGTGTTCGCGGACGCCGGCTATCACGGCGCCTCGATCAACGCGATCATCGAGCGCGCGCAGATCGCGCGCGGCACGTTCTATCTCTACTTCTCGAGCAAGGCGGCCGTCTTCGACTCGATCCTCGATCAGGCGATGGCCGAGCTGCGCACGAAGCTCAGGCGGATCGACGTGGCGCCGGGTGCGCCGGCGCCGCAGGTCCAGCTCCGCGAGCAGGTCGTGGCGACGCTCGAGTACATCGTCAGCGATCGCGCGCTCGCGATGCTGCTGATGTCGGCCGGGCACACGCCCGACGCCGAGGCGACCGAGCGGCTGGATCTGTTCTTCACCGAGGTCCGCGATCTGATCCAGCGGGCGCTCGAGACCGGCATGGAGATCGGCCTGTTGCGCCCGTGCAAGCCGCAGCTCGTCGCCGCGGCGATGCTCGGCATGATCCGCGGCGTGATCGAGCTGATGATCCACCAGACCGACGCGCCCACCGTCGACGAGGTCGTCAGCGAGATGATGCTCGTCGTGTTCCGCGGCGTCTTGAAGTAGCGACGCTCGCTCGGGCGAGCGGTGAAGGTCTTGTGGGCTGGCCGACACCCGCGACGTCACGAGTGCGCGATCCCCGGAGTGGTCGAGCCAATCGGCGGTCGAGGTGCGTCGACCGTTACGCGATCGTCACTCGAATATGTACGCAGAAGTACAAAACACTGCGAATGGTTCTACGCGCCAAAGAGATCTGTCCTTGCCGCGAGTTAAGTGTGGACTGACGCGTCAGTCCAGTCCTAGACTGACGCGTCAGTCCAGCCAGATCTACTGGCTCGCAGCAGGGAGACCGAATGGCGAATGTCCCGGAGAACGTCGTGATCGGAATCGATGTCGGATCCACCACCGTCAAGATGACGGTCGTCGATCCGACGACGAAGGCGATCATCTGGTCGAAGTATCTGCGTCACGAGACGCGGCAGCCCGAGATGACGCGCGAGATGTTGCGCGAGATCCACGCCGCGTTTCCGACGCTCACGAACGACAAGATCCGGACGTTCATCACGGGATCCGGCGGTAGCCCGATCGCGCCGATCCTCGGCTCGAAGTTCGTCCAGGAGGTCAACGCGGTGACGATGGCGGTGGAGAAGCTCCACCCCGATGTCGGCAGCGTGATCGAGCTCGGCGGCCAGGACGCCAAGATCATCATGTTCCGCGAGAACAAGGACACCGGCGACAAGACCGCGCAGACGTCGATGAACGACAAGTGCGCGTCGGGCACCGGCGCGACGATCGACAAGTGCGTGCTCAAGGTCGGCATGCCGCGCGAGGAGGTCCCGGGCCTCAAGTTCGATCCGACGAAGCTGCACCACGTCGCGGCCAAGTGCGGCGTGTTCGCCGAGACCGACATCGTGAACCTCGTGAAGTCGGGCATCCCCCGCGACGAGATCATGAACTCGCTCGCCGACGCGATCGTCAGCCAGAACCTCGCCGTGCTCACGCGCGGCAACACGCTCAAGAGCAAGGTGCTGCTGCTCGGCGGCCCGAACACGTACCTGCCGTTCCTCCAGGAGTGCTGGCGGCTGCGCATCCCCGAGGCGTGGGCGGAGCGCGGCTACGAGTACGACAAGACGGTGCCGATCGAGGAGCTGATCTTCGTCCCGAAGAACTCGGATCTGTACGCGGCGTACGGCGCGGTGCTGTTCGGCCTCTACGAGGCGGAGCACGTCGGCGCGTACCGCGGCCTCGATCCGCTCGAGGAGTTCATCAACCACGGCCGCAAGTCCAAGCTCGGCGAGTCGGCCGGGCCGGGGCTCGTCGAGGTGGTCGATCAGCGCGACGCGTTCATCGAGAAGTACCGCACGCCGGACTACTCGGACGCCACGCTCGAGGCGGGCAAGACGTATCGCGGCGTGATCGGCCTCGACGGCGGATCGACGTCCTCGAAGTGCGTCTTCATCGACGAGAACGAGAACATCCTCAAGAAGGTCTACAGCCTCTCGAAGGGCAACCCGATCTCCGACATGAAGGAGATGTTCACGGACATGCGCGCGTGGGCCACCGATCAGGGCGCCAAGCTCGAGATCGTCGGGTTCGGCGTGACCGGCTATGCCGGCGATGTCCTCGAGCGCTCGCTCGGCGCCGACGCGAACATCGTCGAGACGGTCGCGCACATGATGTCGGCGAAGCGCTGGTTCCCGGCGGTCGACGTGATCTGCGATATCGGCGGGCAGGACATCAAGGTGATGTTCATGCAGAACGGCGACGTGAAGAACTTCCGGCTGTCGAACAGCTGCAGCGCCGGTAACGGGATGCTGCTGCAGGCGATGGCCGATCAGTTCGGCATCCCGGTGAAGCAATACGCCGACGTCGCGTTCGAGGCGCGGCTCGCGCCGAAGTTCTCCTACGGCTGTGCCGTGTTCCTCGACTCCGATCGCGTGAACTTCCAGAAGGAAGGCTACGCGAAGGAGGAGCTGCTCGCGGGCCTCGCGCTCGTGCTGCCGAAGAACATCTGGCAGTACGTCGTGCAGATCCCGCGCATGGCCGAGCTCGGCCGCGTGTTCGTGCTCCAGGGCGGCACGCAGAAGAACGTCGCGGCGCTCAAGGCGCAGGTCGACTACATCGAGAAGCGCGTCCCGAACGCCGAGGTGTACCTCCACCCGCACTGCGGCGAGGCCGGCGCGATCGGCGCGGCGTTCGAGGCCCTGCGCGTCACCCGGCGGCGCGGCACGACCACGTTCGTCGGGCTCGATCAGGCGGTCGACATCAACTTCACGTCGACGAACGACGAGACGACGCGCTGCAACTTCTGCCCGAACAACTGCTCGCGCACGTTCATCGACACCTCCACGCTCGACGGCAAGACCGCGCGCTACATCTCGGGGTTCTCCTGCGAGAAGGGCACCGTCGAGAACATGGACTCGCTGAAGAAGCTCAACAAAGAGCGTCAGACGCGCATGAAGAAGTATCCGAACCTCGTGGACTACGAGTCCAAGCTCGCGTTCAAGGCGTTCTACGAGGCGGTCCCGATGCCGGCCCACGGCGCGCCGGTCGACGACGTCGTCGTCAAGCGCACGCTGCTCGGCGCGGTCCGTCACAAGAAGGTCGCGCGTCCGTTCCAGCGGTCGTCTGCCGAGAACTGGGCGAAGCGCAAGGACGTCCGCGTCGGCATCCCGCGCGTCCTGAACCTGTTCTCGACCGGGCCGTTCTGGCGGACCTACCTCGAGGTCCTCGGGCTCGACTCGCGCAACGTCGTGTTCTCCGACGAGACCGGGGAGGAGATGTGGGCGGCCGGCGGCAAGTACGGATCGGTCGATCCTTGCTACCCGTCGAAGGTCGTCCAGGCGCACATCCACAACCTGTTGTTCAAGCACCACGAGAAGAAGCCGCTCAACTACATCTTCTTCCCGGCGATCACGCACATCCCGACGTTCATCGTGAACCAGATGGACACGGCGAGCTGCCCGGTCGTCTCGGGCACGCCGAAGGTCATCCGCGCGGCGTTCACGAAGGAGACCGACTTCTTCGCCGAGCGCAACATCAGCTACCTCGACACGGCGGTGACGCTGAACGAGCCGCTGATGTGCAAGCAGCAGATGTTCACCGAGTTCGGCCCGCTCCTCGGGATCACCGAGGACGAGAACAACTGGGCGGTCGACGAGGGCTTCAAGGCGGTCCAGGCGTTCGAGGACGAGATGGAGCGCAAGGGCGCCGAGATCCTCGACGAGGTGACGCGCGAGAATCGCGTCGCGCTCGTGATGCTCGGCCGGCCGTACCACAACGATCCGGGCATGAATCACTCGGTGCTCGAGGAGTTCCAGGCGCTCGGCTATCCGATCATGTCGATGCGGTCGCTGCCGCGTGACAAGCCGCGGATGAACGCGCTGTTCGCCGAGGACATCGCGAAGGGCGTAATCGACGACGGGCTCGACGTCTCCGACGTGTGGCCCGAGAACTACTCGACGAACTCGGTGCAGAAGGTGTGGGCGGCGAAGTACGCGGCCCGCCACCCGAACCTCGCCTGTCTCGATCTGTCGAGCTTCAAGTGTGGTCACGACGCGCCGACGTACGGTCTGATCGACTCGATCATCGCGTCCGCCGGCAAGGCGTACTCGGCGCTCCACGACATCGACGCGAACAAGCCGAGCGGCTCGATCAAGATCCGCGTCAAGACGTACGCGTACACGCTGATGCTCCTCAAGGAGAAGCTCGAGGATCAGGGCCAGAAGAAGGTCGAGCTCGATCGGTCGCTGACCGAGAAGAAGCTCGAGTTGATGGTTTCATTGCAGACGAAGCTCGCCGGCGTCGGTCGTACGGACGACAAGCTCGACGGTGAGATCAGGACGCTCGCATCGCAGGTCGCGGTGTGGCGAGCGGCAGACGACGCAAACAAGCCCAAGGGCAAGCGCCCGGCGGCACTCAACGTAGTTCGGCAATAGGACATCGAGGACAAGCATATGAGCACCACAAACGACAAGGGCGGAGACAAGCTGGACTCGATGTCGATCGACGCGATCGAGGCCGAGCTGAAGAACTTCGAGCTCGAGGAGCGCAAGCGCCTCGGCCTGCCGACGGAGACCGCCCAGCAGTGGTTCGACGCGGTGCCGCGCGAGTTCACGCGTGACCAGCGCGAGCACACCACGATCCTGGTGTCGGGCCTGACGATGGCGCACGACCTGTTCACCCAGGCCGCGCTACGCGGCATCGGCTACAAGGTGCTGGCGCTCGACACGCCGGATAACGACGCGCTCCAGTTCGGACGCGAGTACGGCAACCGCGGCCAGTGCAACCCGACGTACTTCACGGTCGGAAACCTCGTGAAGTACCTCGACGGGCTTCGCGACCGCGGCATGACGAAGGAAGAGATCGTCAAGAACCACGTGTTCATCACGGCGGGCGCCTGCGGCCCGTGCCGCTTCGGCACGTACGTGACCGAGTACCGCAAGGCGCTCCGTGACTCGGGCTTCGACGGCTTCCGCGTGCTGCTGTTCCAGCAGACCGGTGGGCTCAAGCAGGCGACCGGCGACGGCGTCGGGCTCGAGATGAACCCGGCGTTCTTCTGGGGCGTCATCCGCGCGGTCCTCATCGGCGATGTCCTGAACTCGCTCGGTTACCGGATCCGTCCGTACGAGGTCGAGCCGGGTGCGGCCGATCGCGCGCTCGAGGTCTCCAAGCGCATCATCTCGAACGCGCTCGAGCACAACACGTCGCTCCCGGTCGCGCTCTACAAGGTGCGCCGCGAGCTCGGCAAGGTGAAGGTCGATCGCACGAAGGCCAAGCCGCGCGTCGGCATCATCGGCGAGTTCTGGGCGATGACCACCGAGGGTGACGGCAACTACGGCCTGCAGCGCTTCCTCGAGGCCGAGGGCGCCGAGCCGGACATCCAGATCGTCACCTCGTGGCTGCTCTACATGATCTGGCAGGGTCGCTTCGACACCCAGCAGCGCGCCAAGCTGAAGGGCGTCGACAAGCACAAGGACGAGAAGGGCGGCAGCAAGTTCAGCCTCGCGGGCGTCGATGTCCGCAAGCGCATCGCGTCCATGTGGGCCGGCGAGCAGGTGCTGCGCGGCCTGTTCCACACGTTCGCCAAGGTGATGGGGCTCGACGACTTCCACCTGCCGGACATGGACAAGATCGCCGCGATCTCGCACTCGTTCTACGACAACAACCTCCGTGGCGGCGAAGGCCACATGGAAGTCGGCAAGCTGATCCAGAACGTCGCGTACTCGAAGGTCAACATGACCCTCTCGGTGAAGCCGTTCGGATGCATGCCGAGCTCGTCGGTCTCCGACGGCATCCAGTCGTTCATCACCGAGCTGTATCCGCAGGGCATCTTCCTGCCGATCGAGACCAACGGTGACGGCGCGGTCAACGTCTACAGCCGCGTCCAGATGCAGCTGTTCAAGGCCAAGCAGCTCGCGCAGAAGGAAGTCGACAAGGCGCTCGCCGATGTCGGCATGACGATCGAGGAGGTCCGCGCGTACCTCCACAAGCACCCGGCGCTGATGTCTCCGTTCCACCGCTCGCCGCACATGGCGGGCTGTACCTCGGCGGACCTCATCTACGAGGTGGGCGCTCGCAGGAACCGCCTGTCGTACCTGAAGAACCGCGTCGTCAACGCGGTGACCGGCCGCGATGCGAAGGCGCACGCGATCGCGCACGACAAGCTGCTCGACGTCGCCCGCAGGGCCGCGGCGAAGGTCAACAAGAAGACCTCGGCCGTCTCGGTCGTCAGCGTGGCGCCCGAGATCGACCCCACCCAGGTCGAGGACGGCGGACGTCCGCCGATTCCGTCGGGTCGCAAGAGCCTGCGCGTCGTCAACTGAGCATTCGAAGACTCGAGACGCCGCTCGTCTTGTCGACGAGCGGCGTTCTTGTTTGTGTACGACCGAAGGAAGCAGCACGTGATGAAGCTCGACTGGTCTCGCCTCGACAGTGCCCGGGCACGGGCCCGTGCTGCGATCGACAAGCTCCCCGGGAAGGCCGGCGAGCTCGCCCGCAAGGCGAACGAGGCGCTCGGGCGCCCGCTGGCCGACGAGGCCGAGCTCGCCGATCGCCGCGCGTTCGCGGCGCGAACGCCGGAGGCGCTCGCCCCGAAGGCTGCGCCGCCGGCCGAGGCCAACCCGGCGATCGCGCCGGTCGTCGTCTATCACATGGACAAGACGCGGCGGGATGCTCAGAAGCTCACCGAGATCCTCGACGGGGCTGGCATTCCCTACAAGGTGAGCAACATCCAGGAAGATGCGGCCGCGCAGATGGCCGTACGCCGCGACAGCAAGGGCTACCGCTTGCCCCTGGTATTCATCGCCGGCGAGGTGATCGGCGGCCGCTCGGAGTTGACGAATTTGGCGACGACAGGTGACCTCAAGAAAAAGGTCTTCGGCTAACCGGTCCGCTATGCTCTAGCGATGTCCCGGCCGGAGCGGATCGGACGCTATCAGCTCGTCGCGCGCCTCGCGGCCGGCGGCATGGGGGAGGTCTATCTCGCGCGGACCGAGGGGCTCGGCGGCTTCGAGCGTCATGTCGTCCTCAAGACGCTCGTGCTCGGTGGGGCCGACGAGGCGCAATCCACCGCGATGCTGCTCGACGAGGCGCGGCTACTCGGTTACTTGCACCACCAGCACATCGCACCGATCTTCGAGGTCAACCGCGAGGACGGGCGGCTGTACCTCGTCATGGACTACGTCCACGGGCACACCGCGCACGAGGTCTGGCAACGCACGCTCGAGGTCGGCGCGGTGTTGCCGATCGACTTCTCGCTGACCGTGGCCTCGGCGGCGGCCTCGGCGCTGCACTACGCCCATACCCGGCGCGATGCCGATCGGAAGCGGCTCGACATCGTCCACCGCGATGTCTCGCTCTCGAACCTGATGATCGGCTTCGATGGCGCGGTGAAGCTGATCGACTTCGGGATCGCGAAGGCGGCGAACCAGAGCACGACGACGCAGGTCGGCTTCGTGAAGGGAACGATCGGATACATGACCCCGGAGCAGATCCGTGGGGATGCCGTCGACGCGCGGACCGATGTGTTCGCGCTCGGGATCGTGCTCTACGAGCTCACGACGATGCGGCGAGCGTTTCGCGAAGAATCGGATCGCGCGACGATCGAGCGGATCAAGACCGGGGCGTTCGTGTTGCCGTCGACGATCATCCCCGAGTATCCGCGCGAGCTCCAGCGGATCGTCACGCGGGCGTTGAGCGTCGATCCGCGCGAGCGCTATCCCGACGCGGACTCGATGCGCCGCGAGATCGAGGCGCTCGGCCACCGGCTCGAGCTGCTACTCGGCGACGCCGCGATCACCGAGGTCATGACGCAGCTGTTCGAGGATCGTCGAGAGCCGTGGCAGCGACGACCGACGTCGCGCGCCGAGACCGAGCTCGAGGTCGCCCTCGAGCTCGTGGTCGCGCTCGAGAGCGTGACCGAGGACGAGCCGAAGCCAGCCGACTCGCCACGTCGGTTCTTGCGTGGCGCGACCGAGGTCGTCGATGCCCTGATGATCGAGCGCGACACGCCGGCGCCGAGCACGGCAGCCGTCGATGTGCTGATCCTCGACGAGCTCGGCCCGCCAACGTTGGCGCCGCGCGTCACCTTCAAGAGCTCCAAGGATGGAAGAGACACCGATGGGGTCCCGGTCTTGAACCCGATCCCGGTGCCGATCGCGCGCGCGGACAGCGAGGTGATCACCAAGATCGCAGCGAGCCCGGTCAAGTCCGCCAAGCTCGCGGCCACGCCGCGGCGGGCCAGGCCGATCGAGCGTCCGACGAAGCAGGGCAGCCTCGCGGCGAAGCTGGCGCCGCACAAGGGCTGGATCGCCGCGGGCGCGACCCTGGTGGTGGCGATCGTCGCGAGCCTCTACGACACGTCGCCTGCGACGCCTGCGGCGAGGTCCCCCAAGCCGCTGGTGGCGGTCGCGGTGGACGCGGGTGTGGTTCCCGTTCGCACGGCCGCCGACGCGAACGCCCCCGCGGCGATCGACGGAGCGGTCGAGGCGACGGCGACGGTCAAGCTCCGGATCGTGTCGACGCCACCGGATGCGAAGGTGAGCCTCGATGGTCATCGGATCGGAAAGACCCCGTACGACGGCACGACCGAGGTGCAGCCGGGGCTGCACACGATCAAGGTTCGCCTCTCCGGCTACGTGACGCAGAGGTTCGAGGTCGAGCTCGACGCCGATGTCGACAAGGAGGTCACGCTGGTCCCGAAGCCCGCGAAGCCGGCGAACCCGGGTGGCTCGGAGCTCACCATCCCGGACTGAGCTGGTAGATGTCCTCGGGACCGAGAGCCACTTGCTCGGCAGTCCGGTCGAATTCGTCGGCGAACGGAGCCGTCAGCGCTGTACACGTCCTTGGACGTCGCCAACGAATCGCGCCGGGTTCTTCATGATGGGTCGACCACAGCCACGACGTAACGTCGTGGACGGAAGGCTAGCTCGCTCGATCCCGAGGACGATCCCATGGTCGTCCAGCAGCCGGGCCGCCGCAAGCGCCACTGCGATCGGTCGTGATCCGGAAGCCGCCGCCCATGGTATGGAGCCCCATGCCCGAGTCCGAGAAGGCCGACAAGAAGTGGTCGAAGCACGCAACGGAGAAGCTGTTCGCGGCCCTCAACCGCGCCGACGAGCTCGGCGGCGAGCTTCGCGACTACCTGCAAGACAAAGTCGGCACCGATCCGCGGTACGTGTCGGCGCGCAAGCGGATCGCCAAGCTGCTCGGCAGCGACTATCAGTCGCGCGATGAGGTCACGTCGAAAGCGAAGGTCCGCGCCGAGCAGACGGCCGCGGCAGCGGCGACGACGAGCGCACCGGCGAAGAAGGGCGACAAGGGATTCGGCGACGGCTCGATCAAGGCGCAGATCTTCGGCAAGAAGAGCTGCCCGTGGACGGGGCGCGCGATCACGCTGCTCGAGCGCAACAAGGTCGACTTCGACTACGTGGATCTCGAGGAGCCGGAGCACGAGGCGAAGCTGATGCCGCTCGCGCTCGAGACGAAGCAGAACACGGTGCCGTACGTCTATCTGCGCGGGCAGTTCATCGGCGGGTTCAATGCCCTCTCCGAGGTCGATCGCCTCGGTCAGCTCGAGCTCGCGCTGATGAGCCCCGAGGAACGGGCCAAGGCACCGGCGCACCAGCAGTCCGTCGTCATCGTCCCGCGACCGAACACCGACGAGGTCGCACCGGCCGAGCAGGATCCGGTCGCCGAGTAAGCGGCGGTCCGATTTCCCAAGAATCGCCGGAGGCTTACGTGGCCCTCCGCGTCATGCTTCCTGGGTGGGAGTCATCTGCAAGACGGGTGGTGGACCCCCACGTTCGTGCTGGTGAACCGCTTGATTCCATTGGGCCGAGACCTGGCACTCCACGTGTAACTCCTGGGGACATGATCAAGACCCTGCTCGCCTCCAGCCTCGCCGTCGGACTCGTCGGCTGCGCGCTGGACCAGCCGCTCGAGTACGGCAGCACGGAAGGAATGTCGTTCGAAGAGTTCCGTGCCTCGGCTCCCCGCGAAGCGAGCACCGGCTACTACGTGGTCGACTGGGACCGCACGATCAAGACCGACCAGGACCTGCTCGAGTTCTGGGGCAAGCTCCAGCAGGGCGCGCTGTCGATCTACAACAACGGCGCCGACATCAAGTGGACCGACGCGCAGAAGCGCAACCTGACCTACTGCATCGGCGCGGGCTTCGGTGCGAACAAGGCCGCGGTCATCACGGCGATGAACACCGCCACCGCCGGCGGCTGGGAGCTGTTCGCGGACGTCAACTTCGTCCACGTCCCGGGCGAGGACGCGAACTGCACCCCCAACAACAACAACGTCGTGTTCGACGTCAACCAGGTCACGGGGCAGCCGTACCTTGCCCGCGCGTTCTTCCCGAACGACGCCCGCGCCAACCGCAACGTGCTCGTCGATACGACCGCGCTCAGCCCACAGACCTCCGGCTACGCACTCTCGAACATCCTCGCGCACGAGCTCGGTCACACGCTCGGCTTCCGTCACGAGCACATCCGTCCCGAGGCGAACGCCGCCCAGTGTGTCGAGGACAACCAGTTCCGCGGCCTCACCACGTACGACTCGGCGTCGGTGATGCACTACCCGCAGTGCAACGGCAGCGGGACCACGCTCGCGTTCACCACGCGTGACCAGGAAGGCGTCCGCGCCATCTACGGTGCACCCGTCGCGAACAGCGCGCCGATGACGCAGGTGACGTTCCCGTCGAACGGCGCGACGGTTCCCCCATCGTTCGCGGTCGAGGCGTCGGTCGTCGACACCGACCTCACCAAGGCCGAGCTGTTCATCGACGGTGCGTCGTACCAGATCCTCACTGCGTCGCCGTTCACGTTCCAGGTCACGAACCTCGCGGTCGGCCCTCACACGCTCCTCATCGTCGGCACCGACGGCTCGAGCCAGACCGGTGAGACCACGGTCGAGATCACCGTCTCGGCAGGTGGCGGTGGCAGCGGCTCGGGCAGCGGCTCGGGCTCGGGCAGCGGCGACGGTGGCGGCTCCGCGGACATCACCGGCGGTTGCGCCGCGGGTGGCTCGGGTGCCGGCCTCGTGTTCGCGCTCGGCTTCGTCGGCCTCGTGATTCGCCGCCGCCGGCGCTGAAGGTTCCCCGCGTGCCGTCGCCTCGAGCGGCGCCGTTTGCGTTCCGGCTACGGCACGCAGGTGTAGAGGCTGTTCGTGTTTCCCATTCCGTCGTCGATCTGGTCGGGGTTCGTCGGATCGAGGATCCACTCGGTCGCGTTGACGATGAACTTGTACTGATGCGGACCGGGGTCGAACGTGTGCGAGCCGGTCCAGCCGCCATCCACGCCGAGCTCGAGCTCGACCGCGCCGTTCGCCGGATCGCCGCCCCAGCCGACGAAGCTGCCGCTGAGCCAGACCGAGGCTGCCGTGCTGCGGCCGTCGAGTCGAAATGCCTTGTCGCAGGTCAGGCCGGTGGAGCCGTCGGTCGAGCTGTCGGGAACGACCGAGCCGTCGACCGGGGCGGGATCGGGGCCGTCATCGCCTTTGCCGTAACCAGGCGGTCGACAGGCAACGAGCAGGAGGGAGCAGGCTGCGATCCGGACGAGCTGCACGGCTTCGCGAGAGCTTCAAGCGACATGCCACCCCCACGTCGTGAGGGTCCGGGGGGATCCACCACCGGTCACGAGGCGGACGTCGACAATCGCAGCGTGGCCCTCTGCACGGTGGGTTGCCAAACGAAACATGAGGCGCGGTCACGCGCTTAGATCCGTGATCCCACAGGGCCGAAAGTACTGAACAGATCCGCGGATCCGGGCATGGATCATGCGAAGCGCGACGGCGTGATGTCCACGCGCGCCCTGATCCCGGCTCTCGCCTTCGCGATCGCAGCCTCCGCACCGGGCTCGGCACACGCGATCGAGCCAGTCGCTTCGTTCCGGTACCTCGTGACCGGCAACGGATTTGGCTTCCAGGTGTTCGACGTCGGCGCGAACGCCGTCAAGCACTACCTCGAGCGGCCCTATCGCTACATCCGCGCGAATCCGCAGAACCCCGACGGCGAGGGGATCGTGCGGCGCAACCTCGTGTTCGACACGTACTTCGGCGTCAAGGCCGGCAGCACCGCCGCCTGGATCGGCGGGCGCGCACCGAGCGAGACCGGGTACGTCGCCGAGACGAACATGATCCGCACGGCCGTGACGGTCGGCGGCGTGCAGGCCGAGTCGTTCTTCGTCTCGCCGTTCGGTTACGAGGGCAACGCCCTCGTGATGCTGCTCAAGGTCACGAACACGAGCGGGTCGTCGCAGCCGGTCTCGGCCTACTCGATCCACAACTTCAAGCTCGGCTCCGCGCCGAACCCGGACGAGCCCGGCGCCAACGGCGAGAGCATCGCGTACGACGCGACCTCGCAGACGGCGACCGAGACCGGCCCGGGGGGTGGCTCGATGATCTACGCGCCGATCGGCGGCGTCGACGTCTCGAGCTGCGCGGCCGATGCGTTCCAGACCGTCGCGGCGGGCGCCGGCCTCGCGATGAACCCGAGCTGCAGCGGCGCCGATCGCAAGAACGCGTTCTCGCGTGACCTCGGCTCGCTCGCACCCGGCGAGAGCAAGTGGTGGGGCGTGGCCGTGCTGTTCGATGGCGACGGCGATGTCGCGGGCACGCGCCAGAAGTGGTCGACGTTCGTCAACGGACGCGCCGCCGACCAGCTCTACACCGACGTGCTCGCCGAGTGGGACGCGTGGCGCAAGCCTCCGCCGGGTGGGCTCGACGCGATCGAGACCAGCGTGTGGCGGCAGTCCGAGACCGTGCTGCGCATGGGGCAGATCCTCGAGCCGTACCAGGAGAGCCCGCGCCGCAAGAACCACGGCATGGTCCTGGCGAGCCTGCCGCCGGGCGGCTGGCACACCGGCTGGGTGCGCGACGCGACGTACGCGCTCGTCGCGATGTCGCGCACCGGTCACGTCGTCGAGTCGAGGAAGGGGCTCGACTTCTTCCTCGATGCCGATGCGGGTCGCTACGCGAGCTTCCTCGGCGACGTGCCGTACCGGATCAGCACCGTGCGTTACTACGGCGACGGCGAAGAAGAGGCCGATTTCTCGGGGTCGCCGACCCGCAACATCGAGATCGACGGCTGGGGGCTGTACCTGTGGAGCGCCCGCGCGTACGTCGACGCGAGCGGCGATGCCAGCTGGCTCGCCGCGACCACGAAGAAGGGGGACGTCGTCTACGACGCGATCCGCGCCGGCGTGGCCGAGCCGCTCGCCGCGAACATGGAAGACGCCGGGATGGCGATCGCGGATGCCTCGATCTGGGAGGTCCACTGGGGCAACCGCGAGCACTTCCTGTACACGACGGCGACCGCCGCACGCGGCTTCTGCGACATGGCCACGCTCGCGCGCCGCGCGGGTCGCCCCGACGACATCGAGCGCTACCGCGCGCTGCACGAGAAGGCCGTCACCTCGATGAAGTCGTTCTTCATCGACTCGAACAAGGTGCTCGCCGGCTCGCTCGAGCGGCTGGCGCGCGGCTCGAACTACCGCGACGGCGCGACGATCGAGGCGCTGACCTGGAACCTGGTCGGTGCGGACAGCGCGATCGGCAAGGCCACGCTCGGTGCGATGTCGTTCCTGCAGACGCCCGCCGGCGGGTACAAGCGGCTCGAGGGCTCGCAAGATCAGTACGACACCGACGAGTGGATCCTGATCGACCTGCGCGCCTCGTCGGCGTTCCGCCGCTCGGGCGACACCGCGAAGGCCGACCAGCTCCTCGGCTGGGTCAGCAGCCAGGGCTCGGTGAACTACAACCTCCTGCCCGAGCTCTACAACACGCGCACGTCGAGCGGCCAGATCGGCGCGTACTCGGGGAGCATCCCGATGGTCGGCTACGGCGCGGGCGCCTATCAGATGACGCTGCTCGATCGCGCCGGTGCGTTCGAGAGCTCCGACTGCGGCGAGTTCGACGTCGGCGACGACGCGGGTCCCGGCGGCTCCGGCGACGACGACGGGTTTGGCGATGGCCGCTCCGGCGTCGCGTGTGCGTGCAGCGGCGGCCCCGGCTCGCCGAGCACGGCGCTCGTGTTCGCGTGCGTGTTCGCGCTCGTGCTGCGCAAGCGAAGGACGCGCGAATGAACCCGATCGTCCCTGAAGGGACTCCGCGGACCGAAATCGATCGCCTCGGCTCGGTCGTCGAGCTACGCCGGATCGGGAAGCAGTTTCCCGGCGTCCGCGCGTTGCACGACGTCTCGCTGGCGATCGCGCCCGGCGAGGTGCTCGGGCTCGTCGGCGAGAACGGCGCGGGCAAGTCGACGCTGATCAAGATCCTCGGCGGGGTGTACGCGAGCGGCAGCTTCAAGGGCGAGGTGGTCGTCGGCGGTCAGGTGCAGCAGTTCCGTTCGACGCGGGATGCGCGCCACGCCGGCATCGCGGTCGTCCACCAGGAGCTGAGCCTCGTGACCGACATGACCGTCGCGGAGAACCTGGTGCTGGGCCGCGAGCCCGCGCGGTTCGGGATCGTCGACGACCTCCGCGCCCAGGTGGACGCACGCGACATGCTGCGCCGGGTGCTGGGCGACGAGGCCGCGGCGATCGATGTCGCCACTCCGGTCGGTCACCTCGGCGTCGGCGTGCAGCAGAGCCTCGAGATCGCGCGAGCGCTCGCCGGTGCCGTCTGCAGGGTGATCATCCTCGACGAGCCCACCGCGGCGCTGACCGACGGCGAGATCGAGCGGCTGTTCGCGCTGGTCCGCGAGCGCCGCGCCGC
>Ga0299915_10000878_pt1 | contig 22218 bp, 12 predicted proteins | sample RVTome_13_FD_200263 | JGI IMG/M metagenome (GOLD analysis project Ga0299915, IMG submission 200263) | Soil microbial communities from uranium-contaminated site in the Upper Colorado River Basin, Wyoming, United States - RVT92D227 (version 2) ... | reverse complement strand
TGCCTACTGGTTCCTGGCGGTGGAGGATACCTTTGGCACCCCGGCGGCGGAGAAGCTCAACGAAGACATCTGGACCAAGATGGGCACGGTGGCGGCCAGAGAGATCAAGGAGCGCTTTCCGCTGGAGGAAGAGGGCGTGGCCCGAGTTCTGGAGGCACTGTCCTACTTCCCCTGGGCCATCATCACGGGCTTTCAGTTGGAGGAAACCGCGGAGGGAGCCAGGATCAGGGTCCCCTACTGCCCACCTCAAGCAGCCCGGGTCAGAAAGGGCAGAGGAGAGTTTTCCTGCAAAGAGATGCACAAGGGAGAATTCACTAACTTCGCCAGGGAGATAGATGAAAGAGTCGAAGTCCAATGCCTCATGGCACCCCCCGACCCACACCCCGACGATCTGTGGTGCGAGTGGGAGTTGAGGCTGAAGGAGTAGCTCAGCGATCCCTTACTGGGTCGCGGGACGGCGGATGCGGACCCGACAGACCGCCGACGCGTCAATCGCGCAGCTCACATGTGCGCGCTGGCGACATCTGGCGAATACAACAAAGAGGCCAGGAAATGAATTTCCTGGCTCACAAGGGAAAGTCCCTACGGGACTTGTGCGTGTAAGCCGGGGAATTCCATTCCCCGGCGAGGGCAACTCACAGATGTGTACCTGGTACCGCTGTCGGGAGTCTGCCCTCAGCCTAGTGTCCTGGGCGCTCCAGTCCGGGTCCATCATTGCCCCCACTCATGCCTTCCCAACCAGCCACACATGTTCGACTGCGATGATGCTCCTTCTGCACTCTCACATACTCGATCACCCGTTGCACGTCTGTCTCGCTGATGGAGTACACTCCGTAGCCCTCCTGCCAGGAGAACGGCAGACCGAGTTCCCTGCTGATGAAGCGCGAACTGGCTCCCTTCAGTCGCTTGACGAACTCTGCTGGCGCCATGCGAGGCGGAACTGCAGCCACGACATGAACGTGATCCTCCAATCCATTCAAGGCCAACATCAGCGTGCCTAGCTCTCTCCCTTTGCTCATCAGGTATGGGAAGACGCGGTGCTGGAGTTCAGCGGTCAAGAGCGGTTCACGGCTCTTAGTGACCCACACGAAGTGATAGAAGAGTCGCCAATGCGCCATTCGTCCCCCTGCATCCCTTCAGAAGTGGCCAGGAAACTCATTTCCTGGCTCACAAGGGAAAGTCCGTACGGGATTTGTACGTGTTACCCAGCGAATTCCATTCCCTGGCGGGACTAGCTTGGTGCAATGCAACCTTCGCCGCCCTCAGACCCGCTCGACTGAGGAGCTGACTTCTCTGCCTCCTCAACGAACCGTCATGTCGGACGTCCGCACCCCACGGCCCGTGCCCAGCGGCACAGGAGGCGGAACGTCCATTCCCAGACGCCTCAGCATCGCCTCCAGACCCGCTCCGGGGTCCTCATGAACGGAATACCGGGGGTCGAACCGGGAGAGTGACAGGGTCCTCTCTATCTCATGCCATTTGCTGGACACGCTGGCCGGGGACACCCCGTATCGCTCCGCAATCTGAACCTGAGAGTCGCCATAGAAGCCGAACAGCGTCATGACATACTCCACAGCTGCGGCGTAGATCTCCGGCCTCCGGTAAGTGGGGCTGGCTCTCTCCTTGAACTGCCGCCACAAACGCACCGCCCGGATGATCTCCGGCACTCCAAACTCTGAATGGTCCATGCCCTCCACGAAAAGCCTTTCCACCTGGTCCAGAGGTTCGCGGCCCAGGCGCTTAAGCTGTAACGCACCGGTTAACACACCCCAGGGAAACCCCAGTGGCTCTGCGCCACACCCTTCTTGCACCGCGCGTGCCAGTGCTTCCTGAGCCTCCGCCACCGATATCTCGCGGTCAAGAGGGCCTGGGCTGACGTTGGAGATCCGCCAGTTGCCCTCGTAGCGCTGCAGTTTTACCGTGGACACGCGTCTGGGATCGTACCTCGCCCTACCTTCCTCGTCCACGCCCGTGACCCAGCCGACCTCAGCCAGCACCTCTCTCGGCCCGCGCCCTGCGAAGCGAGGCATCACGAACTCCTCGCCTTCCAGATGCATGAACAACAGGAAAAGCAGAGGTCCCATACCGAATAGACGAAAGGCCCACTCAGCCTCGCTCTCCGGCAGCAGCAGACGGGCGACGGCCCCTTCGTCCAGTTTCTTGAGAGCCCCCACCAATTCCCGCACCACTGGACCCGTCTGCTGTGCGTAGCTCGGCAGCTGATCGCTCACTTCTTCCTCACCGCTCTCCCTCTCGCGTCGGCACCCCGTAGCACTAACTCAGCCACACCTTTGTGGAGAGACGCGGCACGGCGCCCCTCACTTCATTCTACCGCGGAAGGGGGTTACGGGCAAACTCCTCACAGCCGCTGCGGGCCCTGGTCACTGTCTCGCACCCCGCGTCGGCGAGGCAAGTCCCGCCCCACCCCTGCGCATGGTCCGTGCCTCTCGCCGGGAGACGCTGGTGAGATAAGGCTTCTTCTCCCGGCCTACGCCGCACTACCCACCGTAGGGGAGTTACCTGTGATTCGGGCCCCACCACAGATGCACGTCCGCGGGATCTCTGCCCCAGAGTACCTCGACACTGCCGAAACCAACGCGAGGCACTAGTACTTCCAGTCTATTGACAAAGCCTCTTGCCTTTCCCTATACTGTGGATTACAGGTATTAAGTCGTAGTTCGACCCCTGGTTTCGCCTACCTAGGGTCCGACGATCCGGTTTCGTCGGGTGTGACAAGAAGGGCCAGAATGCAACGCAACAGCAGAGCTGGAGCTCGTGTCTGGACTACCCTGGTCGCAGTAGCCTGCGCCGTGTCTTTCCTGGCGTTTGCACACCGCGTCGTGGCGCAAACGGCCATATGCACGTGGACGAAGCAGGTCTGGATCAACAACGTGGGGCCTGAGGTGATCACCGAAACCACAAACGGACCCTTCGGTGTGGTAGTGAGCGACACGGTCCATGTGGAGGACCGACTGGCCTGCATCGTCGCCTACCGGTGGACGCTCCACGAGTCCTGGGACCCGGACCTCCTGTCGCTCTGGGATTGGCAACCGGATTCCGGTGACGCAGACACTGGCTCGGGGTGGCTGGAGTGGTACGGCACCCAGTCCGCCAGGCAATGGGTCCAGTTGGACAAGTACTTGCACGTGGACGAACCAGGATGGGTCGCCTCGCAGATCTCGGAAACGGTGGAACTCAGATACCAGGGCGGGTCAGCGTACTCTACCAGACATCTGCCTTTCTACCTCCAGGAACTAGTTGAGGGTGGAGACGCACCATGCAGCTGCAACCACTCCGCCAGCTCTATGACCACCCACATCACCGGCACTGTGGCCAGTTTCCCTGTGGTCTGGGACTGGGATGGCGGCATGGATCCAGCGCCCCCCAGCTATGGCTTCTGCCACTGGTCCAGCCTCGCCCCCTCTTTCCTGGGGATCACCGTCACCCACGAGCTCGACGCTGACCTAACCCCCGACAGGGACGGAGTGACCAACATCAACCCCCCCGGCAACACGCCTGATCGAGACGGTGCCGATGACGGCGTGACCTTCCCCTCCCTGCTCCCTCACTGCGGCACTGCCACAGTCAACGTGGTGGGCCAGAACAACCTGGGTTCCCCCCTCTACCTGAACGCCTGGGCCGACTGGAACCGGGACGGGGATTGGGACGACACCTCCGTTTGTGAATGTGGGATCAGTGAATGGGTGATCCAGGGGTACGAGGTCAGCCCCGGTGACCCCGGTGACTTCGACCTCGATATCGACATCACCCCCTGCCACCCGGTCGCGGACCCCACGGAACCCCTCTGGGCCAGGGTGACCCTCAGTGAACTCAATCCCCTGCCGGGAGAGCCCTGGATCTACGGCGGACAACCCGACCCGGCCTCCACCGCCTGTTTCTGGGAGGGTGAGACCGAAGACTACTTGGTTGAGCCTGAGTTGATTCCCGAGTGTGGGTGGGAGAAACAAGTCTACATCGATAACGAGTACGCAGGAGAGTGGGATGAAGGCCCCTTCGCCGTAGCCGTTAGTGACACCGTGACCATCTCCGACAGCCTGACCTGCAATTTCGGGTTCGACTGGACTCTGTTGGAGGAGTGGGAGGAGCCGTTCCTCTCGCTGGTCAGCTACGACCTGAGCCATGGCACCGTAGTCTCGGACACCGGCTGGTCCGAGTGGTCCGGCCCCTACGCTCCGCCAGGAATACCCGTGACCCTGACCAAGACCCTGCATGTAGATGAGCCCGGTTTTTACACCATGCCCATCACGGAGACCGTGGCCTTCAGCCCCGAGGGCCTGGTGGAGCCCATGGAGAGAACTACGGAGCTGGTGGAGCTGTCGGAGGGCGGCGATGCACCCTCAAGCCACAATCATGCAGGACCGGCGCACATGGAGACCTACCCTGGTTCGGGGGTATCGGCTCAGTATCCCGTGGTCTGGGACTGGGATGGCACGCTGGGGCCAGGCCCCGTAACCGGCTACTATGGCTTCTGCCACCACTCAGCCGGCAGGGCCTATCTAGGCTCCCCTCCTTCTATGGAGTTGGACGCAGAACTGTTGCCCGATCAGGACCAGGTCACGAACATTGATCCCCCCAACACCGCCGACAGCGACCTATACGACGACGGCGTGACCTTCCCCGGACCTCTCCCACGGTGTGTGCCCGTGAACGTGCAATTCACGGGGTCCAACAACTCAGGCAGCACGGTCTACCTGAACGCCTGGGCGGACTGGAACCGGGACGGCGATTGGGAGGATGGCACACAGTGTGGTTGCGGCGACGATGAATGGGCGATCCAGGACTATGTCATCAGCACGTCCACTTTCAGCGCGAGCATCCCCATCACTCCCTGCCACTCCCCCGACCCGACGGAGCCCATCTGGCTTCGTGCCACACTCAGCGAACAACCTCTCCAGCCTAAGGGCACGCCCTGGGTCTACGGCGGCCAGCCCAACCCTGCACCCCAGGGCTGCTTTGACCTGGGGGAGACGGAGGACTACCTCTTGAGCCAGAACGTCGCTTATGTGCCGCTCGTGACCAAGAGGTACTGACCGCGGCTATATTGCTCCTTCTTGCTCACACATGCGAAGCCAGCCCTCCCCTAAGGGGATGGCTGCTTTCTTCTACGCGATTGATGTTGGGAGCCTGCCTCCTCTACCTCCGACCGTAGATGGTCACCTCGCCCTCTTGGTAGACCACGCCCATCAGGCTCTCGAACTTGTCCAGCACCGGCTGGCTAACGCTGTAGGTGCTCTTCTCCAGCTCCCCCACATACACGTACTCGATATCGTACTCGTCGAGCAGAGTCCGAGTGCGTTCCACATCCGGTGAAGTGTAGAGGGTCTCTATCACCGGCTCTCGTAGGCCTGGCTCCTGGTAGTTGCCCCGCCATTGCAGTTCATGTCCTCCCCAGCCCAAGAGCGTAGGCAGCCCCGTGTAGGCCGAGACGCGCCCGTAGTAGGTGTACGAGCCACCCGTAGCCTCCAGGATCACCGGCGCCCCCTCCACGTTGGCCCTCAGCCACCTGATGGCTGCCAGGTCATCACCCTGGCCCATCTCCAGATGGGCTATGCCATCCAGAGTGGGTGTACCTACGAAACCATTCGTCTTTCCGTAGGTGGCAAAGACCGGATAGGCCAGGCCGGCCAGCAGGAGGGGAACGAACCCCGCCACCCACAGGGCCGCCGGCACCTTGTGACGGCCTTTCGTCCACGGACCCAGATAGTAGATGGCGAAGGCCGAAGATATGCCGAGCAACACCCATGCCTGGTAGTAGAACTTGAACACAGTGTTCATGCGGGTGCCAAAAACATCCTTGAGATAGACGAACTCCACGCTGAACGTGAGCAGCAGGGCCACGAGGGTCAGAACGAACACGAAGGTCAAACTGGACGTGAGTTGAGGCCTGCCGGAAGTACGCACCCGCCACACCAAAGCCAGGAACGCCCCTCCGATCAGCAACACCAGCAAGGCGATGAGGTAGAGCTTGACCAGCATCATCAATAGACAGGCCAGTATGATGAGAACCCCCACCACCCCCGACGACAGCGCCAGTCGCCGCCTTGGTGGCCCTTCACCTGACGGGCCGATACCTGGCGAACTCCTGGCCCGCCACAAGCCGTAGATGATCAGGGGCGTGACCGCATAGATAAAGATCCCAAACATGATGAGATACTGATGGAGACGTGTCTTCACCAGGAGCAGGGGCCTGATGCCGCCAGCCTGCGAGCGAAAACCGACCCAGAAGGGCAGATAGAGGATGAAGCACAGCGCGACCAGCATCACGGAGAAGTAGCCCACATCGCCGAGCCAAGCACGCCCCAGGCCTCCGCGCCCATAGCTGGCCAGGCCGTAGGCGATCAGGCAGATGAACAGGTAGATGGGCAGGTCCCAGCTGTTGATGAAGCCCAATCCCCCCAGGCACACCCCGAGCAGGACCACCTCCCACCACTCGGCCTCTCTCTTCGACCACAGGAGGTTAAGGGCCAGCCCCAGGGCCAGCAGCACGAACGGGAGCCCCAGCACATGGGGATGCATGTCTCCCAGCAAGAAGCTGAAGTAAGGAAACTCGTCGATGACCTCCTGCTCCATCCCGAAGACGACATCGTGCACCACCCGCGAGGCCCGCCACCACCACCAACTGTCCGTGGGTATCCAGGAGCCGCTCACCGGCGCGGAGGCCAGGTTCTTCACGTCTATCCACTCCCAGAAAGACGCGGAGCCCAGCCCCCGGGTGTGCAGCATCTCCAGTACCGCCTCCAGGTTCCCCAGGACCGACACGAAGACAGCTCCCAGGGCACCGAAGGCCGTGGGCAAGGCACCTCCACGGCTCTCTCCCTCGCGATGGCGGTGCACCAGGTTGTAGGTCAGGCAGAAGGCGCCACTCGCCGTCAGGGCGAACAGCAGGGCTATGGCCAGGTTGAAAGCAACCTCCGAAGGGGCCCCGCTGAGCCGGGTCACAACAGCCACGATCAGGTAGCCGAAGTAGTAGTAGCTGATCCCGAATCCTGAGAGCCAGGGGTCGAGTGGCGGGAAGGTCTCGCTGCGTAGGATGCCGTTGAGGAAGGCGAAATCCATGGGCTTCTCGGTGGCGGAGATCTCTGGGTTGTAGGCCCGCACCATGGTCAAGACGCCGAAGCCTATGGCGAAGAGGAGTTCATTGGTGAGAATCAAGCCCAGGTTGCTGCGCAGCCACTGGCGCAACCCGCCAGCCTCCGGTGCATCCTCGGTCGTTCCGAACCCCCTCCTCCCCAGAAGGATCAACAACGACCCAGCCCCTACCACCAGCAAACAGAGCACGATGGCCACGCGGCTGTTGGCCAGGACTCCCAGGCTGACCGCCACCCAAAACAGGTAACTGGTCAAGAGCATACCCAGCGGTTTGGCCAGGGCATACCCCCTATCAGGCAAGTTGCGGAAGAGCCTCCACGCCAGGGGCAGAGCAGCCAGGCCCAGGGCCTCAACCGCCAACCACCAGCTAATCGCGTGGATCATCATCGCCTCCTGGTCCGAGAAGGGGGGCGGCGGGACCGACAGCGCGCGCTCGCCAAGGCCGCATCATCTCGCCACCACCTCGTACACCTTCACCCCTGGGTTCTTGTAGGCCAAAGCCAGCTCTCCCGCCATTCGCAAGTCCTCGAACTTCTCCAGCCCCTCGGAGGGGTAGACGGTGCGCTCCAGCTGGCCCACGTAGATGTAGCTGATATTCAACCTGGAGATGAGTTCACGCGCCTCCGCCAAGTCTGTGCTCTGGTAGAGCGCGTTGGCTTCATCCGAGCGCGACCCCACCTGCCAATCATACCGTTGTTCGTTCTGATGAGCACCCAGGAGGGTGGGCAACCCGGTATAGCTCGCCACCTTCAGGCCGAACTCCCGATAGTAGGCCAGTGGAGCCTCGGCCACGACCGGGGTGCCCCTCACATTCTGCAGGAACCAGTTGATGGCCTGGTGGTCGTATGTTAGTTGTATGCGGTTGTTTTCGTCCGGCCAGGTGTAGGAGCCCACCGTCATAAAAGCCGAGCCGTCCAGTGTACCCAGGGCAGGCCTGGGACCCGGGAAGCGGTCGTCCACCCGCTGCCAGGTGCCCAGGAAGAAGAAAACCGTGCTGGAGGCAAACAGCAGCAGGCATAGGGCTTGCCAGGCGTGGCGCAAAGGGGCACGCTTGACCCTAGAGAACCGACTCCACATAGCAGGGAGGCTGGCGCCCGTCGCCAGGGCCAGCAACACCCAGGCCTGGGTATAGAACTTGAAGATGGTGTTCATGCGGTAGTACTCCCCGCCTTGCAGGAAGTCCTTCAAGAACACCACTTCGCAGCCCAAGAGGATGCCCAAGGCCAGGAAGACGAGCAAGGCGACGAAGTTGTCCTCCACTGTGGCTTTGCGCCGCAGGACCAACAGGCCGAACAGAACGACGAGAGGGGAGAGCAGGGCCAGCACCCACATTTTGTAGACCAGCAGAGCCGCACACAGCAGCGCCAAGCCGCCCAACAGCAGCAGCTCAACCACATAGCCGGGCCCGCGTCTTCGCACCAAGGCCTGGCAAAAGTCCAAAAGCCGGGGTAGCCGCATACCTCGGCGCAGCAGCAAGCCCAGACCACGCAGCGGCACGTCCCGAGGACGATCCCATACCACCTTCGACCACAGGAGGCTCACCCCCAGGAAGATGAAAAACGCCCAAATAGTTACGAACTGCTCCAGTTCCGTGGGCGCACGCACCACACCAAGGCCCACGTACAGAGCCTGGAAGTGGCTGTAAAACGGCAGATAGAACGCCAGGCTCAGGCATGCTACCAGTGCGAAGATGGCCAGTGCCAGCAGTGCCCTTCGCCATCTCCAGAAGCCCCCGAGTCCCAGCAGGAGTGAAGCCAGTGCCAGAATCAGATATGCGGGCATGTCCCAGGTGTTGATCACCGCTACCGCGCCCAGGGTCACCGCCAGCACCAGCGCCCCGGCCAGGTTTTGCCAACTCCACAGTTGTGACTCCCCTGCCGTGCGCAGGAGAAAGCGCCAGGCTTTGTGGAGGGCCTCCCGCCCGCTGCGAGGCCACAGAGAGGCTTCCTCATCACCATCTGAAGTCGCGCCCTTCGCCGCCAGCGCGAAGTTGAGGACCAGAGCCAGCAGGAAGATGGTCACGGGGATGCCGATCATGTGAGGGTGTAGATCAGCAAAGAGGTAACTCCAGTAGGGGAATTCGTTGATCGTCTGCGGGATGACTCGGGAGCTGCGCCAGTAGTCGAATCGGCTCAGGTCGGCTCGGCCGAGCATCACCCGCACCAACCCCGGCACCGCTTTGACCAGGCCCTCCACGCCCGGGATGCGGCTCTCGAAACTCCAGCCCCCGGCCTCGCCCAGGCCTTCCACAATCTGCACCAGGCCGTCCAGGTTGGCGATCAGCGCCACCAGGCTCATAGACAACAGACCCGACAATCGTCTGTGGCTCAGGTTGTAGCCCACGCAAAAGGCGTTGGCCGCAGTCAGGGCGAAGAGGGAGGGCACGGCCAGATTGAAGGCCACCGCGGGAACAATGCCCGTCAGCTTGATGAGGATGCTCACCAGGTGCAGGCCGTAGTAGTAGTAGTTGATGTAGCCGCCCGCATAGTAGGGGTCGTATGGCGGGAAGTAGCCGCTCTTGGTGATGGCATTGAGGAAAGCGAACTCCATACTCTTCTCGCCGCCGTTCCACGGATGCCACAGGTCGGGGTTGAGCAGACGAACGCCCACGAAGAAAAGATAGGCTGCCGTGAACAGCCCCTCGCTGAGTAGGATGAGCTGCCTGCGCTCCCGCCACAGCTTGAGCATCTCGCCCCTTTTGCTCCTGAACAAGAACAGTGAGACCAGGCCCAGAACGAAGCAGGCACCAAGGGCGGTCGGCAGGCTATTGGTCAGCAGGTGATAGCTGGCCGCCACCCAGACCAGAAAGGCCACCAGCAGCAGACCCATGGTTTTGGAGAGGACGTAGCCACGGTCCGCCAGGCGATGGAAGACCACCGTGGTCAAGGGCAGCGCCAGCAGGCCCAGGACCTGTATGGCCAGCCACCAAGATATCACCGATAGCAGCGGATGGGCGTTGGAGAGAGGGTTCCAGCCCCACTCGTCGATGACGGGCAGTTCATCGACCGGACCGTCCAAAAGCAGGCTCTTGCCCGAACGGCTCGAGGTTGAAGAAGCCGGTTCGGAGGGTGTCAGCCTGGGCTCGGTCGCCAGGGCGTCTTCGAACAGTTCTCTGAACTCCGCCTGGTCGAGCTGCCTAGTCTTGCCGAAGATGAGGACCTTGGGATGGTCGTAGACGGTGAAGCTCTCGTCGGCATGGTCGTCGTTGATAGAGAAACCCAGGAGGCTGGGATAGGAGGTGAAGGTGCCCACGAGTTCGAAGCCCAACCGTTCCTCGAAGAGGAGTTCGTAGTAGCGCGTGGTGATGGGATACCGCCACGGCAGACGAGGGATGGAGCCATAGAGCCGGTTGCTGGAGAGGATGACGTAGTCGCTCTGCTGCAGGTTGCTGACGATGTGCTGGAACTTCTCCCCGTCGTCCCACTCGTAGAGGTTCATCTTCAGGGTGAGATACTCGCCGATGTTGCGGGGCTGCCCATCCACCGTCCGGCTCAAGGGCAGGTCGTCATCCCAGTGTTCCAGCGCCAGCGTCGAGCCGGTTGGCAGGTTGCGGTAGATCCACTCCGAGGCCTGGATGCGGCTGTGCGGCCGAGAGTAGATGCTGGTGAAAGCACACGTATAGAGAACCGAGGCAGCAATGACCAGGCCCGTCACGCCATACCAGATGGTCAAAACTCGGACTCTCCTCCCCGCGGTCTTCCTCTCCAACCAGTCCTTGAAGGCATAGAGCATGGCGGCGCCCAAGATGAGGAACAGGGGCAACAGAGGCAGCATGTAACGCATAAACTTCACCATGAAGCTGCCGGTGATGAGGAAATAGGGCCCCACCCAGGCCAGGAGCAGCAATTCCTCACCCCTTCGCTGCCGGGTCACTCGCCAGAGGAAGAAGCCCAGCCCGCAGTAGGCCACCAGCCCCAGGGGCAACCCCATGCCCCAGAGTGTGGTGTGTTTGATCTGGTAGAGGAAGGCCGGGGTATTTACGTACTGCCTCGTGTAGGGATAGTCGGCGATGCCCCGCACCATCCTGCTCTGTTCGGAGATACCAGCGGTGAACGAGTCGAAGTCCAGGATGGCATAAGGCTCGGCGAGAAAGAAAACCAGCGCGCAGGCAGCCATGGTCAACAAGATTAGCGGGGCCAACTGACCAAGGCTTCCGTTGCCCTGCCGCCGGAGACGCAGCCAGTAAGCACCTCCGATCACCAGCAGCAGCGGTGCGGCGCTGACCTTGGTGGCCAGGGCCAGACCGAAGGCCACCCCCATCAACAGGGCGTTCTTGAAGCCTCCCTCCCGCACGAAGTCCAGGGCGAAGACGAAGAACAGCAGCACGAAGAAGGTCAGCAGGGCGTCCACCGCGTAAAAGTGAGCCACCTGGATATGGAACACGGTGAAGGTGACGAAGGTGGCGGCCAGCAGCCCCACCCGCCGGTCGTAGACCCTCTTGCCCAGGAGAAAAGTAAGGTAGATGACCCCCGTGTCTATCAGCGCGGACAGCACCCGGCCCACCAGGGTGATGTGGTCGTAGTCGGACATGCGCCCCAGCCCCTCCAGGAAGTCGGCCAAAGAGGGGAAGGCCGCCAGGTGGCCGGACAGACCGGCTGGGACCGTCAGCAGATGCGTCGCCATACGCAGCATGTAGAAGGGCAACGAACCATAGGCGAAGAAGTGGGGGTTGAGCGGGCTGGTCTCGGCGTCGAAGAAGTTGGGGTTCTCCTCCGAGGGAGTGGAGAAGGGCGGCGGCGTGAAGAAGCTTGGCCACTGCCGGAGCGGAGGCATGCCCAGGTTGGAGACCACCATGGTGATCTGCCGCTCATCGGGGTGCAGGTGATGGTTGTCGTCCCAGTTGACCCCGTAGAGGCGCAGGGCTGCGCCCACGACGAGCAGAAGGGCGAGCAGGAGCTGTGTGAGGTCCGTACGACGCGGCCGAATATCGAGCAAGGAGATTCCCCCACGCGGTCCGCCTTAGAGGGCGGTCCTTCAGGGCCCATGATGCCTCCAGGTTGCGGAAGCCTGGGTATTCTATCACCGGCAGTAGGCCCAGGCAAGCCCCTGGGGAAGGCTGTGGACAGAGTATGTCGAGGACATCAGGGCTATCTGCACCCGCGGGGCAACCTCCAACCTTGCCGTACGGCTAATACCTCCGGTAGCTGTGCCTCAGACCTCCGCGCCGGCGTGAAGGGTCCCGCGACGCGGTTTGGATAATGCGCAAGGAGTGCGGTACAATGTGCGCCATGAAAGTCCTGCTCGTCGAACCACCGAAGAAGCCCTGGGAGATGATGGGCGACTTCATCGCCCCGCCCATAGGTTTGGCTCAACTCGCCGCCGTGCTGGAGGCCAACCACGTAGACGTGGAGATCGTGGACTGCAACGCCTCCCGCCTCTCCTGGGAGGATCTGGAGCGGGTCATGGCGGCAAGTCACCCTACCCTCGTCGGCGCCTCGGCCATGACCACCTTCCTCCCCACCGCCGCCCGTGTGATGCAGATGGTCAAGGGAATAGACCAGAACATAACCACGGTCGTGGGCGGGCCCCACGTCACTTTCATGGCAGAGGAGACGCTCAACAACCACCCCGAGATAGACATCATCGGGCGGGGCGAGGGCGAGCGGGTGATCGTGGATCTCGTCCACAGTCTGGAGGCAGAAGGGGACCTTACCCAGGTCCGGGGCATCGCCTTCCGGCGCGACGGAGACATTGTACAGACCCCTTTGCCGGACCCCGTGGATCTGGACAAGCTGCCTCTCCCCGCCTACCATTTGCTCCCCATGCAGGCCTACTACTTCATCGTCTTCGAGAAGTTCTGCACCGTCCTGACCAGCAGGGGCTGCCCCTTCAACTGTGTCTTCTGCGCTGAGCGTGGCTTCTGGGGCTCCGGCTGGAGGCCCAGAGACCCGGAGTTGCTGGGCGAGGAACTACAGCTGCTCCACAGGAAGTACGGTCGGGAATCCATCTGGTTCGGAGACGACTGCTTCAACGTGGACGGCGAACACATGGGCCAAATCTGCGAGGAGATCCTGCGTCGCGACCTGAAGCTGAACTGGTACTACCAGGGTCGCGCAGACCTGTTGATCCAGCACCAGGAGTACCTGCCCCTGATGCGTCGCGCCGGCAACCTGATGGTGCAGATCGGCATCGAGACGGACTCCGACGACGAGCTGCGCGGCTTCAGGAAGAACCTCACCGGGGATCAGGTAAAGGAAGCCCTCAGCCTACTGAGGGAACACGACATCGTCTGCCAAGGGATGATGATTTTGGGCACGCGTCAGGATGATGCCAACTCCATCCTGCGCAAGGTGGACTACCTGAAGTGGCTGGACGTGGACTTCCCCGTGTTCACCATCTACACCCCCTTCCCCGGCACGGACGCTTATGAGGAAGCCAAGGAGAAGGGCTGGCTGGAGACAGACGACTACGCCCTCTACGATATGGCCTACCCCATCATATCTACCGAGCACCTGACGCGCAAGCAGGTCATCGGCCTGTACAACCGCTCCTTCGCGTCCTTCTATACCGATCCCCTGATGATGCTCAGATGACTGTTTTCCTCTATGCACTGGAAGCGGGAGATCTGGAGGCACATGATCCGGTTCGCCGCCAAGGTGTACCTGCTGCGCTACTGGCGTTTGATCAGACATCTTCTTGCGTGAGAAGTGCGTGTGTGCCTCTGCATTCACTAGCTGGCACCCATGTCGGAGCGACGTCTAGACGGCCATCCCCATGGGTGCATGTCGTCCGCTTGACTCTTGAGATGGCCTATGCTATACTGATTGTTGCACGATTAGGCCCCGCAATTATGCGGTGGTCCATGTCATAATCACTAGGGAGGTGATCTTTATGTGTGAGTCAGCGATACCCTTCGGGCTGCTGTTCGCGGAGAACGAGATCACCCTCGCCGAACAGCCTCCGGCAACGTACGACGAGGACCAAGACGTGTCGGTTGTAGAGCAAAGCGGCGAGCGAGTTCCCCTTGTATCAGTTGCTGACCCTCGGATGGGCACCCAGACTTTCACCGAGGCAGCCGGGGAACAGACCGACAGAACGTCGCAGGCCTGCATCCCCCATTGGTGGCTGAGTACTGACACAGAGACAAAGGCACAGGACGACCTAACCCTAGGGGGTCTCGAACCACGTCTGCTCATGGCCCTGGCAACTGAGACGGGGACTCGCATCCCTGACGAGGCAACGGACTAGGGCGGGCCCGGAAGCACAACCCTCTTGACGCGTATCTCCCGTGCGCCGTGGCGGGACGAGTCGTACAATCCTTGGCAATCGACTGACTCCCCGCGTAACCCACAGTAGATGCCGGCAAAGCGACTCTGGCGCCCTGTGTGACACCGTTATGATACTGGTCGTGACCAATCGAAGGGATCACACAGCCGACTTTGGTGTGGTCGAGATGCAACGGCGAGGAGTCCCCTACTTCCGATTCAATACCGAGGATTTCCCGCATGCGACTCGCACTAGCCTTCGATTCAACTCCGAGGGAATCAGTGGCGATCTAGTGACCACCAAGGGTACCGTCCGGCTGGAAGACATACACAGCGTATGGTTTCGGCGGCCCCTGATGCCGACCCCTGCACACGAGATCGTCGAACCTGGGGCCCGCCGCTTCTCTTGCGCCGAGAGCCTCGAATACATCGAAGGTCTCTGGAAGACGATGGACTGCTTCTGGGTGAGCAGGCCAGACCGGATAAGAGCTGCAGAGTCCAAGTTACTGCAGCTCAAGCTTGCTCAGCAGCTCGGCTTCTCGATTCCTAGCACACTCGTCACATCCGACCCGAGCAGGGCACGCGAGTTCCTAGCCGCGACCGAGAAGGTCGTGTACAAACCCCTCACACAAGGCCGGGTCGAATACCAACAACAAACCATGCTGCTCTTCACCAACGTGGTTCGCGACATCCAGGCCAGCCAACTGGAGCGAGTCAAGTACGCTCCATGCATCTTCCAGGAGTATGTGCACAAGCGTTTTGACCTCAGGGTTACCGTTTTCGGGGCCGAAGTGTTCGCTACCGAGATTCACTCGCAGGCCACAGACGACGCGAGAGATGACTGGCGTCGGGCCGGTGCACGCGCACTCGCCCATCGCGCTCACGCTCTTCCCGAAGACGTCGAGGCCAGATGCGTTCAACTGGTGAAGACACTAGGCCTGGCGTTCGGCGCGATTGACATGGTTCTGACCCCGCGTGGTCAGTACGTCTTTCTTGAGATCAATCCGAACGGGCAATGGGCATGGATAGAGCAGCGCACGGGGCAGCCGATGAGCCGTTCACTAGTAGACCTCTTGGTCGATGGGAGGACGTAGGTCACGGAGCGCTTCTGGGAGTGGCTTCCTGAACGGTTCTTCTTGTGGGCCGCGCATTGGATCGCATGCCCGGAGCGACCACTGAAGCCTTTAGAGTCCCTCCCATCAGTTGATGAGGTGTCATCGGCGTTTCTTGCACTAGAAGACGACGACAAAGTGGAAGAAGCTTTGAACTTCTGCAAATGGCTCTTTGACCGTGAGGACGAAACCACCAAGACACTTGAGTCGAAAGCAACCACATTGACTGGCTTTGCGGGTGTCACGGTCGCCCTGGTGCTTGGGTTCGCAACACTCCTCCTGGACCCGAACAATTTGCCCAGCCCTTATCTGCTGGGGCCTATGCTGATACTGTACATCTTGCTCGTGTACTGCTTTGTCCGAACCATCCTCTGTGCGCTCATCGTCAACAGCGTAGGACGTAGGTATACCTTCGAGTACCCCTCTTCTAGTGAGATTCTGTCGCTCAGCTCCCAGACCCCCAAACAACTCCGACGCCAACGGGCTGTAGACTTCTTCAAATCCTACATGAAAAACCGAACCATCAATGTAGACAAGGCCGGATACCTGATCAGCGCACAGAGGGCTTTCGCCATCGGTTCGCTAGTGCTGTTCGTCATAACCGTGCTCATGGCTGGCTACATGCTGGCCCTCATGTTGACCCCATGGCTCCACGGCGCTCTGAGCGTGGCAGTTGACTCACTGCGCAATTGGCTGAACCCCGGTTGAGCGAGCACTCGTCGTGGTGCGCGCACCCGCTAAACCTCGCCTTCAGGCTGCGCCCACGCCTGTCTACCTACCGCCGCGCCTTCACCCCCCTGGTTCGCTGGTAACTGCCTGGCGATCAGACCTGGGCTCCCGCCCATGATGCGGGGCCCCCTCTCTTCGTAGGATGTGGGAGAACCGGCCCAGTTGTGCTAGAATGCCAACACTTGAGAGGGCACCTGAGGAGGCTGCGCCGTGGGCCACACCTTTCGACGCCTGGCGAGACATGTCCTACCCCTGGCACTGGGAGTGTCCGTGCTGGCGGCTTCCTGTAGCGAGTCGATTCCCATCCCCCTTCCCCAGCCAACAGCCACCGCTACCGCGCTGCCATCGGCGACGCCGACATCCGTGATCTCGCCCACGGCCACCCTACCTCCCACAGCCACCCCCACGCCCATCCTGGCCGCCGACGAGGCTCTCCAGGCGGGCCTGCAGCACCAGCGGAACGGCGACTACCAGGCTGCCGCTGACGTCTTCCAGAGCATTCTTTCGGGCTTTCCGGACAGCTCAGAGGCGCGAGACGCCCTCTACCACCTGGGCGAAGTCTATGCCCTGGACCACAACTACTCCGCGGCCGTAGAGACCCTCCTCCAATTCCGCGACCGCCACCCCGATGACGAGCGTTACCCCTTCACCAGTTTCCGCCTGGCCACCGCCTATGAGAACCTGGGCTTGTGGGACGAAGCCATCACGGCCTACCAGGAATACGGCGAGCAGAGGACGATCATCTCGGACTATGTCCACCTCAACGTTGGCTACGCCCTCTTGGAACTGGAGCGATACGAGGAGGCCAGGGAGCAGTTCGCCCAGGTGCTCAACCTGACACCGCCCCTCACTCTGGAGCAACAGGCCCTGCGCAACATGGCCTTGGCCTCGCGCCATCTGGACGAGTATGAGCAGGCCATCTCCTACTACCGTCAGCTCCTGGACAAAACGCAGGAAGACGCCAGCCGCGCCGAGACCCTATACCAGATGGCGGTCACCTACCAGGAATGGCAGGATCAGGACCAGGCGGTCCAGACCTTCACCCAGCTAGCCAAGGAGTACCCGCGCACCTACCAGGCGTACCAGGGTCTGGAGGAACTGGACACCCTGGAGGTGACAGCAGTCACTCCCTTCGAGCGGGGTCTGATCTACTACTACAACGGTCTCTACGACCCTGCGGTGATCGCCTTCTACGACCATATCGAGGAGGTTGAGGACACCGCCCAAGCGCACTACTACACCGCCCTGGCCTACCGCGGCTACGACGCTTACTACCTCTCCATTGACGAGTTGCAGACCATCATCGACGACTTCCCCAGCAGCGACCTGGTCGGTGATGCCTGGATGGAGATGGGCCGGTCCTGGATCCTCATCGGCAACAACGACTCTGCCATAAACACCTACCAGCAGTTCTTCTCCTCCCTCCCTCAAGACCCCCTGGCGGACGACGCCCAGTGGAAGCTCGCCAACCTCCTGGAGGACGATGGCGAATGGGAGCAGGCCATCGCTGCTTATTCGGGCCTGGTCGAGAGGTTCCCGGCCGGCGAGTACTCACCGCAGGCCCTGTTTCGCGCCGGGCTCGCCCACTATCGTCTGGATCAGTACGATGAGGCCAGCCAGGCGTGGGAGACGCTGCTACAGGAGTACCCTCAGTCTGAGATGCGGTCTCGAGCGCTGTTCTGGCTGGGTAAGACCGCCCTAGAGCTGGGAGAGATTGAAGACGGCGTTGGGTATCTCGAAGAGCTGACAGCCAGCGATGCTACCGGGTACTACGGCCCGCGAGCATCGGATCTGCTGCGGGGTGGCCCGCCCGAGAACCCACCGGACATCTACGCGTCGGACCTATACCAGACGGGTGACGAGGCAGAGCGACTCCTCTTCGAAGGGTGGCTGACGGGTTGGGCCGGAGACGGCGATGGCCAGCCTCTGGGGGAACTTTCTGCCGGGGTGGCGAACGACCAACTCTTCCAACGAGGCCTGGAGTTGCTTCGCGTGGGACAGTGGGACAGCGCCAAGGCTCGTTTCAGGGAAGTGCGCACGCGTTTCCAGGATGACCCCCTGGCCCTTTATCAACTGGCGTTATTCTTCCAGAGGGAGGGCTTCTACGACCAGTCCATCGCCTGCGCGCAGCGAGTTGTGAAACTCTCGCCGCAGGGTTCCCCCTACGATGCCCCCGTGTTCCTTCAGAAGCTCCACTACCCGGCCTACTTCGCGGACCTGATCGTGCCGCAGGCGGAGAAGAGAGGATTGGACCCACTGTTCTTCCTTGCCCTGGTGTGGCAGGAGAGCAAGTTCGATCCCTATGCTACTTCGGCCAGTCCGGCGCGGGGGCTCACCCAGTTCATCGACTCCACGTCAACGTGGGTGGCTGAGGAGCTGGGCCTCACCGACTTCGATACAAGCAACATGTACCGACCCGTGGTCAGCGTTGAGTTCGGAGGCTGGTACCTGGAGTGGATCATGGACTACGAGGAGGGCAGCATGTTCCGAGCTTTGGCTCATTACAATGCTGGCCCGGGCGCCGTTGCCCGCTGGAACCGTGATGGGGAAGTGACGGACATGGACCTCTTCGTGGAGGAGGTGGACTACTCGGAGACGCGATCGTTCATCACCTGGATATACGAGTACTACTGGGTGTACAGGACAGCGTACTACGGCTCCCAGTAGCCCTCGCGATCATCGTAGCCGCACGGCATGCCGTGCGGCTACGTCTTCGAGAGCATGAGTTCCTGATCTGGTGTGACCACTGCTGCGCCGAAAGGATAGTGGGAACAGCGACAGGACTGGATCAGACAGCGATGGGAGGCTCCTCCGGCTCGCTCAGGAGTTCCCTCCGGACCTCGCCCCGGGCACTGAAGCTGGTGTTCCTGGTATCAACCCCTGCGTCGGCGAGCGTGACGGCCCGGCCCAGTGGATAGTCACCTCTGTCTTGAAGCCGTCATGGTCAACAATCTCACGCCAGGTCCCTTGACCTGACGGAAGGTCGCACCCTGGCTGATCAGGGTCAGCACGAGATCCGTATCAACAACCTGGGTCCCAGAGACGACGTCCACTCCATGATCGAACAGCACGGGTGACAGCGGTGTGCTTGGCCCCAGCACCATGACCGAGCTGTCCTCTCGGCACATGGCCAGCAGGTCGTCCAAAGTGCGATTGATCAACGCCGTGCCGGTGATAGCCACCACGTCCGCCCGAGGGATCACCTCGCTCGCCTCCTCTGCCAGCAACTCGCCCTCTGAAGGGTGTCTCTCCAACACCCACAACTCGCCCACCTTTCCGCGCAACCTGGGGACGAAGGGGAAGCTGCCCACAACGGCAACCCTCTTTCCCTGCCCCCGCTGGGCCAACCAGGTTTCAGCGTTCAACTCCACACACCGCTCCTTGTCCACATCGACGAGAGAGTTGATGGCTGCCACTCCGATGCTGGCCTCCAGCAGCATGTCTGACCTCGCATACTGGGCCAACTCCAGGGCACTCAGTTCATGCAAAGTGCCCACGCCTCGTACTGCCTCACGACCATGTGGATGTCGCTCGAAATGGGCGGAGGAAGCCAAGCCACAGTGCTTGCTCACCACCGCGGTCCAGTGTATGCAAGTGCGGACCTCCCTCACTGCTGCATCCCCTTTCAACGAGGCCAACAGGTCATCCAGCACACCCATCACGTTCTCCCTTCACCCTCATCTCGATCGCCATAGGTCTTGAGAAAACGCTCCAGCACACACCACCTGAGCATTCCGCATTCCTCGAAAGAGCCTATGTGTCAGTAACACCTATATCATGGCCATAACACATGCATTCTGTCAAGCACCGCCTTGCCAGCCTGTTAGTCGCGGTTGACACGCGCCTGGAAGCACGTTATACTTAGTCCGCCTCGCACTACATATGGCAGGGTGGCCTGCTAGATCCCACTGCATTTGGGGTCGGGGATGGAAAAAGGAGGAATCTGGTGAAACTCAGTTGTCTGCAAGAGAACCTGTCCAAGGGCATCTCCATCGTCAGCCGTGTGGTGAGCACTCGTGCTGTGTTGCCTGTGCTCAGCAACATCCTCATGGCCACCGACGAAGGACGCCTGAAGCTGGCCGCTACCGACCTCTCCACCAGCATAACCTGCTGGATTGGGGCCAAGGTTGAGGAAGACGGGGAGATCACCATACCAGCGCGTCTGTTGTCGGACTTCGTCAGTTCGCTGCCGCCCGCCCAGATTCAGATGGAGCTGGTGACGCGGACCAAGAGTCTCCATCTCAAATGCGCCCAATTCGAGGCCGACATTCACGGCATCGACGCGCAAGACTTCCCCCTCATACCAACCGATGTCTCCGATCACAAGATCGAGATCCCCCCTGCCGCCCTGCGCCAGATGATCGAACAAGTCACGCTGGCCGCCGCGCCAGCGGAGGAGGGCCGGCTCGTTTTAACCGGCGCCCTGGCCGAGTTCCAGGATTCCCAACTCACCATGGTGGCAGCCGATGGTTTCCGCCTCTCGCTGCGCAGAGCTCAACTGAGTGAAGAAGTCCCCGAACCATTGGACGTGATCATCCCCGCCCGCGCCCTCCGCGAACTGGCGCGGGTCAGCGTTGAGGAAGAGGACCCCGTGCAGATCATTGTTACACCCAACCGTAACCAGGTCCTGTTCCGGCTGAGCAATGTAGAGATCATCTCCCAGCTCATCGAGGGCAAGTTCCCCGACTACAACCAGATCATTCCCTCGAGCTATGGCACGCGGGTCGTGGTCAACACCCACGATCTGATGCGGGCGGTACGCATCTCTGTGCTCTTCTCGCGCGACGTGGCCAACATCGTTCGTCTGGAAGTAATCCCGGGAAGCGAACTGACGCCCGGTCGACTGAGGGTCGAGTCCACCGCCGAGGTGGGCCAGAACGTGGGTGACCTGGATGCCTCTGTCGAAGGCGAACAAATGGAGATAGCCTTCAACGGTCGCTACCTCATCGACATGCTGAACGTGATAGGCACCGAACAGGTGGTCCTGGAGGCAACAAACCCCTCCCGACCAGGAATCCTCAAGCCAGTGGGCGACGATAACCTGATCTACGTGATCATGCCCATGCACATCAAGAAGTAGTCGGCAGAGCCCGTCTCTCTGACTGCGCAAGCGCCTCAGGCTCCGTGGTCCCTGAGGCGTTCTTTCTGCTCCGCACCTGCTCACAGCCTTGGCGAGACCCGTCAGTCATCGGACGGGCGCAGAGTCTCTGCCGCTGCGCCGGACGTGGCCGGTCCTTTCTCCACCATCCGTCTTGCCCATTTTCTTCCTGTGGTTTATAATTGGATCAAGAGGCGCTAGCATGGCTCTGATCTGGCTTTCGGTTCCTCGAACTCCGGCAGGTGCGCGGAGTGTCCGCAGGTACGTCTATTCCAGCGGATGGTAGCGCGCCCGCGGCTTTGCGCCGCGTCGCTACGATCCGCGCCCACCTCTAGACCCACGTCCTTCGTGGGTCTAAGCATTTGTCAGACCTCCCTTGCGGACTAACCTCCAGTCAGGGCTTGGCCAGGAGAGTGAGATGAAACCCGTAGATGAGCAGATGCCGATCTTGATGCAAGGGGTGGAGTATGGCGACCCCCAGACACAGCAGACCATGGAATCGGAGCTGCGAGAGCGCCTGGCAGAAGGAAGGCCCCTGCGGGTGTACTGCGGCTACGACCCCACCTCCGCTGATCTCACCTTGGGGCATACCATCACCATGCGCAAGCTTCGTCAGTTTCAGGACCTGGGCCACGATGCCATCTTCCTCATCGGCGACTTCACCGGGCTGGTGGGAGACCCCAGCGACAAAGAGAGCGCGCGGCGCCAGCAGACCCCCGAGGAGATCGTCGAGAAGGCCAAGACCTACGTCGAGCAGGCCTTCAAGATCCTGGACCCGGAGAAGACCATCATCCGGCACAACTCCGAATGGCTCAGCAAGCTGACCTTCGTCGACCTTATCCAAATGGCTTCGCACTTCACGGTGCAGCAGTTCCTGGCGCGGGAGAACTTCGCGCACCGGTATGCCAAGGGTGAGCCGATCTGGCTTCACGAGTTCCTCTACGCTTTGATGCAGGGACGAGAC